>Ga0224512_10004293_pt1 | contig 12109 bp, 9 predicted proteins | sample SF_May12_sed_USG_4_FD_169103 | JGI IMG/M metagenome (GOLD analysis project Ga0224512, IMG submission 169103) | Sediment microbial communities from San Francisco Bay, California, United States - SF_May12_sed_USGS_13 | ecosystem: Environmental > Aquatic > Marine > Sediment | place: USA: California... | reverse complement strand
CAAAGGCGATGATCATCGCGCCAACCCAATAGCCATCAATGCGTTCGTACCGGTGGCCACAGGTCGGACACCGGTCTACCATCGAGAACCAACCGGGAAACACGGCCTGGCCGCCGCACCGCGGGCAATGCAGCAAGAGCGCCCGGCCGAGCATCGTGAATATGCCAGCCATGGTTCCATGGAACCAAACCCGGCCGCTTCCACCAAAGTGGGTCGAACTGGAATGCGACACGGAACGCGCCATACTCAAGCCCAGATCACCGCTCACACACTGAGGTTCCAATGGCGGACATCTACGTCCCCACCGAATACGCGCTCACCCACAAACAGTTCCTCGCAGCCGAACCGAACATCGAGGTCCTGATCGGTGGTCAATCGGACGTCAAAGCTGCTCTGGCACCACCGCTCATCGATGCGGCCGCGTTCAACTACGCCGACACCGGTGAATCCCCGATCGAGAGCTACTTCAAGCTGAAGCACCATCTGCCACGGATGCCCAAGCTCAGGGTCCTCATCTACTCGTTGTCGCTACCGTCCTTCGTCGGCATCCGAAAGGAGCGGCTCTATGGACGCATGTACCGCCGCGGCCAGCTCTCTCGCGCCGACTACCCGGCGCTGCGAGAGATCGGCGTCGCCTCACCGATACGAGACCACATCGGGGCCCTCCTCAAGTTCACCGGAAAGCCCGAGCTCTTTCGGATGCGCCAGAATCTCATTCGCAAGCTCAGCCGAAAGTCGCCACTGCCGCCGGCGAAGGGAGAACTCGTACGAGGATTCCGATATCAAGAGGGCTCGAAAGTCGAGCCTCGTATGGCGCTCCGAATGGCAGAACACCATTTCAAGGGCGACCCGCTCGATCCCGTGCTGATCGACTATTTCGAACAACTCCTCCATCTGTGCCGCGACAACAAAGTCACCGTCGTCACGGTGTCGCCGCCGGTAACCGACATCTATCTCGCAGCAGCAGAAAAATACGTCACGCGAGCAGACCTCTTCGCCGCCACGGTTGACAACCCGCGCTTCGACGGGCTGATCCACAAGCACATCGATATGACGGACATGTACGCCACGCGGTACGAATTGTTCCGCGACCAGAACCACATGAACGCGAGCGGCGCCGAGCTGGCGTCACGCCACGTGGCGTCGGTGCTCGGCGACCTCGTCCACCCTGAGGCGACCGGCCTGACCCATCCCAACGTTCACAACCGCCAGAGGTGATCCGGCCAGCCTGACGTGGCGGTTACCCGGCCCGCGGGCCATCCAAGCGGCCAGTCGCGTAGAGGATCGGCGACAGGTCCCATGGGTTCTTTTCGACGAGCTTTCTCCAGCCGGAGCGATCACCGTCTAACGGTCACTAGCCTCGGGTCGGCAATGGAGACGCACAGTCACCCGATCTATGCGTTCAGCGACCGCCTGGTCGACGGTCTTGCCGAACTCTTCCCGACAAGGGCGACGTATCTTGGAATCGCCGGATTCGATGACCGCTGGGACGATCGCTCGCCGGACGGTTCTGCGCAGGTGGCCGATTACCTGCGGTCGGCGCTGAACCAGCTCGCGCAGCTTCCCGAGCCACGCGATCGGTGGGAGCGACGGGCGATCAGAGCGACCGAGCAATCGCTGGCTGACGAACTGCGCTTCTACGGCGATGGCGAGTACCTCCGCGACCTGAACAACGTCGCATCACCCCCACAGGACTACCGCGACGTCTTCGATCAGATGCCGGCTTCCACAGCCGAGGATTGGGGCGCCATCGCATCGCGCCTCGACGGCCTACGCGCTGCGTTGGAGTTGTATCGAGCATCGTTGGAGATGGGTCGAGCGCGGGGAACGACGGCCGCGCGGCGCCAAGTACGTGCTGTGATCGACCAGTGCGCGACAATCGCAGGCGACCGCTCGTACTTCGCTGGTCTCGCCCAAGCCTTCGAGGGAGCAGGCATCAGCGACGACTCGCTGGCCCGGCGGATCGGCGCCGGAGCAACTCGAGCGCGTGCGGCGTATGGCGAGCTCGCCGACTACCTCGAGGCGTCCTACTTGCCCGACGCACGTCCCGGTGATGCAGTTGGTACCGAGCGCTATGTTGCGGCCGCCAGACGGTTCCTGGGTACGACCGTCAAACCGCGTGAGGTCTACGAGTGGGGTTGGTCTGAGGTTGGCCGACTCTTGGAGCGTATGCGCATCGTTGCCGGCCAGATCGAACCGGGCGCAAGTCTCTCGGAAACCGCAGACATCTTGAAATCAGAACGCGCGCCGATGGCTGCCGACCCGGAGGGGTTGGCGGAGTTTGCCCAGGCCCGCTTGGACGAAGCAGTGGAGCACCTCGACGGTACCCACTTCGACGTCCCCGCGTCGATACGCGAGGTGACGGTGCGGATCTCTCCTCCTGGTGGTGCCCTCGGCGCCTATTACGTGGGACCGAGCGAAGATTTCACGCGGAGAGGGTGTGTGTGGTTCACGGTGCCCGACAACTCGCCGGTCCCACTTTACGACCAGGTCACCACGACATACCACGAAGGATTCCCGGGCCACCATCTGCAGGTCGGCACTCAGATGGCCACCCGTGACCATCTCAGCCGCTATCAGCGGACCATGATGTGGTACTCCGGAACCGGGGAAGGCTGGGCACTGTATGCCGAGCAGCTGATGGACGATCTGGGGTACCTCGACCGACCCGAATATGTCTTTGGTCTGCTCACGGCACAGATGCTCAGAGCGTGCCGGGTCGTGATCGACATTGGCGTGCACACCGGCCTCGCTATCCCGACCAAACAGCCCTTCCACCCGGGTGAAATGTGGTCGTTCGAGACTGCAGTCGACATGCTGATGGAGTACGCGACGCTCGATCGGGCGTACGCCGAGTCGGAGGTGACCCGGTATCTGGGGTGGCCCGGACAGGCCATCAGCTACAAAGTGGGCGAACGTGCAATCAACGAGGCCCGAGACGCCGCGGGCCGCAGAGCCGGGTCAACCTTCGACCTGAAGGCGTTTCATGCGCAGGTGCTGGAACTCGGGCCGGTCGGTCTCGATCTCTTCGAAGAGTTGACAGCGAGCGCCATGTTCTGAAAGGCGCGCGTCATTGCGCGGTCCAGCCCCCGTCGACAGTCAGGATGCTCCCGTTGACAAGCCGTCCCGCGTCGGAGGCGAGGTACACGACCGCACCCGCTACGTCGGCGATGTTCCCGACGTGGCCCACAGGGATACGCTCGACCACTGCCCTCGAATAGTCAGGGTCATCGAGACGGTCCGCAGTTCCAGGGGTGTAGATGAACGTTGGGGCGATACCGTTCACGGTGAGTCCCAGTGGTCCCCACTCCAGGGCCAGCACCCGCACGAGCTGATTCACGCCGCCCTTCGAAGCCGAGTAGACGGCGTGATCGCGAATCCCGACCAGTGACGCCTGAGAGCTCATCAGGATCACGCGACCGGCGCCACGAGGGACCATGACCCGCCCGACCGCCTGGCACGTGAAGAACGCCCCTTTGAGGTTCACGTCCATCATGCGATCCCAATCTGCCTCGGTCACATCGAGCGCTGCCTGGTTGTCACCGAGGCCGGCGTTGGCGACGAGCACGTCGATCGATCCGTGATCGCCGACGACCGAGTCGACGGCAGCTGTGATGCCGGGCAGGTCCGTCACGTCGAGCAGGTATCCGTGAATGTCCGCCGCTGGATTTGAGATCTCGGCGCGATCGGACTCTGACCGGACACCGGCGGCGACGGTTGCTCCGGCCGCAGCCAGTGCGCCGGCCAAACCACGGCCGATCCCGCGGCTGGCGCCCGTGACGAGTACCACCTTTCCCTCCAGCGAGAACGACGGAAGGTGTTCGGATGAGGTCATGGACGCACGATAGGAGGAACCAACCGTCAGTCAGCCGCCCGCAGCCATCGTGTGTGACCGCCAGCGGCCTCCTGGTGACGTTCGGGGGAGGCCGACGGCGTAGAAGCCGCACATCGCCGTCACCGCCCCCACGGTGGCCACGCTGAGAGCATCGAGCGAAGCGATACCGCGCAGATGACCCGGCCGTAGGAGCCGGGTCATCGTGGAGGTGCGGGGAGTCGAACCCCGGTCCGCTGAGACATCCGCGCCGGCATCTCCGAGCGCAGCCAACAGCGAGCAATTTCGGAGCGGGCGAGTAGCCGTTGGCACATTCTCTCGACCCGTCCTAGTCGGAATTCATCTTTCGCCCCCAGTCCCGACATCCCGGGGACGGCAACCCACTGAGTGACACCTGGATCCGGGAGGCGGGTACTACCCGGGCAGATGAGCTACCTAATCAGGCAGCCAATGCCATATCGTCGGCATGTATACGTTGTACCGGCTGTTTAACGAGGACTCCGGTGTACCTCGGCTCGCTTCCGTCGCTTCAACCCTCAGCGTCGAAGCCAGTTCACCCCCATGGGGAGACACACAGTGTACAACGCTGCGCGCCCCTCACGACTTCCCAGTTTAAGCCGGTCGCGAATCCGATGAGGCCAACGACGCCGCCAACTGTCCGAGGCGCTGAACAGACCCGAGCAGATTTCCGACGATCGAGCCGCATGGCGATGCCGTGATCTCGCCGAGCACGCCCGGCGGACTCCAACAGGACCGGAGATTGGGCTATGGAGACTGAGTCCGACGGACGGCGCGCGGCGAAAGAGGTTGAGACTGGAGATTGCGACGGCCGCCTGATGAGCTAGCAGGCTCACTGCCGCCCCAGGTGGCGAAGGGCCCGGTCCATTTCTCGCTGTTGCTCACGGCGTTTGATCGTCTCGCGTTTGTCGACGCCGGTCTTGCCTTTGGCCAGCGCCAGCTCGAGCTTCGCCTTACCCCGCGTGAAGTAGATCCGTACCGGGATCAAGGTGAGCCCCTTTTCTGCGGCCTGACCACCGATCCGGTCGATCTCACGTTTGTGCAGCAGAAGCTTGCGAGGCCGTTCGGGTTCGTGACCACCGTCGCGGGCGAACGGGTACGGCGCAATATAGGCACCGACGAGGAGAGCCTCTCCGCCCTCGATGATGGCGTAGGAGTCCTTGAGATTGGCATTCCCGCTCCGCAGGCTCTTCACCTCTGACCCCGTGAGCGACATCCCTGCCTCGAACCGCTCGATGAGCTCGAAGTCGAAACGGGCTCGACGATTAGTCGTGACCGTCCCATTGTGGTCAGGACTCGACTTCTTCTTGGCCTTCTTTGCGCTCATCCGCCCAGATACCTCATCGGATCAACCGGGGTTCCGAACTCGCGGGTTTCGAAGTGCAGATGCGAGCCGGTGGAGAAGCCGGTCGAGCCGACGAATCCCACCACATCGCCGGCAGATACGGTGGAGCCCCGCGACACGTTGAGACCCGACTGGTGGGCATAGAGCGTCGACAGGCCACCGCCGTGATCGATGACAACCGTGTTTCCGTATCCCCCGTACCATTCGGCCAGGATCACGGTCCCACCGCCGGCCGCCCGGATCGACTGACCGGACGAGCCATTGAGGTCGATTCCGGCATGCAGGCGGGAGGTGCCAGTGATGGGATGGATCCGGTAGCCGAACGGAGACGTGATCGGACCCGGCACGGGCCATGCCAGCAGCCCTGGATTCGTGCCACCCTGTTGCTGGCGTGCGGCGATTTCTGCCTCGATTTGGGCGGCCTCAGCCGCCAGGCTCCCGATATGTCCGTCGAGCTGGGCGATCTCAGAGTTGATGGACGCCAGGAGCGCCTCGTGCGAGGCGAGCTCGTCCGCGACCTCGGCCCTGATCGCATCTACTGCTGCCCGATGCTCCTCTGCTTCGCGACGGTCGTCTTCGAGGACGCCGAGGGCCACCTGCTCCTCACTGCGGCGATCTCGGAGCCCTGCGCGTTGGGCCTGTTCCTGGTTCTCGAGCGCTTCGAGCGATCGGAGCAGAAAGGAGGTGTTGTCGAGCAGGTTCTCGGCGTAGGCAACTCCAACGGAGGCGTTCGTCGCGTCAGACACAGCGAACACGACGCGGCCGACGGAATACGAGCCATTCATGTAGAGATCGACTGCCCGATCACGAAGCTGCTGGCGGGTTGTCAGCTGCTCGAGCTGGGTCTGCGCCAATGCGGCTTCAAGCACGCCGATCTGGCGCTCGAGCTCGGCAATGGCGGCCTCCTGGACGTCGATGGCCGCGAGGATGCTGTCGAGCGCGCCTTGCGCTTGCGTCAGCTGCGCCCGGACCTCGTCGAGCCTGGCGTGCGTCTCCTGGAGCAGGGTGGCGGTCTCCTGGCGGGACGACTCCGCCGAGGCGATCTGCCGCTCGAGCGACGCAATCTCGGCCTCGATCTGATCGAGCCGATCCTCCTCACTCTGGGCATCGGCGGCGCCGCCGGCCGCGAGGAGGGTCGCCAGCGTGAGCATCCCTACGACCAGGAGTGTGGTCCAACGGCGCATGTTCGCTCAGACCTTGAGGAATCGTCGAAGACCGAGACTGCTGCCGACGAAGCCCGCGAGTCCTCCGAACGCGAGGAACAACACTCCCCACCGGACGAGAAAATCGGCGCTCACCTGGAACCGCACGAAGAAGTCTGTCGGGACCTGGCTGAGGAAGTAGTGCCCGAGCACAATTGCCCCCACTGCCAGCGCACCGCCCAGGATCCCCTCAATCACGCCCTCAAGCAGGAACGGGATGCGGATGAACCAGTTGCCGGCGCCTACGAGCTTCATGATCCCAACTTCTTCACGTCTGGCATAGATCGCCATACGGATCGTGTTCGCAATGAGGACGATGGCGGCAGTGCCCAACAGAACGACGAGCCCCAAGCCGATCGACGACAGCACCCTCGTGACGCTCAGGAGGTTCTCGATGGCGTCGGCTTGGACTGAGATCGAATCAACCGCCGGCTCGCCCAACAATCGGAACTGGACCGTCTCGTAGAGATCGATGTTGGTGAGCTCGATGCGGATCGACGTTGGGAGCAACACCGGGTCGACTATCTCCAGGAGTGCGGGTTCATCGGCAAAGAGCTCCCTGAACTCGGTGAACGCCTGCGATTTGTCGAAGTACTCGGCTGCGAGCACTTCGTCGTAGCCAAGCACTTCCTCGAGCAGTGCGAGATGCGCAGGCTGGGAGACGTCATCGCGCAGCCACACAATGAGGTGATTGCCCTCTTGCCATTGCAGTGTGTTCAGGCGCACCAACTCGTTGAACACGAGCGCACCGAACGCGAGCGCAAGTGACACGAACACGGCCAGCACTGCCGCAGCAACCACCAGGATGTTGCGACGGAGGCTCGTGAACGCCTCACCGACGAGATATGCAGCCCGCTGCATCACACGCCTCCGGCGGCCGTGCTCGGCGACTGCTCGTCATCGCCCTCGAAACCAGCCTCGTACCCGCTCTCGTAGCCGCCCTCATTGGCGTCGCGAACGACCCGTCCGCGCTCTAGCTGGACGACGCGCCGGCGCATGGCATCCACGATGGCGTGGTCATGCGTGGCCATCACGATGGTGGTCCCTGTCCGGTTGATACGGTCGAGCAGGCGCATGATGCCAACCGATGTGGCCGGGTCGAGGTTCCCGGTTGGCTCGTCTGCCAGCAAGATCGGCGGGCGGTTCACGAACGCACGCGCTACGGATACGCGTTGCTGTTCGCCACCCGAGAGCTGGCGGGGGTAGCGGTCCGCCTTCGTCGCCAGCCCGACCAGTTCCAGGACCTGTGCGACCTGGCGGCGCGTCACCGATTTCGGACGACCGAGCACTTCGAGTGCGAACGCAACGTTCTCTCCGACTGTCTTGGTCGGCAGGAGCTTGAAGTCTTGGAAAACTGTGCCGACCGATCGCCGGAGGTATGGGACCTTCCAGTTGGGCAGAGTGGTGATGTCCTTGCCGGCCACCCAGATCGTGCCCTTCGTCACGCGCTCTTCGCGGAGGCACATGCGGATGAGAGTCGACTTGCCGGAGCCCGACGGTCCAACGAGAAAGACGAACTCGCCTTTGCGAATGTCGAGGTTGACGTCCCGGGCCGCGACGATGCCCCCGCCGTAGACCTTGGTGACGTCTTGAAGTCGAATCATGTGAGGAGAATCCCCGTGTGGATAATCGGTGAGTGCTGCATCGGGTACCTACGCAATCTCTCAGCAGGAGGTCCCGTTGCGCGCATGACGCCCCCGGAATCTACGCCGGCGGCGCCCGCCGGGTTCCCGCGCAGTACTGAGGTTACCGACGACCTGAAAGCATCCAAAGCTTTGTCGATCATTCGTCGCCTGATTGTTCTTGATCCTCGCGGCGCCACTGGAGATACGACTCGCTGAGCTGGCCGACCGCACCGTCGAGCACGGCCTGCACATTGCCGACCTCCAGGTTCGTTCGCAGGTCTTTGACCATCTGATACGGCTGCAGAACGTAGGACCGGATCTGGCGACCCCAGGCCGCTTCGTTCTGTTCACCTCGAATCTCGTCCAGTTCCCTGAGGCGGTCATGGCGTGCCCGGTCGGCGAGTTTGGCTTTGAGCATGGTCATGGCTTTGGCCCGGTTTTGGATCTGGGACCGCTCGGCCTGGCACGCCACGACGACGCCGGTCGGCAGATGGGTGATCCGCACCGCCGAGTCGGTCGTGTTGACGTGCTGACCTCCCGCGCCCTGCGAGCGGAAGGTATCGATCCTGAGATCGTCGGTGTTGATCTCGATCTCCGCGTCCTCGACCTGTGGAATGACGTCAACAGCTGCGAACGACGTGTGCCGGCGGGCGTTGGCGTCGAACGGGCTGATTCGGACCAGGCGATGGACCCCGCGCTCCCCTTCGAGGAGGCCGTAGGCGTACTCCCCGTCGACGGTCATCGTCACGGACTTGACGCCGGCCTCCTCGCCGAGGGAGACCTCATCGACCTCGTAGCGAAGGCCTTGGGCGTCGAAATATCTGGTGTACATCCGGTACATCATCTCGGCCCAATCCTGGGCATCGACGCCACCGGCACCGGCGTGAATGCTCATGATCGCGGCGTAGTCGTCGTACTCTCCGAAGAAGAGTGACTCGGTCTCCAGTGCCTGCAACTGCTCGTCGGTGTCCGCAAGGCTGGCGAGCACCTCGACCCGCGTGGATTCGTCCCCTTCCTCATCCGCGAGGTCGAGGAGGACTTCTGCGTCATCGAGGGACTGAGTGAGGCTGACCACACGGCCGACGATCCCTTCATATCGGGAGAGCTTGCGAGTGACCTCCGTGGCGCGTTCAGGGTCGTCCCACAGGTCAGGTTCGGCAGCGAGGTCTTTGAGCTCGGCGAGCTCAGTCAGCTTGGCGTCGACGTCAAAGGAACCTCCGGGCATCGGCGAGGCGCGCTCGGAGGTCTTTGATCGTCGCTCGGGGGTCCTCGTGCTGCATTGCGGCAGGCAGCGTAGTCGACCGCCGATCGAACTCAGCCGATCACACGGGCCAGCCCCGTCTCCGCTGCGCGACGGTCTCCGCCCGGGCCCGATGCACTTCCGACTGGCCACGAGCTCGGCGCTCGTACATTCTCCAGCTCGCTACGTTCGGCGATCGTCTCCGGACTCGCCACGGGTCATGGCTGTCTCCCGAGATGGTCTGGACACGTCCGCCAGACGAGCGAGCGACAGGGGTGAAAGCGCGTGCATCGAAACCGCGTCGCCATCGAGCCTCACTCACAGACTCGCTCCTTCGTGATTTCGGAGCGATGTCACTCGGCGTCGGTGAGGCGCGCCTCGAGCCATGACTGCACGGCCCTGGACGCGTCCGTCACCTCGTCAGCCAGACCGGCCAGGTCGCTGAATGCTCCCTCACGGGCGGCGACCTCGAAGCGCCCACACGCATCGGCCAGTGCCCGGGCGCCCATCATCCCGGCGTTACCTTTGAGCTCATGGGCCGCATCCCGCGCGACACCACGGGTCTCTGGAGTGGCGTCGCGCATGGCAGCCACGGCCGCAGGTACGGCATCCAGGAACATCCGAACAACAGATTCCACAATGCTGGGATCGCCCATGGACCCGACCATCGATGCATAGATCGCTTCATCGACCACCGGCATGCCACCCGGCTCATCGCCGCGGCGTGCCCGAGGCGATGCCCCAGTGGTTCCCGCGGCCCACTTCGCCGCGGATATGTTGTCCCGCACATCCGCCAATGTAGCGGCACTCGGTGGCCAGCGTCGCTCCTGTGATGGCGCGCCGCTGCGATCACGAGGCCTGACTGCTCCCGAGGCAGGTCGGCGTGTTCGAGCACTTCTTGGCCTTGAGCCCGGAACCGCATGGGCAGGGAGCGTTGCGGCCGATCTTGGTGGACGACGCCTGCCGCGGTTGCTTCGCTCCCCCAGTGTTGGTGATGATCGACGTCGGCCGCTGTGGCGCCGGCGCTGCCTGCGTGACCTCGACGTTGAACAGATAGCGCAGAGCGTCCCGCTTTACCGCCAGCACAAGGTCGGCGAACATGTCGTAGCCCTCGCGTTGATATTCCGTCAGAGGGTCGCGTTGGCCCATCGCACGCAGACCGATCCCGGACCGCAAGTAGTCCATCTCGGCCAGGTGCTCGCGCCATTTGTTGTCGATGATCGAGAGGATCACCCGCCGCTCGATCGCCCGCATGACGTCGGTGCCAAACTCGGTCTCGCGTTTCTCGTAGACCGAGATCGCGTCCTCGACCGCGGCGTCGCCGAGTGTCTCCGCCGACCGACCACCGGCCTGATCCATCGATTCAGCGGTGATGGTCGTCGGGAAGATGATCGAGAGCTCTTTGAGGATCTCGGCCCAATCCCACGCCGACGGAGCGACACCTTCGCCCACCGCTACGTATGCAGCATCGCGGACTGCCTCATCGATCCACTCCATGACGAGCTCGCGGCTCTCGTCTGATCGAAGGATGTTGTTGCGCCACGCATAGATGACCTCACGCTGGCGATTCATCACTTCGTCGTACTTGAGCACGTTCTTGCGAATCTCGAAGTTGCGGGACTCGACCTGGCCTTGGGCGCGTTCGACCGCTTTGGACACCATCTTCGCTTCAATGGGCACGTCATCGGGGATCCGGAGCCGATCCATGATCGCTTCGACGCGGTCGGACGCGAACCGGCGCATCAACTCGTCCTCGAGCGACAGGTAGAACCGGGACTCTCCTGGATCACCCTGGCGGCCCGAGCGCCCGCGAAGCTGGTTGTCGATCCGCCTGCTCTCATGGCGTTCGGTGCCCAGCACGTACAGCCCGCCGGCCTCGATGACCGTCTTCCTGTCGGGCGCGATGTCCGTCGCGAATTGCGCTACCGCGGCCGCGAGTACGGCCTCATACGCGTCATCATCGGGTGAGAGAGCCTGCTTCTGCAGCTGGGTCTTGGCCAGGCCCTCGGGATTACCACCCAACGCTATGTCGACGCCTCGGCCCGCCATGTTGGTGGCAACGGTGACAGCTCCCGGGCGCCCGGCCTGGGCGATGATCTCTGCTTCTCGTTTGTGCTGTTTGGCGTTCAGCACCTCGTGGTTGATGCCGCGGCGCCGCAGCACGTTCGAGAGCTTTTCGGACTTTTCGATCGAGACGGTGCCAACGAGGACCGGCTGACCACGATCATTGCGCTCGACGATGTCTTCAACGACGGAATCGAACTTGGCGTTCTCGGTCTTGTATACCACGTCGGGCTGGTCGACACGGGCGACCGGCTCGTTCGTGGGTACTTCCACTACCTCGAGGCCATAGATCTGAGAGAACTCAGCAGCTTCCGTGACGGCGGTACCGGTCATGCCGGCGAGCTTGTCGTACATGCGGAAGTAGTTCTGCAACGTGATCGTGGCAAGGGTCTGGTTTTCTTCTTTGATCTTCACGTTCTCTTTGGCTTCGATCGCCTGATGAAGACCCTCGCTGTATCTCCGGCCCTCAAGTACGCGGCCGGTGAACTCGTCGACGATCTTCACCTCGCCATGATCCACGATGTACTCAACGTCCGTGTGGTACAGCTCCTTGGAGCGCAGGGCTTGCTCGAGGTGATGGACGAAGTCAACGGCCGCGTAGTCATACAGGTTCTCGATGCCGAGGATCTCCTCGACCCGCGTCACGCCGTCCTCGGTCGTGAGCACCTGGCGCTTGGCCTCGTCCACCTCGTAGTGGACATCGGGCCGCAGTCGCTCAACGATGCGAGCGAAATCGCGATACCACTTGGCGGTGTCGCCCACCCGGCCGGAGATGATCAGCGG
>Ga0224512_10004292_pt1 | contig 12111 bp, 6 predicted proteins | sample SF_May12_sed_USG_4_FD_169103 | JGI IMG/M metagenome (GOLD analysis project Ga0224512, IMG submission 169103) | Sediment microbial communities from San Francisco Bay, California, United States - SF_May12_sed_USGS_13 | ecosystem: Environmental > Aquatic > Marine > Sediment | place: USA: California... | reverse complement strand
TTCGCCGGAATGACGAGAGATGAGCTGATCAGGTCTTCCTTGACTTGCATACCCTCCTCCCCCCTGTCCACTCCCCGGCGGGGAGAGTGGGGACGGCAGAAGACAAGGCATAATAGAGCCGGCCGATTCAGGAACCGGTCGGCTCATGGTAGGTAAAACAACAACAATCAGCCCGGCATTTCAGCAAGACAATACCTGCCGGGCGGGAGTAGCACATGGAAAACAATAACAGTCCCCGGGAACTGGCCGAGATCGTGGAAAATGCCATGCGGGAATTCCGCAGCGGCATGGAACACCGGGAGCAGATGAGTACCCGCATCGGCCGGCGCACCACCCAGATCATCCGCTTCGGCATGATAGGTATGGCCATCCTGGGATTGGCGCTGTTCTACCTGATATTCATCCTGACCAAGGACTTTTCCCAGGTCACGGTACACATGGAGGACATGTCGGGCTATATGCTGGAGATGCAGGCCGATATCGGATCCATGGCCGGTGATATAGGCCACATGCAGAAGACCATACTGGGGATCAATGACAACATCACAGTCATGCCGACTATGAATAATTCCGTTGCCAACATGGACGGCAGCCTGTTGAATCTCAGCGGCGACGTCCACTCGATGGTCGAGCAGATCTATGCCATGAACGGGAACGTCGGCAACATGGCCGCCAACATCCAGCTGCTGAACCGGCAGATCACCGACATGAATGTCACCATGGGCTATATGTCGGGCAATGTGAACCAGATGGCCAAGCCTATGAAGATGTTTCCATTCCAGTAATTAGCGGACGATGCCTTTCTGAACATGGAATGACCCAGGTCACTCTTCCCCCGGTCCCTGGTGGTTTAGCACAGCCTCGCACCCGCATTCACTGCTGAGAAAGACATTCACCCGCCCGGAGTGGATCACATATTAAGACGGGCACGTCATGTCCATTCCTTTGCCCATCCTACAAAGCGGCTACCCGTAGGTTGGGCAAATCTTCCGCTCCCTGCTCACGCTCCTTACCTACGATGTACAAGGATGTACGAGTGTCGTGGGAGGCAGGATGCCGGGAGCGACCGTCCATGTAGGCAAAGCGCAGCGTGCCCAACACCGATCTACTCACCCCGCAACCAATCACTTCTCCGTATGCACAAATACCCCGTTCCAGTCAGCAGGCAGCCCGGCGCCACGCAGGCCCTCTATCCTTTCCTGGTAAAGAGAATAGATCTTTCTGTCAGGATACTGGTTTTGCAGCTCGCAGAAGATAGCACCGGCGTTGTCCCAATCCTGCGCATAATATGCCGCAAGGGCCTTTTCATACTGCAACAGTTCACCGTGCAATGCCTCATCCGCCTCTGCCGCTGCACACACCGGTTCATAGATCGCAACCGCCTCCTTCTTGCCCTTGACCTGCACCAGGTCAAGCTTGCGGCAGAGCATGTCAGTGAGACTCTTGCGGGTGAACTCACTGACAATCAGTCCGACTTCATAGTACTTGGTCAGCCCTTCCAGTCGTGCTGCCAGGTTCACCGCATCGCCGATCACGGTGAACTCCATGCGATCAGGCGAACCAATATTGCCGAGGAACACTTCGCCAGTGTTGATGCCCACACCGATTCCCAGGTCGACCCTGTATTCCTGCTGCCACTTACTATTGAGACCGACGAGCCGTTGCTGCATTCCCAGTGCGGCCTGAACCGCGTGCTGGGCATGGTTCTCCACCTCGACGAGACTGCCGAAGACGGCGACGATGGCATCGCCGACAAACTTGTCGATCGATCCCTTGTTCTCGAAGACCACGGCCACCATCTCGGTCATGTATTCATTCAAAATGGTCACCAGCTGGTCAGGTGGCCAGCTCTCGCTTATGGTGGTGAACCCGCGGATATCGGAGAACAGTACAGAGACCATCTTGCGCTGACCGCCGAGGTTGACCTCCATGTCGTCGCTGACCACCCGATCGACGATCTCGGGTGAGAGGTAGCGCGCCAGATTGCCCCTTACCGCCTCTTCTTTTTTCATCTGCACGACCAGTTGGGCGTTGTCGATGGCCACGGCGCCCTGCGTCGAAAGCGTCTCCAGTAATTCGATATCATCGCGGGTAAAAAACTTTCCGGACTTCTTGTGCCCGATGAACAATACGCCAACCAGTTCATCCTTCGAGATTAGTGGAAGTCCCAGGCTAGCATGCAGTTCAGTGAAGCGTCGCGAACAATGCTCACGCACATCTTTATAGCGAATATCTTCCAGAAGGTCGTAAATTGTAATCAGTTTGCGTTCACGCGCGATCAGTTCAACCAGTGGATCATCCTGCTTGACCCCTGATTCCAAGGACTCGCCAACTGTGCGCGTCGCTTCGTTGCATACAAAGAACGGCAGCACACCCTCTGAACCCTTTTGCGTAACAACGATGCCTGTGGTATCAATGAACATCTCCTGGCGCACGGTGCGAATAATACGCGTAACGATTTCCTCAAGATTCAGCAACGACGCGATATCATTACCAACAGATAACACGGTCTCCTTGTAATCAAGCTTCGATCTGAAAAACAACTTATCGACAAAGGCCTGGACCCGGGCACTGATGGGGTTAAAGAAGAAGACAACCAGCAACGCGAAGACGACCGGGTAGACCTGCTGTGCAGAGGTGCCCAGCATCGGCTCGAACACAAACCGGGTCAGCCCTGTCTGCATAAGGAAATAGGCCGTAGCCACCAACGCAGTCATAATGCCGTAGCCGACCGCCCGCTTGATATAGAGATCAACATCGAAGAGGTTATGCCTGACAATGGAATAACCAATAGAAACCGGGATTACGATGTAAAAAATGAGGTTGAATACCGGATGGGGCATCAGCTTGATGCCTGCCCCCAGTGCCAGCGCCAGGTCCGCCAATGGCGGACCGGCCCCGATCACCAGGGCGGCAAACAAAACCTGGGCACGTGCCCTCGCGAGATGCGAATTAGTCCTGTAATAAGTAACCACAATCGTTGAAATAAAAGCCAGCACAGCCAGAACCAGATATATTGTGGCAACAATCTTCAAGGCCACCGGCACATCGGCGAATTGCGGTGCAGAAAACACCATCACGATAAACAGCAGCAGCGCCAGCAAATACTCCGAGCCGATAAAAAGCCCCGGGTTCCGCTTCACCCAGGACTGTTCAGCGGGAAAGGTCTGCGCAAGATGGAGTATTGTTGCCGGCAAGAACACTGAGGAAAATGTGAAAACGTGACCCAGCCAAACCGGGGACAGGCGGCTCGTGTAGGTGAAAATAATGTGCAGCCCGGTTACGAACATGGCCATCAGGAAGGCCCAGGACGCCCGGCTACCGGGTTTCATAACGAACACAACGGCTCCCAGCCCGAAGAACAGGAGCCCGACAAGCCAGGTCAGACCGTATTGCAGAAAGGCAGATGCAAAACCCAGCGGGAGATTAGGCACGGTAATATCCAACACCCGGCCGTCACGCTCAACGATCCAGGTATTGCTGGCGTCCATTTCACGTGTGACGTATTGCCTCAGTTCAGCGAGAGTCTCCCCCCTCTCACCATTCACACCGACAACGCGGTCACCGGGCTGCATCCCGGACAACTCTGCGGCGCCCTGGACCGACAATACCTCGATGTTTTTTCCTGCATAACCAAATGACCAGCCCAGGTCGGGTTCTTGCGCCCAGTCGATGATATTGATGAAGTGAAAAACAGCGAGGACGAGGAAAACGAGGGTGACAGCGAACAATGCAGCGAATTGCCAGCGTTGGCTGGATACATGGGTAGCCAGCTGGAGACCTTGAGGACCCCCAGGTGTTATTTGCGATTGTGACTCGACTGTCGTTGTGCTGTTCATTCCGCAATATCCGGTGCAGCCCTCTTCGGCAAGAGGCCCCGTCGCAGCCAGACGGGCAATAAGGCAGCCAGGGTCACGAACGTACCAAGGATAACGCAGAGAATAGCAAAGACATCGCCATAACGGGTATAGAAGGTCATGGCCATCGGTGCCGGGACATCTACGGTCATGGTTCCAGCCACCATGAGGTCATTACCGTCATCATCGGCGATCTTTGCACGGATGCGACCGGTGGGATCAATCAGCGCCGAAATGCCGGTATTGGCGGACCGTATCACCGAGACACCGTTCTCCACCGCACGAAAGACAGTCATCGCGAGGAACTGCCGGGGTGCCTGCGAGCCATCGAACCAGGCCTCGTTAGTCAAGTTCACCATGAACTGCGCACCCTGCTTGACAAAGTAGCGGAACGGCTCGGGGAACAACCCCTCCCAGCAGATCACGTTCCCGAATGCCGTGCCATCGAGTTCGAAGATGGTTGATGCATTACCTACCTTGTAGGAGTCGCGCTCGCCTGTAAGCCAGCTGGGCCAGGGGACCCTGCCTTCCATGGGTATATACTCCGAAAAGGGCACCAGAAACTGCTTATCGTATTCGGCCACGATGCTCGCATGCTTGTCGACCAGGAAGGCGGTGTTCCTGAGTTCCCTGTTGACTTGTTTCTTGTCCGCCACCTTGGTGCTTGTCGAACTGCCCAGCAACAATGGGGTGTCGAGTTCATCAGCCAGATCCAGAATCGCGCGTGAGCCTGCTGACGTAACCCTGAGATAGCCGGGAACCGCGGTCTCCGGCCAGATGATCAGGTCCGGTGACTTGCCGACGACAGCGCGACTGAGTGACAGGTGGGTATCGAGGACGCCCTGATAGCGGCGGTAATCGGTCTTGTCTTGCTGAGAGATATTGCCCTGGATGACAGCCGCTTTCATCAAGGGCCGTTCGTTTCCAGCATACTGCGCTATTCGTGCCATACCCCAGGCGTAGACCAGCACGACCACGGCCAGCGTCAGCATGGCAGACGTGACGACCCGTCCTGCCGAAACCTGGCGGGTGCCGGACGGGTGGCGTCCCTCAATAATCCACAACAACAGTTGCGTGAGCGCCGCGTTGGCGGCAACGATAATAAATGAGACGCCATAAGCGGAGGCCAGCGAGGCGACCTGAATGATCGGGATCTCACGGTACTGCGTGTGGCCCAGCACCCCCCCGGGGACCGCGAGGAATCCCGCATTGACACGGACGAACTCGAACGCCACCCACAGCAGCGGGGCCAGCAGCACCATGGGAACAGGCAAGTCACGTTTGCAGCGCACATAGACAACGCCGAACGCGGCGTAATAGAGCGCGATATAGGCCACCACCAGCGGATACGCCAGGGCAGGAAAACCGGGTATCACACTCACCCAGTGCAGGTAGAGTCCCGCATAGGCCGCGCCGTACAAGAAAGCAACCAGCGCTGCCTGCCATGGCCTCAGGCGATCGATCCCGACCAGCAGCGGCACCAGGCAGATCCATGCCAGCAGGCTGAAATTGACGGGCGGAAAAGCGGCAAAGGTGAACAGGGCGCTAGCAGCCGCGCCTAAAATGGCTAACCAGCGCGATTTCAAAGACAGCCTCCAGCTCACACAATGGGTGATGGCAAATACAGATGCCCCCGGTGGTCAGCACTCACCGGGGGCAATGTTGCCTCGCCATGACACGCAAGTATGTCAATCAACTCTCGGAGTTACCATAGCAATTGTTTTGTTTGTTCCCCCACCTTGAAAGGGCAGCCACCCTCAGGCGTGGCAACATTACCTGCAAACGTATAGCACCCCGTTCAAACCCACTGGCTCTTCCCAATTAGGCTGAGTACTGTTATTCAGTTGAAATCCACAACACAGCAACAGATCGATATGCTGACAAACGTGACTTCTATATTTTCAAATAGTCATTACTGTTCGCAACCACTACACTGCAATGGGAGCAGCAACACCTTTGCAGTGGCGGATTCGGAGTTTTTCGAGAACTGTTGCACAGCAAGCACCTCTGCAAAATCGGTGGCAAATTGAATGGAAAAAGCATCCTTGACACAAAAACCTTGCAAGTCACGACGGCCAAGATCATCAAATGAAATATCAGCTATTTGATTAGGCTCTATTGTTATATAAAAACCACCATCTAAACGGTTAGCTTGATTATTAGCCACAGAAAAACTGACTTTATCACCCTCAACCGGTAATATGGTTGCAGTCGCAGAAAATGGAGGACCGTAGATTGGTGTGAATATCGCCCCCGGAATCGCTGCTGCACAACCCGCCCCCGGTTCCACACCACCCGCGCCCTGGGCAAAGGCCGTACCAGTCAGGCCAAGAGACAGGGCTGTCGTCAGAACCCCGGCCAACAGTGTTTTCAGGTATTTATTATCTGTGTTCATCGCTACTACCTCCTCTGCCCGTGGCAGTCTGTTTTGATTATGGCGAATGCACTCGAATGCTGCCGTAAGGCAATCATCTGCTAAAAGTATACCCCAACGTTAAGGGCAATGTACTCGGACTTGTTGATATTGTTGCTGCCCGCGAAACGATTCCGGTACTCGAGCCCGGCGTACATCGGTATCGGGAACTTCTTCTCCTGGTAACGCTGCAAGGTGGAATAACTTAACCCGAACTTGCCGATGTGCGAGGTCCAGTCCGTCTCATCCTCCAGAGACTTGTAGTTGAAGCCCTGACTGCCGTCGATATCATCCTTGAACTTTTTGGATCCACGGTACTGAACATAGGCGGACCAACCGGGTGCGAAGCTGTACAGCGCCATGAGGTCAAGCTCAATTATGTCGCCAAGATCGCGGTCGACCTTCTCCTTGTTCGCGGTAATGGGTTCGTTTACATCGACAGGCACCCGCCTCACCTCCTCGTCCGGCAGCTGGATATCAACGAACAGCGTTGCATTGAAGGTCCAACGCTCGACACCAAGGTAATCCGCATAAAAGCGGAACAGCAAGTCAGTCTGGCTATCACCGAAGGCCAGGTCGGTTAAGTCGTCGGGATCGTCCTTCTCACCGGTCGGCAAGCGCACCCCGCCGGCCAGAGCAAGGCGCCAGGGAGAGGCTTCATAAAATTTCCATTTTGCCCCGGCCTCGATATCGCCGAGACCTTTTCCATCCCAGGTCTCGAAGCGTTTGTAGCCGAAACCGGGTACATCGACCATGCCATCGCCATTGACGTCGATGCCGGCACCCAGGAGTTCCTGCACATCTTCGTCAGTGAGTGGCGTCTCGCCAATACCGGTACCCAGTGGAACAACCGGTGAATTCAGCGGAAAAGGTCCGGCGGGGTTGTAGAGCGGGTTCTTGCCGACATTTGCCGTGGATGTATCAAGAGTCGCATTGACCCTGTTTTTGGCATCAAAGTAGGGAAACTTGATACCGATGCTCACATCGTTGGTGAGGCCATAACGAAAATCGAGCTCGGCGGTCGTGTAATCGAACTTGAAATCCACCACCGAGTCGCCGACCGCCGCGTTACCCGGAACAAAGGCATCAAGCGGCTGGAGGGCCGGAAACACGGTGCTGTCCAGGGTCGCATTGTAGTCGGCACCAAGGAGTTCCTCGTCCCCATCAGGATCGTAGCGCTTGGTGATATCCTTGTAAAAATAGATGTCGCCGTCGACATTGAAGATACCTTTCGGCAACACCTCGGCGGTCTCGGCGCGCACTATCGGTGACGCAACTCCGAATGCCAGGCACAGCATTGCGGATATAACGCCGGTTTGCACTGCAATCCCGCTTGCCTTCATTGAGTCTCCCTTACTGTTGCCAGTATGACGTGATGGATTGAAATATTCAGTGGTTTACTTGTTTCCGGGCTTGGGACCGCCACCCTTTGGTTTACCGCCGCCTGCCTGCTTTTGCGTTTTCTCCCCAACCTTGCGTCCGCCGGTGAAGTTCCCTGGGCTCGCGGTCTGCCCATAGAGGCCCAGATGCTTCTTCTTGCGCAGTTCCGGGCCCACCTTCAGACCAATCTTGTGCTTGACAACTTCTACCTTGCCCTTGTGCTCAATCGTGAAGGTGACATCGGTCTCGACCCATTCAGAGCCAATATCCGTCACCGTGAACTGTACGGACTCGGTTTCATCAATCACTTCGGCAGCAAGTGCATCATGGTCGGCCTCAAACCCTTCCGGAGGTACCACTGCCGTGGTGACATCCCAGTCGCCAAGGGTCTCGAACACGAAGGGATAGGGCTCGGACTGCTCGTTCCATTCTATGAACTCCGGCTGGAAGACATACAATAGTGAGCCTTTCTTCTTGGTCGCATTAACGGACATCGACTTTTTCTTGTAATTTTCCATGATTCGCAGCTGCGCAACCAGGTCACCGGTGGCCCAGTCTGTATCAGTGGCATCGATCTTCACCCCGGCATACTGGAGGTCGGGCGAGCCTGCATACTTCAGAATCATTACGTAATCATCGGCCGGCATTTTGCCGAATGACGCATACCCCCCGCTGCGTGTCAGGGTTGAACGGGGTGTAGACAAATTATCGAAGATCAGCCCGTAGGTCTTGAAGTTGATGGGCTGGTATTCTTCCGGAATCTCGGCGCGCCGGTACAGCTTGACCTGATACCCGATGAGGTCGCTCTGCTCCACCGGGGGACTGCTGCCGGTACCGATCTTCATCAGCCGCGCACGCACCTGCAGTCCCCCTTCAACAACCGGCACCAGCGGCAAAATATCAAATGCGATTTCGTTGGATTCCAGTGGCTCGTAGCTTTCAACCAGGCCCGGGGCATCGACAAAACAGCGGTACTCGGCTAGATTCGGGTCTGTAGGTTGCGTGACCTGTATTGCTTCCGAGAAGACCTGCAACGAGGTGACAACCTTGGCGGTCCAGTGGCCCGGATACAGACCATAGTACTTGAGGACATCGTCCTCGACTCGATAGGTGACTTCATTAGCCGGTATTCGCTCGCAGGGTACCGCCTCTCGTACCACTCCGTTGGCATCGGGCGTACCCAGCGTTCCCTTCGGTTCCGCACCACCCAGGCTCCGGGCGCGCACAATATTGCCATCCTTGTCCTTGAACCAGATCTCGCGATGGAAATCCAGCGCGAAGAAGCCCACTTGTGAGTAAGTTTCGGTGAAGCCGTTGGTCACCTTGACCTGCACACTGATGGGTTGGCCCTCCAGGTAATCAGCTTGGCCTCGGGTAAGCGTGATACTTACCGGGCTTGCGACCAGTGCATGTGATGACAGCAGCAGGAAAAATACACCAAGCATTCCTGCGACTCGCCTAAAAGACCCTAAGTACCGGTTCATTATTATTATGCCTCCCATCACTCAAAGGTCTGGCTGTTATGGATATAGATCTCACCTGCCGACTGCTCGCTCAGGTGATTCCAGCGCGACCAGTTCGTACTGTACAAGTACATGAGGTCGTCTACCTCTGCTGTGTGATTCTTGTCACAGCCCATCGCGTGACAGGCCTCGTGTAAAATGGTATGCACCTGCACCTCCTCCAGGGTGTACTCGTTACTGTCCTTGCTGGACGGACTCAGTACGCTGGCATCGGTCACTGGCGGATTCTCCACTCTCCCGTCGGCATCGGCATCGTAGTAACTCACATCAACACCGCACTGGTAGCCACTGGTGGCAGGTGAAGCGCTATTACATGCGCTGCCAGCGTAGGTGAATGTTTTCCATGCAGTCTCGTAGATATCGCCATCGAGGGTAGCATTATTGTTCTTGTCCTCTTTCTGGCCATGGTAGGTATCCAGTACGCCGTTTTCAAACACGGTATCCTCGCTCAACGTCACGGGATCAAGCTTGTCGGCGTAGGTCGGGCCATTCAGGGCCCCGCCATCGTCCTGGAAGTCCCTGTTGAAAGCGTAGTGGTGGAGGTTCAGATGGTATGCATAAGTACCACGGCAGATACCGGAACCATCACAGCCGCGATCAAGGGCCGATGGTGTCGTTTGCGTGTAATAATGGTAATGCGTTGAATTGCCGATGTAACTGTCTCCCTTCAAATCCCAGGTCCGGCAGCGTGTTCCACACTTGTTGATGAAACCATTTTCATTGCTGTCGATGGTCTTGGTTGAGTCTGAGACATTGGTGATACGCAGGATATCCAGGTACGGGGGGTCGGTAGGCCCATCAAACGAGCCCATGCCCGTTACGTCATGCGTGGTAATACCGACGTTCTCAAATGCGTTCAGGTCCAGTGGTGCGCTCGGCCAGCGCAACGAGAAGGCAATGAGGTCTGTACGTGTACTCTTGGTACACGAGTTGGCGAAGTTGTCGCCGCGCATGAAAACGTCCTTGGATGTCAGGCTCAGGCGTTCATGCCGCGTGGCAAGCGCCGTGCAGTTGTCATCCTTCAGTACACCGCGCCATTCGCGGAAATTCGTGATGCCATCACCGTCGTTGGTATTGTGCAGACTGGTATCGATGTCCTGGTCGCCATCCAGCAGCCCCGGCCCGATGGAATTTGAGTTGTAGGGATCCAGCATCGGGTAGTCGGAGTTGTTCTCAAGCACATCAGGTAATGAATCGCCATCAGAGTCCAGCGGCACGGTGAGCGTGCCGGTGACCGTTGCACCATCATTGAGCACTGCTTCTGCGGTCACCGTCCCGGTCGCCCCGAAATCAAAGGCATACAAGGTAACGCCTGTAGCAGCTGGTGCTGTAGCCGTCCTGGTACCGGGTGCCGCGGCAAAACTCAGGTCATCCTGGCAAATAGCATCGACGCAGGTCTCCAGGTCATTGATGGCGCGGCCCGCCAGCCGGCTTGGTTCGACCGTAAAGGTTACATCTCCACTGATCACGCGACCCGTGACCGCCGGATCATTGAGCGTCGCGATTATAGAGACGGAGTTACCCGCCATTGTCACGCCCGAGCCCGCCCCGAGACTGCCCTCAGGCTCCCATGTCGCGGTCACGTCTGTTGCCACACCCAGGCTGAGTATGAGTGATGCCGCATCGCCAAGAGGAGTCGGATCGGGACCGGCAGCGATCGGCCCATCGGCATCCGGGTCCGCAGGTCCATCACTGATGAGATCAGCATCCGTATCCGGGTTGTCGATCAGTGTCCCAGCTGCAGTTTCCACTGCGTTGTCATAGCCGTCACCGTCGAGGTCATTGTCGCAGGCGTCCCCTGCGCCATCGCTGTCGGTATCGGTCTGGTCATTGGCGTTCAGCGGGCAGTTGTCAGCTGAGTCCAGGAAGCCGTCGTCATCGTCATCCGAGTCACAGGCATTCCCATCACCATCGCCGTCCGTGTCGGTCTGGTCGTTGCTGTCCAGTGGGCAGTTGTCGACACCGTCGAGGAAGGTATCACCGTCCGTGTCGGCAACTGACGGGTTAGTACCGAGCGCCGCTTCTTCCGCATCCGTCAGTCCGTCCCCGTCCCCGTCAGGGTCCGCGACGGTATCGCAGTTCTTGCCGCTACAGGCGGGCTTCTCCGCCCCGACCTCGATGTCGCAGACATTCCCGGTCCCGTCACCGTCATCATCGGCCTGATCCGCATTGAATCTCGATGGGCAGTTATCGTTGTTGCCAAGATGGCCTGTAAAGAAACCCACGAGGTGCCCCGGTCCGGCACACCAACCATCGTCGTCCGCATCGTCCGGATCCTCATGTGGGCAGTTGTCATCCGCATCCACAATGCCATCAAAGTCGCTGTCGTCGCAGACATCACCGATGTCGTCACCATCGAGATCAGCCTGATCGGTATTGGAGATGGAACAATTATCGATGTCGTCAGGGACTTCGTCTTCGTCCAAGTCCAACAGACCATTTGGAATGGTTGGATCTATATCGCTATTGTCACCCACCCCGTCACCGTCAGTGTCGACAGATTCGGTGGCATCGGTCGGGAAGGCATCGCAGGCATCTCCGACGCCATCACCGTCGGTATCAAGCTGGTTAGTCTCATCGTTAGGGCCGTTTGCTACTGACGGGCAGTTATCATCCTGATTCAGGATACCGTCGTTGTCGGAATCGATATCATCCAGCAGCTGCATCTGCACATTGTCGATGGCGTAGTCTTCGTCTCCGTTCACCCTGATGGTCAAGGCAAAGGGAGCGGCGTCGTAATCCAGGAATGGCTGACTCGTAAATATCGGAGTGCCATTGACTGACAAAGCATATGTAGCGTCATCCTCGTTGACTATAACCTCGAACTGTTGTGCTACAAATGGATTTGAGGGTACCAGCGGATAATCAACACCAGGTGTGCCACCTCCATCGAAGACAATATCATCGACATCGAAACTGGCGCGGAGTACTCGTCCTC
>Ga0224512_10004291_pt1 | contig 12111 bp, 14 predicted proteins | sample SF_May12_sed_USG_4_FD_169103 | JGI IMG/M metagenome (GOLD analysis project Ga0224512, IMG submission 169103) | Sediment microbial communities from San Francisco Bay, California, United States - SF_May12_sed_USGS_13 | ecosystem: Environmental > Aquatic > Marine > Sediment | place: USA... | reverse complement strand
TGGAGCGAGTTCTTGGCAACGAGCCTGAGCGCGCCGTTCTCCCGCAGCTCGTGAAGCTCGACGCCGTCACCGTCCGGGAGAATCTGCTGCGACCGCGAGTAGCCTGGGCAGAGCGCGCTGGCCAAACCCGCAATCAGACTAAAGAAAAGCTGCTTGTGTGCGCCGGCGCGGTGCCTCATCCCTCTTCGTCGATATCATCGACGTCGGCTTGGCCGGCCCAGCGTCGCCGTAAGTGGGACCACGACATCCCAGCGCAGAGAATTGCGGACAAGAGCACGAGCAGAATCCATTCCATCGCCGTGCGATTCGAGAGGTCGACGAGATTGAAGTCGAGCAGCAGCCAGAGGATGGCGCCAGCCATTGCCACTGCGAGTGTGATCCCCACGGGTCCAAGCGAACGCAAAGTCGCACGAAGAAACACGACCCAGCAAATGATGAGCACGATGCCGAAGAAGAAGACGACCGCAGCCTGCTCCGCCCAGTGCTGGCGGGCGAGGTCGATGTAATTGAGATCTATCGGGTTCCAGGTCGCCAGGACGAGAGCCAGTGCGATCGCAAATCGAACGCCGATGCCAGTCAGAGATATTGGTTTCATTATTGGATGTCCCCCATCGCCGGATGCTACGGCAACGCACGTCGCTGCCAGTCGCTGTCGACGCGCCTGAGCTCGTAGCCGGGCCAATAGTGCTCGTCGAGCTTCAAGGTGATGACTTGCGAGACGTCATTCCACGTGACGGTATTGAGCCGCACGGAATCACGGTCGTCGAGGCCGCTGACGGCATCGATAAAGGCGTCGAGATCCGGCGTTGCCTGGCCATCGACGGCCACGATGCGTCGGCCCGCATACAGACCCGAGCGGCTCGCAGGCGAGCCGAATCCGAAGTACGACACGTACACGCCCTCGGGGCTAATTCCGCGCTGTGCCGAAATCGCCCGATGCGGGGACTGCAATAGCGCGCCGGCCCAGAGCACAATCCGGTTGATGCCCTCGCCGCTCAGCGGCACGGTCGCGACGGTCTCGGTGAGCTCCTGGCCATCCCGGAAGATGCTGACCGCCACCTGCGGACGCTGACTCGCACGTTCGACCTCACGAAACGTGTTGGCCTCGTCACCATCAAGACTCAGCAGGATGTCGCCCGGGCGAAAGAAATCCGCCGCCGGCGATCCCGCGACGATCGTCGATACAGCCAGGATTTGGCGCCGCTGCGGATGGTGCCGCTCGTAGCGTTCCACCCACGATTCGGGCAGACCGAAATTCCGTGCCGTAGCCAGCGGCATACGCCGCCACTCGACCTCGAGGGAATGCAGAATTGTTCCGTCTCTGAGGCGGTCTACCATCTCGACGATGAGATCGGCCGGGATACCCATGTTGATCTGCGTTAGCTCACGGCCCGACTGATAGGCGAAGCTCGCCCATAGGGCCGCTACACGGCCCTGCCGGTCGACGATGACGCCGTCGAAGTCATCGGGACCGTTGACGAGCTCCACGCCTTCCAGATTCGAGTCCCGGAACCGTAGCGTGCGCGACAACGGGAAATTGGCAGCGACGACGGCTGCTACTTGGCTCGGCTGCGAGTTCAGCGTGAGATCGCCCTTGAGACCGACGACCGCAACGTTATCGCCCGGCAACAACTCCTCGGTGACAAAGCGCGCACTCGTGACGGGCGTGTCGCCGATCAGTGCAGGATCGTAAGCGATCACGGCCAGGTTATGCAGCGGATGGACGTATTCGACGCGGCCCGCGATCTCGAGCGAACCCGCAAACGTGATCCGGACGTCGCCGATCGCGACTGGCACGGTGTTGCGGTCGACCACGATGAGGCCGCGCTCCGCGTCGGCGATGAGCCCGGTTCCGTAGTAATGGCGATCCGACACGCCTGAAACCGTGTACGGCATATCGAAGTTGATGAGCACGAGCGAGGTCGCGATGCGCTGGACGTAGCGCTCGCCCGGCTGCTCGGGGAAGGTCGTCGAGCCTGCGATGATCGCCCGGGCAGGCGGCGGCTCAGCAAGCGGGCGGCAGGGCCACAGGCCGGTCTGGTCGTCACGCTTGCAGCGCGCGCTGGGGAACCAGCGCCGGTCGTTCGTGATCAGTCGCTGGCGTTGTGTTTGCGGATCGTCGAACTGCAGGAAACGCACAGCCACACGCTCCCCTTGGGGCAGTCCTTCGAGCACGCGCTCGAGATCGTCTATACCGTTCAGGGGCACGCCGCCGACGCTCAGAATCAAGCTCGCCCGCGGAATGGCGGCCATACCGAAGACATAGCCGGGATTGGCGAGATAAACGCCCGCTGCGGGCCGATTGAAATGCCGTGCCTGTTGGTAGGAGAGATCGTTGAAAATACCCTCGCCGTACTCGATGAACTCGTCCGGCGTGATTGCATGCAGATCGTCGACGTGCAGATCCTGCTCGAGCGGGATACCGCCACGCTCGATCCGCACGCTCACGGTCCTTCCTACGTAATCGTCGAGCACGCCCGCCAACGGCACGAAAGCGGTCGTGAGCACATCGTTGACGCTCACGACGATGTCACCGGGCTCGAGGAAGCCGCCGGCCTCACTGCCCGGGATGACGTGCTCGACGACGAGCAATCCAGTCTGGTCGGGATAGGCTTCGCGCATCAGTGCCTCGGTCGCCTCGGTCAGGCCGAGGCGGCGAAGCTCGGCGTAAGGCTTGTGCACGAATTCGGTTTGCAGCGTGCCGCGCGGCACGGCCTGACCCTCTCGAACGAGCTCGAAGGCACGCTGAATACGGTCGAGCGGTAGAAAGAAGCTAGAAGCGGCTTGCGAGTTCGCGCCGGCGTTGAGCGCGACGACTCGCCCCTCGATATCGACAACGGGGGAACCGGACGAGCCGCCGGACGTGCCCGAAGCGGCCTGCAGATAGAACGTATTGAAGTCGTTGTAGTTCCCGCGGCCGTAGTTCGGCGCCTGACGATCCAGACGCGCGATCGTGCCGGCAAGTATCGACAGCTGCTCGCCAGCATCGTTGCCGACGACGCGAATGTCTCTGCCGATTTGCGCGGCCTCGGGCACGAGCGCTAGCTCTGCGGGACGAATGAACCTGAGGTCCGCAGGATCGTATCTGAAGAAGCCGAAGTCGTGCACGGGATCACGATAAACCGGCACGAGATCGACCTCTTCCTGATTCAGGAAGATCGCTTGCGCAACGACCGGCCCAGGCGTAACGACGTGGCGGTTGGTCAATATCAAACCACGCTCGGCATCGACGACGAAGCCTGTCGCCTGGCTCGACTGGTTTCGCTCAGTATCGAATGAGCGCGTGCTGTCGACGCGAATCGACACGACGCCGGTCGAGATCTGCTCGAGTGTCGTGTTCCAACTGCGTTCCTGTGCGGCGGCACCTAGCGCGAACGCGCAAGCCGATACCGCAACGGCGTTTCGAATAATCGTTCTCATAAGTCGAATTGTATGACCCGCATAGGCACTGTGACCAGCGGCGCACCTTTTTGCTCCCGGGCGGTCGAGTTTATGTCCCATCGGCCGCCGATCAACAGCGGCAAGCAGCTCCGCTGGATCTTCCTGGGTATGCGGGGAAAACGGCATGGCTGGTCTCCAACTTGCTCAGTCATCTAGCTCGGCGAGCAAACGCTCGTAGTCGTCACTAGAAAGCAGCTCTTCGAGCTCCGCGGGTGACTCAGGCCGGATGGCGAACAGCCAACCCTGCCCGTACGGATCGGCGTTTACGAGCTCAGGGGCATCGGCAAGCTCGCCATTGATCGAGCTTATTTCGCCGGTGACGGGACAATAGACATCCGAGGCAGCCTTGACGGACTCCACGACGGCGCAGGCATCGCCCGCTACGACGACGGTCTCATTGTCGGGGAGCTCCACGAAAACGAGATCGCCGAGCGCAGTTTGCGCGTGGTCGGTGATGCCGACGGCCCAACTGCCGTCGTCCTGCTCGCGCAGCCATTCGTGGTCCTTGGTGTATTTAAGGTTACTCGGTATCTCACTCATTAGTCCTAGTCCTCTCAGATGCTCCTCAGTCGATGTCGGCCGCCAAAGAATCCGCATGGCCCCTCAGCCAGACCAGAGCTGTGTCACGCGTTGCGGCGCTCGCGATGAGTCGGCGCTCCGGAACACCTGCTCGGTACGCAACGAGGTCGCCTACGACACCACCGTTGTGAGGCAACATGCGGCTGTACAGAGCGTTGTAGGGCTCGAGCGCCATGTGTTCGACTCTAACGTCATCGTTGGCGAGAAGGCGTCTCAGAAAGCCTTGTGCGTCGTCGCCATGGAGATCGACGAGTGTAATGTGCGAGACATCGAAAATACCGGCATGAAGGCGCACGCAACGCTCGCGATGGCGTTATGCGACGCGCCGTCGCGCCGTCTGCGGCAGCTCACCGACGAGCCCGAGCGCTTCGCGCACGAAGGCGTGTTTGACGAACGGCAGCGAATCGACGAGCGTCAGACCACAGACGCGCGCGGGCGCGAGCATTGGGCCGGCACGAGTGAACAAACGATGCAGCACATCCATTGCCAGCACCGTTCTCAGATTGCGTCCTTTCTGACGCCGCTCATAGCGCCTGAGTACCCGTAGATCGCCGGGATCCTCGCCTCGGTGCACGGCGTCTTGCAGCACTTCGGCCAACACGGCCGCATCGAGCAGACCTAGATTCATACCCTGTCCCGCCAATGGATGAACCGTGTGAGCTGCATCGCCGATCAAGGCGACGCGCTGCGCGCAATACTGGCGAGCGTGCACGGCGCGCAGCGGGAAACTCACGCGTGCGCTTGCCGACGTGATCGCACCGAGTACGTGATCAGTCGCCGCAGCAACTTCCGCCATGAAGTCGTCATCGCCGAGCCGCAACAACGCTTGCGCCCGATCCGAACTCGTGGACCAAACGATGGAGCTGCGCCCATCTTCAAGGGGCAATAGGGCGATCGGCCCCGTGCGCAGAAATCGCTGCCAAGCTGTCTCGGCATGCGGCTGCTCCGTACCGACATGCGCGACCACAGCCTCCTGGCCATACGGCACGCTGATGACGGGAAGCTCCAGAAGCCCACGGACCTTGGACGCACCGCCGTCAGCTGCAAGCAACACATCGGCGGTCATCTCACGACCGTCCCGCGTCGTGACTTCGACTCCATCCGCCGTGACACGAACATCGGCGAGCTCCGTGCCGAACGCGAGCTCGACGTTGGCTCGTGCCGATAGCGTCTCGACGAGACAATGGCGAATCAGTCGGTCTTCGACGATGTGGCCCAGATCCGGTTCACCGAGCTCAGCGCTATCGAACGCGAGCGCACCGACCGATGCAGAATACTCACCTTCCCAGACGTGCATGCGCCGGTAAGGACTCGCGCGCCGTGCGGCAATACCCGACCAGGCACCGGCAGACTCGAGCACGTGCTGAGACGCTCGCGACAATGCGTAAACGCGCAGGTCGACATCCGCGTCGCTCCAGTCGGGTGCTGGATTCGGCTCGAGCAACCGGACGGTCCAGCGCTCGGCCTGCGGATTCGACATCAGCAACGCTGCGACACCGAGACCGACGGGCCCGCCCCCGACGATCAGCACAGTTCTATTAACAACTGGCGCGCGCGGCACGCTAGCGGCCTGAGGAGGCGCCGCGCCGGGGCAACAGCGGCAACCCGCGCGCCAATCGCGACAACCGCCCGGACAATCCCATCGTGTGCCTCGCAAGACCCGCCTTGGCGCCCGGGATCAGATCGAACAGCATGAGGCCCAGACCGCGGGAGATCGCCAACGGTGCGGACGCGTGGCCGAAAAAGCGAATCAGACCATGCGTGAAGGCGGCGACGCGCTGCTGGTCGCGAGTACGCCAGCGGCAGTAGCGCTCGAGAACCGAGTCTGCACCCGGATCGGCCTGCGGACCTGACTCGAGCAGCGCATCGCTCAGCACTTCGGCGAGCACAGCAACGTCTCGAAGCGCCAGATTAAAGCCCTGCCCAGCAACCGGGTGCAGATTCACGGCCGCGCTACCGATGAGCACGGTGCGCTCGGCAACGAGCGACTCGCTGCGCAGGCGCATGAGTGGGTAGGCGCTACGCTGGCCAACCTTCGTCAACCGACCCAGCCGGTAGCCGAACGCATTTTGCAGCTCACAGATGAACGCGCGGTCATCAAGTCGCATGACGCGCTCAGCTTCGTTCTGCGGCAGTGTCCATACGGTGGCGACGCGGTCGCCGACCAAGGGTAGGAACGCGATCGGGCCGTCGGTCGTAAACCGCTCGAACGCGCGTCCGCCGTGCGGTATCTCGGTTCGACAGTTCAGAATCACGGCTTGCTGCGCGTAATCGTCCTGGAGCGCTTCGATGCCGAGCAGTTCGCGCACTTGCGACTGCGTGCCGTCTGCCGCAACGGCGAGTTTCGCGCGTATGTCGATCTCGCGCCCACCCGTCTCGGCGCGAACGAGGACGGTGTCGTGACCGGGCTCCAAAGACCGCACCTGCGCGGGCGCAACGGCCGTGAAGCGCTCAGCGCGCGACAGCGACTGCCAGAGCGCCGCGCCGAGCACACGGTTCTCGAGCAAATAGCCCAGCGCAGCGACGTTCTCTTCGGCCGCGATGATGCGTGCAGCACCGAAACGTCCACGCTCGGAGATATGGATGCTCGTGATAGGCGCCGCGTGGCAACCGACCTCATCCCAAAGGCCGAGCGTATCGAGGATGCGCTTACTCCCGTTGGCGAGCGCCGTAGCGCGGTCGTCAAAACTCGGCTGCTGTAGCTGCGAGGGATCACGCGCCTCTATGAGCACGACGCTCAACGGCGTTTGCGAGAGCGCGAGCGCCAACGCCGAGCCAGCCAGGCCGCCGCCGATGATAGCGACGTCCGGGCTCAATTCAGTCGCGCCCACGACCTTGCTCCATGAGCGCCTCGATATCATCGGCGGCGAGCGGAAGATCGGCGGTCAGAACCTCGGGGCCGTCGCGCCCGACGTGGACGTCGTCTTCGAGCCGGATGCCGATGCCGCGCCAACGCTTCGCGACCCCTTTTGCAGTCGGCCCGATATAGATGCCCGGCTCGATGGTTGTGACCATGCCAGGCTCGAGCATCCGCCAGTCGTCGGCGACTTTGTAATCACCGACGTCGTGCACATCCATGCCGAGCCAATGACCGGTCTTGTGCATGAAGAATGGCCGATACGCCTCGGCCTTGATCAAGCTCGGCAGCCTACCCTCGAGGATACCGAGGTCGCGCAGACCGCGAGTGATGACTTTCACGGCAGCGTCATGTGGGTCGTTCCAGTGGTTGCCGGGCTGCACCTGCTCGACCGCAGCGCGATTCGCCTCGCAAACGATGTCATAGATTTCACGCTGGGCCTCGGAGAACTGCCCATTGACGGGAAACGTTCTAGTGATGTCGGATGCGTAGAGCTCGTACTCGCAACCGGCGTCGATGAGCACGAGATCACCATCCTCGAGCACGGCGCGGTTGGTCGTGTAGTGAAGCACGCAGGCGTTCTCACCACTGGCGACGATCGGCTCGTACGAGCAGCGGGCGCCATTGCGCGCAAATTCGTGCTGAAACTCCGCCTCGAGCTCGTATTCGTAGATTCCGGGCTTGCACACGCGCAACGCGCGCTTGTGGGCGCTCACGGCAATACGCGCTGCGCGTTTCATCGCGCTGATCTCGCGCCGGCTCTTGAACAGCCGCATCTCGTGCAGGATGTGATCCAGATCGATGAGCTCGTTGGGCGCATGGCCGCGCTGACGGCGCGCGTGCAACGTCTGCATCCAACCAAGGAGCCGCTGGTCGAATTCGGCGGATATACCCATCGAGTAATACACGCGGTCGCTGCGCTCGATGAGCCCGGGAAGGATGTCCTCTATATCGGAAATGGGAAATGCATCGTCCGCGCCGTACTGCTCGACGAGACCCTCGGGCCCGACGCGGTGTCCGTCCCAGAGCTCCTTGAGTGGATCGCGCTCGCGGCAGAACATCACGTACTCGCCCTGCGGCCTACCCGGCATGAGCACGGCTACGGCCTCAGGCTCATCGAAGCCCGTCAGGTAGAAGAAGTCACTGTCAGGACGGTAGCTATATAAGGTGTCGCGGCTGCGCGTGCGCTGCGGGGACGCCGGGAGCACGGCAATCCCATTGCGGCCAACGAGCTCCATGAGGTGCCGGCGACGGCGCGCGAACTCCTGAACGTGCATCAGTGGGTTATCTCGAATTCAGCTCGAGCGCCACCGGGCATCTGGCGCCGCTGCAGCACCTCGAATACGAGCTGTGCACCGACGCGCACATACTCTTGAACTTCGAGCAGATCGAAATCGGCGCGATCGGCGTCCGCGAGATCTTCGGAGCCCGCGTGCGCGCGACTGATCTCGACGAAGTCCGTGATGATCTCGGCAAGCTTAGCGCTCCGACCGCCGTCATTATCCCCGGCGTCGAGATCCTCGGCTTGGATTCCGCCCAGACCGAGTCCTGTGAGGAACCCCTGACACCAGAGCGCCAACGCCGTGACGCGTTCGACCAGGTCGGCCTCGGCCGGAGGTAGCAGCGGCTCGAACGCGAAATCCGGATTGCTCAACAGTCGCCACGTTTCCGCTTCGGCGTCGTGCAGCTGATCACGCGCGGAATCAGCGTCGGCAGCTAGAGCTGTGTGGCTACCATCGGAGTGACGTATCCACGCGGCTGCAGCACCCGGTCCGCTCGAGCAGAGCAGCCCGCAGATGCCACCATGAAACTCGGCAACCTCCACGCCGAGCCCGAGCACGTCGATGGCAGCAGCGATCTTCAGGTCATCCAGCGACGAGCTAGTCACCGCAACGTGTTCCTCCATAACATTCGGCATTGGTAAATCCGGCACTCATGCTAACACTCAGCTGCGGATTGTTGACCCCTGAAGGGCCGCGGGCCTATAGTCTGCTGCCATGAGCGCCGACGACGCGAACCAACGTTTCGACCTCGAGCTGCAACGCCTCGAGAAGCGCCTCGATGAGCTCGTGATCATCTGCCAACAGCTCCAGGAAGAGAACAAATCCTTGAAACAGCGCCAGGACTCGCTCATCGAGGATCGCGCGACCCTGCTACAGAAGAACGAGCAGGTGCGCGGCCGCGTCGAGGCGATGATCAACCGGCTCAAGGCAATGGAGCAGACCCAATGAGCGAAACCTACGCGCATGTCAGCATCCGGATCCTGGGTAAGGAGTATCAGGTTGCCTGCCCGATCGAAGAGAAATCGGCCCTGCTGGCGTCGGCGGAGCTGTTGAATGAAAAAATGCAGGACATCCGAAGCACCGGCAAAGTCCTGGGACTGGATCGCGTTGCCGTCATGGCAGCCTTGAACCTCGCCAACGAGCTCATCAAGCGCAACGACGAGGATCGGCAGCTCAAGGATATTTTCGACCTCCGAATTAAGGCAATGCGGGAGCGCCTCGACTCCGCGCTCGGGCCTGGCCAACAGTTGAGCCTTTAGGGCGACCGGTTTTGGCGTTCCCTGCGGTGTTCGATGCAGATTGGATAGTCTTTCGACCCTAAATCTTGACCTCGGGGTTGTGCCCTGTCGGTGGCGTTGTGCAGATCCGGTCCAGCCGGGAAGCCTGCAACCATCACGGCTTACCCCACCTTTTGCTCTGGTTCGAGAGCAACCAACTGCAACGGCACATGCGGGGAACGTCATTCCCTTTCAAACGGCACCGACGCTGATCCCCTTTGACAACGACCACGCCGACAAACGACTGCACTCGCAAAACGGCTCGGCGCGAGCTTCGAGCGCGACGCAGAACACTCAAGCGACCTGAGCGGCGTGCTGCTCAGCGCGCCATTGTGCGCAATCTGCTGCGCACGCGCGCCTATCAACGCGCGCGCGCTATCGCCGTTTATTTCGGTATCGACGGCGAGATCGATCTGAGCTCCGTCATCGAACATGCGCGGTCCAGCGGCAAATCAGTCTACGCGCCCGTACTCGCGCGAAACGGCCTGCGCTTCGTCGAAATCGGAAATCGCAAGCTTTTGCGGCGAAACCGTTTCGGCATTCCGGAACCCGAGAACGGCGGACGCATAGACCCGCGCCGACTCGATGTCGTACTGACACCGCTCGTAGCGTTCGATGCCCGCGGCAACCGACTCGGCATGGGCAAGGGCTATTACGATCGCAGCTTCGGTTTTTTGAGACTGCGCACGCGCTGGCGCAAACCCAAACTCATCGGAATTGGCTTCGATTTTCAGAAAATCGATCGACTGGTACCGCAAACTTGGGACGTACCGCTGTGGGGTGCAGTCACAAACAGGGGCGTCGACTACTTCGAGGACACAACGACCAATGAATTACTGGCTCCTGAAATCTGAACCATCTGAATTCAGCATCGACGATCTCGAGGCAAGCCCGAACCATCAGACCTGCTGGGATGGCGTGCGCAACTATCAAGCGCGCAATTTCATGCGCGACGCCATGGCAGATGGCGATCTGGCGTTTTTTTATCACTCCAACTGCGCTGAGCCCGGCATTGCTGGAATCGCGCGCGTCGTCTCGGCTGCGTACCCGGATCATACGGCCTTCGATCCGACCGACAAGCATTTCGATGCGGCAAGCGACCCGGACAATCCGCGCTGGTATATGGTCGACGTGCGGTATGAGCGCAAGCTCCTACGACCGATTTCGCTCAAAGAAATGAAGCAATACAAAGACAATGCGCTTCAGGAGCTTGCGCTTTTGCGTCGCGGCAACAGGCTTTCAGTCATGCCGGTTACTGCCGAGCAATGGAATTTTGTTGTTGGACTAGAACAACGCAAACCGGTTGCTTGAATTCGATTAACGCACTGCGATGACACAACATTCGCGTCAGAGTGTGGATCCCATCACATTCGGCAACTAGCATTCGCGAAAATGAGAAGTGCAAAAAAGTGCAACTTGCTGGAAATTTCGTTGCGTTTATATATACTCAACGCCGGTTAACGCCGACACGGAGACTACCCATGGCTAAGAAACCTGCTTCCAAGAAGCGTGCAAGTAAGAAAAAGGCTGCTAAGCGCAAGACAGCAAAGCGCAAGGTTGCTAAGCGTACGACGAAGAAAAAAGCTGCTAAGAAAAAAGTAGCTCGTAAGAAGACAGCGAAGAAAAAGGCTAAGAAGAAAGCTAAGAAGAAGGTCGCTAAGAAGCGCAAGGTCAAAAAGAAGGCCGCTAAGCGCAAGACCAAAAAGAAGGCTAAGAAAAAGGCCAAGAAGAAGGTCGCCAAGCGCAAGACGAAGAAAAAGGCTGCCAAGCGCAAAGCCAAGAAGAGAGTTAGCAAGAAAAAGTAACCTCTTCAATGTCTTATACGAGCCACTAGGCTCTGACACGAATAAAGTGCCCGCTATATGCGGGCACTTTTTTTGGAGACGGCACAATGAATCAAGACGAAAAGAAGCGTTTGGCGGCCGAGGCCGCACTTCCCTATATCGAGGACGGGATGGCCCTGGGGGTAGGAACGGGCAGCACAGTGGATTTCTTCATCGCGGCACTCGCCGAACACGCCCCGCGGCTCAGAGCCGTCGCCTCGAGCTCCAACGCATCTACTGAAAAACTTCAGGCCCTGAGAATAGAGGTATCGGACCTAAATTCGACCGGAGATCTGGATCTCTATGTCGACGGCGCCGACGAAGCCACCCGCCATCTGCATCTGATCAAGGGTGGTGGCGGCGCATTGACGCGGGAAAAAGTTCTCGCGGGAGCCGCGCGACGCTTTATCTGCATCGTAGACGAATCCAAGCTTGTCGGGGTTCTTGGCGAATTTCCGCTACCGATCGAGGTCATTCCGCTGGCTCGGTCCTATGTCGCCCGGCAAATCGTCAAGGCCGGCGGCCAACCTATTTGGCGCGAAGGCGTCGTCACCGACAACGGCAATCACATCATCGACGTCCATAACCTCACGATAGTGGATCCGCCGCAGCTCGAGGCGACGTTGAATCAGATTCCGGGCATAGTGACGGTGGGGCTCTTCGCGCAGCGCGGTGCGGACGTGTTGCTCGTCAGCGGTGACGACGGGCTCACGGTCATCGGCTGAGCCGCCGAGCCGAGCGCGCAGCGTCGGCTCGAGAAATTGGCTGGGGGAGAGGGATTCGAACCCCCGCTGGCGGAGTCAGAGTCCGCAGTCCTACCACTAGACGATCCCCCAGTCGCAGGTCCAGCC
>Ga0224512_10004290_pt1 | contig 12112 bp, 10 predicted proteins | sample SF_May12_sed_USG_4_FD_169103 | JGI IMG/M metagenome (GOLD analysis project Ga0224512, IMG submission 169103) | Sediment microbial communities from San Francisco Bay, California, United States - SF_May12_sed_USGS_13 | ecosystem: Environmental > Aquatic > Marine > Sediment | place: USA... | reverse complement strand
GTCAAGGCAGACGGGCAAGGCATGAGCCCTTACGAAATCCGCTTCAGCGGGGCCGGCGGGCAGGGGCTGCAGCTGTGCGCCAAGCTGCTCTCGGTGGCGCTCGCCCGCGAGGGCAGGACGGTGGCCGCCTCGCAGGCCTACGAGCCGACCTCGCGCGGTGGGCTGAGCCGCTCCGACATGGTGGTTAGCGCGCAAGGCGCCGCCGACTATCCGCTGGTCACGGCGCTCGATTACCTCGTCGTGCTCGACCAGACGGCGGTGGCCGCCTCGCAGGGTCTGCTCCGCGAGGGCGCGCTGGTGCTGGCCGACACCAGGCGCGTCGCCGTGCCGCCCGAGGGCAACTACGACGTGCGCCGGCTGCCGTTCAGCGAGACGGCGATCCGGCTTGGCAGCGAACGGGTCGCCAATGTCGTCGCGCTCGCGGCCCTGGTCGCGATCGGCGAAATCTGCAGCCGCGAGACCCTGGAGCAGACCATCCGCACCGGCACGCCGGCGAAATTCCTCGACCTCAACATCGACGCCGTGAAGGCCGGCTTCGCCATGGCCGACAGCCACGCCGCCGTGGCGTGATTCTCGCTTTCGCGGGCCGGTGGAACTGGCCTGTCGCATCCACCGCCCGACTGCGCTAGCGTGCGGCCGGGTTTTTTCGTTTCACCAGAACTTCACATGAGGAGGCACGCATGGACAAGGAGCGGTTCGACAAGGGCCTGGCGAAACGCAAGGACGTGCTCGGCGCGGCATATGTCGAGGCGGCGCTGGCCAAGGCGGACGATTTCAACCGCGAATTCCAGGAGGTGGTGACCGAGTACTGCTGGGGCCTCGCCTGGGGCGACGAGACGCTCGACAAGAAGACCCGCAGCATCATCAACCTGTCGATGATCGCGGCGCTGAACCGCATGCACGAATGGGAGCTGCATTTCCGCGGCGCGATCAAGAACGGGCTGACCCGCGAGGAGCTGCGCGCCATCCTGATGCAGATCACGATCTATGCCGGCGTGCCGTGCGGCGTCGAATGCCACCGCATCGCCAAGAAGGTGTTCGCCGAGCTCGACGGGTGAGGGCGGCGTGAGGGCGCTTATCCAGCGGGTCAGCGAGGCCTCGGTCCGCGCCGGCGGCGAGACGCTGGGCGTCATCGGCCGGGGCCTCGTCGTGCTGTTCTGCGCGGAAGAGGGCGACGCGCCGGGCGACGTCGAACTGCTCGCCCGCAAGACCGCCAATCTGCGCATCTTCGCGGACGACGCCGGCAGGATGAACCGCTCGGTCCTCGACATCGGCGGCGCGGTGCTGGCGGTCAGCCAGTTCACGCTGGCCGGCGACAGCCGCAAGGGCAACCGGCCGAGCTTCATCCGCGCCGCCGCGCCGGAGGCGGCGAGCGCCGCGTATGACGCGTTCTGCGCGGCGCTGCGCGGGCTCGGCCTGCCGGTGGAGACCGGCCGTTTCGCAGCCGAAATGAAAGTGGCCCTGGTCAATGACGGGCCGGTGACGATCTGGTTGGATACGGCGGAGTTGAGGGGCGGGAAGGGGTAGAGAATCAACCCCCGCGCCTGCGGATCATGCCGTGCTTCGGGTCGTAGGCGATGATTGCGATGGCAAGGAACAGGGCCAGCGATGCCGCCGTCCAGGCCAGCGCCGCGCCGGCCCTGCGGGCGAGGTCGAAGCCGCCGATTTCCAGGCGGCCCTCGGGCGCCGCGCCACGCCGGACGCATCAGGGGGCCGCACCGGCGTGGCGCGGCCCCCTGGTTCTATTGGCTCCCCGGGACGGACTCGAACCGCCGACAGGGTGGTTAACAGCCACCTGCTCTACCAACTGAGCTACCGGGGATCAGGGTAGCGGCCGGGTCTTGCGGGCCCGAGGGCCTCGCCGCCGACCCGGCAGGCGGCGCGGTTATAGCAAAACCGCCGGCGCTTGCAAAGACTTCCCGCAACGGGGCCGGGCGGCGCTGGCAACTGGAGGTCCGGGCCGGAATCGAACCGACGTAAAAGGCTTTGCAGGCCTCCGCATAACCACTCTGCCACCGGACCGTGCTCAAGCCCGGCCGCCGGGCCGGGCCGTAACTTGCCTGCGCCCGTGATATACGGTGCCGGCAATTTCCGGTCAAGACGAACCCGCGCATTTGCCGCAGTGCAATACATTGTTTTCGCCGCCCAAGCTGCTTATAAGAGAACCGACCCGCCGTGTGTTGCGGGCCGTCGCCTGTGGGAGATACCAAAGATGGATTTCGGCGCCGCCAGGAAAAACATGATCGAGAGCCAGCTGCGCACGAACAGGATCGTCGATGAGGCCCTGCTCGCGGTCATGGCCGACATTCCGCGTGAACGGTTCGTGCCTGAGAACATGCAGCGGATCGCCTATGTCGACGAGGACTTGGCAATCGGCGGCGGACGCTACTTCATGGAACCGCTGGTTCTCGCAGCGATGATCCAGGGCGGCGAGATCCAGCCGACGGACGTGGTGCTGGATATCGCCAGCGGCACGGGGTACGCGGTTGCGTTGCTGGCGCGGCTGGCGGGCACGGTGTTCGCGCTGGAGGGCGACGCGGCGCTGGTGGCCCGCGCCGCGGACCTGTACGCGGAGATGGCGCCGGACAACGTTGTGCCGGTCGAGGGGGAATTGGCCGAAGGCTGCGCCGAGCATGCGCCCTTCGATGTCATTCTGATCGAGGGCGCCGTGGAGCGGATCCCGGAGGCGATCCTCGACCAGCTGGGCGACGGCGGAAGGCTGGTCGCCGTCATCCTGCAGGACCGGATCGGCCGCCTGACGGTGATCCACAAGACCGGCGGCCATTATTCGCGGCGCGCCATCCGCGATGCGTATACGCCGGCCCTTGCGGCGTTCCGCCGGCCGCCCGAATTCGTGTTCTGACATGATACCGCGTGCACCAGGAAATCGACGTGCGCTGTGGCTCGGCCCGGCGATCGTGCTCGGGCTGGAGCTGTCGGGTGCGGCACTTCAGCCGGCCGCGGCGGAAACGCTGATCGAGGCGCTGGCCACGGCCTATAGTGGCAATCCCACGCTGCTGGCGCAGCGGGCACGGCTGCGGGCCACCGACGAAACCCTGCCGGAAGCGCGCAGCGGGTGGCGCCCCACCATCTCTGCGACGGGCGATGCCGGCACGGCTACGGTCGATTCCACCTTCAGCGGACAGCAGGACCTGCAGCCCCTTTCGTACGGGTTGTCCCTCAGTCAGCCGCTGTACAGCGGCGGCCGGACGGTTGCCGGCGTATCGCGCGCGCGCAACCTGATCATGGCCGAGCGGGCGGCTCTCAATTCGGTGGAACAAACGGTCCTGCTGGAGGCGGCGACGGCGTATATCGACGTGCTGCGCGACACCGCGGTGCTGCAGTTGAACGTCAACAGCGAGCAGGTGCTGCGGCGCGAACTCAACGCGACGGAGGATCGCTACCGGGTGGGCGAACTGACGCTGACCGACGTTGCCCAGGCAAGAGCCCGGCTTGCCGGCGCCGTCGCCGGGCGGATCAGGGCGCAGGGCGATCTGGAGGCGGCCCGCGCCGAATATGTTCGCGTCATCGGCAAGGCACCGGAGAACCTTGTCCTGCCGCCGACAATCGGCGGCGTGCCGTCGACCCTCAAGGAAACCCTGGACTCTCTCCGGGACGGCAATCCCGATCTTGCCGCCGCCCGCTACCAGGCACAGGCATCGATGGACGAAATTGCACTGGCCAAGGGCGAGATGCTGCCGAGGCTGTCGCTCGACGGCAGGGTTTCGCATAGTGAGGAATCCAGCGTGGCGGACACCGAGTCGGACTCGGCCAGCATCACGGCGCAGCTGAGCATTCCGCTCTATCAGGCCGGCGGGGCCAGCGCGCGCGTCCGCCAGGCCAAGCAGACCGCCAGCCAGAGGCGCATCGCGGTCGACGAGGCGGAACGCAACGCGCGAGCTGAGGCGACGGCGGCATGGGAGGCGCTGGTCACGGCGCGGGCTGCGGAGTTGCAGTTCGAGAGCCAGGTCGAAGCCAACAAGACGGCGCTGGAAGGCACGCGCGAGCAGGCCAGGGTCGGATCGCGGATCTTGCTCGATGTGCTGAACGCCGAACAGGAACTCCTCGACGCGCAGGTGAGCCTGGTGGTCGCGAAACGGACTTCATTCGTTGCCGGTCTTGCACTGCTGGCATCGGTCGGCCGGCTGACCGCACGCGATCTTGGCTTGCCCGTCGAATATTACGATGAAACGGCCTATTTTGATAAAGTGAAGGGCAAGATCTGGGGCACCGGTATCGGCAATGATCAATAAATCAACCATTCGTAAACCATGACCGAATACAGTGCGGCTTGTTATATGACCTACGGAAAGAACGCAGGATGAGCAAGAGCAGCGGGCAGAAGGATCCGTCGATGGACGAGATCCTCGGATCGATCCGCAGAATCATCACCGAAGACAACGCGCAGTCCGGTCAACCGGTAGAGTCCTCCGAGGAGACGCTGGCAGGTGCGGAAGAGGATGACATCCTTGATCTGACCGACGTTCTGGAGACGACAGACGAGCCGGAGGTGCGGCGCGAGCCGATCCTCAAGCCGGTCGAACCGTTGGCCCGGGAAGGCGGCGTAGAGACGCAAGGAGAGCGCCGCGAGCCGGTACTGGGCATTCACAGCCCCGCGGAACCCGCGGCAGCGCCGGAGCCGGAGCCCGCGGCGCCGACCCCGGAACCGCCGCCCGACGAACCCGCCGCCGCAGTGGAAATCCCGGCCGCGGGTGGAACCCCGCCACAAGAAGAGGAGGCCGCCATGGCCACGTCCGACGAATCCGCGGCGCCGCCCGCAGGCCAGCCCGAAGCCGGCGGCGGCGACATCGTTTCCGAGCCCGCTTCGTCGGCGACCACGGCGGCGCTGGGCGAGCTCAGCCGTGCGGTGGACGAAAAGACCGGCCGGCTGCGGCTCGGCGAGGGCGACGCCACCGTTTCCGACCTCGTCAAGGAGATGATCCGGCCGATGCTGCGCGAGTGGATCGACGAAAACCTTCCGGTGATCGTCGAGCGTGTCGTGCGCCGCGAAATCCAGAAACTGGTGGACCGGACGCCGGACGACGACTAGAACGTCCCCGTTCCGTCCGGGCCTGCCCCGGGCGGCCCAGGCGGTGCAATCTGACAGGAATGAGGCGTTCAGCGATGCTGGACAAGAGCTGGCGGCCGGACGAGGTCGAGGCAAAGCATTACGCGCAGTGGGAGAGGAACGGCGATTTCGCGGCGGGGGCCGACGAAAACGCCGACTCCTACTGCATCGTCATTCCGCCGCCGAACGTGACCGGCAGCCTGCATATGGGCCATGCGCTCAACAACACGCTGCAGGACATCCTGATCCGCCGCAAACGCATGCAGGGGCTGAACGTGCTGTGGCAGCCGGGCACCGACCATGCCGGCATCGCGACGCAAATGGTCGTCGAGCGCATGCTGGAAGAGCAGGGCGTGAAGCGGCGCGATTTGGGGCGCGAGAAATTCCTCGAAAAGGTCTGGGAATGGAAGGCGGAATCCGGCGGCACGATCACAGGCCAGCTGCGCCGGCTCGGCGCGTCCTGCGACTGGAGCCGCGAACGGTTCACCATGGACGACGGGTTGAGCCGCGCCGTCCTCAAGGTCTTCGTCGCGCTCTACAAGGCCGGGCTGATCTACAAGGACAAGCGGCTGGTCAACTGGGACCCGAAGCTGCACACCGCGATCTCCGACCTGGAGGTCGTGCAGACCGAAATCCACGGCCATCTCTGGCACTTTAAGTATCCGATAGAGGGCACTGACAATAAATACATAACCGTCGCCACGACGCGGCCCGAAACGATGCTGGGCGACACCGCCGTCGCGGTCAATCCCGACGACCCGCGCTACAAGAAGCTGATCGGCAAACATGCGATCCTGCCGCTGGTCGGGCGGCGCCTGATCATCGTCGGCGACGAGCATGCGGACCCGGAGCAGGGCTCGGGCGCAGTCAAGATCACCCCGGGGCACGACTTCAACGATTTCGAGGTCGGCCGCCGGCACGATCTTGAGGTGATCAACATCTTCGACGCCGAGGCGCGGCTCAACGATAACGTGCCCGGGAAATACCGTGGGCTGGACCGGTTCGAGGCGCGCAAACTTGTGGTCGCGGACCTCGAGGCCGAAGGGCTGGTCGAGAAGATCGAGGACCACGTCCACATGGTGCCGTACGGCGACCGCGGCGGCGTGCCGGTCGAGCCGTGGCTGACGGACCAGTGGTTCGCCGACGCCGCGACGCTCGCGAAACCGGCGATCGCGGCGGTGGAGCAGGGGCGCACGCGCTTCGTGCCCGAGAACTGGACCAAGACCTATTACGAATGGATGCGCAACATCCAGCCCTGGTGCATTTCGCGGCAGTTGTGGTGGGGGCATCAAATTCCGGCCTGGTACGGGCCGGACGGCGAGGTCTTCGTCGAGGAGACGGAGGAGGAGGCCCGCGCCGCCGCGAAGGCCCGTTACGGCAAGGATGCTGAGCTGACGCGCGATCCGGACGTGCTGGATACCTGGTTTTCGTCGGCGCTGTGGCCGTTTTCGACGCTGGGCTGGCCCGACGGGACGCCGGAACTGAAGCGCTACTACCCCACCGACGTTCTGCTCACCGGCTTCGACATCATCTTCTTCTGGGTCGCCCGGATGATGATGATGGGTCTCCATTTCATGGAAGAGGTGCCGTTCCACACGGTCTATATCCACGCCCTGGTGCGCGATGCCAAGGGCCAAAAGATGTCGAAGTCCAAGGGCAACGTCATGGACCCATTGGAACTGGTGGACAAGTACGGCGCCGACGCGCTGCGCTTCACGCTGGCGGCGCTCACCATGCCGGGCCGCGACGTGCGGATGGACGAGTCCCGTGTCGAGGGTTACCGCAATTTCGGCACCAAGCTGTGGAACGCCGCGCGCTTCTGCGAGATGAACCAGTGCCTGCCGGATGCCGGTTTCGATCCTTTTTCGGCGGATGCACCGCTCAACCGCTGGATCGTTGGCGAGGTGGCGCGGTGCGGGTGCGAGGTCGATCGGGCGCTCGGCGTCTACCGGTTCGACGAGGCGGCGAACGCGATCTATGCCTTTACCTGGAATACCTTCTGTGACTGGTACGTGGAACTGGCCAAGCCGCTGCTGAATGGCGAGGACGCGGTCGTGGTTAACGAGACCCGCGCGACCGCGGCCTGGGTCATGAACCGGCTCTTGCGCCTGCTGCATCCGTTCATGCCCTTCATCACCGAGGAACTTTGGGAACTGTTCGGCGGCGCAGGCGAAGTGAATCTCATAAAGGCAGAATGGCCAAATTTCGATGTCGGCCTGTTCGATCCCGAGGCTGAAGACGAAATCGGCTGGGTGATCGGCCTGATCTCCGGTATCCGCTCGGCGAAGTCCGAGATGAACGTTCCGGCCGCGGCGAAGGTCCCGATGGTGCTGATCGGTGCGACCGAAGAGAACCGCGGGCGCCTGGAGGCCTATGGCGACCTGATCTCGCCCATGGCCCGTCTGCTGGAGTTGTCGACTGCGCAGGCGGGGGCCGCTCCGCCAAAGGGATCGATCCAGCTCGTCCACCGCGAAGCGACGGTCGCGCTACCGGTCGGTGACGTGATCGACATCGGCCAGGAAAAGGCGCGGCAGGAAAGGGAAATCGACAGACTCGATGGTGACATCGGAAAGATCGACAGGAAACTGGGCAACGAGCAGTTTCTGTCCAAGGCGCCGCAAGCAGTGATCGACGAGCAGAACGAGCGGCGTGTCGACCTGGTCGCCCGCCGCGACGCCGTCAAGACCGCGCTCGACCGGCTCAACGAGCTGTAATTTCGCATGTTCGGTCGAAGGTCGCGGCGTTTCGCCAGCCGGCTGGATTCCATGCGGAAATGATCTACTAGTAGATATTGCCGCTGCGGAATTTCGTCTAGGCATGGGCTGTGCGGGGCGATATTGTTGCGCCCCGTCCGTACATTCCAGAATTCGAAGCCGCAGGAGGAGGGAGCCCCATGGCCATCGACAAGTCGAAACTGCCCAGCCGCTACGTATCCGTCGGCCCGGAATCGGCGCCGCACCGCTCGTATTACTATGCCATGGGCATGACCGACGCCGAGATCGCCCAGCCCTTCGTCGGCGTCGCAACCTGCTGGAACGAGGCCGCGCCCTGCAACATCTCGCTGATGCGCCAGGCGCAGGCGGTCAAGAAGGGCGTGAAGGCGGCCCGCGGAACGCCGCGCGAGTTCACCACCATCACGGTCACCGACGGCATCGCCATGGGCCATGCGGGCATGAAATCCTCGCTGGTCAGCCGCGATCTGATCGCGGATTCCGTCGAGCTGACGATGCGCGGCCATTGCTACGATGCGCTGGTCGGGCTGGCCGGCTGCGACAAGTCACTGCCGGGCATGATGATGGCGATGGTGCGCCTCGACGTGCCGTCGGTGTTCATGTATGGCGGCTCGATCCTGCCGGGCCGCCTGCACGGCAAGGACATCACGGTCCAGGACGTGTTCGAGGCCGTGGGCTCGCATTCCGCCGGCAACATGACGGATGAGGAACTGCACGAGATCGAATGCCATGCCTGCCCGTCGGCGGGCTCCTGCGGCGGCCAGTTCACCGCCAACACCATGGCCTGCGTGTCCGAGGCGATCGGCCTTGCGCTGCCCGGCTCGGCCGGCGCCCCGGCGCCCTATGAATCCCGCGACGCCTATGCCGAGGCCTCGGGCGAAGCGGTGATGAACGCGTTGGAAAAAGGCATCCGCCCGCGCAGGATCGTCACCCGCGGCGCCCTCGAGAACGCCGCGCGCGTGGTGGCGGCGACCGGCGGCTCGACCAACGCGGCGCTGCATCTGCCGGCGATCGCCCATGAGGTCGGCATCGATTTCGACCTGCATGAAGTCGCCCGGATCTTCCGCGAGACCCCCTATATCGCGGACCTCAAGCCCGGCGGGAAGTATGTCGCCAAGGATCTGTTCGAAGTCGGCGGCGTGCAGGTGGTGATGAAGGCGCTGCTGGAAGGCGGCCATCTTGACGGCGACTGCCTCAGCGTCACCGGCAAGTCGATCGGCGACGAGCTGGAGAAGGTGAAGTTCCCGGCGGATCAGGACGTTGTGCGTACGACCGCCAAACCACTAAGCACAACTGGCGGCGTCGTCGGCCTGAAGGGCAATCTTGCGCCGGAGGGCGCCATCGTGAAGATTGCCGGCATGACGGAACTGAAGTTCCGCGGCCCGGCCCGGGTGTTCGACTGCGAGGAGGACGCATTCAAGGCCGTCGAGCAGCGCAAGTACAAGGAGGGCGACGTGTTCGTCATCCGTTACGAGGGCCCGAAGGGCGGCCCCGGCATGCGCGAGATGCTGTCGACCACGGCGGCGCTTTATGGCCAGGGCACCGGTGGCAAGGTGGCGCTGATCACCGACGGGCGGTTCTCCGGCGCGACGCGCGGCTTCTGCATCGGCCATGTTGGACCGGAAGCCGCGGTGGGCGGACCCATCGCGCTGTTGCAGGACGGCGACATGATCGTCCTCGACGCCGAAGCCGGCACGATGGACGTGGAACTCGACGAGGCCGAGCTGGCGAAACGCGCCGAATCCTGGAAGCCGCGCCGGCATGACTACCAATCCGGTGCGCTGTGGCGCTATGCCCAGACCGTGGGATCGGCGGAAAAGGGCGCGGTCACCCACCCGGGCGCCAGAGAGGAAACACACGTCTTCGCCGATATCTGAGGCCGGCTGAGCCGCGGACGGGCGGATGGCCGATCAGGCGCCGGTCACCGGCGATCCCGCAGCGGGGAGCGCAAGACTGGGCGTGATCGCGGTCTTCGGCGCCGCGTTCTGCACCAGCCTGTCGGGAATCCTGATCCGCCTGATCGAACACGCGGACGGCTGGCAGATCCTGTTCTGGCGGTCGTTGACCTGCGCGATCGCCTTGGCGGTGTTCCTGGGCTGGCGCCATGGCGCCAAGGCGGGAGACACGTTCTTGCGGATCGGTGGCCAGGGAATCGGCGTGGTGGTCGCGCTGACCGGCGCCTTCAGCTGTTTCATCTTCGCGCTGCTCCACACCACCGTGGCCAATGTCGCATTCACGATTGGCCTGACCCCGGTGTTCGCGGCGCTGCTGGCCTGGCTTCTGCTGCGCGAGCCGATCGGCTTGCGCACGGCCGTCTTTATCGCGCTTTCCATGGTCGGGATCGCATTCATGTTCGGCGACGGTGCGCTCGCCGGGAACCTGACCGGCAACATGCTCGCGCTCATGACCTGCCTGTTCTTTGCGACGGCGATCGTCCTGCTGCGCAGCGGCCGGCGGATCGACATGATTCCCGCGGTGGTGCTCGCCGGGCTGGCGTCGGCCGCCATCGCCGCCACCGCCGCGCCGGCGGGGCTTGCCGTCGGCGGCCGGGATTTCGCGATCCTGGCGCTGATGGGGGCGGCGCAGCTGGCGCTGCAATATATCCTGTTCACATACGGGATCCGGCGCCTGCCGGCGGCGCAAGCGGCGCTGATCAGCCGCACGTCCGTGGTGCTGACGCCGCTCTGGGTCTGGCTCGGGGTCGGCGAGGTTCCCAGCCTGCTGACCCTCGCCGGCGGCGGCTTCGTGCTGGCCGCGGTGGTGGGGCAGGGGATTAGCGCACTGTGGGCGACCCGGACTGGGGCGGTATAGCCGCCGGCCGTCAGTCGGACGCGCCGCCCACTTTCAGGATACTGTCCTCGGTCATGCCCGGTGGCGCTTCGCCACGCGACAGGTAGCGGTATCCGAAACACAGGGCGTGATCCGGCAGGCCAAGAGCCTTGAGCAGCGCTTCGTGCCGTTCAACCGCGAAGGCAAATGCATCGGCCCCCCCGGACAGAACCTGGTTCACCGCCGCAAGGTTCGCGGCGTTGCCGAGCAGACGAACCAAGGCCTCGGCATCGCCGCCTGCCGGCAGTTCCGGCCCGACATTCCGGTCCCCGGATTGCGAGGTTATCTGATCTTCGGGAAGGTCGAAATCGCCGCCGAGCTGCGCACCATCGAAATACCAGGGCGAGGAGTTGTAGGCATGGTGCCGTTCCCCCTTGTCATACAGAACGTAGGCGAGGACGTCATCGTCATGATTGACAACAGCCAGGGCGGCGTCGTGAAAATATCCCGACAGATCCTGGGTGATTCGAGAGATTACGGTGCCGTCTTGGCTATCACATTGCTCTTCGCACAGGGTCGTCACAGAATCCACTGCAGGCGTCAGATAGGCCTTGCAGCCCATCCGTTGCAGATATTCGGCGATGTCCGATCGATCCGGCCCTTTCAGTGTCACGTTTACGTAGAAATTGCCCATTGATCTCATTCATGCTCGTGAGGTTGCGTCGCCGTTGCATCGCTGGTCGCTACAGTAAACAGGGATAGAACGGAAAACAAAGTCTTGGGCACGGCAGACTTCGCGCTTCGCGCGGGCGCGAAGTGACTGCGCCCGCATGCTGCAGGCGGCGCGGATCGGTGATCACTCTTCCTTCGACCATTCCCTGTACGCCGGCAACTGCCCGTCGAGATGCAGCCAGTCCAGCTTGTCCGCCGTCCAGATATGGCGGTCGGCTGGGTGGCCGGCGGCGCAGTCGAGGCTGCCGATGGTAATGTCGATGGTCTTTGCCGCCCGTTCGCTCGCATAGGTGAGCTCGGTGCCGCAGGTGCCGCAGAATTCCCGCGTGACACCGGGCGACGAGACGAACTGCGACGGTCTGCCGGCGATCCAGGCGAAGCGTTCCCGTCCCACGGTAAACCAGGTCACGAACGCCGCGCCCGAGGACCGGCGGCAGGAATTGCAGTGGCAGTGGGTGACCGATTCGACGGCGCCGTCGATGCGGTAGCGGACGGCGCCGCAAAAGCAGCCGCCCTCGTGCTTGTCGTTTTGGCAGACCATCATGCCGCCTCCCGGATCTCGCACCAGACCGGCGTGTGGTCGGATGCCTTTTCCTTGCCGCGCGGCCCGCGGTCGATCTCGCAGGCCTCGAGCCGGTCGGCGGCGGCCGGCGAGAGCAGCAGGTGGTCGATCCGCAAGCCCTCGTCACGGGCCCAACGGCCGCCCTGGTAATCCCAGAAGCTGTAGCCGGTCTCGGCATGCAGCGCCCGCCACGCCTCGGTCAGGCCAAGATGAACGAGGGTGCGGTATTTGGCACGGCTTTCGGGCCGG
>Ga0224512_10004289_pt1 | contig 12114 bp, 12 predicted proteins | sample SF_May12_sed_USG_4_FD_169103 | JGI IMG/M metagenome (GOLD analysis project Ga0224512, IMG submission 169103) | Sediment microbial communities from San Francisco Bay, California, United States - SF_May12_sed_USGS_13 | ecosystem: Environmental > Aquatic > Marine > Sediment | place: USA... | reverse complement strand
ACCACGAGGCCTCAGTCGACGACGACCACCACCGCCGGCGCCACCGGTGGCGGAGATCTTGGTGGGGAGCCACCCTCGTCATCCGGCGATGCCGGATCGACCGCTTCGGCGGACGCTGCCGGTGGAGGTCAAGACCTCCGGGAGAGCGGAGGTCCCCTTCCGATCGAAGACTTGCAGCTCCTCGGGGAGGCCCGACTCTCTTCGTCCTTCTTCTCCGATTCGCCGGGACTCACGGATTCCCTGACTCGGATTCTGGAACCGGTTCTGCCTACTGCTGTAGCGGAGATGGTGGTGTCGCCACTTCTCATCTTCGAGTTGCTGTGGCGAGCCATCTCATCGAGTGGACGCGGTCTGGTTATGCCGGTTTCGCTGCTGACATTCTCGCTGATCAGCCTGCTATGGGATCGGCGGTCAAAGAGGGCTTCGATCGCGCTCTAGACCGGGGCTCGTCGATCTGCCCACCGGCGCCGTGCGATCACCTATTACCCGGCAACGTAGGGTTCGGCGCCGTTGCTCTCGAGGAGGCTGGCCATCGCATCCTTCTTGACCAACCCCGAGGCGCGCCATCTTTGGGTTACCTTGGCGGGTCCTTGCTCGGTCCTGGCCTTCTTCTTGGCGCGCGGTGAGGTGGCGAGGAGAACGAAGGTCGGCGTGGAGCGGATGGCAAACTTCTGCACGGCCCCCGGCACCGTCCGCACGTCGACCTTGGCGACGTGCGCCGTTTCCCGGTACTCGTCGGCCAGCTCGTCGACGATCCCATCCATCGTTCGGCAGGGCTGGCAGCCGGTCTGCCAGAAGTCGATCAATACGGGCTTGCCACTGGCCGCCAACTCCTCGAGCTCATCGAGAGATTCGACGCGCGTCGCCCTCACCCGTTTGTTCCTCTTGAAAATCACAACGCACCATCCAACAAAGCTTCGACCAGGAGTATGCCCGAATCGACGAACTACGGGGCTACCAGCCGCTGCCTCCGCCGCCACCACCGAAGCCGCCACCACCGAAGCCGCCACCACCGCCAAAGCCGCCGAATCCACCCCCGAACCCGCCTCCCGATCCCCAGGAAGAGCCTCCGCCCCGGCTGCCACTGCTGCCGAATCCACCGCCTCCCCCGAATCCGCCGAACCACGAGTTCCGGTTGCCCGACCAGGAGTTGTCCCGGTAGATGGGCTGCCATCCGAGCGCCACGTCGACGCCCCGGGTGATGATCCAGTGGTAGTAGAGCAGCGTGAAGGGATCGAACACTCGCAGATCCGACGGGATCGGACGACCCGTCCAGGTGTCCTCCTGGCGCCGGGTCCCTTCGTGGGCCAGTTCCGGTGCAAACCGGTCGGCATCCTCAATCGTCGATCGAGCCAACGCCTGGCGCTGAGCTGCATAGGCAAGAGCGAAAGGCTTGGGACCGCGCGGGTCCGAAGCGCCGAAGGCTGCAGCTACGTCTGCGTAGGAGCCGGACAGACCCAGGTCGGCGAGGGCCTGGCGGGCATCAACCCACCGCCGCATCGCTTGGGCAGGCTCGAGCGAGATCGCCAGCAGGGCCGCAATCGTTCGCTTGGTTTCGCCCTTCACTCCCTGGCCCGCCAGCTCGTTCTGCAGGCTCCCGAACGTGACGACGGAGCGGTCGCCGGCCCGCAGCAGAGCTGCCGTGATCGAGATGGGCAGCCCGAGCCGGGAAGCTTCCTCCCGAACGTGTTCGATCTCTGCTTTGGTCTGCAGGCCGGCAATGGCCAGTTCGACCGCCACGACCGGCTCGTGGCCGAGCCGGCGCGCCTCGTGATAGGCGTCGAGGAACTCGGTCAGGCTGCCCTCGTCATTGTTCAGCAGAAGGAAGGCGGCCAGGGCGGATAATTCGATGCCGTCCTGCTGGAGGTCGCGACCGCGAGCCTCGAGTGCCGTCCGGATCAGTTCGTATCGTTCCAGGGAGGCATCAGGATCTTCCTCGAGGTCGGCCAGCGCCGCAGATACTGCGGGGCGAGCGATCGAGTCGGGAAGCCGGGCGTAGAGATTCTCGAGCCGGTCGGTCTTCGTTCGGGCCACCTCATAGGTCTTCTCCAGCTCCGAGACCGATTCGGCGAGCGGCACCTCGGCTTCCAGTACCGGGGCCGCCTGGCTCAGGCGCACTCCGAGATCCGAGATGACCGTTGGCCCCATAGGCGTCTGCCGGATCTGGCCGGCCACGTCCCGGGCGAGCCGCTGCTTGGCTTCAGCGATCCGGTAGGGCCGCAGCGACTCCACCAATCGGTGCACCTCGTCGAGCTTGACCTTGAAGGCAACATCATCGCCGGTTGGGACCTTCACCGCGTCGGTCGCCGTCTGTTGCACCGTTTCCTCGAGGACGGCTTGTTCGCCCGTCACCCGCAGTTCGAGCGGGATCTCGACTTCAGCGTTCAGGCGTTCCTGGTTGACAACGTCGACGGCGCCCAGTGCCCACAGAGCTTCCAGGGCTTTCTGGTCGCCGGAGCGTTGCTCTTCGGCCAGGGCGGTGAGGGCCGCCATGCCGGCCGCGGTTGTGACCTCGGGCACCTCGAGTGGTCGGGTCAGCATCAGCTCTTCCGCGAGGGTCAGTTCGTAACCGGCCGGCTTCAAGCGGGCTAGTTCTCCGTCCACCTGTTCCTGCCGTTGCTTGCGGACGGCCCGCACTTTGTCGAGGCGGCTGTTGGCCGCACCCGAGCCGACCAATCCGGCCCCGACGGTCAGCATCAGCGCGGCGAACACCCAGCCCCCGGCGCCCGAGCCTTCATCCTGAGGGGTTGGCTGAGTTATCACCGGTTCCGGCTGGGTCGTAGTCGGTGAACCGGGATCCGTGGGGTCGGTGGGTGCCATTCCGGCCAGGGTCTGCTCGAGTCCACCGACAATGGCGGCCAGGCCACCGTCGTAATCCTCCGCCGCGAAGAAGCTATTGCCGAGTCCGGCCACGAAATCGAGCTGACTGGTTGGTACGGCAATCCCCGGGCCGGTCTCGATGGCGGTCCGCCTATCCCCGAGATTGATCACGACCACAATGCCGTCGTTCAGGTCGGGATCTCCGACGCCCCACGTGTTGCCGAGGCGCTGTGCGAAATCGTTGGTGTCCATTCCGCCGGTGTCGGCGACTACCACCACCGCGATCTGGCGACCGTACTCGGCCACGACCCGGCCGACTGCATCCTCCAGGCGCTGATCATCGACGACCACGTCGGCGGCGTCGGTCACCCATCCGTCACAGGTGATGCCTTCGAACTCCGGACACTCGGCCGTCTGCGCCAGGGCCGGTGCCGCTGTCGTGAATAGCACCAGCACCCCGACCATGAGGATTCTTCGCATTCCACCCCTTTCGCCCCCGAGCCTACCGTTGAAAAACGCGCCACTCTTCAGGATTTGCCCGCTCCGAGGAATGCAGAGGATCATGGGAGGGGTTGAAGGAGCCATATGAATCCTGAGTATGGAGACCAAGCGACTATCGAGCGGGTCCTGACCGACTATCGGAACTGGGCCGTGGTTGGCCTCAGCGAGAATCCGGGGCGAGCCAGCTACCGGGTGGCAGCCTTCCTGCAAGCTCGCGGGTTTCGCATCATCCCGGTGAATCCGGTTATCGACGAGATTCTGGGCGAAACTGCCTATCCCGACCTTGCTTCCATTCCCGGGCCGGTCGAAGTGGTCGACATCTTCCGCAGGTCCTCCCGGGCAGGTGTACACGTTGATGAGGCGATCGCCATCGGCGCCAGAGCGGTCTGGCTGCAACTCGATGTGATCGACGAGCAAGCAGGCGCCCGGGCCCGCGCCGCCGGGCTCGACGTCATCATGGACCGCTGCCCCGCCATTGAAATACCCCGGATGCAGCGCCGGTCTGCGCAGAGGTGACACAATCATGGGGTTGTCGAAGATCTCCAACATCATTCTCCGGGTCGAAGATCTCGAACGGTCGTTGGCGTTCTACCGTGACCGGCTGGGCATCACGGTCCTGGGATCTAGCGCGTCCTTCGCCTTCTTGAATGGGGGAGGGGTGACTCTGGCGCTCAACGCCATCGGGGTAGATATGGAGGCGAATCCTCCGGGTCTGACCGAAGTGGTGTTCGAAGTCGAGGACGTAGAGGCGACCTATGAAGATTTGAGCCGTGCCGGAGTGCCGTTCAAGCTCGAACCGCGGGTGGTGATGAGCGACGGCGGTAGGGACCTGATGGCGGCCGATTTCCGTGATCCGGACGGCAACGTCCTGTCGATCACGGGATGGCGGGAGGTGGGTTAGAGCACCTCTTCGATGTCGTCGCGTTCGAAGACGATGTCCCAGCGGTCCAGGCAGTCGGCGCACCGGTAGACGAGGACGTCGCCCGGCTCGAGTTCTTCCTCTGCCGGTACCGGGGTGATCAGATGGGCCTGACCTCCGCATTCAACGCAGATGATCTCCGTGGCGGGCTCCATACCTTGACCCTACCCCTCAACGAGGATGCCGGCTGAGGTTCCTCGCGTTTTCCCGTGATAAGGGGGTGGCGAGACCTCAGCCGGCCTTGACGGAACTGCCGGTTACTTCGATTGCGACTCCACCGCAATGGCGGGGTGGGATCCGGGCTTGATGGCGACCCGGTGGGGCTTGGCTTCTTCACGAATCGGGATGGTGACGGTGAGGACGCCATTATCGTACGAGGCTTCCACAGTTCCCGTGTCGAGTCGATCACCGATTCGCACCTGGCGGCTGTGAGTTCCGGTTGGACGCTCCCGCATCAGCCAGTTGGCGCCTTCGGTGTCTTCGAGTTTGCGTTCGGCGGTCACGGTGAGGACGTTGTTCTCGACCAGCAAGTCCACGTGGTCCGGGTCGACTCCCGGGAGATCGAATCGCAGGGTGTACAAGCCGTCTTTTTCAAAGGCGTCCATCGGCATGAGCCCGCCGCGCCAGCTGCTTCCACCGGAGCCGAGGAACTGATCCAGCTCCTGAAAGGGATCCATGAATCGCAACACCATCGTTGCTCCTTTCGTTACTTCCAACAGATGTGCCTTCAACTAATCTGATAGTAAAACACTCAGATTTAGGTGTCAACACATTTTCCGTTGAACCTGCCAAGACGCCCGGAATCAGGAGGCGATGTGAGCTTGGCCGGTGAAACGCAGAAGCAGGTAGCCGATCAAACCGGCGACGCCGGAGCCGGCGAAGATCCCGATTTTGGCCAGGTCGGTCAGGGCGGGGTCTTTGAAGGCCAGCCCGGTGACGAACAACGAAACGGTGAACCCGATGCCGGCCAGGGCCGCCAGCCCGACGACGTGCGTCCAGGTCGTGTGGCGGGGGAGCCTTCCCAACCCGAAGCGAACGGCCAGAGCGGTGAAGGCCGAAATGCCGACGATCTTGCCGACCAGCAGCCCAACCGCAACGCCCAGCGCGACCGGACTGGTCAGGGCATCGATGAGATCAACGCCGCCGAATCGCACACCGGCATTGGCCAGCGCAAACAGCGGGACGATCAGGAAGGAACTCCACGGGTGCAGCAAATGCTCGAGACGGTTGAGGGGGGCGATTGATTCGTTGGCGATCAAGGCCAACTGGCGTGCCTCGTGGTCGATGCGGTCGTGGCCATGGGGAGATGCCGGTTCCGGAGTGTACGTATCGAGGACGAAGGTTGCCTTGCGGTGATATTCCTCGTCCGAGTACATCGATCGGGCGGGGGTCATCAATCCCAGAGCCACCCCGGCCAGCGTGGCGTGCACGCCCGATTCCAGGAGGAAGAACCACGCCACAAAGCCCATCGGCCAGTAGAAGGCCGATGCCCGGATTCCGCCCTTCTGGGCTGCCCACATCACCGCGAGGGTGATGAGGGCAGCTGCCAGCCACGCAAAGGAAAGATCCTCCGTATAGAACACGGCGATCACGGCGATCGCCCCGATGTCGTCGACGATGGCCAGAGCCAGCAGGAACAGCTTGGCTCCTACCGGTACCCGGCTTCCGAGCAGGGCGACCACGCCGATCGAGAAGGCGATGTCGGTAGCCATCGGGATACCCCAGCCACGGGTGGCTTCGCCCCCTTCCCCGGCCACGAAAGCCACGAAGATCAGCGCCGGCACCACCATGCCGCCCAGAGCGGCGATAACCGGCAGCGCCGCAGCTTTGGGATCGCGCAATTCACCGACTACCAGTTCGCGCTTGATCTCCAGACCGACCACGAGGAAGAAGATGGCCATGAGCCCGTCGTTGACGAGATCGCGCAGGGTTTCTTCGAGGTGAAACGATCCAATCTCGATCTTGAAGACCGTTTCCCACAGCTCCTCGTACGTGTCTCCGAACGACGAGTTGGCCCAGACGATCGCAATGATGGCCGCCACCAGCAGAACAACCCCCGAGGCGGCTTCGACCTGGGTGAACCGCAGCGCCGGTCGAATGAACCGGCGCGGGATGAATCGCTCGGAGTGGAGCCAGGTGCGGTGGAGTTCTTGTTCGGGCATGCGGAGGGAGGCTACCAACCGGCTCCGCATATCCCCAGCCGGATCGAGTGTCGGAATATGAGGTCCGTCCTGGTTGCCGAACCGGCGGATTGTCGGAAAGATTCCGACTCGGCGTTGCCTCCTCAGCACGATATGCTGCGCGCCATGGCGCAAGTCGTGCAGAACCGGATGCTGCGGGGTGTCTACCTGGCGCTCGGGTTTACTCTGCTCGGTCTGGGTGTCGTCGGGACGGTTCTTCCCGGAATTCCGACCACGATGCCCATCATCCTCGCCGCCTTCTTCTTTTCGAAGTCTTCGCCCCGGTTCGACGACTGGATGGTGAACCACAAGGTATTTGGTCCGCTTGTTCGGGATTGGCGGTCCGGAGCAGGGTTCAGCGTCAGGGCCAAGGTGATTTCTCTCGCCGCCATTGCGGTGACGTTCACGATCACGGTCGTCTGGATGGTCGAGCTTCCGGGCCTGCGAATCGGGTTGATCCTGCTGGCGATGGGAATCAGCGCCTACATCCTGTGGCTGCCGACCAAGCGGGTTGAAACGGCCTGAGGTTTTCCGGCCTGTCGGGTCCTCACCCTCCCGAAACAGCCTGCATGACCGTGACGGTGTCCCCATCGTGGACCGGTACCTCCAGCGATGACAGCCAGCGACTGTTGGTGTCGTTGTAGAAGAGATTCACATGCGGCCGCAGCTGCCCCGACTCATCGTAAAGGTGCACCTTGAGGGCCGGGTAGTCGACCAGGAGCCGGTCCAGGGCCCCCTGCAGCGTGTCGGCTTGGACCTCTATCTGTTTTGAACCTCCGAGGATCTGAGCGAGGAGACCCGGCAATCGGACCTGGACCGTTGCCACGCCGTTACGCCCCCAAGACCCGTACCGACAGGATCCTGGGCAACGTCCACGGCGGGGTGGACCAGGTCTCTCCGGCATCGGCTGTGGTCATGATTTTGCCGGCCGTCGTCCCCAGGTAGATGCCTCCACGCTGATCGGTATCCATCGCGCCCCTGAGGACCGCTGTGAAGGTGGCCGGCGCGGGAAAACCCGTTCCGGAGATACTCCACGAGTCGCCACCGTTGTCGCTCCGGTACACGCGGAAATTCCCGTCGACGGGCAGACGGTTCTCATCACTCTCCAGGGGCACCACGAACAACCGGCCGCTCTCGCGGTCCAAGACGATCGGAAAGCCGAACCCGGCCGGCAAACCATCCTCGATTCGTTCCCAGTTGTCGCCTCCGTCGTCGGTCCGAAAGACACCAAGGTGTTCCTGTCGGTAGAGGCGATCGGGGTCGGCCGGATCCTGAACGAGGCCGTGGACGCAATGCCCGATGTTGTCGAACTCCTGGGCGTCGACCGCCGCCGGCATTCCCTGGTTCTTGGGGTTCCAGGTGGCTCCGCCGTCGTCGCTGCGGAAGACGCCCACCGCACTGATGGCCACCCAGATGCGGTCCGGGTTTTCCCGGTCGACGATCACCCGGTGGGCGGTTAGTCCGCCCAGGCCTGGTTCCCACGCCGATCGGGTGTGATGTTCGTTGAGTCCGTCGACCGGCTGCCAGGATTGACCGTGGTCGGTGCTGTGGAACAGGCCGGCTTCGTCGACGCCGGCGTAGAGGTGGTCGCCGGCCCGGGTGAGGGTCCAGATCTGGGTGAGCTTGCGCTCGCCACCCGCCGGCCAGGCGGGACCATCGGCGATCTGGGTCCACTCCTGGAGGTCGGCCGATCGATGCAGCGCCGCTCCGAACCAGTTGCTCCCGGTCGCCAGGAGATAGGTGCCGTCACCGGCCTCTTCGAAGGCAGTCACCTTCCAACCTTTGAAGAGGGGTCCTTCGAGCTCCCACTCGCTTCGTGCCTCATCCGATCGGGCCAGGTAGGCGCCCTTCTCGGTGCCGACCGCCACGGTCATACCCATGATCAACCTCCTCGGCGGCGACACTACCGACCCAATCTCCGTTTTGGCGCCTAACTTGCTCGATATTCGTGCAGGAGGAGCGCCGAAACGAGAGTTGCCGCCGTCCTATGCTTTGCGGCATGTCGCGCAATCGTGAAGTTGCCCGGGTGCTGAGTGAGCTGGCATTGCTCACCGAACTGGATGAGGGTTCGCCTCAAGCCTTCCGGGTGCGTGCCTACGAGAACGCAGCCCGGGCGGTAGACGGCCTGGCGACCGACGTTGCGGCTTTGTCGGAGAGAGAACTGGTCGCCACCAAAGGCATCGGAAAGAGCACCGCCCAGAAGATCGCCGAATACCTCGAGACCGGTCAGATCGCCAAGCTGGAGAGGTTGCGGGAGAGGTTCCCGCCCGAGTACGTAGAACTGACCCGCATACCGGGACTCGGCCCCAAGCGGGTGGCGTTGCTGCACGAAGAGTTGGGGATCGGCAGTGTGGCCGACCTGCGGGCCGCCATCGACCAGCAGGCGCTGCGCGACCTGGCCGGGTTCGGACCAAAGAGCGAGGAAAAACTGATTCAGGCCATCGAACGCCTGGGCCTGTCCGGCAAGGAGCGACGGACCCCGATCGAACTCGCTCTGCCGGTCGCTCGAGAAGTCGTCGCCGCCCTGGCGACAGTCGAGGGAGTTGAGGCTATCGAGTACGCCGGGAGTCTGCGCCGGTTTCGGGAGACGATCGGAGACGTCGACATCCTGGTGGCCGCTGCTGATCAAGCGCCGGTCATGGCCGGTTTCCTCGAGCTGCCCATTGTCGATCAGGTGCTGGGTAAAGGCGACACCAAATCGTCGGTGGTCACCCATGGGGGGATGCAGATCGACCTCCGGGTCGTCGAGCCGGACCAGTACGGAGCCGCCTTGCTCTACTTCACAGGCTCGAAGGCGCACAACATCCGGTTGCGCCAGCTGGCTCTCGATCGGGATTGGACGCTCAACGAGTATGCGTTGTCGGAGCTGGAAACCGAAAAGGTGGTCGTGTCCGATGCAGAGCGCGGCATCTACGACGCTCTGGGTTTGGCGTTCATCGAGCCGCCGCTGCGCGAGGACACGGGAGAGATCGAAGCCGCCCGGGACGGGACGTTGCCGAACCTGGTCCATCTCCAGGACATCCAGGGCGATCTCCACGTCCACACCAACCTGTCGGGGGACGGCCACGAGACCCTCGAGGACATGCTGGACGCGGTCGTGGCTCGCGGCATGGCATATGTGGCGATCACCGATCACGGTGAAGACCTCCGCATCAACGGAGCGTCACGGGAGCAAATGCTGGCCCAGCGTGAGCGGATCGCCGAACTGGTCGACCGTTACGCACCGCTGCGGATCCTGCACGGATGCGAGCTGAACATCGGGCGGACCGGCGAACTCGACTACGACCAGGACTTCCTCATGGGGTTCGATTGGTGCGTCGCCAGCGTTCATTCGCTCTTCGATCTCGACCGCCAGGAACAGACGAAGCGGGTCATCACCGCCTTGCGGAACCCGGCCGTCAACGCCATCGGGCATCTCACCGGCCGCCAGATCGGCTCCCGGCCCGGCATCGACCTGGACGTCGACGCGGTGATCGAGGCCGCCGTCGAGACCGGGACGGCCCTGGAAGTGAATTGCCATCTGCGCCGCCTCGATGTCCCTCCCGAGGTTGCCCGCCGGGCGGACGCCGCCGGGGCCCACCTGGTGATCAGTACCGACGCCCACCGGATTGTGGAGCTCGATCAGATACAGTGGGGGGTGCTCAACGCCCAGCGCGGCTGGGTGGACAAGAGCCGGGTGGTCAACACCTGGCCGGCCGACCGGTTCCTGGAGTGGGCGACTTCCCAGCGGGACCGGTAGCATCGCCGAACCCGATCCCGAGGCCCAGTGACGAGCTACTTCCCGGACGCCCGGTTCTTCAACGAGAACGGACACCTCTTTCCATATGACCTCCGGTACGACCCCGACAACCGGGCCCATCTCAATCTGCTGGCCGACGGGCGGATCCAGTTCCGGGTGATGACCGATCCGGGGTTCCGCTCCGGGCAGCTGGTTCTGGCGGACGGATCCGGAAAGCCGATGGAAAAGGCCGGGTCGGGACCCCGTCTCGAGATTTGGCAGGTGACCGTCGACCGCCCGGCGGAGCCGTTCACGTACACGTTCGCCTTTCGGAGCGGCGCCGCCCGGCCCGTCTATCTGGTTCCGGCGGGAGTGAGTAATGCGGTGGAGCGCCTCGACCGCTGGACACTGCACCCCGACGATCTGGTCCCGATGGCCGTCCCCGAGTGGGCCCGCGGGGCCGTGATCTATCAGATCTTCCCCGAGCGGTTCCACAACGGCGATCCCACCCTCGACCCCGAAGGCATCGACCCCTGGGGGGCGCCACCCCATTGGCTGCGCCATCAAGGCGGGGACCTGGTGGGCATCGTCGACAAGGCCGACTACCTGGCCGACCTGGGCATCGACGCCGTCTACCTGAACCCCATCTTCTCGTCCCCCTCAACCCACAAGTACGACACGGTCGACTACTACCGGGTTGACGACCATTTCGGCGGCAACGAGGCCCTCGAGCGCCTGGTGGCCAAGCTGCACAACCGCGATATCAAGTTGATCCTCGACGCTTCGTTCAACCACTGCCACCCGGCTTTCTTCGCTTTTGCCGACGTGATCGCCAACGGTTCCGCTTCCCGCCATCGGGATTGGTTTCTGGTCGGCGATTACCCCGTGCGGGTCAAAGTGCGACCTCACCAACTGGCAGCGTCCAACTGGTCCGACCCGGCCGCCTACCTGGAGCATCTGCGCCGGCTCAACGCCGGGTCGGGTCTGGCGCTGGAGGAAGCCGACGATGACGGGCCACCGGTCGAGACCAGCTACGAGTGCTGGTACGGGGTGCCCTCGATGCCCCGCATAAATCTGGCCAATCCCGAGGCTCGCCGTTACTTCCTCGATGTGGCCACCCACTGGATCAGAGAGTACGGCATCGACGGCTGGCGCATGGATGTGGCTCGCTACGTCGATTCCGACTTCTGGGTGGACTTTCACAACGAGGTCAAGGCTGCCCATCCCGACGCCTACCTGTTGGCCGAGGTTCTGGGGGACGCTTCCGGGTGGCTGCAGGGTGACCGATTCGACGCCACCATGAACTACACCTTCCGGGAGCTGTGCCTCGACTACTTCGCTACCGGCCGGTCGAGTACGGAGGAGTTCGTCGACGGCTATACGCGGATGCAGGCGATGTATGCGCCGCAGGTGAACGAGGTCAACCAGAATCTCCTGTCGTCACACGACACCGAGCGGCTGCTTCATGTGGCCGGAGATGACGCCATCAAGGCCCGGCTGGCCACCGCGTTTCAGCTGCTGGCCCAAGGGGCGCCCGGTTTGTACTACGGCGACGAAGTGGGGATGACGGGCGGGGAGGAGCCGGCTTCCCGGGGAGGTTTTCCCTGGGACGAAGGCGATGTGTGGAACCGGAACCTCCTCGAAACGGTGACATCGCTGACCTGGATGCGCCGGCGGTATAGGGCGCTCCGCTACGGCGACATGCAATTCGTGTGGCGGTCGCAAGGCGCCTTTGCGTTCACCCGCACCCTCGGGGAGGAGCGACTGCTCGTGATCATCAATCGCGGGGAGGCGCTGGGGGCGATCGACGTCCCGGTGCGTCCCGGAACGACCCGTACCCTCTGGGGCCCGGGCCAAGCTCGCCCCACCTTGGGGTCAGTCGTGGTAACCGAAGTGGGTCCCCTCACCGCCACGGTGATCAAGTTGTAGAGAAGTTGTCCGCGCCTGTCGCTTTGCTCCTACCCTCTCCGCGGCGC
>Ga0224512_10004288_pt1 | contig 12114 bp, 15 predicted proteins | sample SF_May12_sed_USG_4_FD_169103 | JGI IMG/M metagenome (GOLD analysis project Ga0224512, IMG submission 169103) | Sediment microbial communities from San Francisco Bay, California, United States - SF_May12_sed_USGS_13 | ecosystem: Environmental > Aquatic > Marine > Sediment | place: USA... | reverse complement strand
AAGGTATTCAGAATACAGCTCAGCCGGAGGGCACGGCATACACCCTAGGCAGCTATGGATGTGGGAACGAGGTACCGCAAGCTCTCGGGCCGAAGCGGGAAGAGGTTGTTCTCGGTCCAGCTCGAGCTGCGTAAGGAAGGCATGAAGGCATTCACATGTCCAGCATGCATCGATGATCGCGGATTCCTTCAATTCCGCGACAAGCCTCGAAATCTCTCTTACGTCAGACGCTTCGGCCATCAATCTTCTCGGGAACATTCCGATGCGCTGCTGGGGGCTGCGCGATCGGAGCAATCTGTCGCACGTGGGCGAGCGGTCTGTTTGCTACTCCAAGCCGCATAACGGCTGCGAGCTGAGCGGCGCAGCGTCTGTATGCCGGACATGATAGCGCGCCGAGGCTGCGTCCGCTCCAGCGAGCTGTTAGGCAGAACGCCGCAACACGTCGAGCGCTTCACCAATTCGCACCCACTCCTCCCAACCAGTGCCATGATCCTCGTATGACCAGATTCCGGCAAGCACGGCCTGGGCCATCCCCCAGCCAATGACCCGACCGCGGTCAAGCTGCATCACTTCAGAAACCAGAGACACGCGCCTGCTCATCAAGCTCTCTAGATCTGGCCGAGCTGAAAGAGTGTCAATGGGATTGCGAAGGAATGCACCAACCTCATAGGCTCGTTCGCCTACGACACCTTGAGGGTCGATGGCCAGCCACGGTTGTCGTGTTCCCGCCAGAATGTTCCCGTGATGAAGATCGCCATGCAGCAGAACGGGCTGGTCCATTGACCCGGCGAGTTCTCCATGTACCGCCTGAGCCGCATCAATCAATCTCGATGGAAGCGGACTGCTCCCTTCGCCGATTGTCCGATGCCTCTCAAAGCCTTGACCCCAGTCGGCCACTGCGGGGAATGGAGACACAGTCGGGGGCGGCTTGTGCAGACGCCGCACGACGGTGGCAAACTGCTGCACGGCTTCATCATCGGTGAGCGCTGAGAGATCCGAGCCCGGCCTGATTCTCTCGAGTAGCAGCGCACCACGATCCACATCTGACTCAAGAAGAAGTACGGCACCATCGCCTGCGAATGCCGTCAGGCACTCCACTTCCCGCGCCATTCCCGGACCTGGGAATCGCAGCTTGAGAACGGCTTCCGTATTGTCCTGGCGAGACACTGGACAGAGATAGCTGTACGAGAGAGGCGGAAACGGAGAGCCGAGACTAAGGCTCCACAGATCAGCCAAGCTCTCCAAGAGCGCGGGCAACTGCGCGACCCAGTCTCGTGCAGGCTCCCCGTCAATGTCTATCGATCTTTGAGCGAATTCAGCCGGGATAGTATCCACGTTCAACAACAGCTAGAGTGCTGCCTAACGGAACGGGCGGTCAGCCGCCCAGCCCACCGTCGAGATCACCGAAGCACCCGGATTCAATGCCAGAAAGCTACCAGCCAAATTTGAAACGCGCTGGGGCCGGGTCAACTGGACCGCCTTGTTAGGCGGCGTCGCCCAGAACGCGTCCCGCATACGGGTATCGAAGGTCTCACGCGCTGGAACCCACGCGTCGCCGTCACGCTGGCGAGTGACGACGAAGATCCAATTACTCATGCGATTTCCCCATCGAGCTATAGTATTGCCACAGGCTCGGGCTGACGCTCCGGTTCAGCGCCGTTCATATTCGTCAAGCCCACTTTGACCTAGCGGACTGCGACAAAGTTGCTGACGGGTAGTGCCAAGATCGCGACAATCAAGGCTGCCCAAGACATCACCGTTGGGGTGTCTATTGTCTCATCTCCGTCCATCCTTGGATCGCTTACTCATCGCGGCCCCAATCGCCGCGCCGATAGCAACGCCGAGCGCAACACCGATCGCCACATCGCCGAACGCTGCGCCGAGAGCAGCGCCAAGAGCGGTGCCACTTCCGACCCACACACCGACGGTGGTATGTGTCGGTCGAATCTTGCTCATCCGGGTGTCCCTCGTTTCTATGTACGCCTAACGACTTTGGAATTCTACTGCGCGACCAACATGCCGTGAGCCCCGAAGTCTACCGCGTCAGTAGCAATTCCTTGTTAGGCAGTGGCCCCGGACGTCCACTCCGCCCGATAGAGACGGAAGCGAATGAACCGCTCTCCACCGATCTCCGACTCGCCGTCCGGGGCGAATCCCAGGCGCGTCAGGCCACCTCCACTAGTCCTTGTTTCAGGCAGCATGGCGATGACGGAGTCGAGTCGGAGTTCGTCAAAGGCGTAGGACAGGAAACGGTGGTATAGGGAGCGACCAGCGCCCCAATTGGAGGGATGGAGCACGAGACCGAGGTCGGCGTCATCACCCTCCGGCTGGAGTCCGCCCCAACCTATGAACTCCCCGTCTTGAACGAGGGCCCAGGGTCCGTAGCCGTGGTCGCTCCACATGCGCTCCTTCGCCGCGACGAATCGAGCGCAGTCCTCTTCGGTGAAGTCACCCTTTGCAAGGGGCAGGTGGCGCCGCACATCAGGGTCGTTCATCAGGGCTACGATCGAGGCCGACTCGATATCGGAGAGGCGTACCAAAGTGATCTCAGTCATCGACCGTGCTCCGCCATCCGAACCTTGAATGAACAACTACCAGCGTCCCTGTCTACCCACTGCCCAACGACTGGGGCGTAAGCTGCGGGCCGCGGGCCCGTCAGCTTCACGCCGTGTTCGGCGGCTCTCAGCAATGGGTGCATCTCCCGTCGCCACTCAGTTCAATGTCACCATGTCGGTCTCCGGATACGCCTGAGAGCCACTGAACCTACCCCGGTGGGGGCCACGCATCGATGACCTGACGCAGGGCAACGATCTTCCCGAGGTGGTAAGCATTATGAACGGCCAAGCTCTCGAGCCTCTCGGCAAGCGTGACGCCCGGGCCCACTTCTTCCATCAGCGCCTCAGGCAAGCGCCCTAACTCTACTGCCGTCTCCGACCCGGCGAGAAACTCACTGACGAGATCCTCCCACATGCGCTCGTTGCCAAGAGCTTCTGAGGGAAAGTCCTGTCCCCCGTCGATCCATGCAACTGCGGCTGGTTCATCGCGTTTGAGCTGCAAACAACTCGGAGACCGGGCAAACCGTCCCTTGACCGGAATGATGAGAGCGGGTCGCGCTCATATCAACGCCATCCTCTGAAACGGCCCGTGTTTGACAGCTCCTAACGTGTGTTAGGCGGCTGATGACGGACCCGTCGGGGGTTTGCGAGTTGAAAGTCCGAACGGGAGGTAGCCCGGGCACCATCCCACTAGACTCGTGAGGAGAAACGCAATGGCCACGATCCCGAGAACGATGGCCAGCGCGCCACTGATTGTGTCAGTGAAATAGAGGACGGCTACCGCAATCGCCAGCAGCGTACGTATGACTCGGTCGGCGGTACCCATGTTCATCTTCATCAGACTCCCCCTATTGAAAAGGCCTGGAGTGCGTAACGCCAGGGCATGCAGGCAACGCGCACAAGCACCGCAAGACGATGCTAGTGGCAGTGCCGGTGTGGTAGTCGCAGAGGTGTGCGGCGTCACTCCTTCAGCCACCTAACGGCCAGCGCATGACCTGCGAGCGAACAACTCGCCAGGCGCGCGTCTCGATGAACGACTCGTATCAACGCCAGGCGCACAATCATCACTTCCTTTCAAACGCGCTCGACAGCTTCATGCGCTTGTTAGACGGCGGCTGCTTGCGGGCACCCTCGGTTTCCCGTTCATTGCTGTACCAGTTCAAGCTGAACCTCCCCGTTCTTGTAGTCTAGCGTCAAGAGAAAATGCTTCAGCAACGCATTGCCTAGGTTGCCGCCCTCTCGTTCTGAGTCATCTCGCTCCTTCTCAGCGAAGACGACCGGCTGCTCACCGAGTTCGATGGAACCAATCCTGACCGATTCCACTCGACCTTCCCTAACCGCAGCTTCACCGCGCGCACCGACCACCGAAGAAGCCGTTGCTTGTTCCCATTGCTGCTCTAACCCAAGTTGTTCAATTGCCCACGGAAACAACTCCAGAGCCAAGCTCGACCCCGTGTCGAGCGTCACCCTCAACTGCTGACCATTGACATAGAAATCTTCCAGCAAGGGGATGGTACTGCCCGCACGGAATTGCAGTGGAAAGCTGACGCGCTGAGAACCCTCTTGTGGCTCGGGCGGCTGGTCAGCAAAGATCCGGATTCTACGATTGCGATAGTCGATCTGAACAATCCGATCCTTCAGCAGGCTATACCCTAATACCCCATGTAGAGGCCTGCCTAGGCGGGCGGAGATATGATTGAGGCTGAGCGCTACGGCATCCACGTCGCCCACTACGGTCTCGCCAAGGCGGAGCGTCGTAATCTGGGCGGCATAGATGGGAATGGGTTCACCGCCGACTCCTTCGGCCTCCCCCGCCGCGGTCGTGTCGAGGGGGATCCCGGCCTCTCGCGCCGCGGTGAGATCCACCGCAGAAGGGTTGCCCCCGGTGTCGAGAAACATGTAGAATGGCCCCTCGTCGTTCATGCTCACGGTGAGAATGATTTGGTTGCGTTCGAAGTCAAAGGGTATCTCACGCGATCCTGACTCTTCAAGTGGTTCTTCGGCAGGCGTTTGATTTCCCGGGGTGCCGCAGGCGAAGATTGTGCACAAGGCACAGAAGATGACTGGGTAGTGGGGCTGTCTCATGATTTCGTTGCAATGAATGGGTAGTGAAACTGCCTTGCCGTCTAACGGTCAGCGCATGACCTGCGAGCGAGCCGCTCGCCAGGCGCGCCAATCGGTGAACGTCCTCGTATCAACGCCAGGCGCTCAGTCATTCTATTTCCTTTGAAAACGTACGCGCTCGGCTGGTCCATGCGCTTGTTAGACAGCCGACTGCCCCTACTCATCTCCAATACGCAGCGTTCACTCTCAGTCGTTCGAACCTCTCGGCGTCGATCCAATCGATGAAGGGCGAGGGTTCCATCCACTTTCCGGCGAAGTTCTGCGTGTGGATGAGATAGCACTTCTTGCGCGTTCTGGTCAGCCCAACGAGGAACTTACAGATTTCGATGTCCTGGATGCTGCCCGCCCTTCTCGGAAGATCCCCAACGTGAAGACCAGCCATGAAGACGTGCTGTGCAGATAGCCCCTTGGCACCCTCGAATGACGTAACGCGTATGGACGGGGCCTTCCCGCCTCCTTCGCGCGGAGGTTCTGACTCGGTTGACGCCTCTGGTGCTGACCACACACTCGCTTCCGCCAAGACTCGCTGACGCAGGTCCCCGGGAATGCACTCAGCGAGCGAACGCGTTCCATCAACGGTCTGGACTACAGCGTCAGCGGCCGTGCTCGTGTCTTCGTGCATCAGGATGATCCGCCACCCCAGATTCGACTCTGGATCATCATTTAGGATTGCGAGTCCTAGCTCGCGGCCCAATCTGGTGTCGGGCACCTCGCGAGTCTCGACGGAGTATCCGTTTGCCTCCAAGTGCTGGACGATTTGGCCTCTGAACGGGTTCGGCACGATGACGAGGGCGGCAGGGTAGCCTCCCTGAAGAGCTGCTTCCAGCTCATCCTCGGGGATGGAGTCAACTGCCTGTGCTACGAACATCCCCATGTAGTTTGCCGACTGACGTTGGACAGTAGTTTGGACAAGGGCGATTTTAGGGTACTTCTCACTGTCTTTGCCCTTCACCGGAGGAAAGTGCCTGTATGGCTTGTGAATTCGCCCGTCCAACTTTGCCAGAGACTGAGCTCGATGGATAACATCTGACACCGCTCCCACAACGACTTCTGGACACCGCATACAAAACGGCAGCTCGAACACCTCGTAGTCACCATCGCCATACTTGGAGCGGATGTAATCCCAACTAGAATCGCGCAGCTGGCTGTAAAGAGCCTGGTCGTCGTCCCCGACTATCATTATCGCGCTTGTCGCCGCCAGGAAGTCGATGAACGCAGCCTCCAGCCGATTGAAATCCTGGTACTCGTCAACCAAAACCAGATCATACTCATGTAGTGACGCTGCACCCGACTCAAGACCGATGCATACGCGGTACACCGTGTCGTCGAAGTCGACCGCGTCATAGAACTCACCGCGGCTCAAGTAGAACGTCAAGTCTTCGTCGTCGGAGAGATTCCGCATCAGCTGCGCAAACGAAGGTGCGTCGGTGCCGCGTATGTACTCCCAATCCTCCTTGATCAAGGAAACGAGCCCCGGCTGGCAGCGAAAGCCACTAGAGAGGCCCTGCCGTAGTCTGGGCTGCGCATAGAGGAGGCCGAGGCAGTGGGAGTGCAGGGTAGAGACATCAGCTAAGCCTGCAAGGTCCTTCTCAAGATCGTTCTTTAGATTGTTGATGAAGGTGAGAACAAGTCTCTCACTAGGATCACCCGAAGCTAGCTGCAGCATTTGCCTGAAGAGGTACGTCTTGCCTGTGCCTGGGCCCGCAACAATGAGCTTCTTGCGGCTACCGGACTCGAGAACGCGGCGAATGGCGTCGTTCAGCTCCTGCTCTTCGGGCGTCAGCGTTGTCTGCTCCACAGTGATCCCTTCACGTCACGTGCGGCTACACCGTTCCTCGATCCTCGGCAGTCGGCTGTCTAACTAGTATTATGCTGACCAAGATATCGCATTATCACGCGAGTTCCTCGCAGTCCAACACACTGGTGAACCGCGTTCCTCAAATCACAACTGACAACTTCGCACCGGCTTAGACGACGGGCCAGTCAACGCCTCCCGCGCGTTATGCTGCCAACGAGCGGCAGCATAATGCGCGTGCCCGGAGCGCTCGCACTGAGACCCCGCGAACGTGCCGGGTCGCGATGCGCCGAGGCCTCGCCGGGCCCAATACCGCTCTCACTCACGATGCGCCGGCGTGTCCAGATGCTACAGGAGCTCGGGCCCGGCCAGGCTATGAAAACCGGCACCCGACGGCGTGCGATGACACTTCCCCGGCAACGTTCCCGTAACGAGCGGTATCTCATCGTCCGCTCACAATACCTGCAACCATCACAGGGGATATGGACCTATGAAGACGACCTTTGCGCTTCCCGTCGCGGGGGCGTGGGGATCGCCACCGGCGTGAAGGCGTTAGGGGGTTTTTGGACGGGGTCTCAGACGGGGTTTCACGGGGATTTCGGGAGTTCTGTCGCGTCTTCTGCGTGTTTGTCGCCGTGTAGAAAAGCCCAAGCGAATGCCCCGAACGCCACATGACGCTCGGCGCCTGGGCTTGCCGCGAAACGGCTCGTCGCCCGGTCGCCTGCTAGTCCGGTAGCACGGGCTATAACAGATCGGTGAGTCGGCACAACGCTCGCTCAGGGGGGAGTGGATGGCTCAACAACGTTCACCTGGATGAAACGGTCACGGTCCTTGCCGACAATCCGGAGCCAGAACACACCCCGCACCCGGAACGCGGGGATCACCACCTTACGTGTGAACGCCACGTAGTCCGTCGTGCAAGCCCCTGCGCGGACGGTGTCCAGCGCCACCACCGTGACAACGCTGTCTCCCGGTGTCACGGAAACCGGGCCTGGACGCGTGCAGCTGCCACTCCCGTGCGTCGTGACGTCCATCACAGTGACCTCACCCACGCGAATCGTCGGAGGGACAATCTCCGCGAAGGGCGGCAGCCTCCACTCCTGTCCTTTGACGAACACCGTTATGTCTACGTCCCGTCCAAGCTGCAACTGCCACTCAGGATCGACTCTTACCTGAGCACGGAGTGGCGTGACGGTCATCGCCAGTGACAGCAGACCAAGAAGTGCTTGCAGAACGAAGCAGCGTAGCATGGCACGAATCCTCTGCGTGAAACCTGCCCACCGACCGGGCCGCAAGCCCCCACCGACTACCGACTCGCTATGGCTGTGGAGGCTAAGCTCCTCTTTAGTCCCGTTTCCCGTGGATCGCTCTGTCCATGTTGTCCGTCAGGGGTGGGTTGCCGCTACCGGACTCGTAGGACTCAAAGTCGAACCCATCGGAAAAGTCCTCGACCAGTACCGCATCCCGAGTCACGCCGGTCCATCGTTCCCAAGAGATGCCCGACGGTTCACGGTGAACGCGAAGCAGAATCTCCTCAGGCTTGTCCCAATACAGTTCGCTGTACCGGTCTGGCAGGACCTTCACTTTCCAGATGACGCCCACCACCCCGCACCCCTCGGGGTACTCCCGAAGCGCACGGCCCTGTTCGATAGTCCCAAACACGTCGTGCGTTCCTCCACCGACGAAGCACGCGGGCACCACCTTAGTATCGCCAGTGTCGGGTGGGGATTCCTGGCTCCAACCGGGAGACGGAAGGGCAACGGCCAGCGCACACAAACAGATCGGGAGAGTGCAGCGCATGGTGACCTCCGAGGGAAGCGACAACGGAAGTCTACGGGCCGTATTCCGTGAGAAACAAGTATTGGTATTGTCGGAAATGGCCTTGGGTGTGGCGCTTCGTGTTCAGACCCACACCAGACCCACGCTGAGACCCAAACCAACTCACTATGCGGGATAGATGGGCGAAGTGTCTTTCGGCCTTGTCTCATGACCCGTGATGCGCTTGACGGGGAACTGGAACTCGCGGTCGGCTACCGCGCTGGCACCGTTTTGCCAAGCATTGGCCTCATTTACCGACAGCCATGCACACCCTCGCCTCAACAACTCTCAACACATTCTCCGGTAGTGACCTAGCTGCCCGTTAGGCCCCGCACCCACCCCGTGTGTTGAGACTCAGTCCTACACTGTTGAGACAAAGTTGAGACCAACGTTGTACGCTCCCCGCCTCCTCGATCCGCCTGAGCAAGCCATCGGCAACGACCCCGATGGGCAAGAGGCTGATAACCCTTAGCGCTCAATGCGATGCTCGCTTCGCACGCTGCTAAACGTCATGGCCAACATCTTCCACCCATCCGCTTGCCTCCTGTAGACTTCGGTAACCGTAAACGGGTTCGTTACCTCATTGCCTCGCACCACAGCCACGAGAGTAATGCGATTCCACAGGATGGCAGTGTCGTCAAAAACTTCTACGACAACTTCGTGGACATCGGCGTGCTTGTAGTGGATGCTCCCGCTTCTGATGATCTCGATCTCCGCGTCCTTCCCCCAGGTGCCGCTCATGTGAACAAACCGTGCTTGGTCGTGGAAGAGTGTAGCAAGAGTGTCTGCGTTTTGCTCTGCCATCCAGCGCCACTTCATCCTCGAAAGATCCAGTATTTCCTGTTCGGCGTTCGTACCCCCCGGCGTGGCAGCACTCTGAGCCGTTGCCGGTGCGGAGTCGATCAGTACGAGGGCGGCGAGCATGACGAATATCGGCTTCACGGCTATCACAACCTTTCTGGTAAAGAAACGCGGACAGCAGGCCTGCAATGTGTTAGGCTGCGGCTTTAGGCGGCTTTGCGCGCCGCCACCACCTCGGACGAGATGGCGTAGCTGGTCACTACCGCTCGGTGCAGCACCTGCCACTCCGAGCCCATGAACTCGACAACGGAAATGGGCCGACATCCGCCCACAGACGTTGGGCGCCAACGGTGCGCCCAAGTCCACGCCCGCTCAACGAGCCGTGCCGGAATGGTGGCGCCGTGCGTCAAACCCACCACGCCGAGCCTGCCGCCTGGAACCAACAGCCGATGGGCCTCCCCAAGAACCCCCCGAATGTCGTCGGTGGACAGCAAGTCCAGCACATATGTCGAGATGAAGCGATCGCAAGACGCCGAGGGCTCGCGAAGACGCGGTGCGCCATCGGTCTGCATCACTCGAACGCGCGAACCGAACGGAGCAAGGCGCTGCTGAGCAAGAGCGACCATCGTTGCGCTAACATCCACGGCTAGATACTCCGCCCTCTCGGGGAGGTGCTCGCGGAGAAGCATCTCTGCGACCCGCCCCGTACCACATCCGAATTCCACGACAGCGCTGGCCTCAGCAAAAGCAGCGGAGGCAATTAGCTCCTGGATTGCCGGATCTTCATAGAACCGCTGCCAGTCCTGCTTTGAGCCGAAACGGTCGTAGAACTTGCGGGCATCTTCGTGTGACAGAGTTGCGAGATCGACCATTTTGAGTCTCGGCCGCTGCCTAACGGTCAGCGCATGACCTGCGAGCGCCCCGCTCGCGGGCCACGCCGTAGGGTGAACGCACTCCTATCCGCGCCACGCGCATCATCACTCAAGTTCCTTTAGAACGTATGCGCTCGGCAGGTCCATGCGCTTGTTAGACGGCCATGCCCCTTACTGGGGCCCGCGCGGGAGCACCCGCTGCAAGAACAGCGTGAGAGCAGCCGCGCTCGCTGGCGCCACGCCGAACCCCCTCGGCAACCCGTCCGTTACAAACAGGCGCACCAGGTCGGCTACGACCAACACACCAGTCAGGAGCCAAAAGGTGCTCCATGGCGCGTGGGCGAATGCAAACACTCGTGCAACCACTCGGCGCAATTCCGTCACCCGTCGGTCCTCGTCTGTGTGGCCCGTCTAACGCCACTGCCAATCACCTGCGGGCGACATGTCGGCGGCGCGTTCAATGTTCAACGTATCGCGATCTCGGCGGGCGCACAAACCAACGCTTCCTTGCATACGAATGCGCCGGTCAGGTGCATTGGCGTGTTAGGTGGCCTTGCGGGGAGGCCAAATCTCCACAAGAAGAACGTTCAGCATTTCCAGGGCAGCACCTGTCACCGCACCAACCAGGCCAGCTATCACGCTGTAGAACGATGAATAAGCGAAGAACAGGCGCCAGAACGGCCAACCCCATCCGTGTGGCTCAGCACCCGCGAGATGCGCCTTAAGGATGTTGACGACCAGGTATAACAGTGCGACCCCGAACGCGAGAATGAAGCCTTCCAATGGCCCCCGAAATGGCGTCGCCTTGCCACTGCGGAGCCGTCGAACGAAAGTGGCCCCACGCCAGGCAGTCACGATCCCGAAGGGGCCGGCAAAGAGGAGGGTTGCTCCGTAAAACTCCCAGCCGCCGGCCGTGCTGAGGAAGCTGTACAGCGCGACCATGACACCCATCACTACAATGCCATCTAGAGCACCCAACGTCCAAGCATACCGCTGCTCGCCCCTCATTTCACTCACTCCGGCTACAGCCACCTGACGGACTGGCGTTTGAGCTGCAAACAACTCGCCCGCCGGGCGAGTCGCCACTTGAACGGAATCAGGGAGCTGTGTAGCGCGCATATCAACGCCTTCCCTCAAAACGACTCGTGTTTGTCAGCTCCTAACGCGTGTTAGGCAGCAGGCCTCGTACTAAAGGGACGGCTTCAGCACCATGAGTGCGAGAGCTGCCAGCGGCGTGAGCAACGCGGCCGCACCCCAGAGCTCCCAGCTCCATGCCAAGCGCCGGTAGCGCTCCCAGTCGAAGGGGCCCTGAGCTCCCGCTTGCGCAAGCGCCTTCAGTTGACCCTGAAGGGGGACGACGCGCAACACGAAGATGAGCCCCGACACGCTGAAGAGAATGAGTGACCACAGTATCCATGGTGTACGCAGGATCGGGTATCCGCCGATGCCGGCGGCGCCGAAGCCGCTCACAAGGATCACCACAACCCCCGGAATCGTGAAGAGACGGTCACTCCGAGTGATGCCATCGACCGTATGGGCCAGGAGCCGCGGATCACGGGTGCGAGCGGCACGAAAATGCCAGAAGAGACCGGTGGTGATGTTGCCGAGGAAGGCTACAACTGCAGCCACGTGAATGAGCTTGAGCCAAAGGTACACTGGAGAAACCAGCCCTTCAGATAGAAGACATCTGCTGCCTAACACTGTCGCTCATCACATGCAGGCGACTCCTCGAAGATGCAGGCCGTCGCCGACCTGTTCCAAGGAGCTGTCCGTCCACACAAATGCAATGCTTCCTTTGAAAACGCAAGCGCCTGCCAGGTGCATGAGCTTGTTAGGTGGACTTCATGGTAGCCCCATCTACGCCATAGCAGATGCGCATCGCTCACACAACCTCGCAAACGCCAGCTCCTCCACCCAACCACGACCGCTCGGTTCGCGCTACACTCTGCCGCGTCGCCCATGCGTTCGTCGATGCTCCGGTAGAGTCCAGCCGGCCATGAGTCAGCGGTACGCCAACCCGCGCAACGCAACGTCGTCCAACTCAATCAATTGCGGCGGCTCCACATTAAAATCGGAATACCGTAGCCACTTCGGCACGACTCGAAAATACGTGAGATCCTGCCACTCCTGCCGCTCCAGCCCGTCCGGG
>Ga0224512_10004287_pt1 | contig 12115 bp, 18 predicted proteins | sample SF_May12_sed_USG_4_FD_169103 | JGI IMG/M metagenome (GOLD analysis project Ga0224512, IMG submission 169103) | Sediment microbial communities from San Francisco Bay, California, United States - SF_May12_sed_USGS_13 | ecosystem: Environmental > Aquatic > Marine > Sediment | place: USA... | reverse complement strand
GCTGATGGGACTGGGATTCGTTGTTACGGTCATCATCGGCTGGATGATCGGTGAGCAGGTTACCGCGGCGCGCGCCTTCGGCGTGATGCTGATCTGCGCCGGCGTGGTCCTGGTGGGCCAGAGTTGAAGCGCCATGAATGGCGCGGCCTGGCGGACACGACGGCCGACCGCAACGCGCTCCGCGGGCCGTAACCGCGCGGCGTCAACCTTACGGAGGTAAAACCGCCATGTCAGACAATGCCGAAGAAGGTATCGCCCGCGCCCAGGCCGCGGCCGCTAAAGCCCAGGGAACCGAGGGAGACCTGCTGCGCGGGCACCATGTACGCAGCATCGCCTACCTGGACGAACGTATCCTGATCTTCCTGCTCGCGATCGCATTTATCGGCCTGATCGTGATTTGGGCCACGGCGACCTCGAAGCTGGTGCTTTACGGTTCGTTCGCTGCCGTCATTCTGCTGTCAATCGTAGGGGGAAGGGCAAGGGTCAAGCGCATAGAAAGAACCCGGCAGGAAAGAGAACGCCAGGCGAAGGAATGGCAATCCTAAGCCAGGGAATAGGCCCTAAGCCGAATAGTCACGCGCGACGTGCGCAGGTATTCTGCCACGTGTTACCGGCCGCCGACGCGCAACATTGTTTGAACTGACCACGGCTAACTATCATGATCTATCGAGATATCGACATACCCACCGCGGATGGCGTGATGAACACCCTCCTCACCCATCCCGACGAAAACGGGCCTCACCCGGTCGTATTGTTCCTGATGGATGCACCGGGCAAGCGCAAGGAATTGCACGATATGGCAAGCCGGCTTGGATCCGCCGGGTACTACGTGATGCTACCCAACCTCTACTACCGGCGCCTGCGCGAGTTCGATATGAGCAGTTCCAGCCGGGAAGAGATGTTCGAGCACATGCATTCGCTGACCAATGCCATGGTTTGCGAGGACGTTCGCGCGCTGATGGATTTTGCCGCAGCGGATAGCGCCGCCCGCGAGGGCAAGCTGGGCTGCGTCGGTTACTGTATGAGCGGCCCGTTCGCGTTCGCGGCCGCGGCCGCCTTTCCCGATCGCATCGCCGCCTCGGCGTCGATTCACGGGGTACGCCTGTGCGTTGACGCCGACGACTCGCCACACCTCTCGGCGGCAAAAATCAGGGGCGAAATGTACTTTGGCTGTGCCGAGGTAGACGAGCACGCGCCGCGGCAAATGATCGAGGACCTGGAGACTCACCTCGCCGCTACCGGCATCAATTACCGCGTCGAGATATACCCGGGAACGGAACACGGATTCGTGTTTCCGCTGCGGCAGGGCAAGTATCACCGGGAATCAGCCGAACGGCACTGGGAACGACTGCTGGCGATGTACGACCGTTGCCTTTGAAGCGCCGTCTCGAAGGCAATGGTTACCGGCCCGTGATACCAATCGCAAGCAATCGAAGGAAGCGCCCACGGCGTCGCCGTTTGCCGCCGACCCGCATCGAATCGATGCGCTGGAGAGCGCCGCTTGGCTGAGTCGAAAGCGCTGCAGGTACTGCTGGACACGCTGCCCCAGGTCGGGCGCGTGATGTGGATTGGTATCAGGCCGTCGCGGGCAGAACCGATGATGGCGCTCGATTCGGTGCAGGTAGCCGTTGACAGGAGTCTCGCAGGAGACCGTTTCAACGGCAGCGCAGGCAATCCCAGGCAGGTGACGCTGATCCAGCAGGAGCATCTCGACGTCATCGCCGCCTGCCTCGGGCGCGAACCCATTGCGCGCGCGCTGTTGCGCCGCAACATCGTGGTTGCCGGCATCAACCTGCTGGCATTGAAAGACAAGATGTTTCGCGTCGGCGATGCGCTGCTGGAATTCAGCGGTCTCTGCCACCCCTGCAGCAAGATGGAGCGCCAGCCGGGCGCGGGCGGTTATAACGCGATGCGCGGTCATGGCGGCATTACCGCGCGCGTGCTCGAGGCAGGACTGGTGCGCATCGACCCCGCGGTTTTCTATCAAGGCAATAACGCGCAACGCGGGCAACGGGCATTAACGGGCCTGGTGACCTGGCATGAGAGACCCGTTATCGCAAAGCTATGAAGCAAGACAGGCTCATGTTGCCTGATACGCATAAAATTTCGGATAATTGGCCCGTCATGCACCAGGCGTGGCACACTTAATCTAAGGGGAAAGGAAATGGCTCAATACATTATCACCTACCTGGGCGGCGATCAGCCTTCCAGCCCGGACGAAGGCAAGCGACATTTTGCCAAGTATAAGCAATGGTTATCCTCGTTGGGGGACGCCGCTATCAGTCCCGCCAATCCGTTCAGGAATACCAGCACGGTACACCCCGATGGAACCGTAACCGGCGGCAGCACGATATCGATGTCCGGTTACACCATAATCGAGGCGGATTCCATGGAACAGGCGCTGGAGATTGCCCGGGCTTGCCCGTTTCTCGAAATCGGCGGTACGCTCGAAGTGTCAGAGCTGATGCCGATGCCATTCTGAGATATGAAAATCGCCTGGATTGCCGTTTTTATTATTGTCCTGGTATGGTCGGGCATAAACCCGAAAGACTATCCTACCTGGGCCCTGGAAGTGGCGCCCGCGGTCATCGGGCTGGCGATGCTGGTCGCCACCTACCGCGCGTTTCCGCTGACGCCGCTGCTTTATACGCTGATACTCGTCCATTGCCTCGTGCTGATGGTCGGGGGGCATTACACCTATGCCGAGGTGCCCCTGTTCGATGCGCTGAAGCCGGTGCTGAATTTCGAAAGAAACAACTTCGACAAGCTCGGGCATTTGCTGCAGGGCTTCGTTCCGGCACTGATCGCGCGCGAAATACTGATCAGGCACGCCGTGCTGACTTCGCCAGCCTGGCGCAATTTCTTCATCGTCTGCTTTTGCCTCGCGCTTAGCGCCGTATATGAAATACTCGAGTGGGCGGTCGCGGAAATTTCCGCTGCCGGCGCCGAGGCGTTCCTCGGTACCCAGGGATATGCGTGGGATACGCAGTCCGACATGGCGTTTGCGCTGGCTGGCGCTGTTCTGGCCCTGGTCATGCTGGGACGCCTCCATGATGTCCAGATTCGAAATATAACGACCCGGCACAACCAGCCGGGATCGGCGGCCACCGCCGCCAGGGAGCGGCGCGAATCATGACCGGTAGCGAAGTCAGCTGGCCTGCATTCATCAAAGAGGCGGGACTCGGAAATGCGCTAATTGGCCGGCAACGGGCAAGCACCGAGCGAGAGCCGTGCAACCAGGCCAGACTCGATCGATCGGCGCCGAATCCGGCTACGGCGCCAGCTGAGAAAAACGGGATGAAAAATGCATAGAAGCCGACTCGGTGGACTGATCATCGATTGCCGGGCCGACGATCTCGACGTGGCCGAGAAATTCTGGACTCGAGCTCTCGGTTACAAGACGATTCCGTCGACGCTGCCGCAGGACGAGAACTACGTGTTACTCGATACCGGGCCGGACGAACCCCATATCGAGCTGCAGAAAGTCAGCCATCCGAGCCGCGTGCACCTGGATATCGAGACCGACGATGTCGAGGCCGAGGTATCGAGGCTCGAAAAACTGGGCGCCAGGCGGCTGCACAAGGTGCGTGACTGGTGGGTGATGGAAGCCCCGACCGGACACCGCTTCTGCGTGGTTGTCGCCAACCGGCCGCGCTTTGCGCAAAAAGCCACAAAATGGGAATGACCGGGGAACGACGCGCCGCTTCCTGCGGCTGGTAACGGGACGGTATTTAGCGCTACAGCAAAAAATTTTTGGGCTAAGGTAACGGCAACGGTCTTTTACATGCGAGCAATCGTCTACAAAGAGTACGGGGCGCCCCGCGTTCTGCACGTCGAGGCAGTCGAAACACCCCGGCCACAGCCCGACGAGGTTCTGATCAGGATTCATGCGGTCGAGGCGACCAAGGCCGACTGCGAGCTGCGTAGTTTCAAATTCGCGGTGAAATGGTTCTGGCTGCCGCTGCGTATCGCGATGGGGATTACCCGGCCGAAAAAACCGGTCCTGGGCGGGTATTTTGCCGGGATTATCGAGTCCGTCGGTGAAGGCGTTACGAAATTCAACAAGGGCGACGAGGTGTTCGGTTGCGCCAGGCTGCGCATGGGCGCATACGGCGAGTACGCCTGCCTGCCCGCGGACTACACGATTGTTGCGAAACCCGGCAACCTGACCTTCGTCGAGGCCGCGGCGGTGCCGCTGGGCGGGCTCAACGCGCTGCATTTTCTGAGAAAAGCGAAACTTCGCAGCGGGGAGAAAATTCTGATCAACGGCGCCGGGGGTAGCATCGGCAGCTTCGCGGTTCAGATCGCGCGCGTCATCGGCGCCGAGGTGACGGCCGTAGACAGCGTCGCCAAGGAACAAATGCTGCGCGCCATCGGCGCCGATCACTTCTTCGATTACAGCACCGGGGACTTCGCCAGCAGCGGTCAGACCTGGGACGTTATCTTCGACATGGTCGCGCGAAGCTCCTATTCCGCGTGCATCAAATGCCTCGCCCCCGGCGGTCGCTACGCGATGGGTAACCCGCGTTTATCCGACATGTTGAGATCCGTGCTGACCTCCGCTTTTAGCGACAAGAGCGCTATTTTTGCTTTCGCCGGCGAAACCGAGGCCGAATTGACCGAACTCGGTGAAATGATAGCAGCGGGAAAGGTAAAACCGGTCATCGATAAAGTCTATTCGATGGAACAGGCCGCCGCGGCGCATACCCGCGTCGAGACCGAACAACGACTGGGGATTGTCGTAATCTCGATGAAAAATGATGAAAGTAATGGGATGTCAGGCGAAAAGGAGTAATAATTAGCAATGTAACTCCCGGGAATTACCGGCAAACGGAAACAGCGCAAGCATTCGGGCCAATACACTCGCCACGCTCGCGGTTTGTCGCTGATACAGAATCCTTCGTGACTGTATGGCAAATTCTCTATATCTGCGTCGAAAAGGTGAATTCGGCCGTGGACTTCTAATTATTATTCACCAACAAGATCGAGATAATGAAAATGAGTAAAGGTACGGTTAAGTGGTTCAATGCAGCAAAGGGCTATGGTTTTATCACCCCCGACGACGGAGGCAAGGATCTTTTCGTGCACCATTCCGAGATCAAGAGCGGCAGCGATTATGCGACGCTCAACGACGGTCAGAAGGTTGAATTCGAAGTCGGCCAGGGTCAGAAAGGCCCCTGCGCAAACAACGTGGTGCCGATCTGAATGCAGAGAGGATAAAAAACGACCGGCCGGGCAGGGTGCCCGCGATGGCGCACCCCGTCCGTCTGCATCGTCATCGGGTTTAATCCGTGAAATCCGAAGATGCATGCCGTCCATAGCTGGGCTTTCTGGGCCATACGTTCGGCCGTACTTGCCGCACTGACGGCAATTTTTTGCGGATATCGGCATCCAGGACGTCGATTCCGACCTCGCGATCCTGGTACGAATCGCCATCATAATTTTTGCCCTCTCCGGTTTCGCCTGGTTTACCGGCAAGCGGAGTAACCCGCTCGCGCCGTAATCGAAGACCTGGACCTTTCTGGCGCTTTCCGGTCTCGCTACCGGCGCTTCCCGGGTTTGCTATTTTCGCGCCCTCAATCTGGGCGGGCGTCGAAGGTCGCGCCCATCGACAGGTTCAGCCTGGTGCTAGGACCGGAATCGCGTAGGCGGCGAACGGCGTAATACTGCTATCACTCAAACGATAATTGAATCCATGCCCTGTAAGCTGGTAATCTGGCTGAGTTCCCCGCAAGACGCACTTTTTGCCGCGAAGGCGCAGCGTCAGCCAGCGTTCGGAATCGATGCTCATGAAAATAGGCCTTGTCGGAGATTATGACGAAACGGTTACCGCGCACCGGGCCATTCCTGTTGCCATAAAACTGGCGGCCCGGGATTTGTCGCAAAGTTTCCCGGTCCAGTGGATTCAATCCGAAGACATAACAACCCTGCTGCTAAAAGAGCTGGCCGGGGTCTGGTGTGTCCCGGCAAGCCCGTACCGCGACATGGAGAAGGTTCTGCAGGCAATCCATTTTGCGCGAATCGCAAATGTTCCTTTCCTCGGAACCTGTGGCGGCTATCAGCATGCCGCGCTCGAGTTTGCAAGAAACCATCTTGGCTTTGTCAACGCCGGAAATGCCGAAGTCGATCCTCATTGCGAAATGCCCGTGGTGTCAGCGCTTGCCTGTAAACTCGTGGAAGTTTCGCAGCGGATATTTTTTGACGCAGATTCGATAATCGCAGACATTTACCAGGCAACCTCGGCGAGCGAGGAATACCGGTGCAGTTATGGAGTGAATCGCGATTATTTGTCCATTTTTGAAGGCAGCGCAATGCGGTTCACCGGTTTCGATGCCGACGGAGATCCCCGGGCCCTCGAAATTGCAGACCATCGCTTTTTCGTCGCAACGGCTTTTCAACCCGAGAGAGCGGCGTTGAAAGATCGTTCTCACCCGATCGTCGCGTCATTTCTAAGTGCTGTAATAAATGGAGGAAAGGCCTGAATCGGGCAGGAAATGCACAACCCTGTGCGACATCCGACACCATTATCGCGAGATATGCAAAAAATCCTGCCTGACGCTGATCAGGTTACCGTTTGCGGCAACACAGGCACGGTAATAACATTGTAAAATCCAGGCATGACCTCGTTAAAAGGTAATTCCGAACATTCCAGGACAGCGCGCATGAGCGATTTTGATATCAACTCCCCGGACTCGATTTACGGGCGGGCGAAACCCGGCGAACCTGGCGGCGAAGCGCCATTCTTCGGCGCCAGCACGTTCATGCGCCGGCCTTACGACAGACAACTCGATAATGTTGACATAGCGGTGATCGGCGTGCCGTTCGATCTGGCGGTATGCAACCGGCCAGGCACGAGGTTCGGTCCGCGAGCAATACGCCAGGCCAGCAGAGACATGGCTAGCTGGAACAGGCAATACCCGTGGGGCTTCAATCCGTTCGATTACGTCAAGGTCGTCGACTATGGCGACGTCATATACCGTTACGGCAACGCGGCCGAAATGGTCGAGCAGACACAGGCCTGTGTCGCTGCGATACTGGACCGGGGCGCCCAGACGCTCGCCATGGGTGGCGATCACTTCGTGTCTCTGCCGATACTGCGGGAAGTGGCCAGAAAACACGGCGCCCTGTCGCTGGTCCATTTCGATGCGCATACCGATACCGAGAGAAACGCTAATCCCTACGATCACGGCAGCATGTTCTACCGCGCGGTAGCGGAAGGCGTCGTCGACCCTGACCGGTCGATACAGATCGGCATAAGAACCGACTACGACAGCGAACGGGACCGGTTTACCGTGATCGACGCAGCGACCGTGCATCGCGGCGGTATCGACGCAACCATCGATAGGATCAGGCAGGTTATCGCGGGTCACAAGGCGTACCTGACATTCGATATCGACGCGCTCGATCCGGCATTCGCACCCGGCACCGGCACCCCCGTTCCCGGTGGATTGACCTCCAGCCAGGCACTGGAAATATTACGCGGGCTGGATGGAATCGACTTTACCGGTATGGATATCGTCGAGGTCGCGCCAGACTACGACCATAGCGAAATCACTGCGCTCGTTGCGGCGCAGCTGGCGCTCGAGTACATTTGCCTGCGCGCGGCCCGGCAAGCGAATGCAGTTTAGCAACCGCCGATGCCGGCCCGGCTGTCTTCGGATTGTCGAGGACGGTTGCCGAGGATTTAGACAAAGTGGACGAGGTGGGGATACATGGGCACCGTAACCGGTATCAAAAGTGTCAAGTTTTCGGTCGGTGACCTGATTCATCACCGCCTGTTCGACTACCGCGGTGTCATCGTGGACGTCGACCAGGATTTTCAGGGCACCGAGGAATGGTACCAGACCGTCGCCAGGTCGCGGCCCCCGAAACACGAACCCTGGTACCATGTGCTGGTTCACGGCAGCGATCATGCCACTTACGTTGCCGAACAGAACCTGGAGCCAGACGATATTCTGCAGCCGATCGATCATCCCATGTTGCAGCACTTCTTTTCCGGGTTCGATCGGGGCAGGTACCTGCGCATCGATCCGGATAACTAGCCAGGTGCAGGTTGCACCAATGGTTCGTCGGCAGGTGTTATTCAATCAGACGGTGATTGCTTTTTTGTCCTTTTCCTGCGTAAATCACGCAACAATGACCCATTCGAGGTTCTTATGAACTGCCCCAAATGCAATGCCGATATGGAAACAGTCGTTTTTTCGAATATCGAGGTCGAGAGATGCGCGGACTGTAAAGGCCTGTGGTTCGACCTGCTGGAACATGTCGAACTGAAAGCGATGGCAGGATCGGAAGCGATCGACACCGGCGACCCTGAAGTGGGCCGGAAATTCAACAAGATCGATAATATCAAGTGTCCCGTCTGCACTACTCAAATGATCAAGATGGTCGACCGCGAGCAGCACCATATCTGGTACGAGTCATGCCCCAGCTGTTACGGTGTTTTCTTCGATGCCGGTGAGTTTAGCGACTACAAGGAGGACACCTTCATCGACTTCATCCGGGACGTATTCACCCGGGAAAGGAAATAGATCCGGCGAACCGAATTATTCAGATGCACCTCACTTCATGGACTGGAAAATATTCCTCACCGTCTTCGCATCGATTTTTATCGCCGAGCTCGGAGACAAGACCCAGCTTGCGACGATGCTTTTTGCGGCAGACAGGGACACCAGCAAATTCGACGTTTTTATCGCGGCATCGGCGGCCCTGGTCGTTGCGACGGCCATCGGCGTGTTGGCCGGCAGCCTGTTGTCCGAATACATCGACGCGAAATACCTGCAGTACGTCGCGGGCATCGGCTTCATCGCGATCGGTGCTTTCACACTTTACAATGCCTATACCGGGTGAAAACCGGATTTTTGCGGCCACAGAATTACCGGCTAAACGCTAACCAGAACCGCGAGGGGTGATGCCATGGATAAAGGCGTGCAGGATTATTTTGCGGCCGTCCCGCAACCTCGCAAGCAGAAAGTCGACACGCTGCACCGGCTGATCATGGAAATGTATCCGCGCGCCATTGTCGACATGAAGTACAGGATGCCGACCTACCGGTTCGGCGATGGCTGGGTCGCGATCGCGAATCAAAAAAATTACGTTTCGCTGTACACCTGCGGCTATCACCATATCGAGCGCTTCAGGACAAAGAATCCGGCCATCAAGACTGGAAAGGGCTGTATCAATTTCAGGGACAGGGACCAGCTACCGCTGCAGGATATAAAAGCAGTCATCAGGCATGCCATCGATCAGCCGAAGGACAGCCTGCCGTAGCTGGCTCCCGCAATCGCCAGGCGACGCCGCCAAAGGCACGGGCGTTCGGCGAAGCCCCGGACACGGGCTTTGACTACAGAAACAAACGACGAGACATTTCCGGATCGGCTCCATATCACCGCCGGCGAGGGCGACCTGGCCGAGGTCAGACAACTCGTTGGCGCAGGTCTCGATGTGAACGCATTCAATAAGGACTTGTCGTTCACCCCGCGGCACCATGCCGCCAGCGCCGAGTACCTCGATATCGTCAGGTTCCTGTTATCGGCGGCGCGGACGTCAATGCGCGCGACGCAGCGAACATCGGCGAGAAAACGCTCGGCGCGGTCGCAGGAACAAGGAAGGCGAGCGTGTTTACGAGCTGTTGCAACAAACTGCGGCAGAGAAATTCAACTGTCGAAGCTAGCCTGCGCCGGCCCGCGGGTGGTTCAAAACTCGATCCACTGTGCCCGATTTGGCGCTAAACTGTGCGCCTTTGACACGAAACGCATCGCGGGAGTGAGTCATGGAACTGGGAGCTTTCTCTATCAGCCTGGCGGTAAAGGATATCCAGCAATCGAGGCAGTTTTACGAAAAGCTGGGATTTACCGTTTTCGGAGGAGAACAGTCGCAGAACTGGTTGATCATGAAAAACGGCGCTCACGCCATCGGCCTGTTTCAGGGCATGTTCGACCAGAACATCCTGACTTTCAACCCGGGCTGGGACAGCGATGCCCGGCCTCTGGAAAAATTCACCGACGTTCGCGAACTGCAGCAGCTGCTCATGAACCGGGGCGTCGAAATGATTTCGCAGGCGCAACCGGATTCGACCGGACCGGCCAGCTTCGTGATTGCCGACCCGGATGGCAACACGATCCTGGTGGATCAACACGTATAGGCGCCGCTCAGGATCGAGAGAATCCGTATGAAAATGATTTCCGTAACCTGCCGGGGCGATAGAAGCTGCCGTTTCTCGCCCGCGCAAACAGCGCTGCTGGTTATCGACATGCAAAAGGAGTTTTTCGCGACGCGTGGCACCTGTTCGGCTGGGTTGCCATTGCGCGCGATTTCGAAAGCGGTATATCCGCATTCAATAAATGCGCAATGATCGCGCCAGGTGCACTATGCAACGGTAACGGCCGGCGCGCGCAGGAGCCGGTCGTTCACGCTAATTCTAATCAAACGACCACGACAGGGTGACAGAACATGAACACGGGTTTAATTATTATCGACGTGCAAAACGACTACTTCACCGGCGGCTCGATGGAGCTGGTATCGATGGACGCTGCGGCGTCGAACTGCGCCAGGTTGCTGGCATCGTTTCGCGCCGAGGCGATGCCATTGTTTCATATCCAGCACATCGCCTCGCGCGCAGGCGCGACCTTTTTCGCTGCCGATACCCCGGGTTGCGAAATAAACGACAGCGTCAAACCGGAACCGGGCGAGCCGCTGGTCGTCAAACACTATCCTAACGCGTTTCGCGATACCGACCTGCATAAAATGATGCAACAGGCAGGTATCGGGGAACTGGTTATCTGCGGGGCCATGAGCCACATGTGCATAGACACGACGACCCGCGCCGCTTTCGACCTCGGGTACAAATGCCAGGTGGTCGCCGATGCCTGCGCCACCCGGGACCTCGAATTCGAGGGCCAGCGCGTCAGGGCCGCCGACGTGCAGGCGGCGTTCATGGCGGCGCTCGGCATGCCGTTTGCGAAAATTTTGTCGACCGACCAGGTTCTCGCGGCGCGCTGAAATCGATACCGCCAGGCTCCGAGTAGCTGCCACGCCGTCATTGGTGAAAAAACCAGATTGCCAGCGAAACCAGCAGGCTGACGATGACCATTGTCGTTAACGGCAGATAAAAGGTGAAATTATCGCGCTCGATTACGATGTCGCCGGGCAGGCGCCCAAACGGAATCGACCCAAGCCATGGCCAGGCAAGGCCAACCGCGACGACGAGCAGCCCGAGGATGATCAGCAGTTTTTGCATGGAACTGTTGTTGAGTCTATCTATCGCTGCGCTATGATATCGTCGTTAAAGGTAGGCGGGAATCACCCTGTAGTCAGGGCAACCGGAAATTCGGCATCAATTAGGCGCTAATCAATGATAAAAAATTCAACGCTAGCCATTGCAACGCTCGTGATTTGCACATCGGCCACCGCGACAGCGGCCACAGACCAGCGTCAACTGGTCGAACTGCCGGAGATGATGCAGCAGCACATGCTGTCCAACATGCGCGATCACCTGGCCGCGCTGGACGAGATTCTCGGCCGACTCGCACGGGGCGAACTCGAAAAAGCCGCCGAGGTGGCCGAGTCCAGGCTCGGCATGAGTTCGCTGGGATCGCACGGCGCCGAACACATGGCCCCTTTCATGCCCGAAAGCATGCGCCAGCTAGGCAGCGGAATGCACCGGGCGGCAAGCCGCTTCGCGCTGAAAGCCCAGGAGGGCGAGGCGCTGCCCGCTTACCGGGCGCTAGGCGAAATCACCTCGGCCTGCGTCGCCTGCCACGCGGGGTACCGAATCAAATGAACCCCGGCCGCAACTACATTTTAACTGGCCGTAGACCCCGGTCCGAAAAACCGCGGGCGGCTATCGCGTTACGCGCGAGCGTGACAGGAGCTTTCTTATCCGTGATGCACAAGACCATGGCCAGCGCCTTTTTCACGCTAATCCTCGTCTCCGCCCCGAGCGCGGCAGAACCGGTTCAGGAGACGGTTTCGTTCAGCTGCGGGCTCGCGATCGATGCCGTTATCGCGGAAATGGACAGCCAGGCGGGGAATCCGGTCACCCAGGAGGCGCTGGGCAAGATCGACGAAAAAACCGGTGAGTTCGTCTGCATAACGACCGATGAATCGACGATCT
>Ga0224512_10004286_pt1 | contig 12120 bp, 12 predicted proteins | sample SF_May12_sed_USG_4_FD_169103 | JGI IMG/M metagenome (GOLD analysis project Ga0224512, IMG submission 169103) | Sediment microbial communities from San Francisco Bay, California, United States - SF_May12_sed_USGS_13 | ecosystem: Environmental > Aquatic > Marine > Sediment | place: USA... | reverse complement strand
CCGCGCGACTTCGCGCGCCGCCGGCCGCGCCAGCTTTCCGGCGGCCAGAAGCAGCGGGTCGGCATCGCCCGCGCCTTCGCCGGCAACCCGGCCATGGTCGTGGCCGACGAGCCGGTCTCGGCGCTGGACGTCTCGGTGCAGGCCGCGGTCACCGGCCTCTTGATGGACATCCAGCGCACCTATCGCACCACGCTGCTGTTCATCAGTCACGACCTCAGCCTGGTGCGCTATCTGGCCGACCGGGTGGTGGTCATGTACCTGGGCCACATCGTGGAACAGGGAACCACCGACGAGGTCTTCTCGCCGCCCTATCACCCCTATACCGAGGCGCTGCTCTCGGCCGTGCCGATCGCCGACACCTCGATCGAGAAGAAGCGGATCATCCTCGAGGGCAATCTGCCCAGCGTGATGAACCCGCCCAAGGGATGTGCCTTCAACACGCGCTGTCCGCGCAAGGTCGGCAGCATTTGCGAGACCCAGGTGCCCGATTTCATCGAAGACGCGCCGGGTCACACGATCGCCTGCCATATCCCGATCGAGGAGCTGCGCAAGGTCGATCCGGTGATCAAGATGCCCGGCAAGGAAGGGGAGGAGCAGCCGGCCGCCGAGTAGACCGAGCCAAGCCCGGGCGCCCGGTTCAGAGGATATCGAGCACCGCCTCGGCCGGCCGGCCGAGCGCCGCCCGGCCGTTCGTCAGCACCACCGGCCGCTCGATCAGGACCGGGTTCTCCGCCATGGCGGCGATCAGGGCATCGCGCGCGAGGTCCGGGTCGTCGAGGCCGAGCTCGCCGTAGACCGCTTCCTTGCGCCGCATAAGCTGGCGCGGCTCGAGCCCGAGCCGGTCGAGCACCTCGGCGAGTTGGCGCGCGTCGGGCGGCGTCTTGAGGTATTCGATCACCTCGGGTTCGATCCCCCGGTCCTGTAGGAGCTGCAGGGTCTGGCGGGACTTGGTGCAACGCGGGTTGTGCCAGATCGTGACGCTCATGCTGGGCTTCTTCCTCCGGGCTTCGGCTGGGCTCGCATGCGGCGCTATGAAGCCGCAAATTTGCGCGCCGAACAACCCTGGCAGGTGTACCAGGACAAAGGCGAAGCCGGGGTAGATCTTGACGCAAGCGAGATTGTCCGTGGGCCCGCGCAACGGTTAGGCTGGTGCCGGATACCAAATGGGGGGTACCGGGTCGTGGGCGAATCTTACGATGCCATCGTGCTGGGCAGCGGCGTGGTCGGCGCCGGCGACCACGGCGATCCGGTAGCTTCGACCGAGACCATGGACGAGAACGTGGCCGAGGACTTCGTGCTGCACCAGGGCGGCCAGATCGGCCACCGCATGGCCAGCTTCGCCGAGGTGGCCCTGACCGCGAGCTGGGTCGGCGCCTACGACATCACGCCCGACTGGAACCCGGTCCTGGGTCCGGTCGAGGGTCTCGAGGGGCTGACCCTCGCCTTCGGCTTCTCCGGCCACGGCATCAAGCTGACCCCGGCGCTCGGCAAGGTCCTGGCCCAGCAGGCCTTGGGCCTCGAGCAGGATGTTGCCATCGCGCCGTACCGCCTGTCGCGCTTTGCCGAAGGCGCGCTGCTGACCGGCGCCTACGGCGTCGGCTCGATCTCCTGACGGTCGGCGGCGGACGGGATGGTACTGTCCCTCCCTGTTGCGCTCCTGGTGCTGCTCGCGGCGCTGTTGCATGCGGGCTGGAACGCCCTGGTCAAGGCTGGCGAGGACCGCCTGTTGACCATGGCGCTGGTGATCGGCGTGGGCGCGGCCGGGGCCGCGCTCGCGCTGCCCTTCGTGGCGCCGCCCGCGCCGGCCAGTTGGCCGTTCCTGCTGCTCTCCGCCGCGATCCACATCGGCTATTTCTTTTTCCTGCTGCAGGCCTACCGGGTCGGCGACCTCAGTCATGTCTATCCCGTGGCGCGCGGCGCGGCGCCACTGCTGGTTGCGGCCGGCGCGGCGCTGTTCGCCGGCGAGAGCCTGAGCCTTGGGCAGCTCGCCGGCCTCATCCTGGCCTCCTTGGCGATTGCCAGCTTCGCCTTCGAGGGCGGCTGGTCGGGGCTGCGCGAACCGGGACCCTTCGCCTTTGCGCTCGCCGTCGCGCTCTTCATCAGCGCCTATACCGTGAGCGACGGGCTGGGCGTGCGCGCTTCGGGGAGCCCGGCCGGCTTCATCGCCTGGCTTTTCGTGATCGACGGCTTTCCGCTGCTGCTCTACGCCCTGGTCGTGCGCCGGGGCCGCGTCGGGCCCTACCTGCGAGGCCACTGGCGGAACGGCGTGATCGGCGGCGTGATGTGCGCGGCAGCCTACGCGCTGGTCATCTGGGCGCTTGCCTCCAGCGCCATGGCCTTCGTCTCGGCCCTGCGCGAGACCAGCGTGGTCTTCGCCGTGCTGATCGGCTGGCTCCTGCTCGGCGAATCCTTCGGCGCGCGGCGTCTCGCGGCGGCCGCCCTGGTTGCCGCGGGGATCGTGGTCATGAACTTGGCCGGGTGAAGCCACCTCGGGACCGGAAAGTCGACACAAGCTCTTGCGCCGGCTGTCGAAAGTGGACGGCTGCGGAGCTGAAGGGGGCTGCCGATCCGCTTACGCTTGGGCTAGGAGGCCCGCGGCGGCCGCCCCCTCGGTGCCGTGATAGAAGCCGTTCGAAAAGGACGCCTGCGGCACCAGCGCGGCCAGATTCTCCAGCGCCGCGCCGGCCTCGGCGCGGCCGTCGATCACGTCGCGGAAGCGGCGCGCCACGGCGACCATGTCGGTGTCGTGGGGCGACAGGCGAAAGCGGCCTATTCCCATGGCGGAGAGCGCTGCGAGTTCGCCAATCAGGTTGCCGAAGGTGTAGGACAGGCACTGGATCCCGTTGACCGCGAGGAAGGGCTGGCCGTCGATGGTCTCCACGACCATCCCGTCCGGGTCCTCGCCGCAGACATACTGGCAGCTGTCCTTGTGCCGGCCATGCGAGCGGGCGTGATAGCAGCGTGCCGAGAGCGCCAGGGGCAGGCGCCCGAAGACCTGTACCTCCAGCTCCACCCCGGGCACCCCGGCCAGGGCCGCCAGCGACGGCGCCGGCAGCTCGACCGGCAAGCAGACCCTGACCGCGCCCCGTCGCGCCAGGACGTCCAGGGTGCCCTCGTTGTAGACGTTGACGTAGGGGCCGATGGCGTGCGGCCGTCCCGCCAGCAGCGCCGCCGCGGCCATGTCGTTGGCCTCCACGAAGAATCCCTCGGCCGCCGCCAGCTCGCGCGTCGCCCTCCTCTCGCGCTCGTTCATGACCAGCGCGAGGCTGGAATGGATTACCTCCTTGCCGGCCCGCTTGAGGCGCTCGACGATCGCCGGGACCTGCGGCGCGAAGAAGGGCATGCGCTTGGCGCAGACCACCTCGCCGAGGCAGACGCTGTCGACGGGCGCTTCGTCGGCCATGCGAAAATAGAAGTCGCGAAGCGTCTCGGCGGGCCAGTGGAACAGCACCGGACCGAGGGTCAGCTTCGCCGTCATCACCGCGCCGTTCAACGCCAGGTCTTGCGGTAGGCGCCGGCCGTCTCGCGCTGCCCCTCGGTCACGGCCTGCAGGTTCAGGGGCGGCAGGGGCTCGCCGCGGGCCAGCGCGTCGATGGCGCGGCGAAACGCGGCGACGACCTCGGCCACATAGGCGCGGCCGCGCTGGCGGCCCTCGATCTTCAGCGCCCGGACGCCGGCTTCCGCCAGCGCCGGCAGCAGCGCCAGGATGTTCAGGCTGGTCGGCTCCTCGAACAGGTAGGACGCCTCGCCGCCGGTCGAGAAGCGGCCCTTGCAGAGGGTGGGATAGCCGGCCGGCTCGTCCGCGGAAAATGCGTTGATGGTGAAGGCGCCGAGCTTGCTGACCAGCCTGTCGCCCTGGTCGATGTAGCGCACGTGGCTCGGCGGGGAGCAGACGCCGCAGATGTTCGGCGACTGGCCGGTCGCGTAGGACGACAGGGCGCAGCGTCCCTCGGCCATGACGCAGAGGCCGCCGAAGGCGAAGACCTCGCTCTCCACCGGGATTTGCCGGTTGAGGGCGGCGATCTCGGCCAGGGTCAGGACCCGGGGCAGCACCACCCGCTTGATGCCGAAAGCCTCGTGGTAGAAGCGGATGGCCTCGGGGCTGGAGGCCGAGGCCTGAACCGAGAGGTGGCGGCGCAGCCCCGGATGGCTGCGCGCCGCGTAATCGGCCAAGCCGATGTCGGCGAGAATGACGGCATCGGCGTCCAGCCTTGCGGCGTCGTCGAGCGCGCGGTGCCAGGGCGCCTGATGGCCCGCCCTTGGATAGGTGTTGATCGCCACCAGGACCTTGGCGCCGCGGCCGTGGGCATAGGCGATGCCGGCGCGCAGCTCGTCGCGGCTGAAGTTCAGGCCGGGGAAGTTGCGGGCATTGGTCTCGTCGCGGAAGCCGAGGTAAACGCTATCCGCCCCGGCGTCGACCGCCGCGCGCAGGGCGGCCGGCGTTCCCGCCGGGCAGACCAGTTCCAGCGGCTGGTTCATGGTTGCTCCGCCCGGCGCGCCCGGCCATGGCGCCGCAGGGTATTCACCTGCCCCTCCAGCTCGCGCAGCCCGGCGGCCACGGCGTCGCTGCGCCGCAGGGCCGGGGCGATCACGGCGGCGCGCAGGGTTTCGAGGTCGTCGGTGGCGCGCTGGAACAGCGTCGCGGCGCCTTGGGTCAGACGGCGCGCCGGGTCCGCCAGGGGGCCGAGCGGGGCGAGCAGGTCGGCCAGCATGTCGATCTCCGCGTCGTCCACGGCGTTGCGCAGCGCCACCACCGCCTCAGTGTCGCCCTCGACGACCAGCTCGCGGGAAAAGAAAAGGCTGTCCCCGTCCATGCGCCCCTGCAGCAGGTCCATGAGGCTGAGCAGCGGGCCGCGGATCGCCGCGCTGACCTCGTGGGGGTCGGCGCTTCGGGCGACCTTCACGGCCGCCGTCTTTGCGTCCGTGCGCAGCAGAAACACGAAGGGAAGGTCGATCGGATCGATCAGGAAGACGAAGCACCCCGCATCCGCCAGTCGCGCCAAGACCCCGGGCCGGCGCCGCAGGATCTCTGCCACGGCCAGGTTCAAAGCCCGCTGAAGCGGGAACAGCGGCAAGGGGCGCGCCGCCAGTCCCAGCAGCAGCACCGGCGAGAGCGGCGCCCTCGAGTGAATCGCTTTGTCCATCGTCAAGCCGTAGCCAGGGCCGGGCGCGGCGGCATTGACATGGATCACTGGCGTCAATCCAATCCTTGCGCGCCTTCGGATCGGGTCTATCATCCTGGTTCGAGCGAGACGGGCGACCTTGGCGCTGTGACGCGTCCAGGCGGGTAGAGGTCGAACCGCGGCCAGCCGCCGCACCCGGCCTCGTTTATCGGGGGGAGCATGCCTTTCGGACTGCTCAAATACGGCTTCAGCCGGCGCTACCCGGCGCGCCCAGACTTCCCGCCCCGGCCGGAGCTCAAGCCGAGCTATGACGTGGTCATCATCGGCGGCGGCGGCCACGGCGCGGCGACCGCCTATCACCTGGCGCGTGACTGGGGCATCACCAAGGTCTGCGTGCTGGAGAAGGGCTATCTCGGCGGCGGCAACACGGCGCGCAACACGGCGGTGATCCGCTCGAACTACATCACGCCGGAGTCGGTGCGCTTCTACAAGGAGTCGGTCGACCTCTTCAAGAACCTGGCCAACGAGCTCGACTACAACCTGCTCTACAGCCAGCGCGGCCAGCTGACCCTGGCCCACACCGACGCGACGATCCGCACCTTCCGCATGCGCGCCGAGGTCGGCAAGCTGTGCGGCACCGGTATCGAGATGGTCGACCGCAAGCAGATCCGGGAGATCGTGCCCTGCCTGCACATGCCCGAAGACGCGCGCTATCCGGTCCTGGCGGGGCTCTGGCACCCGGACGGCGGCACGGGGCGTCACGACGCGGTCGCCTGGGGCTATGCGGCGCGGGCCGTGGAGATGGGGGTCGAGCTGCATCAGCGCACCGAAGTGACAGGCCTCAAGGTCGAAAAGGGCCGCATCGCCGCGGTCGAGACCAACCGCGGCACGGTGTCCGGCGGCCACGTGATCCAGGCCGTGGCCGGCATGTCCTCGGTGGTCGCCGCCATGGCGGGCCTCAAGCTGCCGATCCGCAGCTTTCCGCTGCAGGCCATGGTGACCCAGCCCATGAAGCCCTTCCTCGACCCGCTGGTCTCTTCCACCGCGCTGCACACCTACGTGTCGCAGTCGGGGCGCGGCGAGCTGGTCATCGGCGGCGGCTCCGATCCCTACGAGCTCTACTCGACTCGCTCGACCCTGGACCTCAAGGAGAGCCTGATCGGCCATACCCTGGAGCTGTTCCCCTTCCTGGCCAAGGTCCGCCTGATGCGCCAGTGGGCCGGCATCACCGACATGACGCCCGACTACAGCCCGATCATGGGCGAGAGCCCGGTCAGGAACTATTGGCTCGACGCCGGCTGGGGCACCTGGGGGTTCAAGGCGACGCCGGTCACCGGCAAGCGCATGGCCGAGACCATCGCCAAGGAGAAGCCGCCGGCCATCCTGTACCCCTTCCGCCTCGAGCGCTTCAAGACTTTCGACCTGGCGAACGAGATGGGCGCCACGGCGGCGAGCCACTGAGGGTGCCCGGGAGAGCCCTGCCATGAAGATCATGCCCTGTCCGCTCAACGGCCCGCGCAGCATCTCGGAGTTCGTCTGCTTCGGCGAGGTTGCCGCGTTGCCCGAGCCGCGCGACACCAGCGACGAGGACTGGGCCGACTACATCTGGATGTCCAACAACACGGCGGGCGTGGTGCGCGAATGGTGGTGCCACGCGGCGACCAACTACTGGTTCATCGCCGAGCGCAACACCGTGACCGACGAGATCCTGAAGACCTATCCCGCGAGCGAGGTCTTCACCGCGCGGCGCGACTTCAAATCCGGAGAAGCGGGCACATGAGCGCCGGGGTCAACCGCCTGCCGGCGCCGGCCGGACTGCTGCTCGACCGTGAGCGGCCGATCTCGTTCCGCTTCGAAGGCGAGACCTACCGGGGCCTGGCCGGCGACACCCTGGCCTCGGCCTTGGCGGCCAACGGCGAGTGGCTGCTGTCGCGCTCGTTCAAGTATCACAGGCCGCGCGGCGTGCTGACCATGGCCGGGCAGGACGCCAACACCCTGGTCCAGCTCAAGGGCGAGCCCAACGTGCCGGCCGACCGCCTGGCGATCACCGAGGGGCTCGAGTCCTGGGGCCAGAACTACAGCGGCAGCCTGAAGCGCGACCGGGACGTGGTCATGGGCCTGGCCGGCCGCTTCATGCCCGTCGGCTTCTACTACCGGGCCTTCTTCAAGCCGCGCGGCATCTGGGAGAAGTTCTGGGAGCCCATCGTGCGCCGCAAGGCCGGCCTTGGCCGGGTCGATCTCGACACGCCGCACGGCTACTTCGACAAGGCCTACGGCTTCTACGACCTGGCCGTGATCGGCGGCGGGCCGGCGGGCCTGGCGGCGGGCCTGGCGGCGGCCGAGGCGGGCGCCGAGGTGCTGCTGGTCGAGGAGAACCCGGTGCTGGGCGGGTCGCTGACCTACGCCCGCTTCGACGTCGAGGGGACCCTGGCAGAGGCCAAGCGGGCGGAGCTGGTCGCCGCGGTCGCGGCCCAGGCCAAGATCGAGGTCATGACCGACGCGGTCTGCAACGGCTGGTTCGCCGACAACTGGCTGCCGGTGATCCGCGGCAACCGCCTCTACAAGGTGCGCGCCAAGGAGGCGATCCTGGCGAGCGGCGCCATCGAGCAGCCGGCGGTGTTCCGCAACAACGACCTGCCCGGCGTCATGCAGGGCTCGGCGGCGCAGCGCCTGATCCGGCTCTACGGCGTCAAGCCGGGCTCGCGTGCGGTCGTGATGACCGCCAACGAGGAGGGCTACGGCGTCGCGCTCGACCTGCTCGATGCCGGGGTCGAGGTGGCGGCCGTGGCCGAGCTGCGCCACGAGCCGGGCCCCTCGGCGCTGGCCAAGGCCGTGGCGACCAAGGGCGTGCCGGTGATCGCCGCCCACGGGGTCTCCGAGGCCTACGCGACCCGGGGCAAGCGGGGCGTCAAGGGCGCCCGGCTGGCGCCCTCTGGCGCGGCGGGGCAGGCGGGACACGGCGGCCGGGACGTGGACTGCGACCTGATCTGCATGTCGCCGGGCTACACGCCGACCTATCAGCTGGCACTGCAGGCCGGCGGCAAGCTGGGCTACGACGACGACAGCGCCTTCTTCTCGATCACCGGCCTGCCGGAGCACTTCCACCTGGCCGGCTCGGTCGACGGCGCCTTCGACCTGGAGGCGGTGCTGGCCGGGGGCCGCCTGGCCGGCTGGCGCGCGGCCAAGGCGCTCGGCCTGGAGCCGGGTCCGGAACCCGCGGCCCCAGGTGCAAACCGCAGCGTCAATCACCCCTGGCCGATCATCCCGCACAAGGACGGCAAGGACTTCGTCGACTTCGACGAGGACCTGCAGGTCAAGGACATCGTCAACGCCGTGGCCGACGGCTACGACGAGCTGGAGCTGGTCAAGCGCTTCTCCACCGTCGGCATGGGCCCGAGCCAGGGCCGCCACTCGGCGCTGGCCACGGCCCGCCTGGTGGCGCGCGAGACCGAGCGCAAGGTGGCCGAGATCGGCGTCACCACGGCGCGGCCGCCCTTCACCGGCGAGCAGCTCGGCGTGCTGGGCGGGCGCGTCTTCGAGCCCGAGCGCCTGACCGCCATGCACCACCGGCACCTGGAGCAGGGCGCCCAGATGATGACCGCGGGCCTGTGGTGGCGCCCGGCCTACTACGGCCCCAAGGCCGAGCGCGAGGCGGCGATCCGCGAGGAGGCCCTGGCCGTGCGCCAGAACGTCGCCATGATCGACGTCTCGACCCTGGGCGGCCTCGAGGTGCGCGGGCCCGACGCCGCCGAGTTCCTCGAGCGCATGTACACCTTCGCCTACAAGAAGCAGCCGCTCGGCCGCTCGCGCTACGTCTTGATGACCAACGACGCCGGCACGGTGATCGACGACGGCGTCGCCTGCCGCCTGCGAGAGGACCATTTCTACGTCACGGCGACCACCGGCGGGGTCGACCGGGTCTACCGCACCATGTTGTGGTGGAACGCCCAGTGGCGCCTCGACGTGGACGTCGCCAACGTCACGGCGGCCTACGCCGGGGTCAACATCGCCGGGCCCAGGTCGCGCCAGGTCCTGGAGCGCCTGGCCGAGGACGTCGACCTCTCGGCCGAGGCCTTCCCCTACATGGGCCTGCGCGAGGGCCGGGTGGCGGGCATCCCGGCGCGGCTCATGCGGGTCGGCTTCGTCGGCGAGCTGGGCTACGAGATCCACCTGCCGGCCAGCCAGGGCGAGGCGCTGTGGGACCGGCTGACGGAGGCGGGCAAGGATCATGGCCTCAGGCCCTTCGGGGTCGAGGCCCAGCGCATGCTGCGGCTCGAGAAGGGCCACATCATCATCGGCCAGGACACCGACGCCATGACCACGCCCGACGAGGTCGACATGGCCTGGGCCATCGCCAAGAAGAAGGCCTTTTTCGTCGGCGGCCGCTCGATCGAGCTGCGCCGGCGCCACCCCTCCAAGCGTAAGCTTGTCGGCTTCACCCTCGAGGATCCCGGGGCGCCCCTGCCGGAGGAGTCCAACCTGGTGCTGCGCGACGGCGAGATGGTCGGTTTCATCACCTCGGTGGCCCGCTCGCCGGCGCTCGACAAAGTGATCGGCCTAGCCTACACGGCGGCCGACAAGGCCGAGCCGGGCCAGGCGCTGCGCATCAAGCTGACCTCGGGGCGCATGATCGAGGGCCGGGTCTCGGCGCCGCACTTCTACGACCCCGACAACCAGCGCCAGGAGCTGTGAGGCCATGACCGCGCCGGACGACTTCCCGCGCCGCAGCTTCCTCTATCGCAAGCTGGCCGAGGCCGGCGCGGTCTTCGAGGCGCTGGACGGCGCGGCGGTGGCTCGGCACTTCGGCGACCCGGCCGGCGAGGCCGCGGCGGCGCGGCGGCTCGGGCTGGTCGACCTCTCGCCCTTGGCCCGCACGGGGTTCAAGGGCGCCGGCACGCCGGCGTGGCTGGCCGGCCAGGGGGTCGCGGTCCCGGAGGCCAGCAACCGGGCGGCGCGCCAGGTCGGCGGCGGGCTGGCGGCGCGCCTGGCGCCCAACGAGCTGCTGATTCTCGACGCGCCCGGGGGGGAGCGTTCCGCGGCCCTGGAGGCCGCCTGGGCCGCCGAGAGTCTGCCGCCCGAAACGCCCAATGGGACTCCCCGCGGCTTTCCCCTGCCGCGCCGGGACAGCCATGCCTGGTTCCTGGTCACCGGCGCCGAGGCCGCCGCCATGTTCGCCAAGATCTGCGGCGTCGACCTCAGGCCCGGCAAGTTCGGGGACCTGGCCATCGCCCAGACCTCGGTGGCGCGGCTCTCGGCCATCGTGATCCGCGACGATTTGGGCGGCCAGCTTGCCTATCACCTGCTCAGCGACAGCGCCTCGGCCTCCTACTTCTGGGACTGCCTGCTCGACGCCATGGCCGAGTTCGACGGCCGCCCGGTCGGGCTCGACGCCCTGGGGAGCCTCGCGGGCGGCTAAGGGGCGTTCTCTCTATGTCGTGGCGAGCCGAGTAATTCCACGGCTGAAGGCAGCCGTCGGTCAGAAGCCCCGAGCTTCGCTCCCTCGCTCCGCGAGCCCTCACCTTCCCACCGCTTCGCGGCGGGCCCCGTTCGGGCGGCTTACGCGGCGCCACCGGCGCCACGCTCCGCCCGAACCTCCCGGTGGGAGAGGGAAACCTTAGCTTAACCTCTCCCACCGGGAGAGGTCGGCGCGGCGGCGCCGCGCCGGGTGAGGGCGAGTTGGTTTTTGAAGCGGCGGTCACATGGCTGGCAAAGCGCGCCGGTCAGCCCGACCACCACGTGCCGAGCCACTGGCCGAGGCGCGACCACAGGCCCGGGGCCTCGCCGGCGAAGCCGTCGCGGCGCCCCCAGCGGCAGCCCGAGGCGCCGTCGTGGGCGTAGAGGGTGACGTTGTCGCTGGCGTAGAACTCGTGCAGGCACTGCCACTCCATCATGCCGACCTCGGTGCGCGCCGAGAACCAGAGGACGGCGTCGGCCTGCTTGGTGGCGTTGCAGGCGTAGCTCTGCCAGTCGCAGCAGAAGCTTTCCTTGGGTCCCAGGCGCCGCACGTAGGGCGCGTTCCGGCCCTCGGAGCCGTCGGTATCGACCTCGAAGGTGAAGGCCTGCTCGGCCTGGTTGGCGACGCAGAAGGCCGCGGCCTCGCGCGGCTGGGCGAGCAGCGCGACGGTCCCGAGGGCGACCAACGGGGCGAGGAACGGCGCGAGGCGCAATGGCAACATGGCGGGCGGGTCCGGTGGCGGTGTTCGCGCCCGCCGTGCGGGCGGGCTAGCCAAGAGGGTCCCCGGGCGGAGTTAACATCGGGTTACTAGGCCGTTCGTACTGGTGGCCCGCGGGCGGCCGCCTGGGCGGCCGTCGGGGCTCACTTGCAGTTGGTGCAATGGACGAAGAGCAGCTCGCCGAAGCCGTTGCGCTTGGTCTGGTAGTTGGTGACGATGACCTTCTGGCCCTCGCCGTAGCCGACGGCCGCCGTGGCGGCGCGGCCGAGCTCCCTGGCGGCGATCACCGAGAGCGCGACGGCGATGACGGCGAGCAGGGCCTTGGTGGTGCGGTCGCTTGTCATGGTCGGGTCCTTTCTTCGGTTCGGTACGTGGTCTCGAGAGGGGGCTTTTGCGTTTTCCGGAAAACGAGCCCATGCAAAGGGAAAGATTGAGTGTTTTCAAAGGATTGCATGGCGGTTCCAAAATTACGTGCATGATTTAAATCTTTGAAAAAAAGGAATATTTACCACAGAGGCACAGAGGACACAGAGAACCAACATTTGAACCACCAAGGCACGAAGACAGGAAGACACGTAGCGGGCACGAAAGATGGGTATCTCCCTTTGTCATTGCCGGACTTGATCCGGCAATCCAGAAGAACCGCGGTACACCTGGGGCCGTACACCTGGGGCTGTACCCCTGGAGCGGTGGAATCTGGACCGTACACGCTGGGCAGTGGGCCCGGGGAAGTGGACCCGGGATAGTAGGCCCCCGACAGTGCGCATTGGCTCGTACACCTTGAGCCGTACACCCTGGATTCGCCGATCAAGTCCGCGAATGAC
>Ga0224512_10004285_pt1 | contig 12120 bp, 10 predicted proteins | sample SF_May12_sed_USG_4_FD_169103 | JGI IMG/M metagenome (GOLD analysis project Ga0224512, IMG submission 169103) | Sediment microbial communities from San Francisco Bay, California, United States - SF_May12_sed_USGS_13 | ecosystem: Environmental > Aquatic > Marine > Sediment | place: USA... | reverse complement strand
GATGATGAACAGGATGGAGCAGAGGAACGCCCAGTCCCGGCCGAAAATGCGTCGGGTGCCGAAATACAATACGAACAACGCGACCAACTGAAGCAAGGGACTGACCAGGGCCCCGGACCAATAGATAGCGCCGGCGCGGCCGAGAATCGGTTCGAGTACGAAGACGCCGGCGACCAGCAAGGCATCGAACGGCCGGGTCCAGTGCGAGACCAGCCCACGGGGAGGATCGAGTCTTTGGTAGGTCGCATCGAACCACTCGCCGTGCTCGAGCAGATCCTGGACGCGCACCATTCGGGCGTAGGTGTCGGTGCCGACATAGGCCCGCTCCAGTATGGGCGAGACGCCGTTCAGGACCGACAGCACATGCAAAAGTGCAAAAAGAATCAGTAAAATGCCCAACTGCCGATAATCCGGTCGGGCGTTCGACCGGTCGAACATCGGGTCATTTGAAAGTGTGCGCGATTCCATGAAGCTCCGTTTCGGATCTTATCATTGGGTTCGGTATCGCAGTTGTATCAAAGCTTGAGCCATGGGGCCTCTCTCCGCCGGCGTCTTTGAATTTTGAAACGACACATCAGCTCGCCCGCCGGGGCGGGGAAAGCTGGTCCAGATAGGGTTCAAGGGCCGCCAAGGTCGCGTCGAGCACCTGACTTTGTGATTTGCCATAGCTCTCGGCGGCGCGGCTCATGGCCCGGCGCTTCGCACCGTCGCGCAGCAGCGCCCCGACCGCTTCGGCGAGTTGCTGTCCGTTCGCGACCGCCTGCACGGCGCCGCAGGCCTCCATCTCGGCCAGGATGGGGGCGAAGTTCGCGCGGTGGGGACCGTAGAGGATCGCACTGTCCAGGCGGGCCGGCTCGAGCGGGTTTTGCCCGCCCTTGGCCACCAGCGAGCCGCCGACGAAGACGATCTCGCAAAGGCCGTACCAGAGGCCCAGCTCGCCGATGGTGTCGGCCAGGTAGATCCCCGAACCGCCCGGGAAGCCCTGGCCCAGGCTCCGGCGCCAAACCTTGTGCCCGCGCTGGGCGAGCGCTTGTTCGATCTCCGGGCCCCGCTCGGGATGGCGCGGAACGATCAGGGTGACCAAGCCCGGAAAAGCCGAGGCCAGCTTTCGGTGCACCTCGGCTGCGACGATTTCCTCGCCCTCGTGCGTCGAGGCGGCCAGCCAGCGCCGCCGTGGGCCCAGGGCATCGCGCAGCGCGGTCAGTTGGCGCCTGTCCGCGGCCAGCGGCGGCGCGGCGAACTTCAGATTGCCCAGGCAGAGCGCGTGGCGTGCGCCCAACGCGGCGAACCGCGCCTGATGCTCCGGCGACTGGGCGAGGGTCAGCGAAAAGCGGGCCAGCAGGCGCTCGATCAATGGCCGGGCGCGGCGCCACGACTGGAACGACGCAAGAGAGATGCGGCCGTTCAGCAGAACAAGCCGGACCCCGGCCCGCGAGGCCTGGGTGATCAGGTTCGGCCAGAGCTCGGATTCGATGATGAGTCCCAGATCGGGTCGCCAGTGGCCGAGGAAGCGCCGAACTGCCGCGGGCAGGTCGATCGGCGCGAATTGGTGGATCGCGTTTTCGGGCAGGCGCTGGGCCAGGACCTTGGCCGAACTCTGGGTGCCGGTGGTGACGAGCAGTGTGACAAACGGCCGTTCGGCCGCGAGGCGCTCGAGCAGCGGCAGCGCCGAGAGCGCTTCGCCCACGCTGGCGCCATGAACCCAGATCAACGGGCCCTCGGGCCGCGGCCGGTCGGCATGGCCAAGCCGCTCGGACAACCTCAGCGCGTCTTCCCGGCCTTGCGCCGCGCGGCGCCTCAAGTGACGCCGGATCAGCGGCGTCGCGGCGCGGCCGACCAGGGCATAGAGGCCCCACGCACACTCTGCGGCCAGTCTTTTCAGCATCTCGGTTCGGCGTTCTGTCCGGGATCACTTTGGGAGCGCTTCGCTCCCGGCCGAATTTGGACTCCATATTCCCCTCTGGCAACTGGCCCGAAAGCAGCCGCCATGGCAGAGTGCGCCCGGATTTGGGGTCTGGAAGGGAATTATCGATGGGTTTGGTCCCGGCGCAATCGACCCGCTGTTAGGAGCGAGGAGGAAGGACATGCCAGGCATATTCGACGACGAGCGACGCGGCAGCGGGCCGATTGCGCCCGACCCCGGCGGGAATCCCAGGGGGATGGGGCCAATTTCCGCCGGGGCCGCGTCGCGGACGGCTCATGGGGGCCCCACGCCACCGCGCCGTCCGCTCCTAACCCTGGCGGGAATTCGCTCCCGCCAAACCTATCGATAATTCCGTTCCAGACCCTTAGGTCAGCTTCGAGACGGAATGACTATGCCATCGCCTGTCCGCATCTCCGTGATCGGCCTCGGTTACGTTGGCCTGCCGTTGGCCGTGGCGCTCGCCCGTTCCTACGAGGTCGTCGGATTCGACATCGACAGCCGTCGCATCGAGGAGCTCGAAAACGCTTTCGACCGAACCGGCGAGGTGGAGAGCGCTTTGCTGGGCGCGAGCTCACTGCGCTTGTCGGCCTCGCCAGCGGATCTCGAGGGCTCGGACCTCTTCATCGTCACGGTGCCGACGCCGGTCGACGCCGCGAGCGAGCCGGATCTCTCGGCGGTCATGGAGGCGACCCGGCTGGTTGCCGGGGCGCTGCGGCCAGGCGCCGTGGTCGTCTACGAATCGACGGTCTATCCCGGGGTGACGGAAGACATTTGCGGTCCCGCCCTGCAGGAGGCCTCGGGTCTCGCCTGCGGCGTCGATTTCCACCTCGGCTATTCGCCGGAGCGGATCAACCCGGGCGACCGGACGCATGGAATCGAGGCGATCACCAAGGTCGTGGCCGGCCAGAGCGAGGCGGTCACCGACCTGCTGGCCGAGGTCTACGGCAAGATAACGCAGGGGAACATCTTCCGGGCCGCGAGCATCAAGACGGCCGAGGCCGCCAAGGTCATCGAAAACGCCCAGCGCGACATCAACATCGCCTTCATCAACGAGGTCACCAAGATCTTCGGCGCGCTGGGGCTTTCGGTCTACGACGTCCTCGAGGCGGCGCGGACCAAGTGGAATTTCCTCGACTTCCGCCCGGGTCTGGTCGGCGGCCACTGCATCGGCGTGGACCCCTTCTATCTCGCCCACTGCGCCCGCCAGCTGGGGCACGATCCGGAAGTTGTCCTGGCGGGGCGGCGGACCAACGATGGCATGGGCAACTACCTGGCCGGGCGCATCGCGGCGCTCTTGGCCGGCCGGCCGGCGCCTCGGGTCCTGGTGCTCGGGATCACCTTCAAGGAGAACATACCGGATATCCGCAACAGCAAGGTCGTCGATTTGGTCCGCGCGCTGGCGGCAAGAGGTCATGGGGTCGATGTTCACGACCCCTTCGCCGATCCGGGTGCCGTGGCCGCCGCGCACGACATCGCGCTGTTGCGGTCTCTTGACGGACGGGACGGCTACGACTGCGTCGTGGGCGCCGTGGCGCACCGGCACTACCGGGACCTCGAAGACGGCGACCTTGCCCGCTTGCTCGCCCCGCAGGGCGTGGTCTTCGATCTGCGGAACATGTGGCCCGGCGCCGCTTTGCCGGCCGGAATGCGCCGGGAAACCCTTTGATGCCCAGTGGTCTGGATCGGACAATGGCGCGGGCGCCGGGGCCGCAGCTTTGAGCGTGAGCACGAGCCAGGACCACGTCGGCGAGGACGGCATCTGGTGCCAGGTGTCGCCGCGCAGTCCCGGCGTGGCGCCGGAGCCGCGGCGGGCGCTGTTCCTCGACCGCGACGGGGTTCTGGTCGAGGATCCTGGCTACCTGCATAGACCGGAGGAGCTGCGCTTGATGCCCGGTGCCGGCGAACTGATCGCCGCCGCGAACCGCCGTGGCTGCGCGGTCGTGCTGGTGACCAACCAATCGGGCATCGGCCGGGGATACTACGGCTGGCCGGACTTTGCCGCGACGCAGGAGCGGCTCGAGCAGGCCTTGGCGGCGCAGGGCGGTTTCCTCGACATGGTCCTTGCCTGCGCCTTCCATCCCGAGGCCATGCCGCCCTACCGGCATCCGGACCACCCCTGCCGCAAGCCGCGGCCCGGCATGTTGCTGCGGGCTGCGGCGCGGTTGGGTCTGGACCGGTCCGGCTCTTGGATTGTCGGCGACCGGGCCGCCGATCTGGCGGCCGGAAGGGCCGCCGGCCTGGCGGGCGGCATCTTGGTTGCGAGCCGGCCGGGGCGGGCCGAGCGCGACGCCTCGACGGCGATGCGCGGCCGGGACTTCCTGGTGCAGGTTACCGAGTGCCTCCCCGCGACCCTCGGCGCGCTATGCTTGGAATGAACCCGCGACCGGTGGATTCTCTCGGTCTGGCGGCTATTCGAGCGCGCCGCGCAGTTCGTCCTCCCTGACGGACCCGATTCCATCGCGAATATCCGCTTCGATGGCGTCCCTCAGGGCACGGGCGTCCCTTCGCTTGATGGCATCCATGGCCTCGACATGCCGGTCGGTCAGATAGGAGATTCCAATGCGGGCCAGCGCCGTGCGCATGAACGGCCCGAGCTGAAGCCACAGGCTTTCGATCATCGGCAGCAGCACCTGCGACGGTGTGGCGCCATACAAGGTGAAGTGAAACTGATGGTTCTTGATCAGAAGTGTCTCGATGTCGCCACCTTGGAGCGCCTGATCGATTCCCGAATCGATTTTTCTCAGGGTTCTCAAACGCCGGCCGTCGATGTGCGGCAAGGCTCTTTCCGCCGCCAAGGTCTCGAGAGCGACGCGGGCACCGCAGAGCTCCTCCAATTTATCCTGCGACATCCGCGGGATGGTGACGCGGCCCTTACCGACCGTGGCGAGAGCCCGCTCGGCAACCAAACGCCCGAAGGCATCGCGCACCGGCATGGGGCTCGTGTTCAGCGCCTCGGCCACGCCGCGCAGCGTCATGTTTCGGCCGGGAAGAAAGCGTCCGGTTATGATGGATTGGCGCAGCTCCTGGTAGACCCATTCCTGAAGCGTTTCATAGTCGTCGCGCTTGGTCGTCGGTCCGATGGCGCGCACCTTTTCAAGCATTGGTTCTTTCCCCCCGGCGAGCGTGCTCGCTTCGGTTCCTGTGGCCCGCTCGTTCGGATCCGTTCGATCGCGTCCTGTGGCGAGCTGGCTTGATAATGTGATCACAGATGGTTGTTGCCAGTCAAAGGATAACGTTGAATGCCAGTGAATAAGGCTTGTTTGCCCAGTTCCTGGTCACATTCTACTTGTGATCACAAATTCCCTAGGCTAGCCTCCACCGCGGACAGAGAGAGGAGACCGGGACGGCGATCTGTGAAGAGGGGGGTGGTCTTGCCCCGCAGTTGCCTTCGGCCGGGTCTGGGTTCAAGATCACATGTCGGGCCGAGGCGCGTTCGAAAGTTCGTGCCCCCGTGGGGGGCGTTTGTATGAGACGGAGACGGGCCGGCGCCGCCATGCAAATGAGGGCGGGGGGCGGGATCAAGTCGCTTTCGTAAATCTTCGAAAAGCCGTTTGTGAACAAGGAGGAAGGTCGATGGAAAAGAACGAGTTCCTGGACAAGCTCCAATCGGGCCAGATGTCCCGGCGGGACTTCAAGAAGGCCTTGGCCTCGGTGGGGCTGACGCTGGTCGCAATTCCCTTCGTGTCGAGAGCGGGCCGCGCGGCCACCGAGGACCATCCGGTCATCTTCACCTGGGAGGGCTACGAAGAGCCGGATCTGCACGGGTCCTACCTCGAGAAATACGGCGAGAGCCCGAACTTCTCCTTCTTCGGCGACGAGGAGGAGGCCTTCGCCAAGATCCGCGCCGGTTTCGCGCCCGACGTGGCGATGCCATGCTCCTACAAGATCCCCCATTGGCGCGATGCCGGCATCATCCAGCCGATCGACACCTCTCGGCTCAGCAACTGGGCGGACATCGTTCCCAGCCTTAAGGACGTCCCGGGAATCGTCGTCGACGGCAAGCGCCACTGGGTCTGCATGGACTGGGGCCAGACCTCGATCATCTACCGCACCGACCTGGTCGATATCGAGGAAGAGTCCTGGAGCCTGCTCTGGGACGAGCGCTACAGCGGCCGCATGTCCATGCTCGACAGCCTGATCGACGGCGTCATGGTCGCGGCCATCCTGGCCGGTGCCCAGGACCCCTTCAGCATGACCGACGCGGAGGTCGCGAAGACCAAGGCGTTGCTCCAGAAGCAGCTGCCGTTGCTGCGCTACTATGCCAACAGCCCAACGGACATCCAGCAGGCGCTGGCTTCGGGCGAGCTCGTTGCCGGCGTGGCCTGGAACGATTCCTACACGAACCTCAAGGGCGAAGGCGTGCCGGTCAAGTTCATGAAGCCCAAGGAGGGCGCCATGACCTGGACCTGCGGCATCTCGATCATGTCGTCCGCCGAAGGGGACAAGCTTGACCGGGCCTACGACTTCATCGACGCGATGCTGAGCCCCGAGTCCGGCGCTTACGAGATCCGCGAATTCGGCTACGGTCACGCCAACCGGAAGGCCTACCAAATAGTCTCGGCAGAGGAGTTGGCCGAGCGCGGGCTCACCGCCAACCCGGACGACCTCCTGAGCACGGGCATCTTCCAAAAGCCCATCACGAACGAGCCGGCGCTTCAGGCGATGTTCGAGGAGGTGAAGGCCGGGCTCTGACGGTCCGTCGGACCAGCGAGCCGATTGACGGTGGCGGGCGCGGTCGTCGAACTTGCGCATCGTGCCGGACCCAATCGTGGTGTCCCAGGTGCGGAGCGAACGTTCGATGCCGCGCCGCCCCTCTGTCGGTTTCCCGGCTCCCTGACCGTTGGTTTATCACGCGGGTTGCCGAAGCGCAGACGTTCCGTGCGACACATTCCATTTGACTTGATTTTCGAAAACCGACGATCGAGGCGGGAATCCAGGAGTAGCGCGTTGGCCGCAAGGTGTGCATTCGGTGTTGGCGAGCAAGGCCACTGGAAGTGAGATATGGCTGAAAGCACCGCGCCCCTGACTCCCCCGGAGCTGGGGGAATTTCGGCGTGGCTGGGTCGAGCGCTTGCGCGCGCTCTTCCTGCGCAGCGAGCCGACGCGGGGCTATTCGCTGCTTTCGCCGACCTTGGGTTTGATGCTTCTCGGCTTGGCGATGCCGGTCGCGGTCCTGGTGGTGATGAGCTTCTGGACCCAGATTTACCTCGATTTCGACCGAACGCCGAGCGTCGCCAACTACGTCGACTTCTTCGGCAAGGCGATCTATCCGAAGCTGCTGCTGAAATCGATCCGGATCTCGGCCACAGTCACCTTAGTGACGGTGCTGCTGGCCTATCCCATGGCCTACTTCATCGCGTTTCGTGTAAAGCGCAGCAAGCTCGTCTGGATCATTCTCATCACAGTGCCCTTCTGGACCAGCTATCTGCTTCGGGTTTTCGCCTGGAAGGTGGTGCTCGGCTACAACGGCGTGATCAATTCCGGCCTGATCACGCTCGGCGTAATTTCGGAACCGCTTCAGTTCCTGCTGTACAACCCCACGGCGGTCATCATCACCCTGGCCCATGCCTGGGCACCTTTCGCCATCCTGCCGATCTACGTTTCGCTTGAGAAGATCGACCGCTCGCTGCTCGAGGCGGCGCGGGACCTCGGCGAAGGGCCTTTCATGACCTTCGTGCGGGTGACCCTGCCCCTGTCCCTGCCGGGCGTTATCGCCGCCAGCTTGCTGGTCTTCATTCCCACCGTGGGCGACTACGTGACCCCCACGCTGGTCGGCGGCACCACGGGCATCATGATCGGCAACATCATCCAGTCCATGTTCGGCAAGGCGCAGAACTGGCCCATGGGCGCCGCCATCTCCGTGATGTCGATGATGACCATCACGCTGCTGGTCTGCGCTTTTCTGTGGTTTACGCACAGTTTCAGGAAGCGCGTGGCATGAGCGCGGCGAAGACGGACCGGAATCGCCTGGGGCGGCTCGACAGCTTTGCCGTCTATGCGGTCGCGTACCTGGTATTCCTCTACCTGCCGGTGTTGTTCCTGCCGCTGTTTTCGTTCAACGAGTCGATCTATATCGCTTTCCCGCTCAAGGGCTTCACCTTCGAATGGTACGAGGCGATGGTGAGCAACGCCGGCTTGATCGCTGCTCTGACGAACAGCGTAAAGGTCGGCGCCGTGGTCGCGGTGCTGAGCACGCTCTTCGGCACGCTGGCGGCCAAGGCGGTGACCCGCTATCGCATGCCGGGGCGCGGACTCACGGTCGGCTTCATCATGATTCCCCTCGTGATCCCCGAGATCATCCTGGGCATCGCGCTCCTGGTGCTGGCCAATATGGGCGGCATCCCGCTCACTCTCTTCACCATCGGCTTCGCGCACATGCTGCTCTGCGTCCCATTCTCCATGCTGGTGATGATTTCGCGTCTCGAAGGCTTCGACAAGAGCCTGGAGGAGGCGGCGCTGGACCTGGGCGAGAACGCCTGGTGGACCTTTTGGCGCGTGACCTTCCCGCTGGCCATTCCCGGCATCGTCGCCAGCCTGCTTCTGACCTTCACCATTTCCTTCGACGAGTTCATCCTCGCCTTCTTCCTGGCCGGGACGGATACGACCCTGCCGTTGTTCATCTGGAGCCAGTTGCGCTTTCCGCCGCGGCTGCCGATGGTGCTGGCGCTCGGCGCCACCATCCTCATCATTTCCTTTTTCCTGGTTGCCTTCGCCGAGTGGCTTAGACGGCGCGGCGTCCAGGCGGAAAAGACATCGGGTGTCTAGTCATGAGTGACACGACCTTCATCTCGATCCGGGGCGTAACCAAGGATTTCGGCGTGGTGCGCGCCGTGGACGACGTCAGCCTCGACGTCCAGCGCGGCGAATTCTTTGCGTTGCTCGGGCCGTCTGGCTGCGGCAAGACCACCTTGCTCAGGATGCTGGCCGGCTTCGAGGCGCCGACCAAGGGCGAGATCTTCATCGACGGCCAGCCCATGTCGGCCATGCCGCCGCATCAGCGGCCGGTCAACATGGTATTTCAGAACTACGCTATCTTTCCGCACCTTGACGTGCGCGGCAACATCGCCTTCGGCATGCGCAAGTCCGGACTGTCCAAGACCGAGCTGAACGCGAAGGTCGAGGAGACGCTTGAGATGATCAAGCTGCCGGGCTACGCCAAGCGCGGCGCGAACGAGCTCTCCGGCGGCCAGCGGCAGCGCGTGGCGCTGGCCCGCGCCCTGATCAAGCGGCCCAAGGTCCTGCTGCTCGACGAGCCGCTGGGAGCGCTGGACAAGAAGCTGCGCGAGGAGATGCAGCTCGAGCTGCGCGCCCTTCAAAAGTCGGTCGGCATCACCTTCGTCTTCGTCACTCACGACCAGGAAGAAGCGCTCACCATGTCCGACCGCATCGCCGTCATGTCGAAGGGCGAGGTCTTGCAGGTCGAGGCGCCCATGCGGCTCTACGAGCGGCCCAGCTCGCCCTTCGTGGCGGATTTCATCGGCACCATGAACTTCTTCGACGGCTCGGTCCGCGCGCTGGCCGATGGCTGCGCCACGGTCGACACGGGGCCGCTGGGCGAGGTCAGGGCGCAGGCTGAGGGCGAGGCGCCCGGCGTGGGTGAGCGTGTTGTTGTGGCGATCCGTCCCGAGAAGATGAAACTGAACTTCAAGGCCCAGGGCGAAAGCGTCAATTCGGTCCAAGGGCGCATGGGCCCCGCCGCTTATCTCGGCGAACGCAGCCATTTCTATGTGCACCTGGACGGCCATGACAGGCCGGTGGCCGTGGCCATGCAGAACATGGAGCGCCCGGACGTTTGGGCGGGCCAGAGCGACCAGCCGGTTTGGCTCAGTTGGTCCCAGGACGCCGTCGTCCTCTTGCGTCCGGAGTAAGTCTTGCCATTTGGGTCCTGGCCGGCTATCGGCAAGCATGGCGCGGGGGCCGGCAAAAAGATCGGCAGAGAACTCTGGTATGGCCCGCTGCCCGGGGATAGCCTGGCTTTCGGTAGTTGACGGCGGGTCTCTGGCAGGTGGAGCACAAAATTGTCACGGACGAGGGCCACAGAAGGGCCACAATTCGCCACTGGTATATGCGCACCAAGGCGGCCGGATCTCTTCTGTCCAGCCCCTCGCGTAGGCTTGCGATTGGCGTTAACATTTCGTCAACTCATCAGGCGGGACTATGTTCCAGGATGAGCGAGCAGGCTTGGTAGGGAGCAGTGGGATGATCCGCCCGCCGGCTATATTGGGACTGGCGTTGCTGGTCCTGCAGGGCTGTGCGGAGTTGCCCTGGGTGCCGGGCGGCCAGGAAGCGACGGGCAGTGCGACTCCCTCAGCGGGGGGTGTGGTGGTGGAAAGCCCGCCGCCGCCGCCGCCGCGCAAGCCGCCGGAAACGGCGGCCTTGACGGAGGAGACGTCGGAGCCCGACGAAGCTCGGGCGACGCCCGAGGTCGAGTCCCTGCTTGGCCTCGACTTCGTCGGCGTCAAGGAGCTTCTGGGCAATCCGGCCTTGGAGGAGATCCAGGCGCCGGCCACGGTTTGGGCTTATACTGGCCGTGGTTGCGTGCTCAACATCTTCTTCTATCCTCACGTTGATGGCGGCGAGTATCGCGCCCTGACCTACGACGTGAAGAGCGCCGAAGAGGCACCTGAAACCTCGCAGCGCTGCTTCGACGAGCTTTGGCAGGACCGGAAGAAGACCGAGGTAAACTGAATCATGTCGCTTCAACCGACCGTTCTGGACTCAGAGTACACGCGCATCGTGATCGTCGACGACGACGATCTGTTCCGGGAATCACTGGGCCTCAACCTGGCGGAGGAAGGCTTCGAGGTGGTCGACTTCTCGTCCGGCGAGTCGGCCCTCGAGTATTTCCAATCGGGCGAATCGGCCGACGCCGTCCTGCTCGACTGGCGCATGCCCGGGATCGACGGCCTCGGCGTGCTACAGGCCCTGCGCGAGGCCCGGATCGAGATACCGGTCATCTTCCTGACCGTGCTTAGCGACGAGATCTACGAGGAGGCCGCGCTCAAGTGGGGTGCGGTCGACTTCATCGACAAGTCGCGTCGCCTGTCGATCATCCTGCAGCGGCTCAAGCTGATTACCGCGGGTCCCAAGGCGGGCGGCGGCGATGCTGCCGGGCGCGACCAGACCATCGTGAATCAGGGTCCGCTCGAGCTGCGTTGCGATATACGCCGTGCCTTCTGGAAGGAACAGCAGGTCGATCTGACGCTGACCGAGTTCGCGATCGTCCACTACATGGTGCTGCGGCCGGGCGCTGACGTGACCTACCGGCAGATCTACGACCTGGTCCGCGGCAAGGACTTCATCGCGGGCTATGGCCCCGACGGCTACCGCTCCAACGTCCGCTCCTTCATCAAGCGTATCCGCAAGAAGTTTCGCGAGGTCGACTCCGATTTCGACCACATCGAGAACTATCCCGGCTTTGGTTACCGCTGGCGCGACAGCGGAGACGGCGAGGGCGGCTGGGCCTGATGTCTACGCGCCGGCCTGAAGCGCTTCCCGGGCCGGCCCCCAGTCCGTCCGCGCGTCTGCGCTGGCCGATGCGGTCCCTGATCAGCAAGCTGCTGTTGCTGCTGATCGTTTTCCTGACCGTCCCGGTCATCCTCTACGTCGAATTTCGCGAAGCGGACGAGGAAAAGCAGGTTTTGCTGTTGGAAAGCGTGCGCGAGCAGGGCCGGCTCATGGCAGAAAGCTTGCGCCCCATCCTGCAGCGCAAGCAGCCTTCGCCGCTGCTGGCCCTCCCGAATGAGGTCAAGCGCTTGGCCGTGCCCAACACCGGCATCAAGGTGCTTTACCGACCGAAGGACCAGAGCGGTACCGACGGCTTCTATTTCGTTGCCGCCCAACCCGAGATCCCGCCGGCGGATCTGGAGGCTGAGCGCGACGCGCTGATCCAGCGCGGGGTGCTCGGTAATTTGGTCAGCACCTGTGCCGCCGAACCGATCGCCCTGCGCCACGAGAACGTCAGCGGCGAGGAGGAGCTGCTTACCTCGATCACGCCGATCTCGACCGAGGCAGGCTGCTGGATGGTGATCACGGCGCACGCCACCGGCGCCTTCCTCGGCACCTCGATCGGCCAGCCCTACTGGAAGACCCTCGAGGTCCGTGTAGCCGCCTTGATCTACCTGTGCATGGCGCTGCTCACCATCGGTGTGTTTGTCGGCATTTGGCGCAGTCTGATGGGTTTCCGCAAGCCGGCCC
>Ga0224512_10004284_pt1 | contig 12122 bp, 14 predicted proteins | sample SF_May12_sed_USG_4_FD_169103 | JGI IMG/M metagenome (GOLD analysis project Ga0224512, IMG submission 169103) | Sediment microbial communities from San Francisco Bay, California, United States - SF_May12_sed_USGS_13 | ecosystem: Environmental > Aquatic > Marine > Sediment | place: USA... | reverse complement strand
AGTTTTTTTATATTATCTAAAAATAATTTAGAAATTGCCAGAGATGAAATAATCGCTATTGCCAAGACTTATGATCGATTTGCAAAGTCAAAATCCTTTTCAAATTTAGTAATAATACAATCCAAAATAAATTGGGAACAAATTGCAAGGCGTGCAACTTTTGTAAAAACTTCAGGGCAGATTTTACGTAAAATGTCTGGATTGTTTATAGGTGAAGAAAACTTTGAAGTATTAAAAAATGCTAAAACTTTTGCTTGTAGAATTGTAAATTTATCATCAAAGCAATTTGATATTCCAGAATTGGAAAGCTCAATGGGAGATATGATTTCAAAACTTTCTCAGGCTCAAGTTAGTTTGGAAAATCCTGAAATTATAATTTATTTAATTTTCACTAATCAGGAAAATTTTTTTGGTTTTTCGCGACCCAAAAAATTTCCAACAAGGCCTAAAAAAGTGAGAAAACACCCTCATGAACTAGATTGGAAATTAGCCAGAGTAATGATAAATTTGATTGGGCTAAAGGAAGGAGAAACTTTATGCGACCCATTTTGTGGAACAGGAACTACCCTACTGGAGGCTGAGTCTATGGGAATAAAGGCTATTGGGTTGGATTTTGATAAAAAAATGTATGATATTTCAAAAGAAAATTTGAAAGCAAATGGATTCAAATCCAAAGTAATTAAGGCAGATTTTAGTGAATTTACAAAAATGAAAGATAAATTTGATGGAATCGTTACAGACCTTCCATATGGAACTGCATCTAAGGTGTCGGAAAATCCTCAAGAATTAATAAAAAAATTTGTAGCTATGCTTCCTAGACGGAAAAAAATTGCGATAATGTGTAAAAAGGGATTTGAAAAAAAATCAAACATGAATCCATCAAAAACTTATGAAATCTATAGGCATAAAAGCTTGACAAGGACAATTTTAATAAAATGAAGCTTGTTTTTTTGGGTACATCTGCAGCTCAACCCACAGAAAATAGAGGTTTGTCTTGTATTTGCCTTGAAAGAGAGGGAGAAATTATAATGTTTGATGCTGGAGAATCAGCTCAAATTTCTTTTTTTAAATCAGGGTTAGGGTGGAATAAAAAAATGAAAATTTTTGTAACACATCTTCACGGTGATCATTGTATTGGAATCTTGGGCCTTCTTCAAACGATGACTATGCAACATAGAACAGAATCTTTAGAAATTTACGGACCCAAAGGAATTGATGAATTCATAGGTGCCAATATCAAAGTGCTGAATTTTGGATTATCTTTTCCTATAATGATTTCAATAATAGACGAAGGAAGAGTTTTTGATTCTAAATCTTATTCGATTCATGCATGCAAAGCAAGCCATTCTATTTTGGCATATTCGTATCGATTTGATGAAAAAGATAAATCAGGTAGATTTAACCTAGAGAAAGCCAAATCACTAGGTATTCCTGAAGGTCCAATGTGGAATAAATTACAAAATGGCGAACAGGTTGAATTTCAAGGAAAAATTATCACTCCCAACCAAGTACTTGGAGAAAAAAGGCCAGGGAAAAAAATTGGAATTTCAGGTGATACAATGCCAACTCAAGAATTAGAAAAATTTTTTGAGAGTTGTGATTATCTTGTTTTTGATTCTACCTTTTTAGATGAATTAAAAGAAAAGGCAACTGAAACACGTCATTCTACTGCAAAACAAGCCGCTACATTAGGAAAAAATGCAAATGTGAAAAATCTAATTCTAACTCATTTTTCTGCACGGTATAAGGATGAAATTCAGCATCTAGAAGAAGCAAAACAAATTCATAATTCTGTAATTACAGCAAGAGATCTTTTAGAAGTAGAAATAAAACAAGATGTTTAGTTCAATTATTGAAAAATTAAAAAACGCTAAAAAAATAGTTTTTGTAACAGGTGCAGGTATTTCCCAAGAAAGTGGAATTCCCACCTTTAGGGGCAAAGATGGGTTGTGGAGAAGTTATGACGCAATGAAATTAGCCACTATTGAAGCATTTTATGAAAATCCTAAATTGGTCTGGGAATGGTATAACGAAAGGAGAAATAATATTTTTTCTTCTGAACCGAATCTTGGACATAAAGCAATCGTTGAACTGGAAAAATTTTTTGAGGTAATAGTTCTTACTCAGAATATTGATGGGCTCCATCAAAGAGCAGGAAGCTCACAAGTTTTAGAATTGCATGGAAGTATTGTAAAAATAAAATGCACTGCTTGCAATTATAGAGATGAAATTTATACTAAATTTTCTAAAATCCCTCCTCTGTGTACATGTGGAAATATTTTAAGACCAGATGTGGTTTGGTTTGGGGAGGCTTTACCCCAAGACGTATGGAAAAAAGCCATAATTCATGCAATGGATTGCAGTGTTATGATTATTGCTGGAACTTCCCTTGTTGTATCTCCGGCAAATACACTGCCAATCTATGCGAAGCAGAATAATGCGACCTTGATTGAGATAAATCCCAATGAAACCATCATGACAAATGATATGGATTTATCAATTAGATCTACATCTTCCCTTGCATTACCCAAATTAGTTTCAGTTTTAAATAACAAAATTTCAAAAAATTAATCCTTGCTAATTTCCATAATGAAATTAACGATGATAAACTGACCTAAGGAATTTGTAGGGTGTCAACCTTTTTCGGCTAATCCCTTACCTGTGGTATTCAAATTTATTCAGTTTATCGATGTTAACTGAATTACTACCTATTTTCAAAGTCTGTAATTGAGATTAAGTAAAATACTCTAATGGATATGTCATGTACATGAATACATACAGTGTATGTACTTGATTAATTCAGTATACTTTTTTTCTCCTGTCTTCTCCCCATTGCAAATTAGTAAATAGTAATTCTCTGCCAAATTATTTTTCCCTTAAAAATTAGGAGGGAAGAAGGAACATGACAAAACTACATACAATAGCAAATCATGTTCAGGTTCCCGTTAAAAATGGATAAGTAATGAATTTAAGTAAATCGGAAAGTCTTAATTTTTTGTTACAATTTAATCTAAAACAGTATAAATAAACAAAAATTTTTTCCCATTATTTCTAAATACTAAACCTATGAAAGATTATCAAAGATCTCTCTCATGACCTGTCATTACCAGATTTCTTATTTCCTGCTTTTTCATATTCCTTATATACGGTTTCAAGGTATTTGTTATCCTTTAAAGTAAAAGAACCGTCTGATTTCAAAGATTTTTTAATTTTTTCTAATTTTTCATAATTACCAAGTTTGTTTTTCTGAAGGGTTTCAATCATACGAATTTTATTTTCAACAAATTCGTCAAGGTCTGGAATATTTTTGCCATCTATTTTTTTTCTTGTTTGCATATCTTGAAATTTTTTTGACATGGGAATTATTTCTATTTCCATATCTTTTTCAACATCTTTTACCTCAGAAGGATCGTCCTCCTTTCTACTGTTCCTAAGTAATAATACAATAATTCCACCAATAATTACAGCAAAACCTATGCCTAGATAAGGCAACATAGGATCTAAATCGTCAATGAAATCCTCGTCTTTTTCAATTGAAATTCCAAAATCGAAAAAACCGTCTTTTTCATTTTTTTCAATAATTTCTGATTGTAATTCTTCAGGATCTGAGGATGACTCTGTGATTTCAGAGGCTGACTCTAATTTTGTTGGTGCTACTGGAGGTGATTCATTCTCAAGATCTTGGTTTAAGGAAATCTCACATTTTGGTGCCTTTGTAGTCCAAGTTATACTACTATTTGCTTTGTCATTAATTTTGGAAGTAGAATCTACAACCTTTCCAGTATTATCATAAAGAATAATTGACTCGTTTTCATTGTCTAGAAATTCGCCTCGAAATTTTATCATCATCTCGGTGCAAGCTCCAATATTTCCTGACAAGTTGTGAGTTTTTGTTTCAGCATGAGTTGAATTTATTATCCAACCAGACAAGTTTACAGATTCATTGCTAGGATTAAACAATCTAGCCCACTCTTTTCCTGAGTCTGGTCCTTCAGGATTTGGTTCGACTTCAACTATTACGATGTTGGCAGCATATGCTGGAATAAACATTGGAGCAAGGAATAACAAGAAAAATAGAATTTTCATTGTACTTTACAATCCGCCACCAGAAACTTGGCCTAATTCTAATTCGTATCCACTTGGATCTACAATGTATACTGACTTTGATTTTTCCCAATCAATTTCTCCCCCATAAAGAATCTGAACGTGCAGTTCTTTGCATCTTGAAATTATGTCATCAAAATTTGCTATGTTAAATCCAAAATGAGCAATACCACCTTCTGGAGACATTTCAGGTACTTCGTAAAGACAAAGCTTGATTGAATCATTTCCAATGATTTTTGAAGGAACGTCTGTCTTGTTTGGATTTTCCTCCTGTTTTATCTCAAATCCAAAAAGATCTTTGTAAAACTTTACACTCTCCTCCAAATTCTTGACTTTCATATTTACATGATCAATTGATGTTGCCTGAAGGTTACTCATAGGAATTCTTGTATGTTTGTGGCATTTAGTTTTTTATGAATTTTTATGCCTACTAAAGTGGATTAATTATTTTTAATAATTTAATTCCCAATAAATTTAATTATTCACCTGAATCCAAAAATGATAATTTTTCTGCAATTTTTTCTTCAACATATTCGGTAGAATTTTGTTTTAATTCAGATATTTTAGTTTCTACCTTATCCACTCCCGATCCTATTTTTTGCTCTACTGATTCTAAAGATTTTTCAGTTAAAGTGTTTACATCATTTTCTAAAGAATCTAGTCCTGTAGTGCTTGTATTTGGGAAAATTTCCTGGATTTCTGAGGAGAAAATAACACCACCTACAACTAAAATTACAGCGATTATTCCAAGCTTTAGTAGCATGTTTATTTTATCTTAAAAGTATTTTTTATACTCGAGATTAAAAAAATATCAAATAATGATTGAATTTAGTTAGCTAAATTTATTTTTATTCAAGGATTAGCCAATCAATAATTCTATCTACATTTGCAGAAGTCAAAATTATCTTAATTGGTCCTAATGGAGATTCGTCAGATTTTTCACAAATAGCTATTTTTTTAGCAAATGCTGCTTGTTTATTTAGGTAAAACCAGGTAGTGTTATCTTCTAAATTTTTTTGTAACATTCGACGGTAAATCCTTTGAGATTGCATGGAGTGGATTGCTTCATAAATTTTTTCTAGAGAATGTAAATCATTTGAATATCCCTCGATAGAAAATTTCTCGATTTTAGTTTTACAGTTGGGAAATATGTTTAAAACTGCGGATTCAACCTTATCAGGATCTTCTGAGGGGTTAACTGAAGAAAAAATTTCAATCTTACATTTAACCGAAGGGATATTCATTTTTTCCATTTTTCAATTTTTTTAACAGCTGCATCTATCAATTCTTCCTTGGTGAGATTATTATTCGAAATGGCATCATCAGATAAGGCAATGGGGTTGCTTATTCCTACTCCTAGTTCACGATCGTCTCTTTTTTGAAAGTTTTCTTTGGTTTTGGGATCATCGGATCTTCCCCTTTCTTGCAAGAATTGAAACCTTGTATCAGTTGATGCATGTATTGCAAGAAGTTTTACTGTGCCATATTTTCTGAGAACTTCGATTTCAGAAGAGGATCTGATTCCATCAATAATTATTTCGTTTGATTTCGAATTTTCAATTTCTGGTTTTATCAATTCTGCTACAGCACCAGGACCATTTTTTTCCCTAAGCTCTATCATTAATTTCCCAAGATTAGATCCCGTAGGGTCGAGGTTTCTTTTTTTGGCCTCAGCTCGCACAACATTTCCCATATTGATTATTTCATATCCTTTTAATTTTAGACCATCAGCAATGGTAGATTTTCCTGCTCCAGGCATGCCAGTTAAGCAAACAATTAGTTTGGTCAATACTAAAAGAACCAAACGAGTAATCTATGAAGCTACCGGAAATTATTATAAAGATACTTGAAAAATTGTTGTGATGCGAGTCTTTGTTGCAGTTGAAATTTCAAATAAAGAGGTAATCAGTTTAATTTCAAAATTTCAATCAGAATTTAACATTAAAGCAAAACCAGTTGAACCCCAAAATTTACATTTTACACTTCAGTTTTTAGGTGAAATTTCAGAGGAAATTTTAAACAAAATAAGGCATGTACTCAAAACAGTCCAATTCTCATCCTTCAAGGTAAATTTTAAAGGAATTGGAGCTTTTCCTAAAATAAAATTTCCCAGGGTCATTTGGATTGGGACTGATGATTTGGGTGGGGATGCATTGATAGACTTGGCAAATAAAGTTGAAATGGTGTTATCCCCTCTGGGTTTTACTTCAGATAAGCCCTTTAAATCTCACATTACAGTATTTAGAATTAAAAACAAGATTGGTGACATTAGTAAAGAGATGGAAAAGTTTGGCACCTATGAATTTGGGTCACAGACCATAACAAACTTTAAGCTTAAACAAAGTGTCCTTACTCCACAAGGTCCGGTGTATTCTGATATTGAGGAGATAAAGGCAAAATCATGAGAGAAATTATTTCCAAAGTTAGAAAATCGGTAATTCCAACAAGTTCTTTAGAAATTTCAAAAAGGAAAATTTCCGAATTGGCATTTAATCTAGTTGAGGAGCAAATAAAGAAAATTCCAGAGGTAGTTGGGTTGGAATATGGGGGCTCTTTTGCAAAAGGAACTTGGTTACCAAGAAATGCTGATGTAGATATTTTTATAAAATTTAAGAAAGAAATTTCAGATGAAAAATTTATAGAGATATCTCAGAGAGTTGGATTTTCCTCAATGAAAGAGTATAATCCGTACGTTCGATATTCAGAACACCCATATGTTGAGGCAAAAATAAAAAACACCAAGATCAATGTTGTACCTTGTTATGATGTAAAAATAGGTAATTGGAAAAGTGCTGCAGATAGATCTCCATTCCATACGATACATATGAAAAAAGCTCTTACTTCAAAAATGAGAGACGAGGTAAGGGTGCTCAAAACATTTCTTCAATCAACTGGCATTTATGGAGCAGAAATGGCAAGACAGGGGTTTAGTGGTTATGTATCTGAGGTATTGATTTTAAATTTTGGTAATTTTGAAAATGTAATAAAATCTATTTCTAAAATAAAAGAGAATCAGATAATTGGAAAAACAACAAAAAAATTTGAAACACCCATTGTAATTATTGATCCAATCGATAGTAATAGGAATCTTGCAGCCGCAATATCGGAGGAAAATATTGGAAAATTTATCCTAAATTGCAGGGCATTTCAAATAAAACCATCCCAAAAATTCTTCAAGCCAAAAAAAACTAAAATCACCAAAAATAATTTAGAAAACGTCCTTGTAGTAAATTTTAATTTTAAATTAAGAAGTCCAGATATTATTTGGGGTCAAATAAAAAAAGCGACTAAATCATTGAGTTCACAATTAGAGATTGGCGGATTCAAGGTGTTTCGAAGTACTTGTTTTACGGATGAAAAAAATGATGCGTATCTATTTTTCTTGTTAGAATCACCAATAATTCCCAAAAAATACTCAAAATTTGGACCTGAGTTTTTCCGAGAAAAAGATTCTCGAAGTTTTATTTTAAAAAATATCTCCACTACAGAGTTGATGTGGATAAATGGCGACAGGAAAATCGTTTCTCTGGAAAAAAGGAAACATTCTGAAGCTACAAAATTTTTGTCGGAATTTTTGAAAAAAAATCGTCAAACAGGTATACCAAAAGGCCTTCAGGTTGATTTTAAGAAGGGATTTAAGGTGTTTTTAGGCACAAAAATTCTAAACAAATCCATTAAAGAGGTAACACAGGAGCTAACCTCAACGGATGACACTGCCTTTTATTTCAATTAAAAAATTCTCCCAAGAGCCATACTCTAATATTCTTGGCTATCCAAAAGCAACCAAACGTCAGCTGAATTCAAGAATTTTAGAGTTAGAAAAATTACAAATAAAATCAATATCCCTTTCTGGATCCACAACCATAGGTAAATTAGAAATTCTAGGGAAAGGGTATGTAGGAATAGTTGTTTTAGCCAAACGAGCTAATAAAACAGTCGCATTGAAAATTCGCAGACTAGATTCTCAGCGAAGTGAGATGAAAAGTGAAGCTGCACTTTTAAAAATAGTGAATTCTGTAAAAGTAGGGCCCAAGCTAATCGATTATAGTAAAAATTTTGTTGTCATGGAATATTTAGAAGGTCAAAAAATAGGTAAATGGCTAAGCTCGTTGCAAGGACATGGTAGCACTAAAAAATTAAAATCTACAATAAGGAAAGTCTTAGAGGACTGCTATAGATTAGATCAGATCGGGTTTGATCATGGTGAGCTAAGTAGTATATCAAAACATGTTATAGTTGGAGACACAAAACCGACCTTGATTGATTTTGAAAGTTCTAGTACTAAGAGAAGGGTATCAAATGTGACATCGATTACTCAGGCATTTTTTATTGGCTCTGGAAATAGTAAAAAAATAAAAAGAATTTACAAAATACCACCAAAGGAAAAAATTATAGAAGTTTTAAGAATTTACAAGCAAAAGCAATTACGTGAAAGTTTCGAGAATCTTTTAAAAATCCTAAAATTATAATTTTTTACTTTATTTACTTTAATTTTAGGAAAATTCAACAGTCTTAATTACCAGTTTTACAAATACACTAAATCCCGTGAAAAAATGAGCAAAAATAATCTCAAAGTTTTATGCGTTTTGTATGATGATCCCATCGAAGGTTATCCACCTAATTATGCGCGAGATAACATTCCAAAAATCCAAAGTTATCCAGGAGGACAAAGCACTCCCACGCCTGAAATGATTGATTTTTCTCCAGGGGAACTCTTGGGATGTGTTTCAGGTGAGCTTGGATTAAGAAAATTCCTTGAAGATAGAGGGCATACTTTTATTGTAACCTCAGACAAGGATGGATTAGATTCAGTATTTGAAAAAGAGCTCCCAAATGCAGATATTGTAATATCCCAACCTTTCTGGCCAGCTTATCTTACTGCCGAAAGAATTGCAAAGGCACCAAAGCTAAAATTAGCAATAACGGCAGGTATTGGATCAGACCATGTTGATCTCCAGGCAGCAATGGATAATGACATTACAGTCGCAGAGGTAACCTATTCGAATAGTATTAGCGTATCAGAACATGTAGTGATGATGATCTTAGGATTGGTGAGAAATTATATTCCATCATACAATTGGGTAATCAAAAATGGATGGAACATTGCAGATTGTGTGTCAAGATCCTACGATGTAGAAGGAATGCATGTCGGAACTGTAGCTGCTGGAAGAATTGGATTAGCAGTATTAAAAAGAATCAAACCATTTGATGTAAAGCTCCATTATTATGATAAACATAGACTGCCGGAGGAAACCGAAAGAGAGCTTGGTTTGACTTTTCACCAAAGTGTAGAGGAGATGGTAAAGATATGTGATGTAATTACAATTAATGCACCACTGCATCCAGAGACTGAAAATCTATTTGATGAGGAAATGATTAACAAGATGAAACGAGGAGCATTTCTAGTAAATACAGCCCGCGGAAAGATTTGTAACAGAAATGCAGTAGCTAATGCATTAAAGACTGGACAGCTTGCAGGGTATGCAGGAGATGTTTGGTTTCCACAACCTCCACCAAAGGATCATCCATGGAGATCAATGCCAAACCATGGAATGACCCCTCACACATCAGGAACTTCACTTTCGGCTCAGGCCAGATATGCCTCAGGTGTAAGGGAGATTTTGGAGTGCTGGCTAGATGAAAAACCAATAAGGGATGAATATCTTATTGTAAAGAGTGGAAATCTTGCTGGTGTAGGTGCTCATTCTTATAGCAAAGGTAATGCTACTGATGGCTCTGATGAGGCTACAAGTTTTAAAGAAAATTAGATTTATAGGAAAAAATCATGAATATACGAAATAATTTAGAAAATTGTAGTTTTTAGGAAATAAATGATTCTTTTTGTTTTGGTGGTTACAAATAAGATTAAAGTTAAGTAACGGAAAATTATTTTCTATAATGTAAAATGACAAAATGGGCAGACTATATAATTTCTCAAGCGACTTTTGGTAAAAATAATAGAGTTGAAAATTTGAAACAACACCTAGATAATGGAACAAATATAGGATTAGGAGAAATTGTGCCTCGTTCCACAGTAATTGCAAATATAAAAAAAGGAAAATCTTATGTCACTGCCTTTAATGGTCTCTCAAATATGAAAAAGGGTCAAGTCATTAGAGTACATGGTTTTGATAATGATTTTTTCTTACGTATTGATAAAAACAAAGTAGGCTTAGATTATTTGGGTCCTATCCCAGAAATTTCATAACTTTGATAGACATTTCAGTTTTTTTGTTTTGATTTTATTTCGTCACTGAGTAAATTTTTTGCTAGGGTTGCTAACATTTCCCAATTTTTCTTCTCGGAGTAGGGGAGTTGATACCAATTTTTCATTGGTGCTTTATTTTTGAATGGATTAAGATATTTCCATTTTTTAACTCCATGATTTTTAGGCTCAAAATCTTTTCCTAGTCTAAGAGTAATTTCATTTTTATAATAAAAGGCAAAAAACTTCTTTTTGTAACTAATACCAGGAGCTGACATCATCTTGCCAACTTTTACCTGTTTGTATTTTTTTGAAAGTTTTTCAGAAATCTTGTTAAATTGTTCTTCTTCTTTATCCACGGAAATCTTCAGTTTTGAAAATATAAAAAATTTTCAAATCTCTTAACATTTAGAGTTTGGTTTTGAAATCAAATTTTTTTTCAAATGAAAGTGGGAACGGCAGGATTTGAACCTGCGACCACTAGTCCCCCAGACTAGTATCATACCAAGCTAGACGACGTTCCCTTGTGAAGTAGGCATAAAATGAAATTATTAAATCGTAGGGTTGTGAAAAACAATTTATGAAGATTTGTAGTGTTTGTCATAAAATTTCTGGCTCTGATCAGGATCACCTTGACTGTATACAAAAACTACGAATAGAGCTTGAAGATGGAGAATTTAAAAGTAAAATTACTGAGCAATTAGAACTTTCAAAAAATTCTCAAGATTTGGGAGTAGAAGTAAAAGCTATTTTGGAACATTTATCCAGAAAGAAAGATGAAGATAAATAATTAAAGCCACTTTGCTAGTCGATCTTTTTCAAATTGTAGCTTTTCATCAAGATGTTCAGAAGTTGATTCAGTTAGTTTAGTCGAGGGAGTTGGTCCTGAAAACATATCTATCTCAATCATTGATGCTGTATTTCGGCCAGATTCAATAAAACATCCACCTTGCCCATCAAATAATGCAGAATCTTCTAACGAAAGGATTCTTGAGATTATTCGCTTTGCTACAGTCTGTCCTTGACCTTCGGCAAATATTCCTGCTTTTGGAACTGCCCAAGTATCAGTAACCTTCAAAATGGTAACATCTCCAACTGCATAGACATTTTCATACGGAGTTTTACAGTCTCTATCTATAGGGATAAAATTATCATGTTGAGCTAATCCAGATTCATAAATTACATCAGGTGCAACGTGTGGGGGAATTGCCAGAAGTAGATCAAATTCAGCTTCTCCCTCCTGAAAAATTAGTTTGTTTGGCTCTACAGATTTAATTTTGCAAGAATTATGGAAAATTATTTTTTCAGAGTTTATCAAATCTAGAATTTGTTTGCTTATTTCGGGACCTGCAGCAGGTAAGGTAATTGGTGCTGGGCTAAAACAGTGAATTTTTACAGAGTCTCTAATTCCTTTCTCTCGTAGCATAGAATCTATGATTAAGGAAGCCTCGAAAGGAGCGGGAGGACATTTGTAAGGCATTCCCATTATGGCTATAGCAATATTTCCCGATTTCAAATCCATTATCTTATTGTGAATTTTTTCAGAATCACGGTAGTCATAAAGATTCATCCCATTTTCTACTAATCCTGGAATTTTTTGTGGAGCCAAAACAGCTCCCATGGCAATAATTAAAAAGTCGTATGAAATGTTTTGTGTGGTAGTTTTTACATTTTGAGTTTCTAAATCAATCTTAAGGATCTCCTCATTAAGAAATTCAATATCTTTTTTAGCTAAACCAGATAACAATCCTGTTGAATTCTCAAAAGTGCGTGTACCTTTAATGATCCAAAGTTTAGCAAAACCAACCATAAA
>Ga0224512_10004283_pt1 | contig 12128 bp, 11 predicted proteins | sample SF_May12_sed_USG_4_FD_169103 | JGI IMG/M metagenome (GOLD analysis project Ga0224512, IMG submission 169103) | Sediment microbial communities from San Francisco Bay, California, United States - SF_May12_sed_USGS_13 | ecosystem: Environmental > Aquatic > Marine > Sediment | place: USA... | reverse complement strand
TCTGGCGTTCGCACCGTGGACGTCGAGCACGAAGACGGTTCGGTCAGGAGCTACGAGGCAACCAAAGCCGTGGTGATCGCCACCGGCACCGGCGCCGCCGTCCCGCCCATCGAGGGACTCCGCGAGATCCGCATCTGGGACAACCGCGACGCTACGACCGCCAAAGAGGTCCCGGCCAGGTTGCTGGTGCTCGGCGGCGGCGTGGTCGGGGTCGAGATGGCCCAGGCGTGGCGCGACCTCGGCGCCGAAGAGGTGACCATTGTCGAGATGATGCCCACCCTCCTCCCTCGCGAGGAGCCTTTTGCCGGAGAAGCGCTGAAGGCGGCGTTGACCGACCTGGGCATCACCGTCCACACCGGAGCCAAGCTGGTCAAGGTCGCCCGGCCTGCCGACGACGCTCCGGTCACGGGATGGCTGGAAGACGGCATGACGATCGAAGCCGACGAGATCCTCGTGGCGGTCGGTCGGAGACCGTTGACCGGCGACATCGGCCTCGACACCATCGGGCTGGAACCGGGCCGCTACATCGCGGTTGACGACCACCTCATCGCCGACGGGGTCGACGGCGAGTGGCTCTATGTCGTCGGTGACGCAAACGGACGTGCCTTGCTGACCCATACGGGCAAATACCAGGCCCGGGTCGCCGGAGCGCACATGAATGGACGTCCGAGCGTCGCGTTCGGCGACACCAAAGCGACGCCGCGCGTCATCTTCACCGATCCGCACATCGCCGCGGTCGGCTTGACCGAACAGGCGGCGATCGAGGCCGGGATCGACGTGCACACGGTCCAGTACGACGTCGGCCACGTCGCCGGGGCTGCCGCCCTCGGTCAGGGCATCGGTGGCCCGAGCCAGCTGGTCGTCGACGCCGGCACTCAGACGATCGTCGGCGCCACCTTCGTCGGTCCTGGTGTCGGAGAACTCCTCCATGCCGCCACCATCGCCATCGTCGGCGACGTACCGCTGGGCCGCCTCTGGCATGCCATCCCGTCGTTTCCGACGCTGTCGGAGATCTGGCTGCGCTTCCTGGAGGCCTACCGGGACAAATACGGAGTCGACTTCGACTGAACCAACCCTCGTTCGGTGACCGGGGTTCTGGAACGCTGCGGCTACCGTTGGTCGGGAAGCGATGACACAATCACTGACCGCACCTCGTACCGGCCTCACGGAAGCCGAAGTCTCCGACCGGGTGGCCAGAGGCGAGGTCAACCGTCTGCCGCATGGACCCAGTCGAACGACTGCCGACATCTTCCGGGCAAACATCCTCACGCGGTTCAACCTGCTCATCACGATCCTGCTGGTGGTCATTCTGTTCGCCGCCCCACTCCAAGACGCGCTGTTCGGCATCGTGATGATCGTGAACGCCGCCATCGGCATCATCCAGGAAATGCGCGCCAAGGCCACCCTGGACAGGCTGCGTCTCATCAATGCACCCCAGGCGGTCGTCATCCGGTCCGGGCAACGTCGCACCATCGACGTCGAGGATGTCGTGAAAGGCGACGTCATCGAGATCGCGGGAGGCGATCAGATCGTGGTCGACGGCCGGGTCATCACCTCCGACGGACTCGAAGTCGACGAATCCCTGTTGTCGGGCGAGGCAGCCCCGGTCACCAAACAGGAACGGCAGGTGTGTCGATCCGGGTCGTTCGTCGTGGCCGGGCGGGGAACGATGCTCGCCGAACGCGTCGGGTCCGAGGCCTATGCCCCCCGACTGGCGGCCGAGGCAAAACAATTCACGCTCGTCGAGTCCGAGCTTCGCAACGGCATCGATCTCCTGCTGACCATCATCGGCTGGGGCATGATCCCCATAGGCCTCGTCCTCGTGGTGGGCCAATTGAGCCAGGGACTGCGCGAAGCGGCCAGCGGTGCCGTAGCCGGACTGGCCGCCATGATCCCGCAGGGCCTCGTCCTGCTCACCTCGGTCGCCTTCGCAGTGGCGGTGGTACGACTCGGACGCCGCAAAGCTCTCGTCCAGGAACTGGCGGCGGTCGAGACGCTGGCGCGGGTGGACACGATCTGTCTCGACAAGACCGGAACGCTGACTGAGGGGAAACTCCGTCTCGTCGACATCGACTATTTGGCCGACGACCGCGCCGGCCCTCATGCCCTGGGCGCCCTCGCCCGCGTCGAGGCGAACCCGAACGCAACGGCCCGGCTGCTCGCCGAAGCGCACCCGGATCCACGGTGGCAGGCCGTGAGTCACGTGCCGTTCTCGTCTGCCCGCAAGTGGAGTGGGGCGGTGTTCGCCGGACGTGGCACCTGGTTGATCGGTGCTCCCGAAGTCCTCGCTCCCGGCGACGCCGAGGTTCGCAGACTCGTGCAGATCGGCGCCTCGGAAGGCTTTCGGATGTTGCTGCTCGCCCGTTCTGAGGCGACGGCGCTGGCGACACTCCCGACCGACCTCGTGCCGGTCGCCCTCATCGCAGTCGGCGACCGGCTGCGCCACGGAGTGGCCGACACCCTGCGATTCTTCCGGTCGCAGGGCGTGGACCTGAAGGTCATCTCGGGAGATCACCCGGCAACCGTCTCTGCCATCGCCCGGGCAGCCGGGGTGCGCGGGGCGGGACGTGTGGTCGACGGCGCCGACTTGCCTTCGGACGAAGCAGAACTGGCCGGAGTCGTCGAGCGTGGTGTGGTATTCGGAAGGATCACACCGCACCGGAAGCGTGCCCTGATCCGAGCCCTCCAGGCGAACGGTCATGTTGTTGCCATGACCGGCGACGGCGTGAACGATGTGCTGGCCCTCAAGGACGCCGACATCGGCATCGCGATGGGATCGGGCAGTGCGGCGTCTCGAGCAGTCGCCCAACTCGTCCTCCTCGACGGGTCGTTTTCGGTCCTGCCGGAAGTGGTTGCCGAAGGCCGCCGGGTCATCGCCAACATCGAGCGGGTCGCCAACCTGTTCCTCACCAAGACCGTGTACGCGGCGATCCTGGCGATCGCCGCCGCAGCCACGCAGTCGGCGTTTCCGTTTCTACCCCGTCATCTCACGCTCGTCGGGTCGCTGACGATCGGCATCCCCGGTTTCTTCCTGGCGCTCGAGGCAACCTCCACCAGGTCCACCCGCGGGTTCCTGAGGCGGGTCTGGCGCTTCGCCGTGCCAACCGGCATCCTCGCCGCCGTTGCGACGTTCGTTGCCTACGGACTGGCGAGATCGGAGGGGGCGGGACTCGCCGAGGCAAGAACCACCGCGACGTTCGTGTTGTTCAGCGTCGGGTTGTTCGCCTTGATCGTCATCAGCCGGCCGCTGACCACCGAACGCCGCCTGCTCGTGCTGGCCATGGCCACGCTGTTCTGGCTCACCTTGATCATTCCGGGCGCCCGCTTCTTCTACGAACTACCTCTGCCGCGCGCCGTCGTCTTGCTGGCCGCCGTCGGGATCACCGCCATGACCGGGGCCCTGATGTACTCGACGCTCCAGGCCATCGGGTGGGCCCGTCAAACCGAGGTTCTCTCGGGTGCGATGACGGTCCGCTCGGTCAAGGACGCCATCCGGAAGAAACTTGTCACGGATGCATCGCCGGACGCCGACCCCACCGAAGACGCCGACCGGGCCGACCCGCCCTTCGACGTTTCCTGACCGGACCTACACTCCGTGCCCGTGCGCACTGCCTTGCTCGTGATCCTCATCGCCGCCTCGGCGTGCATCCGCCAGCCCGTCGCCGGGGAATTGCCATCTGAGGCGCCCGTCTCCCCAACGACCGCTGCGGTCACCGCGACTTCAACCACCACCGTGCCGGCCGCAGAGCCGATTCTCGTCGCAGCCGATCAGCGATATCTGTCCACGTTTGCATACGACGTGTGGATCCCGGCCGATCCCAACCTGTCCGGAGCCATCCCGCTGGTCGTCTTGCTCCACGGCGGAGGACCGGCCGGCCGCCGGGCGCTCGAACCGCTCGCCATCGAGTTGGCCCGCCACGACATCGCCGTGATGAATGCCGGGTACGCCCCGCCCGGGCGTGGCGGGCAGTTCCCCGGACCCTTCCTGGCGGCGACGTGCGCCACCGCACTGGCGCTGTCACAGGCAGAGAGTCTCGGCGCCGACCCGGACCGCGTGTTTGTGGTGGGCTACTCCTTCGGGGCGGTCGCAGCGGCGGTCGCCGTCCACTCCGGCGAGTTGTTCACCAGCCCCGACTGCCCGGCAGTCGCCGAACGACCGCTGGCGGGCTGGGTGGGAATCTCCGGGCCGTACGACCTCGATCTGCTGGCGGCGGCCGCCAGCGACGCGATGGTGTCGTTCTTCGGGGGCGACAGGGAGGCGCGAACGGCGAGTTGGACTGCAGCCGATCCCTACTCGTACCCGACGCCGTCGGGCCTGCCCGCCGTGCTCATCCACGGCACCGCCGACCCGGAGGTTCCGGTCTCGGTGACAGACGAGTACCGGGCGTGGCTCACGGACGCCGGTGACACCGTGCAACTGGTCGTCATCGACGAGGGAACCCACCTGTCGGTCATCGATCCGACCTCGGCAACCGCGGCCGTGGACGCGATCGTTGCGTTCGTTCAGCGCCCCATCGAGTAGAACTCGTCATTGGGTTGCATCGAGGTCAGATTGGCCATGCGGTTCGACAGAGCGAACAGCGCGGCAACGGCGCCGATATCCCAGATGTCGTCGTCCGAGAAACCGTGTTCACGAAGGACTTCGAAATCGTCGTCGGAGATGGCCGCAGCATCATGGGCGACGAGCATCGCAAAATCGAGCATTGCCTTCTGCCTCGCCGAGACGGGCGCCTTGCGGTAGTTCGTGGCCAGTTGATCGGCAATGAACGGATCTCGCCCCCGGATCCGCAGGATGGCTCCATGAGCGACCACGCAGTACAGACACTCGTTGGAGGCACTCGTCACGACGACGATCATCTCCCGCTCGGCCTTGCTCAGGCCGGAGTCCTTCTCCATGAGCGCATCGTGGTAATCCCAGAAGGCTCTCAACTCGGCGGGACGGTGGGCCAGGGCCAGAAAGACATTGGGGATGAACCCGGTACGTTCGGCGACGGCCATGATCCGTTGGCGCAGATCGTCGGGGAGGTCTTCGAGTGCCGGAACCGGAAACCGCGAGATGGAGGTCATGCCAGGTGGTCCAGCTTGTCGTTCTTGCCGATCACCACCACGCCCCCCTCGGACACCGTGAACCGTTGCCGGTCCAGTTCGAGGTCCTCGCCGATGTGGAGCCCGGCAGGGATCTTGACGTTCTTGTCGATGATCGCTTTCCGGATGACGGCTCCCCGGCCGACCTCGACCCCTTCGAACAGGACGGAGTCGTGCACCTGCGCGTACGAGTTCACCCGCACCGTATGCGAGATGATCGACCGGAAGACCTGCCCGCCCGAGACGACCGCTCCCGGGCTCACGAGCGAGTTGACCGCCATCCCACGACGATCTGTCGAGTCGTGGACAAACTTGGCGGGCGGATACGGGAAGTGCCACGTGAAGATCGGCCAGTCTTCGTTGTAGAGGTCGAAGAGCGGTTCGAGGGCAACCAGGTCGAGCGACGCTTCGTAGTAGGCGTCGATGGTTCCCACATCTCGCCAATAACCGCGCTCCCGATCGGACTGGCCCGGAACGTCGTTGTCGTCGAAGTCGTAGACATATGCCATGTCTTTCTCGACGAGACCAGGGATGATGTTGCCGCCCATGTCGTGGCGGGAATCCTCCGCCACGGCGTCGGCCAGAATGGCCTCACGGAGGACTTCGGCGGTGAAGATGTAGTTGCCCATCGAGGCGTAGGCCTTGGTGGGGTCGTCGGGAAGGGACGGCGGATCCGCCGGCTTCTCGAGGAACTCGCGGATGCGTCCGTCGGCGCTCGCGTCGATGATGCCAAACTCAGACGCCTCGGCGATCGGCACCTGGATCCCGGCCACCGTTACTCCCGCACCCGACGCGATGTGCTGGTCGAGCATCTGCTCGGGATCCATCCGATAGATGTGGTCGGCCCCGAAGACGATCACATAATCGGGTTCTTCATCGTCGAGAATATTGAAGTTCTGGTAGATCGCATCCGCAGACCCGGCGTACCAGTGCGGGCCCTGCCGCATCTGGGCAGGCACCGGCGTCACATAGTTCCCGAGCACAGCCGACAGCCTCCATGTCTGGCTGAGGTGGCGATCGAGGCTGTGGCTCTTGTACTGGGTGAGCACTGCGATTCGCATGAACTTGGCGTTGACGAGGTTGGACAGCACGAAGTCCACCAGCCGGTACTGGCCGCCAAACGGAACCGCCGGTTTGGCGCGGCTCCTGGTGAGCGGGAAGAGTCGTTTGCCCTCGCCGCCGGCGAGAACCATCGTCATGATATCCGGTCGAGCAGCCATGTCGTCAAACTAGCGAGTCGGCAGACCCGGGCTGCGCACAAGGGGGCACGATCGGTGAGAATGGGCACATGCGTCGTGTCATGCTCGCCTTCCTCCTCGTCGCCGTGACGGGCTGCTCCCCCGGTTCCCCGGTGGACGTCGCCGGCATCCCCGATCTGCCTGCCACCGACCCGGAGGCGTTCTCGGCGCTCATGGCCGAATCCGAACTGCCCATGGTGGTGAACGTCTGGGCGTCATGGTGTGGGCCGTGCCGCAGCGAAGCGCCTCTGCTGGCAGCCGCCGTCGACGAATTCGGATCCGACATCCGTTTCATCGGTATCGACGTCCAGGACTCCCAGGAGGGAGCCAAACAGTTCATCGCCGAGTACGGCATCGACTTCGAGCATTACTTCGACCAGGACCGGGCCGTCCCGGCCGGCCTGGGTGGGGTGGGGGTGCCGCTGACCTACTTCGTCGCTCCGGGCGGCGAGATCATCGACACCCACATCGGCATCATCGATGAGCGCTCCCTGGCGCTCGGCATCGATGAGCTCCTGGCCCGCTGATGGAGTTCACGTTGCTCTGGGCGACCCTGATCGCCGCTCTCGGCGTATGGATCGCCGTCAAGCTGCTCAGCCGTTCCGAAGCGGTCCCCTACAAGGACATCGACCAGTTCGACGTCATCCTGGGGGCTGCCATCGTCGGTCTCGGAGTGGGCCGCCTGGCGGCGATGATCACCACCGGGACCAACCCGCTGACCCATCCGGGCCTCATCCCGCTCGTCCGGGGCGGTGTCCATACCGGCTGGGCAACGATCGCAGCCCTCGGCTGGCTGGCCTGGTTCGGGCGGCGAAGGGGCCCCGGCTGGGTGCTTTACGACGGCCTGGCCGCACCGGCGCTGGCCGGCCTGGCCGCCTGGGAAGCCGGTTGCCTGGTGCGATCGGCCTGTCTGGGAACCTCGACGTCCCTGCCATGGGGAATTGCCGGATCAGGCGGAGTCCTCCGGCATCCAGCCGGCATCTACGCCGCCATCGGCCTGCTCGTCGCGACGATCGTCATCGGCCGTCTGCTGATACGCCGCCCTCCCGAAGGGGCCGTGGCAGCAGCGGCCCTGGCCGCGGCCGCCGGGGTCCGCCTCCTCGTCGAACCGATGAGAGTCTCGCTCGGTGCCGGACAGACCTGGTGGTACGCCGCCGGGTTGGTGATCGGAATCGGTCTGCTCGGTTGGCGCGCCGTGACCGGAGCGAAACCGTCAGTCCCCGGACCGCAGCTGCCAGCCCAGGTAGAGAGTGGCCGATTGACTGGTGGCGAACACGACGCCGAAAACCACGGCGAGGATTTGCGCCAGGCGTGACCGCCCGTTCAGGTCGGAGGAGATCCGGGCAACGAGCAGGTTGGCGTCGCGGGCCGTCGACTGGTAGTCGGTTACGAGATCGGTGGTGGCGGCCAGTTGCCCGCTCAGTCCGGTCATGTCCCGGCTCAGCTGGCGGGCGGTCGCCGAGATGTCGGTGAGGTCGTCAGACGACTCGTCGAGCAACTCGGACTGGCGCCTCAGACGATCGGGTATGCCGTCGAAGGATGCGTCCAGTGCGCGCAGCGCATCGTCGAACGGCTCGTCGGGGTCGTAGTCGAGCCCGAAGAAGCTCGCGGCCCGCAACGACGTATCGACAACCGACGCCACTCTGATCAAGGCCGGCATCGAGGCGTCGATCGCTTCGATACTCGCCGGCAGATCCTCACCCGTGATGCGAGCTACTTCCTCGATGAGCACCTGGGAGCTGTCGAGGGAAGTCGACACCGACAGCGCGGCCGTCCCGACGGTCGCGACCGTTCCCGTGAGGTCCTGGAGAGCTCCGCCGGCAACGACAACGGTGTTCTCAGCGGCAGAAAGAGCTTCGGCGGTGACAGCAAGCGAGTTGCGGGCGTCCGTGGCGAAGTTCCTGACAAGGACGGCGCCGACGACACCTCCGACGAGGCCGACCACCACACCGACGGTTCCAACTACGAGCATGAAGCCGCCGAGTCGTGCGTTGTTTTCCATAGGCCAAGCCTAGAGTCCTGGTATGTCGTTTGAGGTCGTGGTCCTGGGGTCGGCCCAGGATGGTGGGCTCCCCCAGCTCGGGGCAACGCACCTCCATGACCGCAGGGCCTCACGCGGCGACCTGGCCGGCCGGTCCGCTTCGTCGCTGGCGATTTGCACGGATCGCGCCACACTCCTGCTCGATGCCTCGCCCGATATTCGGAGCCAGGCACGGCTCCTTGCCGACCGTCCTCCCATCGAAACCGTGGCCCTCACCCACGGGCACATGGGCCACTACACCGGTCTGATCCACTTCGGCAAAGAAGCATGGGCAGCGCCAGGCGTCCACCTGGCAGCGACCGGCCGGATGATCGAATTCCTGACGGCAAACCAGCCATGGCGGAGCCTGCTCGACGGCGGGCATCTCGTGCCGGCCGGCTTCGACCACCGCACTCGTGACGGGGTGACGGTCGAGGCCATCGCGGTCCCCCATCGGGCCGAGCACACCGACACGGTCGCGCTCTCCGTCGACGGCCGCCTGCTGTATCTCCCCGACATCGACTCATGGGATGCCTGGCCCGAGGCGGCGGACGTCATTGCTCGCCATGAGATCGCCTTCCTCGACGCCACCTTCTGGTCGTCCGATGAATTGACCGGGTCCAGAACGGTCGGCGAGGTCCCCCACCCGCCGGTCGTCGACACGATCTCGCGTTTCGCGACGCTGGCCGACCGGATCGTCCTGACCCACCTCAACCACACAAACCCGCTCGTGGACGAGGCGAGCCCCGAATCGCGGCGTGTGCGATCACTCGGGTTCCGCATCGCACAGGACGGCTACGCACTCGCCGTGCGCTGACAGGTAGGCTGGTCGGAGTCGACGACCCGGAGGGGGCAACATGGCAGTGAGCGAGCATTTTGAGTTGCTGGAGTCGGTCAGCCCTGCCATCCGGGCTTTGATGGACGACCACCGTCAACGTCGCGAACACTGGTATGCCCACGAGGTCGTTCCCTGGGAAAAGGGCCGCAACTTCCGGGAAGACCCTTGGGATGAATCGCAATGCACCATCTCGCCCGAGGCGCGCACATCCCTGGTCCTGAATCTTCTTACCGAGGACAATCTCCCCTATTACCACGCCGAGATCGAAGCGCACTCCACGGAGCACGAAGTCCTCAGCGAATGGACCCATCTGTGGACCGCCGAAGAAGGCCAGCACGCCATCGCCATCCGCAGCTATCTGCTCACCACGCGCAACTGCGACCCTCGGGAACTAGAGGACGACCGACTGGCCACAATGGAGGCAGGCTTTTCGACCGGGCTCCCGAACCCGGTTGCCATTTTCGCCTATACCGCAGCCCAGGAACTGGCCACCCGTGTGTCCCATCGCAACGCCGGCAAGATCACGGATGATGAGGTCGCCTACGAGCTCATGACGCGGATCGCCGCGGACGAAAACCATCACTTCATGTTCTATCGCGGTGCGATCTCGGCGATGCTCGAACAGAACGCCTCAGCCGTGCTCCCCGAGATCTACCGGGTTCTGTCCGACTTCAAGATGCCAGGCATCGGCATGCCCAAGTATCTGCGAAGGGCGGTCGAGATGGCCAAGGCGGGTGTCTACAACATGCGCATCCACCATGACCGGGTTCTCCAGCCGCTTCTGCGTGACTGGAAGATCGAGTCGCTCACCGGCCTGACGACCGCTGCTCAGGAGATCCAGGAGAAAATCATGGAGATCCCGGCCGTCACGGTGCGCCAGGCCGAAGCCTTCGAGCGGCGCTACAAACTCGCGACCGGCTGACAGGAACAACGGTTGGCTACCTTCCTTGGCGCGCTCCTCATCTTCGGGATGAGGCTGACCGATCAGACGCTCGGGACGATGCGTATCGTCATGCTCGTGCAAGGACGCAGGGCGCTGGCGTCGGTGCTCGGTTTCTTCGAGTCACTCGTCTGGCTGCTGGCCGCAGCCCAGGTGCTTACGAACCTCGAGAGTCCGCTCCGCATGATCGCGTTCGCGGCCGGATTCGGTGCCGGCACGGCACTCGGTGGAACCATGGAGGGCTGGATCGGGCTCGGCAAGAGTCTCATGAGGATCATCTCGCCGGTCGACAACCCGCCCGTCGCCGAACAACTACGGGCAGCCGGCTTCGGGGCAACAGTGGTGGAAGGCGAAGGCCTCACCGGATCGGTGCGCATTGTCTTCACGATCATCCCCCGTCGCCGATTCGGCGAAGTGTCCCGCCTCGTGCACTCCATCGATCCGGACGCCTTCGTCACCTCCGAGATGGTCAAGACGATCGACACGGCCCGACTGCAGGCGCGCGGCCTACGCAAGTAGACCGGTCGCCGCTCCGGGCAACCGGAACGCGACCTCGCCGCCCGGCCCGTCGCCGATCCAGATCTCACCGCCGTGGGCTTCCACGATGCCCCGGGCGATGGCCAGACCGAGTCCCGAGCCTTCGCCGCTGCGGGCCGGATCGTGCCGGGTGAACCTTTCGAAGGCCACGGGTCGGAACTCTTCGGAAAAGCCGGGACCTTCGTCGCTGACGACAACGGTGGCCGTGCCGTTCGCAGAGTCGATCTCGAGGCGCACGATGCTCTCGTGCGGTGCATGCCGCAAGGCGTTGTCCACGAGGTTGCGGAGGAGCCGACTCACTGCGCCTGGATCGGCCGAAACCACCACATCAGGCGCACTCTCGACCACCAATCGAACGCCGTTGCGGCCGGCGATCGAAGCCATGGCTTCGACCGTGTCGTCGGCCAGTTCGGCGAGATCCACCCTCTCGCGGTTGATGCCGCCTGCCTCCACCGTGGCCAGGACGGACAGGTCATCGATGAGCCGGCCGAGAGCGTCGATATCCCGGCCCATCACCTTGTACAGGCGTCCTGGATCATCGACCATGCCGTCCTCGAGGGCCTCGAGCCCGGCTCGCAACGTCGCCAGCGGTGTTCGGAGATCATGGCTCACTGCGGCGAGGAACTCCTTGCGCGACGCATCGTCCTGCCGTCTGGTTCGCTCGGCGCTCTCCAACCGGGCGATCATGTCGTCAACGGCTCCTGCCGCATCACCGATCTCGTCCGGTCTGACGATGCCGGTCCGTACCGTCAGGTCGCCGCGACCAACCGCATCGACCGACATCTTCAGTCGTTCGAGGTCGGACGTGATCGAACCGGTCACGGAAACCGCCAGAACCAGACCGAGCCCCACCCCCAGGCCTAGGGCAACCAGCACCAAGCGGAGGTCGTGGGTGTTCAGGAACATCGACATGGCCGAGATCCCGACCGCCGAAGCGGCGACGACCACGGACGACACCGCCACCACCCGCAACGCTACGCCGAGCGAGCGAAATCTCCGTGCTCTCGACCTCAGCCACCAGCCGGCCACAACGGTGGCAAGGGTTACTGCACCGAAGATCCCGTAGAGAGCCACCCGGTCGGCTGCGGTCGGCTTCATGGCCGCCTCGGTGGCGATCATGCCGGCGCCGACCAGCACGGCCACGACGATGCCTAGCCGCCTCATGGCTCGAACCGGTAGCCGACACCTCGCACGGTCACCAGACAGGCCGGGTGCTCGGGGTCGTGCTCGATCTTGTTCCGCAACCTCCGGATGTGGACGGTGACCGTTGACGGGTCCTGCCATTCGGGTGACGAGTCCCAGACATGGTGGAGTAACTGCCCCCTCGAAAACACCTGGCGGGGGGATCCCGCCAGAAACAACAGAAGATCGAACTCCCGGGCCGTCAGGTCGACCGGTTCACCCTCGACCGTCACGACGCGGGAGGAAGGGTCGACGGTGATCCGGTCGAATTCCAACGCTGCACGGGGT
>Ga0224512_10004282_pt1 | contig 12128 bp, 11 predicted proteins | sample SF_May12_sed_USG_4_FD_169103 | JGI IMG/M metagenome (GOLD analysis project Ga0224512, IMG submission 169103) | Sediment microbial communities from San Francisco Bay, California, United States - SF_May12_sed_USGS_13 | ecosystem: Environmental > Aquatic > Marine > Sediment | place: USA... | reverse complement strand
GCGGTAGCGGTTGATGTAGGTGTTGGTGAGGATCCGGTACAGCCAGGCCTTCAGGTTCGTACCGGCCTCGAAGGTGTGATAGGCCCGGTATGCCTTCAGAAAGGTCTCCTGCACCACGTCTTCGGCGTCAGCCGGATTCCTGGTCATACGTAGCGCAGCCGTATACAACTGCGGCGCGTACTGCATTGCGTCGTCCTCGAAGTCGGCCTGATGTGCCATGCATCCCTAGCGTGGGTCGGGTGACGATACCACTGGCCTTTCTTCGTGAACGAAGCGGCTGGTCATTCGGCTAACCTGTCGGCCCACGCCGGAGTAGCTCAGGGGTAGAGCAGCTCACTCGTAATGAGCAGGTCAGGGGTTCAAATCCCCTCTCCGGCTCCGACCTCGGCGCCGACTCAGGTCGGCGTCGACGTGCGCGGAGGATCGGGCTCCGGCGGCGCATCCCCCAGCAACTCAGAGACCTCGCCGACCCAGCGATCGGTGAGCGTGGCCGGTGTGCCTTCCGGCGCGATCGGCATGCCGAACCGAACGGTCACGGGGGCGAACGTGACCTTGCGTGCTTCCAGAGACATCACGTTGTCCGTGCCGATGACGGCAACCGGCACAAGTGGCACGCTGGCGCGCAGCGCCAGCCAGGCCGCACCTCGTTTCGGCTCTCCTTCGCCCCAGTGGGCGGCCCGTCTGCCCTCCGGGAACACGCCGACCACCCCGCCATCGGCGAGGTGCGACAACGCCTTCTTCATCGCCCCCAACGGAACATGGGAGCGGGGCAGCAGGATCGCCCCGTAGAACGGCAGAAAGAAGTCGAGCCCGCGGTTGATACCGATCAGATCGGCTGCCGCCATGAACCGGATCGGATGGCCAAGGGCGAGCCCGACGAATGGCGGGTCGACGTGGGAGACGTGATTCGCGGCAAGCACCACCGGACCCTCTGGCACATGGGATCGGCCCTCGACCTTGAACCGGAACCCGGCGGCGCCAACCATCCGTGCCACAGGGCGCGACAGCATCCACCGGACTTCCCACCCCTCAGGCACCGGTACCCAGATTCGTGAATAGTTCGGCGAGCACGAGCCCGGGGCGCTGATTCGACCGGATGGCGGTGACCGAATCGAGCACGAGATCGGCATTGGCGACAGCACGCGCCGGAGTCACCATCGCCAGGGCCGTCACCTCGACGTCGGAGTTGCGGACCGTCCCCCCGAATTGGGCGACCGCCGCGTCGGTATACCAGGAGGCCAGGATTTCGAGACCGGTGATCAACAGCGCCTGCGATGCCCGGCGCACCTCACGTTCCCGCTTGTCGCGTTCTTGCCTGGTCTCGTCGGCTCCGTGACGGGCAGCGTCGAGAGACGAGATCAATGGCTTCGCCGCCTCCATCACTTCGTCCGCGAGCAGGAATGCATCACCGGGCCGATCGGTCACACGCTCGGGAATCGACAGCCACAGCCTGCGGTACTCGGCGACCGACGGCTCCGTTGCGAGGGCCAGGGCCAACCCGGGCCGCCCGCCACCGATCCGAGCTACCTCTTCGGCCTGGGCGGCCGGAACACCGGCTGCAACCAGCCCTTCGGCAAGATCGGTGTCTCGGACCCGACCGAACTGGACGGTCCGACACCGACTGGCGATGGTGGGCGGCAGATCGTCCTCGGACTCGGATACCAGAATGAACACGGTCGAAGCAGTCGGCTCCTCGATTGTCTTCAGGAGAACATTCGCAGCCTGATCTGTCATCGAACCTGCCTCTTCGAAGAGGATCACCTTCCGATCTCCCTCCACCGGGGTGAGGTTGGCCACGGCTACCGTCGAACGGGCCTGATCAACCCCAAGCGAGGTCTTTCCATCGGGCTCCACGACGATGAGGTCGGGGTGGTTGCCCGAGTCGACCCGCCGGCAACTGGAGCATGCCTTTTCGTGCTGAGATCCGAGCCCACAAAGCAGCGCCGCCGCGAACTGCCGGGCAACCGTTGCCTTCCCGACTCCTACCGGCCCCACGAAGAAGTAGGCGTGAGACGGCTGCTCCACCTCCTGGGCCAGCAGCCCCATCACTCTCTGGTGTCCGATGATGCCGGTGAACACATTGTTCGGCCCTATGGCTACATGCATCGTGTCGCTCACGGCAGTACCAGCCCAACGACTTCGTCCACGATCACTTCCAGCTTCCTATGAGTATTCACGACGACGAACCGATCAGGCTCGTCGAGGGCAAGTCTCGCAAACGTCTCCGCGACGCGGCGGTGAAACGCCAGTCCCTCGGAGCCGATACGATCGGTGCCGTCCTGGCGACGGAGACCCTCTTCGGGATCGACTTGCAGCAGCACGACCCGGTCGGGCCACACGCCGTCGAGAGCGATCTCGTTCAGTTCCCGGACTGCCTGTACGCCCAACCGTCGCCCGCCGCCCTGGTACGCGAGCGAGGAATACACGGTCCGGTCCGACAACACCCAGACGCCATCGGCCAACGCCGGCCGGATGATTTCGGCGGCCAACTGCGCACGGGACGCCGCAAACAGAGCCGCCTCGGCCCAGGGTGAAATGGCTCTGGTCGGATCGAGAAGCAGCGCTCGGATCCCTTCCCCGAGTTCCGTGCCTCCCGGTTCCCGGACCGTGATGACCGGCTTCCCGAGTCGGCCAATTCGTTCGGCCACGTGTTCTGCGACCGTCGACTTGCCGGCCCCTTCGAGACCCTCGAATGCAACGTACCGGCTCACCCGATGTCCTCGGACGACATGGTCTCATCGGTTCGGGGCCGCTTGCCGGGTGTGAAGACCTCACGCACAAGCCACAAGGTAGCGAGCCCCGATGAGGCCGTCACCAGCCCACCGATCGCAAACACCGTACGAATGCCGTCATTGAGCGGAGCCGGCAGGCGGCCGTTGAGGGCCGTGGCGCCGATCGCGGCAACCGTCATTGAAACAAGCAGCGCGGTCCTGACCACGACGAACAACGCAGCAAATGTCCTGCCTCGTACGGCATCGTCCACCCGTTCGTGGAGGTACGTGAAGCCGACGACATAGGCAAGCCCGGCCCCGAAGCCGAGAAGGAAAGACCAGAGGACTGCGCCGGGAACCGTGCTGGTGAACGCCAGGAGCAGCATCGATGCGCCTGTCGTGAACAGGCTCATCGCAAAGAGCACCGTTCGATGCAGCGGCAGACGGCTCAACAAAGTGCTCGACATCACGCCGAGACCCGCACCGGCCCCGAGCGCGGTAGCCAGGACGGCAAAACCGGAGTTCCGCCCCCCGAGGAACTCACGGGCGAACGGCTGGCCCTGAGCAACGATGGCACCTCCCCCGAACAGGGCGGCCGCCATGCCGAAGATCACGATGCGAACACCCTTGTGGCCGACCACGAATCGCCAACCCTCGGTGAGATCTCTGAGGGGAGCCCGCCAGTCGAGCCGTCCCTCGGCCATCCGGTCTGCCGTCACCGCCGGCAAAGGAACCACCATGGTGGCCACAATCAGCGCAGACAGGACGAAGGTGAGCGAGTCGAGCGTGTAGCCCACCACCCAGGTGGTCGACTCCCCCCAACCAAGCCAGTCGGGCAGCTTCGAGATGGCCGACCAGCCGAGCGCACCGAAGGGGAAGCTCCCATATGCCGCCGCCACGGACAGGCTGTTCGCGTTCAAGAGTTCGGGTTGATCGACCACGGTCGGCATGGCCGCCTCCCTGGCCGGCTGCCGCAGCAGGGACAGCATCTCGAGGACAAACGAAATGGCGAACAGTTGGGGCAGCGTCTGAACCCAGATGAGCGACAGCACCAGGGCGCCTCTGCCAACGTCCGTCAAGATCATCGTCCGCTTGCGATCAAGGCGGTCGGCCAGCACCCCGCCGAGAGCCCCGAACAGCAGCCCGGGGATGAACCGCCCCAGGAGCGGCACCAGGGTCCCCGTTCCCCCACCGATCATGTCACCAAGCGCGAGGGTCGCGAACAACGACACCCAGTCGCCGAAACTCGAGATCGCTCCCGCCCACCACAAACGGGCGAACTGGCCCCGAAGGACGAGCTGAAAACGGGAGCGGGCAACGCCCTGGTTTGGCATACCGCTACCACGTTATCAGTGAACGGAGGATGGGAGGCGAACGGCACGTCATTCAAGCGGCGTCTTGACAACCAGGCGCACCACGGGTTCACTCTCCGCCGTGGCCAAACCCCTCATCATCGTTGAATCACCCGCCAAAGCCCGCACCATTGCGGGGTTCCTCGGCGCCGACTACGCCGTCGCATCCTCGGTGGGCCACATTCGCGACTTGCCCTCCAAAGCGGCCGATATCCCCGCCAAATACAAGAACGAGCCGTGGGCCAGGCTGGCCGTCAACGTCGACAACGACTTCGAACCGTTGTACGTGGTCAACAAAGACAAGCGTGAAACCGTCAAGCAGTTGAAATCGCTCCTCAAAGACGCCTCGGAGCTCTACCTGGCGACGGATGAAGACCGCGAGGGCGAATCGATTGCCTGGCACCTCACAGAGGTCCTCAAGCCCAAGATCCCCATCCGCCGGATGGTGTTCCACGAGATCACGCCGTCGGCCATCAGAGAAGCCCTCGAGCATCCACGGGACATCGATACGCAACTCGTCGACGCCCAGGAGGCTCGCAGGGTGCTCGATCGCCTCTACGGGTATGAAGTGTCACCCGTGCTCTGGAAGAAGGTACGGCCGAAGCTCTCGGCGGGCCGGGTGCAGAGCGTTGCCACCCGCATCATCGTGGAGCGGGAACGGGAGCGGATGGCATTCGCCGCCGCCTCGTACTGGGATCTCGAAGGCCAGTTCGCGAAGGACGGGGAGGGATTCGGCGCCACGCTGGCCCAGATCGATGGCGTCCGGGTAGCGACGGGTCGGGACTTCGGTTCCTCAGGAACGCTGAGTCGCGACGATGTGGTTCGCCTCGACGCCGACCAGGCGACGGCCCTGGCCCGGGCACTCGACGGGGTGGACACCGAAGTGCGGTCCGTCGAAGCCAAGCCGTACACCCGGAAGCCCTATCCGCCCTTCCGCACATCTACGTTGCAGCAAGAGGCCGGTCGGAAACTGCGTTTCCCCTCGGCCCGGACCATGTCCGTGGCTCAGCGTCTGTACGAGAACGGCTACATCACCTACATGCGGACCGACTCGACATCCTTGTCGGAAACCGCTCTCGCTGCCGCCCGAACTCAGATCTCCGACCTCTACGGTGACGACTACCTGCCGGACAGCCCGCGCCTTTACTCGAAGAAGGTCAAGGGAGCCCAAGAAGCCCACGAGGCAATCCGACCTGCCGGCGACTTGTTCCGCACTCCGGACGCAGTCGCCGCCGAAGTCGGGGGGGACGAGGCACGGCTCTATGAGCTCATCTGGAAACGCACGGTCGCCTCCCAGATGAAGAACGCCACAGGCGAGTCGGTTTCGGTCCGGCTGGGGGTTCGAGCAACCGACGGACGCGACACCGAGTTCGCCACCTCCGGCAAGGTCATCGACTTCCCCGGATTCTTGCGTGCTTACGTCGAAGGGTCGGACGATCCCGATGCCGAACTCGACGATCAGGAACGACGCCTGCCCGAACTCAACGAAGGCGACCCGGTGGACACCACGTCCATCGAGCCGGTCGGGCATGAGACGAAAGCACCCGCCCGATACACGGAGGCCAGCCTGGTTCGGCGCCTCGAAGAGCTTGGCGTCGGACGACCTTCCACGTACGCATCGATCATCTCGACGATTCAGGCCCGCGGCTATGTGTGGAAGAAGGGATCTGCCCTCGTTCCGTCGTTCACGGCTTTCGCCACCGTCTATCTGCTCGAGACACACTTCCCGGACCTCGTCGATTACGCCTTCACCGCCCGCATGGAATCCGACCTCGACCGGATCGCCGATGGCGAGGAGGAGCCAACTCCCTGGTTGCATCGCTTCTACTTCGGCGATGGCGGGCTCAAAGCCCTGGTTGCAGACGACCATCTCGAACAGATCGACCCCAGGGAAGTGAACTCACTGCTCATCGGAACCGATGTGAACGATCGGACGATCGTCGCCAGAGTCGGCCAATACGGACCGTACCTGCAGCGTGACGACGACCGCGCCTCGATCCCGGAGGATCTGGCACCCGACGAGTTGACGGTCGAGAAGGCGACAGAACTGCTCGATGCCCCGAGCGGCGACAAGATCCTGGGAACGGACGCCGACTCAGGTCTCACCGTCCTGGCGCGGGCCGGCCGGTACGGGCCGTACGTCCAGCTCGGAGAACCCGAGGAAGGGTCGAAGAAGAAACCGAAGACGGCGTCCCTCTTCAAGACGATGTCTCTCGACGACATCACCCTCGATCAGGCGTTGGAACTGCTCACTCTCCCGCGCGTCGTGGGCGACCACCCCGACACCGAACAACAGATCCAGGCGCTCAACGGCCGATACGGCCCGTACATCAAGATGGACGCGGAGACTCGATCGCTCGAGACCGAAGAACAGCTGTTCACCTTGACGCTCGACGAAGCCGTTTCCTTGCTCGCCCAACCAAAACAGAGAGGCAGGCGGGCCGCCGCTCCGCCGCTCAATGAGTTTGGCGAGGATCCTGTATCGAAGAAGAAAGTGGTTCTCAAGAAAGGACGCTTCGGACCGTACGTTACGGACGGCGAAACCAATGCCTCGCTTCGCCAGGGTGACGATCCCGAGACGATCACCGAAGAGCGAGCATTCGAACTACTCCAGATCCGGCGCGATCGAACGTGATGTGGACAATCGAAGTTGACGCCTTCCATGAAGCCGTCACAGAGCGGGTCCTTGGAGGAAAGCACATCAACCGCGACGCCTGGACCCGGTGGGTACGCGATATCGAGGAGTCCAAGGACCCCGTCGTCGCCGACTACCTGAGCATCTGGGCTCCCGACGAGGCCGGCGAGACCCACTGGCTGGACGACCCGGAATATCCGCCGTACACCATCGAGCTCTATGCGGCGACCATGGCCCCTTACCTCACGCCGGCCGACGTTCCGCCAGAGTATGTGCAACGCGACGCCTGCGTGGAGGCTCTCACTTTCCTGCGATGGCCACCGGCAGACATCCGCATCGCACTGGCCGGCCATCCGCTCAGATCCCTGGGCGCCCGCCTCGACAACAAACGGCTGACCAAGGAACTCACGAACCGAATCGACAATGCCACCGCCCAGGCGTTGGGCGGATGGCTCCCCATCGCAGATGTGGAGATCGTGGCTTCAGGGCTCGACGAGGCGACCGTCAACCTGGCCGACCCGGGCGAACTGTTCTGGAACCGGCTCGATTGGATCGTCCCCGATCAGGGCTCCCGCTCCCAGGCTCTCGCTTCACTTCGGGGCACCCTCGAAACACGGGCGGTCCACCTGCGCAGAGCAGCCGATCAAGGCCGACCGATCCGGATGAGGTGACCTGACCTCACCATGTGGCAGGATCTCGGGATGCGACGCCGGTTCATCGTCGGGTTCATGGCCATCTACCTGATCGTCCAACTGCTGGTCTCGGTCGCAGCGCTCGGCCGAACCCGTCCAGCCCGGTTCGGATGGCAGATGTACTCATATCCTCCCTATTCACCGAGTTTCTCGATCGACTCCGGGGGCGAGGTCACGGTGGTCAGCTACGAAGACCTGGCCGTCCGCGCCCGGGGCGAGATACACGAAGAGGTGGCCATTGCCCGTTGGCTCTGCGAGACACGTGGCGCCGACACCGTCACCGCCACGCGCCACAACGAACAATGGATCGTGCCATGCGAATAGACCCGGTTGCCATGACCATCGATGCTCGCCGATTGGCGGCCACCCGGATCCTGCTCGGAGGCTCGGCCGTCAGTGTGGGGTTGCACGCCTACCGGGTGCTGTCGGAGCTCAGGGATCCTGATTCGCTCCGCTTGCCATTCTTGACCGAGATCGACCTGACAGGCGCCATCGTCGTCCTGCTCGTCGGCCTGTGGTTGGTATCCGCAGCCGCCTACACGATCGGATGGAAGACCAACGTCGCAGGCAGACTGCTGTTCGGGATCATGGCAGTCACCGTGGCGGTCGATCAGCAGCTGTATTCGAACCACGCCTATCTGCTCTGGCTGCTCGTCGGACTCTCCACCCTGTCGCGACCCGGCGCCGCCTGGTCGCTGGACAGCCGGACCCACCATCAAGTGAGGGTTCCGGCCTGGCCGGTCGTGCTCATGTGCACTCAGGTCAGCCTCGTCTACCTCTTCGCCGCCGCCACCAAGCTCAACCCGGATTTCCTCTCGGGACTGATGCTGGAGCGATGGCTGGCTCCGTCGGCGCAGTGGGCCGTAGGCGCCTCACGGGCGATGTCGGTCATCACACCGATCGTCGAAAGCTTCCTTGGGCTCGCCCTTTGGTCACCCCGACTTCGCCGCTTCGCAATTCTGGGCGGGGTCCTGTTTCACCTGTCCACGCCCATCTTCATGGTCGGTCCCCTCGAACTCATCGAGTTCTCGGCGATCATGGTTTCCACGTATTGGCTCTTCCCGGGACTGACGCCGGCCGAGGTCACAGCACCGTCGCAGCCATCTCGGCCAACGGACTCCGCATCGACCGTTCCAGGGTGACGTGACCGAACATCGACTGGCCCTTGAACTTCTCGATAAGGGCTGCAACCCCCCCATACGGAGATATGTACGGATTGTCGACCTGGCTCAGGTCCCCACACAACACGACCTTGGAATCACGACTCATCCGGGTGAGGATCGTCTTGAGAGTGGACAGTTCGAGGTTCTGGGCCTCGTCGATGATCACGATTTCGCCCGTGATCGATCGACCACGCAGGTAGGTGACCGACGCCAGTTCGAGTTCGTTACGATCGATAAGGTCGTCGATCGCCATGCGGGCATCCTCCGGAGACGCGTCGGCGAACAACGCATGCAGGTTGTCGTACACGGCGGCCATCCACGGCGAAAGCTTCTCGTCGAGATCGCCCGGTAGATAGCCGACCTCTTGTCTACCGACGGCCACGAGCGGCCGGTAGACGGCAGCCCGCCTGTATCGGCCCTGCTCGACGACCTGCTCGAGGGCCGCCGCCAAGGCCAGGAACGTCTTTCCCGATCCGGCCATCCCCATCAGGGACACTGCCGACACATCCGGATCGAGCAGCAACTCGAGGGCGAACGTCTGACGAAGATTTCTCGATTCGATTCCGAACGCGTGGCGCGAGCCAGGCACCCGGGCAATGACGCACTCGGGCTCGGACTGAATCACCCGCCCAAGGCCCGACTGGGAGGGACCTGACCTGAGGACCACGAACTCGTTCACCAGGGCCCGCACTTCCGGCAGAGTGACCTTGCCGCGCTCGAACAAACGGTCGATCACCGACGCCTCGACCGTTAGTTCCGAAACACCCGTGTGGAGTTCGTCGACCTGAGCGGTGTCGGCTCTGTAGTCCTCGACGCCGACGCCCAGTTGGGCTCCCTTGATCCGAAGAGCGGTGTCCTTCGTCACGAGCACCGCGTCCATCCCATCGTCAAAGAGATTCACACATGTCGCCAGGATCCGATGGTCGGGCGTGGCAGGGTCCAGGACATCGGGCAACCGCGCCGAACGGATCCTGTTCAGTTCGATCAGCAACGAGCCGCCACCCGGAAGCGGGACAGCTTCGCGCAGGCCCCCCGGCCGCGAGGCACCCAGTTCCTCCAACAACCGCAGGGCTGCCCGGGCGTTCGCCCCGACCTCGTCGAATCTGGTCTTCTTTCGATCCAGTTCTTCGACAACCACGAGCGGTAACACAACTTCGTGCTCATCGAACCGCAGCAATGCGTGGGGATCGGCCAACAGGACACAGGTATCGAGCACGTAGGTGCGTGTCACCGCGAGTTTCTCTCTTTCGGTTGCCAGCGAACCCCTAGTCCACACCTTCGGCGCCCGGAAGGCAAGGATCTCGCGTACCGGCCTTCGGCCGGTACTGTCGTGAGCATGGAGGTCGTCGAATACGAGACAGGGGGCGGAGTCGTCGTGGACGGCGACCTCGTGATGGTTCTGGAAAGGCTGTCACCGCCGGAGATTCGCCTTCCCAAGGGCCATATCGATCCCGGCGAAGATGCCATCACTGCGGCAGTCCGTGAGGTCCTCGAAGAGAGCGGTTATCGATGTCGCATCGTGGACGATCTCGGTGCGCACCAGGTCGAGTTCGACTTCGAGGAGCGCCGGATCAGCCGGCTCGAGCACTACTTCTTGATGGAACCGATAGAGGCCGTCGACGACGGCGAACCACAGTTCTTGACGCGATGGGTGTCCTGGGACGAGGCGGCCGGGCGGCTGACCTTCGACGAGGAGAGGAACTGGCTGCATCGCGCCCACCGGGCCGAACTGGCTCGCAAGGCCGGCGAAGGAGGCGGTTAGCGAGGTCCGACCACTGCGCTGAGTTCCGACTCGAACCGGTCGATGACGCCGGACCACGACCAGCGTTCCTCCGCCCAGTGGCGGGCTGCGCCGCCCATGCCGGCGAGATCGCCGTCGAGGATCGTCCGGAGGGCGGCGGCCACCTCACGAGTGGTAGAGGCGATCGCTCCGGTCTGGCCGGGGCGGATGGTTTCGGGTGCGCCACCCGACGGGCCGGCAATGACCGGCAGACCCGACGCAGCCGCCTCGAGATACACGATTCCCAGGCCCTCGACCTCGAGCCCGCCCCACCGGGATGTCGCAGGCATGGCGAACACGGTCATGTCGCGATACAGGTGAGGCAGTCGTTCCCAGGCAACGTCGATCTCAAACCGGGTAGGCACGTCGAGGCGCTGGGCCAGCGCCCTCAGTCGGCGCTCCAGACGGCCTGTGCCCACGAGGAGCACCGTCACCGGCCGGCCCTCCCTGCGCAGCAGCGACGCCGCCTCGATGACCCTCACCTGGCCTTTCCTCGGCACGAACCGACCAACGCACCCCACCACAACCGGATCCCGCCGCAAACGGGCCGCCGGAGAATAGGCTTCGAGGTCGACACCTGCTCCGAGCGTCACCACGCGCCGGCCGGCGGCGCCGGCCACCCGGCGCGCGGTGTAGTCGCTCACCGCGAACACCACGCTTGCCTTCCTGATCGGCTCCAGAACAGCGGACCGGAGACCCGGAAGCGCGAACGGGATAAAGGCCTCGGCGCCATGCGTGATCACTGCGTAGGGACGGCCGGTCGCGGCGGCCACTGCCGGGCCCATCTGGGCCAGCGGATGGGGAGCGCCGTAGACGACCACATCGGCGTCGAATGCAGCCACATGCTCGATGACCCAGTTCCGGGTAGGTCGTGTAGGCAACACGAATCGTCTGCGGTGCCGGACGATGTGACTGACGGGCTTGGCTCGCGGGTCTGCCGGCCCGAGAACCATCACCTCCGCCCGGGCGTTGGCCACGATATTTCCCAGGTACTGCTGGATTCCCCCGGGTTTGGGTGGGTAGTCATTCGTGACGAGGAGGACTCGCATCCGACCAGCGTAGGGCCTGAACGGACTCGTTCAGTCGAGATGAGGTGCGATGCCGTAATCCGCCAACCGGTAGCCGCGTTCGGTCATGACCACGTTCGCCATTCCGGTATTCGGGAGCAACCCCGTCGAGCGGAACACTTCGTTGCCGCCTCCGAGTACGGACACAACAAAAGCCCGGATCGCCGACCCGTGAGACACCACCGTGATCCGGCCGTCGTGTCGGCGCCCGGCCAGTTGATCGACGGTCACCCGCATCCGTTCCATCAATTCGGCGACGCTCTCACCGTCGCCGCCTCGCTTGAGATCCTCATGTTCTTCAAAGGTCCGCCGCCAAAGATCGGGCCAACCCGCCTTGATCGCTTCACCATGAAGCCCTTCCCAGGCACCCATGGAGATCTCCTTCAGGCCGTCGACCAGCACCGGAGATCCACCGTTCAAGGCTGAAGCCGTCTGATGCGCGCGACCGAGGGGCGACGAATAGATCGGGCCTCCCGGTTCGTACCACTGCGCGAGGCGGGCCGCCTGGGCTCGACCCACGTCGTTGAGACCCCAATCGGACTGCCCCTGCCAGAGTTCTTGAACGTTGGCATCGGTCTCGCCGTGCCGGACAAACGTGAGGACGGGATCACCGGATGCCGCCCGGTCGGCCGCGAAACCAGTCGACGGACCGAGATGACTGGCATCGTTGAATCCGCCGACTCTCCAACGGCCGAAACCAAACTCGAGCGTTGTGAGCGCAGTGTTCG
>Ga0224512_10004281_pt1 | contig 12131 bp, 9 predicted proteins | sample SF_May12_sed_USG_4_FD_169103 | JGI IMG/M metagenome (GOLD analysis project Ga0224512, IMG submission 169103) | Sediment microbial communities from San Francisco Bay, California, United States - SF_May12_sed_USGS_13 | ecosystem: Environmental > Aquatic > Marine > Sediment | place: USA: California... | reverse complement strand
TCTGCTGGATAGAGTGCTGCCCTCCGAAAGTGCAAGAGCGCTTCGGGCAGATATGCCACTAAAGTCTTATTCATACGCATGTACGTAGATGACACAGTGGTAGCTGAGTTTGAATTGTCCGAGCATAGCCGCAGAAGTAAGAATTTCAAAAAGTCCATTCAGGGGGGCTTGCCTAACGCTCGAGTAACATCGTCACGGGGCATTGCTGAATGCCAGCGACTGGGACCCTTCAACGGCGCCCGTCGGCGTTCACCGTGACTGAGATGTAAGGTCCCAACGCCAATATCAACTATCTCAAAAGAGGGTTTGGAAAATGAGCATCATTCGAAATCGTTGGATTCTGACACTGGGTACGATCGCGCTCAACTTGATGCTGCTTTCTGCCTGCGGTCAAAAGGAAGAGGCGACAACCGCGCCTGCCGTTGCTGAGCCGAAGGCGGCAAAGATGGCCGTCACCGACCGCCTGTCATTCTCCGGTGGTCCCGAAGGCGGTACCTTTCAGTATTTTTCAAACGGTATTGCGATTCGTTTATCGAAAAATATTCCCGGTATAGAAGTCTCGAATACGGCCTCTGCGGGCTCGCTCGAGAACTTGCGGCGCGTGAATTCCGGGGAAGCGGATTTTGGCATCGTCTATTCGGGTGATACCTTCCTGGGGCGCGAGGGTCGTCTCACGAACGACACCCGCAACTACAAGAATGTCTATGCGATGGCCTATCTGTACGGTGCTCCGGCTCATCTGATCGTCAAGGATGGCAGCGGCATCAACAAGGTTGCCGATCTGAAGGGCAAGCGTATTGCCGTTGGTGGCGCGGGTTCCGGTGCGGCGGGCGCTGCCGAGCGTTACTTCACGTCACTGGGCCTGTGGGACAATATGGACGTCGAGTTTCTGGGTTATTCAAAGGCCGCCTCGGCGCTCGGCGATAACCTGATCGACGCCTTCTGGGTCTTCGCCGGTTTTCCGAATTCCTCGGTGATCCAGGCCGCAGCCAGCAACAAAGTGAAAATCCTGAACGTTGTGGAAGCGGGTGAAGAGGCAGGATTCTTCGACGATTATCCGTTTTATACGCAACTAACCATCCCGGCCGGCACCTACAGCGGCGTTGACTACGATGTCATGTCGTTCCAGGACTCGGCGCTCTGGGTAGCAGGAAAACACGTTGAAGCGGCGGTCGTCGAAGCAGCACTGGCGGATGTGTTCTCGAAAGAGGGTCTGGCATACATGGTCCAGGTGAAGAGCACCGCTAAAGCCATGTCGATCGCGGAAGGCCTCGCGGGTATCGTCACGCCGGTGCATCCAGGTGCTGAAAAATTCTGGAAGGGTAACGGCTTGTCAATATCAGAAGCCCAGATGGCCCGTTAAGCGACTCATGTGTTAGCGGTTCAGGAGCGGGGGATACCTGAATGACAGCGTCGGAAGACAATGGCCTCGAAGCACTGGACGAAGAACAGAAGCAAAAGGTCCAGGAGCTGCTCGAGAAGGATGCTGCCAGCGGCCGCACGCCGACGGGCTTCTGGTACTGGTTGGTGGCGATCCTTGGCGGCGGCATGGTGTTGTTCTATTTTTACACCGCCGGACTCGCCAGTGTCGCCACCCAGTACCATCGCGGCATTTATGTTCTGATTACCTATGTTCTGGTATTCCTGCTGTATCCGTCCGGTGGGGGCTGGTACAGATACGTGCTGGCACTCGTTGTCGGGGCCTTGGTGACAACAACGGCCAGTGCTCTGATGTTCTATCCGGACGTCGCCACATTCCACGAAGCGCTGGTGGCGTTCGGCGACGCGTGGAGTGAATCCGGCGTCGGCGCAGCTTTCGGGTCGATGGGTCCCGGGCTCTGGCTAATGGCGCTCGGCACACCGATCGTCGGAGCTGCACTGTTGATGATTGACCAGAAGCTCGCGGCGAAGTATCCACAAAGCCCCGTGCTGACCGACATCATTTTCGCACTTGGCGGCGCGGCGATTGTCTGGTACTGGATCAGTGAGTTTGAGGCGCTGAACTATCGGGCGGGTGCAGAAACGGAACTGGACGCATTGATCAGCATTGCCGGCATCCTGATCTCGCTCGAGGTCTGTCGACGGGTGCTCGGTTGGTCCATGACCCTGATCGGCGTAATCCTGATCTGCTACGGATTGTTCGGTCCCTATTTCCCGGACATGATCGCGCACCGGGGTTTCGGTGTTGAGCGCCTTGCGACCTCCCTTTACCTGACGACCAATGGCGTATTCGGGATTATGGCCAACGTCCTGGCCACCTACGTCATCCTGTTCATCTTCTTCGGCGCTTTCTTGCACAAGTCGGGCGCGGGCCGCTTCTTCATCGATCTGCCGATGGCGGCGGCCGGACGCAGCACGGGTGGCCCGGCGAAAGTCGCTGTCGTCGCCTCGGCGTTGTTCGGGTCGGTGTCAGGCAGCGCCATTGCCAACACGGTGTCGACAGGCGCGTTCACAATCCCCCTGATGAAGCGCGCCGGATTCCGGCCTCACGTGGCCGGCGCCATCGAGCCGTCGGCGTCAATTGGTGGCATGTTCATGCCGCCGATCATGGGTGCCGGCGGCTTCCTTATGGCGGAGCTGACCGAGACGCCATACTCGCACATCATGCTGATCGCCATCTTCCCGGCGTTCTTATATTTCTACTCCGTGTTCTGCATGATTCATTTCGAGGCCAAGAAGCACAATATCCGCGGCATCGACGATCCGAACATGCCGCACTGGACTGTAGTGCTGAAAAAGGAATGGTACTTTTCGTTGCCTCTCGTGATCATCACCATTCTCATGGTCATGGGCTATTCGCCGGGCTTCGCGGCCTTCTGGGCGACCTTGTCGTGTATCGCGGTCAGCTGGGTTCGAAAAGAGACCCGCATGGGTCCGAAAGAAATCTGGGAAGCCATTCAGACCGGCTCGCGCAACACACTGATCATAGGCGCAACCGTAGGCGTGATCGGTGTCATCGTCGGCACGATTTCGTTGACCGGTATCGGCCTGAAATTTTCAGACATCATCATCTCTGCTGCTGACGGCAACCTTCTGCTTGCGATATTGCTGATTGCGCTGGCATCGCTGGTGCTGGGCATGGGCGTTCCGGTGACGGCCGCCTACCTGATTGTCGCTGTACTGGCGGTACCGCCATTAATGGAAATGGGCGTTGTCCTGATCGCGGCACACATGATCGTCTACTGGTTCAGCCAGGACTCGAACATTACTCCGCCGGTCTGTGTGGCGGCGTACGCAGGCGCCGCGATCGCAGGCTCGGACCCGTGGAAGACCGGCTGGACCGCATTCAAGTTCGCCAAGTTGTTGTACGTGGTGCCGCTGCTGTTCGCGTATACCCCGCAGATCCTGTTTGAGGGTAAACCGCTGCTAGCGCCGGAGATAAATGACCCGGTCATGGGTGCCATGATCCTCGAGATCCAGGCCAAGCCCGGCGATACTGTCGAGATCGGCGATCCCATTCTCAAGGTTATGGACGGCGAAGAGATTCGCGAAATAACCGCGAGTCGAGACGGCATCATCAAGCAATTCACAGTTGTCGGCGGTGGTTACCTCGATACTGGTACCGTGGTTGCCGAAATGTCGGCCAGACCGACCAAAATTGCATCGTCTATGTTCTCGGCAGTGCTCGGTACGCTGGCATTCTCCGCACTGACGATGGGCTATTTCATCCGCAAGACCAATCTGGTCGAGTGGCTCATCCTGGCAGTCGCGACCGTGCTGCTCTACTGGCCGACATTAATTACTGACGGTGCCGGATTGATGATGGTGGCGGTCATCTACTTCAGCCAAAAGGCGCGCAACCGGCGCGATGAAGGTTCGGGCCTGGCGGCCGCGACCTAGATTTCTAATCACTCGGATATCGGCATGCTTCCCAACATAAAAACGATTCTCTACTGCACTGCACTGGGCCCGCACGCCCCGCATATTTTCGGTTATGCATGCGCGCTGGCGCATGGCGTCGGCGCCAAAATCGTGGCGTTGCACGTTGTCGAGACGCTGACTAGAAAACAAAAATCGGTGCTCGATACCTATGCAGGCAGCGGCCACCTGTCAGAGTTGTTATCGAAAGTGGAGCAGCGTGCTGCCACCGAGATACCAGTGAAAATGCGCGAAATACTCTCATCGGTTTCCGGCGAAGAGGACTGGGAACAGCTGGTGACCGAAATCGTAATCGCAGAGGGCAATACAGAATCGCAGATCTTGAAGCACGTAGCATCGCGGAAGGCTGATCTTGTCGTAATCGGGGCGCACAGGGAGGGCTCGATTATCGATCGACTGATCGGCACGACCGCCCGATCCCTGATCAAGAGTTGTCCGGTGCCCGTATTGACAGTACAGGTACCAGGCTAGTCCGGACGCAACCTCGTAAGTTGCCGACGGTTAAACTTTGGTTGAATGGTGTGTAACCAAAGCAGCGTTGATAATCACTCGAATGCAGATCCGGTTCCCTAGAGGGGCCATTTGGAAAAATGGGGAGAAAAAAGATGAATTGTTCAAGAATCACGAGTCTGGTCGGTGTGGCAGCCGGCTTGTTTGCAGCCGGCAGCGTGTGGGCAGGTGCAGAACTCAAGATCGACGACGAATCTTCGATCAACCTGGGCTTTCGTGTTCAGGCGTATACGATCTTTAGCGAGCAGGACCTGGACGGCGACGGCAGCTTCGATAAAGTCACCGACTTTGCCGTGAGACGCGCTCGCCTGCGGCTGCTGGGTAAGGTTAACAAGTACATAAGCGCCTTCATCCAGACAGAGTTTTCAGACGACCCCGTTAGCGCTTCTTCGGGTTCCAGCGGAGGAGACATGCGCATTATCGACGCTTTCGTCAACCTCAAGTACAACAACTGGGCACAGCTCTATGCGGGTCAGAACATGGCGCCCTCTTCGAGGCAGACCCTGACAAGTTCCGGCGCCATGATGGCGATCGACCGCCCGGGCAACAACACGAAAAACCTGACCTGGGGCGCACGCTCGCTGGGCAAGTTTTCGACCTCGACGATCGGAGACACGAACGACTCCGCTCTCTCTGGTCAAAATGGTGTACGTGACATGGGTCTGACCTTTTTCGGATCGGGCAGCCTTAGCGATACGACACACCTAAAATACTACCTGGGCTTCTATGACGGCATTCAGAATTCAACCGGCCTCACGGACAAAAACCTCCGTACGACGGCGCGGGCGCAGCTGAACTTCTTCGACTCCGAGCCGGGCTACTACAACAGCTCTACTTATCTCGGCAAGAAGAAGACGGTGGGGTTCGGCGTGTCGTACGACGTTCAGGACCAGGTGCAGGGCAATGCTATCGATGGTTATGGCGACTATGCCTACTACAGCATCGATGCTTTTGCGGAATGGCCGCTTGGCGAGGGCACGCTGACGGCCGAAGCGGCTTTCTCGGACCTCGACCTGGACAGCGTGACGGCAGCTGCTACGCGATCTGAAGGCGACGGCTTTTATGTCCAGGCCGGATACTTCATGAACAACTGGCAGCCGTGGATCGAGTTCGAGAGCTGGGATGCCAAGACGGTTGGTGGCCTCGGGGACTATGATATGTACCGTATCGGTATTACGTATTACCTCAAAGGGCAGAATGCCAATATCAAGCTTGGTCTCGAAAGTTTCGATCCGGATATCAATTTCAGCGGTACGACTGAGAGTTCGCTCAGTACCATAGTGCTTGGTTTCTACGTCACCTATTGAATAGAAAATCTGCAAAATCACTGTGGCCCCGCCGTCCTGGCGCGGGCCACGGTCTTTTCACGATACCTGCCGTCGCCTTGTTGCTGATCGGTCTTGGGTTCGCATCGCCCGCCTTCGTCGAAGCCGCTTCGACCGACCAACGCGATCCCCTGGTCAACGATGTTGTGAGGATGCTGGATGCGGGAATCGAATCGGACCTGATCATCAGCTGGTTGCAATCAGGTGACAGTCGTCCCGCGCCACTCAGTGCGGATGAACTCATCGCATTGACCGCTGCCAAAGCGTCGCGCGATCTCATCGAGTTGCTGCTGGCTATGGCGCCGGCGCCGGTGGCGCCCATGTCCAGCAGCCAGGATCACGCCGACGCACCTGCCCCAATTGCATCACCCGGTGTAACGCAGCCATCGACCCGGTCCGCGGTCGCCCTTAACGATGATTGTTGCCTCGTCGAATTCTCGATCAGGTACCAGGCGGCGGAGGACAAGGAAGGAGAGGAAGTCGAGCAGGCGGGGCGCGACCTGTTTCTCTATGCAGACGGACGGTTGCTGACGCGCATCGAATCGCAGGGCAACATTGCTTCCGGCGCGCCCGTGCTCTTCAAGACACGGATGGCGCCCGGCGAGCATACATTGCGGTTCACGAGGGACCTGCACAGCCCGGCAAAGGGCGCGGGCGATTCCAAAAGCTGGGAGCATGAAACCACGGTAAGCCCGAGTATTATCCGTTTCGAACTCGAGCCGGACGCTCTCTGGCAACTGGACTTCAGCTGGGTACAAAGCGAGTTTTCTACTAAAAGGCCTCTGCGCTGGAGCTGGTCCAGGAATGGCGTCGCGGTCGCCGGCGAAGCGGGGGTTGGTGAATTCCGTGAACGTTGGCCATTTCTCTGCGAGGACGTCGAGATCAGTCGCGACGAGGGTGCCATTTCTGAATGGCGGGCGCGGGATCGGCTGAAGTCCTGCGTCAGCTGGGCGTCTTTATGGCCCGGCAGCGTTGACACCACTCGCGCCGAGTTGCTGCACAGTTTGCGGCGTTTCGATTTCGAGCCGGTCGCCGGATCCGCCTTGCGCATCGAATGAACTGATACCGGTGGAACGCTAGACCACCAGGTCCCCGAGCCGGGTCCGGTTGACGTCACCGTGTGTTGCGACCATCGCAAGCAACAGTTCGGCGGTCGCAATGGCATCGGTCAGGCAATTATGCTGGCCGTAGACTGGCAGGTGATAGGCGCGACGCAGGTCCGCAAGCCGCAGCGATTGTTGTTCATTCACGTGGTGACGTCGCTCGCGCCGTTGTCTCTCCAGCGCCAGCGTATCGACGAGCGGCACGGGAACCGGACCACCGAACAAGGCGAGGCTGAATCGGTCTAGCAGAGCTTTGTCCAGACCGGAATAGTGCACAACCAGGGCACGTCCGTGGAGCGCCTGGAAAGTCCGGGCAAGCACGTCATGAATTTCGAGTCCGGATTCACACTGTGTGTCAGTCAGACCATGCACGGTGGCGCTATGACCGACGTTGCCGTCCGGGCGCACAAGAAGTGACGTCGCGGTGCCGAGCTCTACCCGGGCCTGCCGTATCACGACCCAGCCAACGCTTAGCATCTCCGCGGTGCGAGGATCGAGGCCAGTGGTTTCGATGTCGAGGCACAAAAACTCCGTATCGGCGAAGGGCAAGGAGCGGCGCGGCATGGGTGCACGCAATAATTCTGTCAGCGCGTTCTCCTCTAGTCGCCGCGCGAGACGCCAACGCAGCAGTCTCATTGCCCATTCGTTCATCGGATGTGGAATCGATTGAGCAACGCCAACTGGCTTGTGCGAATCTGGGAAAATGCGGCTTTCAGATTTTGCCGCATCAGTGGTGACAGCTCCGACGGCGCAAGGTGGTTATCCGCGGGCTGCCCGGCCTCCATCTGTCGACTTTGATGCTCGAGACGCAGATTATCGATGAAGTCGAGCGCGTCGATCAGACTGGTGGCATCGAGTTCACTGAGTTCTCCCTTGCGTGCCGCCGCGCGCAGCCGGTTGCGCGTGGTGACGCGCATCTCGCCTGCGGCGAGCGAGCGGATACGCGCGATCTCGACAATAGGCATGATTCCATGCAGCTTCAGGTCGAACGTGTTGCGATGCTCGCCGGATTTGTCGAGCACAAATTGCCGAAAGAAACCGAGCGGGGGCTGAAAATTCATGGCGTTCTTGGCCATCAACGCCAGGAAGAGTTCGTTTCTTTTCGCGGTCTCGCGGATGCCGTCCTTTATGTCTTCAACCAGCGATGCGTCCCCGTCGACAGCGCGCAGATCGAAGAAGATGTTGGCATGCATCAACGCCTTTTCTTCGGGAACGGTAATCCAGGTGTGAAAATACTTTTTCCATTGCGTGATTGTCGTACGCCATTTTGGATTAGACGCCATCACATCCCCGGAGCAGTAAACGTAGCCGCAATCGTTCAGTCCGTCGTTAACAACCTTGGCCACTTTTGCAAAATAAGCATTCTCCGCTTCGCCTGCCGTGTCTTCGAGTACGAGGGCATTATCCTGATCGCTCTTCGCCGACTGCTCGCGTCGCGCCTGTGACCCGAGCGCTATCCATGCATACCGGCAGGGCGGCGCTCCGAGCTTCGCCTCGGCGATACGTATCAGGCGCTTGGTGATCGTGTCTGTTATCGCAGTAATGAACTTGCCCAGCTGTTCGCCGCTGACGTCGGCGTCGATTTGTCCGGAAATCAGCCCCGGTAGTCGGGCGCAAACCGCGGCAAGGCCTTGCGCGCTCGTTTGTTTGGCCAGGTCACTGACCAGGTAAAGCGGGTGCTCTGTTTCGAGGCGCATGTAGTCACTGCGGGTAACCAGGCCCAGTAATTCTGTGTTAGCCGTAATCGGTAAATGATGAATATTGTTCTGCATCATCAACAATGCCGCCTCGTAGGCGGTAGCACTGGCATCAAGAAGGGTCGGCTCCGTCGTCATGATCGCCTCGACCGGCGCATCGATGGAAAAGTCGGACGCAACGACGCGGCTACGCAAGTCGCGGTCCGTGACGATACCCGACATCTGCCCGTTCCGGGTTATCAACATTGCGGAGACTCGTTCTTTGACCATCTTTGCGGCTGTTTCGCGAATGCTCGCTGACACGTCGATTGTGACCGGCTTTCGGGTAACGAGTTGGCTGACGCTCTTGGCGGAGGCCCCCCGAATTTGTTTTGTGATGGGCTGCATCGCCTGGCGATGCACCCGGTGCGACAGTGCTCGATTGAAGAACGTGTCGAACTCGGGGCAACCACTTCGCAGATCGCGAAAAGCGTCGCCATTGAGGTGATACAACAGTGTGTCTTCGATCGCCGTCGAATGGTTGCGCACGGGCGCGTTATTCATCAGTGACGGAAACCCGAAGCAGTCACCCTCCGCAAGCCGTGCTACCAGTTCGCCGTCCTCGCCGCGTAGTTCGATGGCACCGCTGCGAACGATATGCAAGGTAGAAGTCGTCGTCCCGATCTGCATGATGTCCTGTCCGTTTCGATAGTACGCAACGGAAATGGCTAGCGCGGCAGCATGAACCAAGTCACTGCTCAGGTGATCGAATCCCGGCAGTCCCCTCAGGAAACGTTCAATGTCTGGAATTTCGTTCATGTCCGGATTGTGACATGAAGAACCCGTTTTTCGCAGTCGAATTTCAAAGCCGACCTCGTATCCGCAGACTCACCTAATACCAATGTCTAATGCGAATGTGGTGCGCCGGCAGCAAAATAACTGCTGAAGAGTCGGGCGCTGTCGTGAACGACTGCAATCTCCGTGGAGGTTTCCATGAGCGACGTTTTTCCAATCAATTCATATTACCGGGAGCACGCTTTTATTGATGAATCGGGCTATGCGACCTTGTATCAACGTTCAATAGAGGACAACGAGGGATTCTGGCGCGAGCAGGCAGCGATCATCGACTGGGTCAAACCGTTTACAAAAGTCAAAGAGGTCTCATTCGCCAAGAATGATCTGCATATTCGTTGGTTCGAAGATGGTGAACTCAACGTCTGCTACAACTGCGTTGATCGTCACCTCGTCGACAAACGGGATCAGCCCGCAATTATCTGGGAGGGTGACGACCCCGGTAATGACAAGACCATCACCTACGGCGAGTTACACGCACGTGTCTGTCGCTTCGCGAACGTGCTGAAGTCGCTGGGAGTCACGAAAGGCGACAGGGTCACGATCTACATGCCGATGATTCCTGAAGCGGCCATCTCGATGTTGGCGTGCGCGCGCATTGGGGCGATACACTCGGTCGTGTTTGGCGGGTTTTCACCAGAAGCATTGGCGGGCCGCATCATTGACTGCGAATCCAGCGTCGTGATTACGGCCGACGAGGGTCTGCGGGGCGGCCGCAAAGTCGCGCTGAAAGACAACGTGGACGCGGCGGCGGCCAAAGAAGGCGTCACGACGCTGCAACGTGTCCTGGTTGTACGCAACACGGGCGGTGAAGTTCATTGGGATGCCGGCCGTGATGTCTGGTTGCACGAGGCAGAATCGACCGTCGATGACGACTGTCCCGTGGAAGTCATGGGAGCCGAGGATCCGCTGTTTATTCTCTACACGTCGGGCTCAACGGGGACACCGAAGGGCGTACTGCACACCAGCGGCGGTTACCTTGTCTATGCCGCGTTGACGTTCAAGTATGTATTCAACTATGAGCCGGGCGATATCTACTGGTGCACGGCCGATGTTGGATGGGTGACAGGACACTCGTACATCGTTTATGGCCCGTTGGCTATCGGGGCGGTCAGCCTGATGTTCGAGGGATTGCCGAACTATCCCGATGCAAGCCGCTTATGGCAGGTGTGCGACAAACACCAGGTGAATATCTGCTACACGGCGCCGACGGCAATACGAGCGTTGATGCGCGAGGGTGACGAGCCCGTCAAGCGGACATCCCGACGCAGTCTTCGCCTGCTCGGTTCGGTTGGTGAGCCCATCAATCCGGAAGCATGGCACTGGTATTACGAGGTAGTCGGCGAAAAACGCTGCCCGGTGGTGGACACCTGGTGGCAAACAGAAACGGGCGGCATCCTGATCAGCCCCCTGCCCGGGGCGACAGCGCTGAAACCCGGATCCGCGACATTCCCACTGTTCGGCATTCAGCCGGCAATCGTCGATGGCGACGGCGGCGTTCGGGAAGGCGCAACGTCTGGCAACCTGGTAATTCTGGACAGCTGGCCTGGCCAGATGCGTACGGTCTATGGTGATCATCAGCGTTTTATTGATACGTATTTCAGCACCTTTGAGGGGCGGTACTTTACGGGCGACGGTGTGCGGCGTGACGAGGATGGCTATTACTGGATCACGGGCCGCGTTGACGATGTCCTCAATGTGTCGGGACACCGTATGGGCACGGCCGAGGTCGAGAGTGCACTGGTTTCTCATGAAGCCGTGGCTGAAGCAGCCGTTGTCGGATATCCGCATGAAATCAAGGGGCAGGGCATCTATGCCTACGTCACCCTGATGGAGGGCGCGGCGCCGAGCGATGAACTGGAGGCCGAGCTGCGCCGCTGGGTGCGCAAGGAGATTGGCCCGATCGCGACGCCGGATATGCTTCAATGGGCGCCGGGACTACCGAAAACTCGTTCCGGCAAAATCATGCGACGCATTCTGCGCAAAATCGCAGAGAACGACTATGGCACCCTGGGCGATACGTCCACGCTGGCAGATCCCGCCGTCGTCAACAGCCTGATTGAAAACCGCCGGAACCGATAGGGACTCGACTTTTTACGATGTCACGGACCACAAGCACGATAATAATAGCGGACGATCATCCACTGTTCCGCGAGGCGCTGACTCACGCCATTAGAAACTGTATTGCAGACGCGAATATCGTCGAGGCAGACAGTCTCGACTCATTGCAACGAGTAGTGGCGGAGAACGAACGGGCGGACTTGCTGCTCCTCGATCTCAATATGCCCGGCGTAGTTGGCTTCTCGGCGCTGGCATACATTCGTAGCACCTACGAGACCCTGGCCACTGTCATCGTATCAGCTACCGATGATCCATCGGTCATCCGGCGCGCCATCCAACACGGTGCAAGCGGATTTATTCCGAAGTCTTCATCGATAACGGACATTGAAGCAGCGATCGGCGACGTACTCCAGGGAGAGCTGTGGTTGCCGCCGGGCACGGTCCTGCACGATCAAAAACTCGGTGGCGCCGAGGCGGATGTGGCCGCCGCGTTAAGCACGCTAACGCCGCACCAGTTTCGGGTTCTCCTGATGCTCAGCCAGGGCCTGATGAATAAGCAGATTGCTTACCAACTCGGTGTGTCTGAAGCGACCGTAAAGGCCCACGTAACGGCGGTACTCAGAAAGCTGAAGGTTTCCAATCGCACTCAGGCCGTGCTTGCGCTGCAAAAGCTGACGCTGGATGCCAATAACAGTGAGCAATCGCCTGTTTTCGCAACGTAGGCA
>Ga0224512_10004280_pt1 | contig 12132 bp, 7 predicted proteins | sample SF_May12_sed_USG_4_FD_169103 | JGI IMG/M metagenome (GOLD analysis project Ga0224512, IMG submission 169103) | Sediment microbial communities from San Francisco Bay, California, United States - SF_May12_sed_USGS_13 | ecosystem: Environmental > Aquatic > Marine > Sediment | place: USA: California... | reverse complement strand
GAAGAGCGGCGCGTTCGCCTGCGCGATGGCCGCCCACAGGCGTTGCCAGTCGGTCGCCCAGCCGAACACGTAGGCGAGCAGCGCCGCCGAGACGATCCAGGGCAGGATGTGGCGCCAGCGCGTGACAAGGTGCCCGAGCATGGACGGATCATAGGCCGCGACGGCGCTTCGCACGGAGGCTTCCGGGCGAGCTTCGCGCAAGCGTCGCGCGGCCTGCGTGGTGCAGTCATTTCCCCTTCAACTTCGAGGACTTGACACCGACTCCAGGGGCTGCTCCGCGCCGCCGTAAAGGGTTGGGCCAAATCCCGAGACGGCTGGGGGAACATGACCGAGCACATGCAACTCGACGCCGAGTCGGGCCTCCTCGTGAGCGGCGTCCTCCACGAGCCGCCTTGCGGCGAGACCGCCGCGGCCGAGCCCCTGCACCGGCGCGTCCGGCGCTGGCTCAAGCGGCAGACCGCCCCTCGGGTCGAAGACGAGGTGGTGGGCGCCGGCTGGCGGCGGCCTCCGGTCCGCCTGGTGCTCCCGCTGGTGATTCCGGTGCTGCTGGTGCCCGCGGCCCTCCTGATCCGCGAGCCGGACAATCTCGGCGCCTTCGTCGGTCTGGTCGGGGGGGCCTTCGCCATCGCCTACGCCGCCCTGGCGGAGGTCGCCGAACGCCGGGTGCGCAACCGCTTCTGGCTCCAGATCTTCAACTCGCTGGTGTACGCGGCGCTGATCAGCGCCATCCTGTGGGCCTTCCTCGTCTTCGATCATCCGCGCCCGCACTCCCACTGGATCATCTTCTTCCTCTACTTCCTGATGATCGGCGCGTCGGGCCTCTCGGACGATCCGCGGCAGTGCGTGGGCACCGGGGCCTTCGCCGTGATCGGATACCTGGCGGTGCTCCCGCTCCTGGAGCGGGCGGCGCTGGGCGGTGCGCCCATGGCGCTGCGGATGGCCCCGGAGTTCGAGTGGGTCGCGAACTCCGCGAAGGTCGCTCTTCTCGTGGGGGCCACCGTGATGGCGTCGGCCTCCGCGGCGCGCGGTCGCGCCCTGCGGCGCATCTCGTTGCGAGACGGGCTCACCGGCCTCCTGAACCGGCACGCCTTCGACCAGTGCCTCGAGCGCGTGGCACGGCGCGCCGAGCGCACCGGCGGCAGCATGACCCTCGCGATGATCGACATCGATCACTTCAAGCGCCTCAACGACCTGTACGGCCACGCGACGGGAGACGCGGTGCTGCGCTGGGTCGCGTCGTGGCTCCTGCGCTGCTTCCGAACGACCGACGTCGTGGCGCGCTTCGGGGGCGAGGAGTTCGTGGTCGCCTTCCTCGACAGCGACGAGGAGGGGCTGCTGCCGCGGCTCGAGACCCTGCGCCAGGGAATCGCGAGCACGCGGCTCCGCCACCTCGGCTCGGAGGCCGACATCCGGGTCACCGTGAGCATGGGGACCGCGCGCTTCCCGACGGACGGCCGCAGCGTGTCCGAGGTCCTCGCCTGCGCCGACGCGCGCCTCTACGCCGCCAAGCAGGCGGGCCGCAACCGCATCGTGGGCGGCGGGTCGCCGGCGCGCGGCGCCGCGGCCTGAGCGGCGGCGAGCGTCTCCGGGGGAATCCGCCCGCTCAGCCCGTCGCCGGCCCGCGGCCCGCGAAGGCGCCGAGCCGATCGCGGGCGGCGTGGGCCGCCGCCCCGATCAGCGCCGCGAGCGACAGCAGCAGCGGCGGCGTCGCGCTCGTCTGCAGGTAGCCGATGGGGCCGAGCAGCAGGACGAGGCCGCCGCCGGCGAGCGCCAGCGCGCGGCGCCGCGTCAGGGGCCCCTCGCGCCGCCACGCCATCCAGAGGCCCGTCCAGAACAGCGCGGTTCCCAGCAGCGCGATCGCCTGGCCGAAGGCCGCGCCGAGGTCGGAGGTGTAGGGGATCGAGAACGCGGCGTCCTCTTCGGCCTGGTTCGCGTAGAGCTTCTCGAAGGCGTAGTGGATCCCCGAGCTCGGCACGTCGATCTGGAGCGGCTGGAGCTGCTGGGGCGTGAACGCGGCCCGATCCATCCCGGCCATCTCCGCCTGCATCGCCTCGCGCGTCATCTCGACGGCGTTCGCGACCAGGTCCATGTTCGTGGTCGGTGTCCCGTAGCGGAAGCGGTCGGGCAGGTAGAGGTCCCAGCGCGAGCGCGTGACGACCATGTCGGGACGCGGCAGGTGCGCGCTCACCCGGCCGAAGCGGTCCATCTCGGCGACCGGCGTGGCGTAGATGAGCTCTACCGGGAATCCCTGCACCGAGTTGATGACCTTGATCAGGATCTCCGGGGCGTGTCCGTTCGATTCCGGCGCGCCGTTCGACGAGATCGCGGGCTTCTCGGGCCTGCCGTCCACGGTCGCCGACCAGAGTTCCGCCCCCTCGGGCAGCCGCACGCGCAGGAACTGCTTGCGGCTGTTGCGCACCGAGAAGCGCGCGGTGGTGACGGCCAGCCCGTCGGGCGTGAACAGCGTCCGGTAGCCCGCCACGTCGATCGCGGCCGTCTGGACGTCGACCTCCCGGTGGCGCGTCATGCGCAGCACCAGGCGGTAGGGCGGATCGACGTGGACGTACTTGTAGCCCAGGAGGATCGGATTGGTGGTCTTGAGGATGAGCTGCTGCGGCAGCTCGCTCGGGTCGAGCGACGAGAGCTGCTCGGCGGAGGCCACCTGGACCTCCACGGCGGCCAGCGCCTCGACGGCGATGCGGCCCTGCTCCACCTCGGCGCCCACCACGCTCAGCGTCGGCACCGAGACCTCCGACTCCGCGTCCGCGGTGATCCGCTCGTACGCGACCTCGATCCGGAACTGGCCCGCCATGTCCTGCGTGAACTCGACGCTGACGAGGCGCTCGTCGTCCTCGAGGAAGCGGTGGGTGCGAAGCGAGGGCGCCGTCAGGTTCAGCAGGTTCACGTCCGGGGGCAGCGCGAGCTGGAGCTCGGTGAGCTTTCCGGACTTGACGTTCACGTTCACGCTGGCCGAGCCGCGCATCGTGACGTCCGTGAGCGAGATCAGCGTGTCGACCTCGGCGTCGAACTTCGCCAGCATGCGCTCGGGAACGGTCGCGGCGGCCACGAGCCGCGGCGCCGCCTCGGCGTACTTGAAGGTGTGTGCGATCGTCTTGTCGATCGAACGCCGGAAGAAGGGGGGAAGCACGTTCTCGCCGACGCGCGTGACGTTCTCTTCCTCGACGGGCGTGAGCGCGACCTCGGTGGTGGCGAGGAGCGCGACCATGCCGCGCTGGCGGTGCACCTCGCGGGCCCGCAGCAGCGGAATCGGGATGGGAGCCCCGCCCTTCGCCACGGATCGGTCGTAGTGCACGCGGAAGCGCATCTCTCCGGTGAGGGCGTGCCCGAGGAAGACCACGACCCGCTGCGGACGGCCCGCGCTCCCGGGCGTGACCCGCCAGTCGGAGATGCCGCCGTTCTCGGACGTGATGCGATTGACCTGCACGTCGCCGGGCAGCTCGAGCTCGATGGCGCTCACCTCGCCGCGGCTCACCTCGAAGGCGACGAGCGCGTCGATGTAGATCACCCCCTCCTCGGCGTGGACCGCGTGGAAGAGCGTGGCGTTGGAACGCGTCTCGGTGCGCAGGTCTTCCGGGATGGCCTCGGTCCAGGACAGCTGGACCTGGGGGGTCATCGGCACGTGGAAGCTCGCGACCGTGGCCTTCTCCGTCGTGCGATGGGCGACGTCGGAGGCGGGCTCGGCCGCGACCTCCTTGCGGCCCGGGAGCGTGAGCTCGAAGCGCGAGACGGGGATCTCGGGGACCCTCAGGACGACCTGCGGCGGTCCGTCGCTGCGCTGCACCGGCACCTGGAAGGCGATCCGCAGCCGGTGCGAACCCCGCCCCCTCACCAGCGTCGAAAAATTGTTCTCGCTCACCAGAATGGCCGCCTTCTTGCCGTCCACCTCGATGTCGCTGAGCGTCACGTTCTTGGGGAGAAGCGCGAGCGTGACCGTCTCGTCGCCGGCGAGCTCGACGCTCAGGTCCCCGTTCCACTGGATCGCGTCGCCGACGAGCCTCCCGGCGTAGTGCGCGCGGCTGATCGTGTGACTCTGCAGCGCTGGCGCACGCCAGGAGATCTGGAACCCGCGCGTCGCGGGGATCGTGGCCGTAACCTGGGTGCGCTGGCCCGCGGTGGTCGACGCGACCCCGGCCCCCGGGATCACCGCCACGTCGAGCCCCGTACCGGGCAGGCTGGCGGCGAGCTGGGTGGCGGCCGCCTCGGGCGTGGGGACGGGCAGCACGAAGCCCGCCTGCGAGCGGGCTGCGTCCACGTGGTAGCGGAGCTGCATCGCGTAGGAGCCGCTCTGCTTCACGCCCCAGGCCAGCCCCCCGGGCGTGCTGATGAGCTGGACGGGCTTGCCGTCGATCGCCACGGAGCTCACCGGCGTTCCCGCCGGCAGGATCGGGACGAGGTTCCAGCGGTCCTCCATCACCTCGATCGTGACGGCGACCACCACCTCGGCGCCGGCGCGGCCTTCGGACTCGGTGACCTGCACCTTCAGGTCCGCCTTGCCGATCGCGTAGCCCGCCGGCGCGAGGGTCGGCTGCTCGGCGGCCCGAACGAGCTGGTTGTAGATCTCGAGCGGGATCTGGACGCGCCCGTCGTCCGTTTCGCTGGCGCGAGCGCTCGCGATCGAGAGCCCGGCGGCGACGAGGGCGAGCACGAGCGCGGCGGACGTGGCGGTTCGCATGGCGGTCATCTCCTTCGGTTCCACGGATCCACGGCGGAGCGGGGAACCGTCTTGAAGTATCCAGAGAGCTGGAGCGAATCGGCGAGCACCTGACGGGGCTCCGCCTGGTGGAGGACGCCCGTCTCGAGGAGCGCGAGGTACTCCCCGAGCATGCCGGTGTCGTTTGCGAGGTCGGCGTCGTTCTGGAAGCCGGGGACCTCGCGTTGCAGGCTCGCGAGGAGCGCCCGGAACTCGCGCACCTCGGCGATCGCACGCGCGTCGCCTCCCGCCAGGAGCGAGCGGCCGGCCCGCTTCAGCGTGTCCGCCAGGCGAATCGCCAGGTAGTTCTTCACCACGTTGCGCTCGAGCGGGCCGGGCGCGTCGGCGCTGCGACCCAGGGAGAGGTTCGCGCGTGCGACGCTGTTCCGGAGGTAGACGAGGTCCTTGTAGCGAACGGTCACGTCCGCGATCGGCCCCGGCCCGGAGGCCACGACGTCGAGCAGGACCGCGTGCCCGTCGCCGCTCTGGAAGGTGGGGATCACGATCTGGATCCCCTCCTCGTCCTCGCCGCGGTCGGACTCGATCCCCAGGTTCCGGGCCAGGCGGCGGTCGATGCTCTTCTCGGCCTGCCGCACCCGCTGCGCGCCGGCGGCGTCGAGGCGCTCGGCGCCCACGACCTCGACGAGCCGCACGCCCGGAGCGAGGCGGATCCGCAGGCGCACGGCGCGCGCGATCACCCGCGCGAGCGCCGAGAGCTCGCGCTCGACGAGGCGCGCGGCGTCCGCCGCCGCGTGCAGCAGCCGACGGTTGCCCTGGCCGGCGAGCGTGACCCGCTCGATCTCGGCCAGCTCCACCGCGTCGCCGATGCCCACGACGCTCATCGGAACGCCCGCGACGGCGCTGCGGTGGGCCGTGGCGGCCAGCGCGTCCGTGTGCGGGCCGAAGGGCTGGCTCGTCACCAGCAGCACCAGGCTGCTGCCGAGGGGAGCCGCGGGATCGTCACCGCTCTGGAGCTCGGCTGCCGTCTTCCGCACCGCCTCCTCGAGGCCCAGGATCGGCTGCGGCGATGCGCCGGGGTCGACGGGGCCGATGAGCCGGCTCATGGCGACAGTGATCGGTCCGTGACGAAACTCGTCGGCGCCGACCCGCGTTCCTCCGGGCCGGCCCGCCACGGTCAGGCTGAAGCGGTCGCCGACGTCCTTGGCCTCGAGAAAGCCGTCCAGCAGGGCGCGCATCGCGGTGGCGACCTCGGTGGAGATCGCGCCGCGCAGGTCGAGCACGATGCCGACGCTCATGGCGGGTCGCAGACCGCTGCGGCGCCGTGCGCCCTGGAGCCCCACCTGCACCAGCACGCGCCCCTCGTGCTCCAGCCCGCGACGGTCGGCCTGGAGGAACACCGAGAGCGCCGCGCTGTGGGGCGGGTCGAAGGGCTGCGGCGTCTGGCGCGCCGCCGCGTCGAGCCGCAGCGGCCGCGACGCGAAGGCCTGGAGCGCCGCCCGATCGCCCTCGCCCAGGCGCGACTCGAGCCAGCGCATCACCGGGTCGCCGGGAACGTAGGTGTTGGCCCAGTAGCCGGAGCTCGGCTGGAACCGGAGGCTCTCGAGCGAGCGCCGCTCGCGGGCGAAGCGCTGCGCCGGCGAGGGGGACGGCGCTGCCGCGTCCGGCGGCTCCCGGCCCGCGCGCCGCGCGATCCGGGCCGCCCGCTCGAGCTCGTCCTGGTCCACGAGCGCACCGACCGCCTTCTTCTCGCGCAGGGCGGGCGCGGCGTTCTCCTCGCGGAAGTGCTCGGGCGCGTCGCGCCGGTCGACGAGACGGCCGATGTCCACGAATCGCATCGGCCCGGCGGCGGGCGCCTGCCGGCTCTTCCCGCCCACCGGCGCGTCGGGCGCCGCGAAGTCCTGGACGCCCAGATAGTCGAAAGCCTCGTTGGCGCGCTGGTTCAGGCTCTGCGCCGTCTGGTACTCGAGTTCCGACAGCGCTTCGCTGTTCACGGCCCCGGCGCCCGCTTCCTGCGGCGTGCCGGTCGGGCGCGGCGCCGCCGCGTCGGCGTCGGCATAGCCGAGGGCCCGCAGGCCTTCCGGCATCGACTCGGCCAGCCGGGCCCTGCTTTCGAGCGCGGACTCGTCGTTCGGCGCGATCTCGTCGACGATCTGCTCCGCCTCGGGCGTCGCCGGTGCGACGTACCGGGCCACGTCGCCCACGTCGGAGCACGCCGGAACGAGGCACGCGGCCATCGCGGCGGCCACGAGCCCCGCCGCGGGCCGCGGGCGGGAAGGTCGCCACCGGGTGGGGCAGGGCGCGCGCATGGAGGGTCTCCCGCTTTGCGAAGTCGTTCGATGTGGGCAAGCGGCCGCAGGCCGCCGGGCTTCAGCCAACAGGTCTGGATCGGCCGGGCGATCGGATCACTTGATGGAAAACGCGCATCCGTGCGCCGGCAGGCCCGGCCGCCAAGTGAGCGCGCCGCCGCGGCTTTCCACGGCGCCTGGCGCGCGCGGGGACGGGGGCTCTACTTCGCGGCCCACCGATCCGATAGGGGGCTCATGGCCGCGCTGCTCGACCGATTCCTCTGGTGGCGGGGCTACCGGCCGCCTCGCACCGCCCGCCAGCGGATCGTCCGGTGGCTCGGGCTCGCCGCCTTCGGCGTGGTCGCGCTCAGCGCCCTCTCGACGCTGTGCCTGCGCTGGATCGACCCGCCGACGAGCGCGTTCATGCTCCAGAGCCGCACCGCCGCGCGCACCCAGGGCCGGGACGATTTTCGGATCCGACACTACTGGGTGGACTGGCGCTTCATCGCGCCCGCCGCGAAGGTCGCGGTGGTGGCGGCCGAGGACCAGCGGTTCCTCGACCACGACGGCTTCGACGTCGACTCGATCGCCGACGCCGTCTACGAGCGCGTGAAGCAGGGCCGGCAGCGGGGCGCCAGCACCGTCTCCCAGCAGGTGGCGAAGAACCTCTACCTCTGGCCGGGCAAGAGCTTCCTGCGCAAGGGGCTCGAGGCCTGGTTCACGCTGCTGGTCGAGCTCTTCTGGCCGAAGCAGCGCGTGCTCGAGGTCTATCTCAACGTGGCGCAGTTCGGCGACGGCATCTTCGGCATCGAGGCCGCCAGCCTGGCGTACTTCTGCAAGTCGGCCGCCGAGCTCACGCCGCGCGAGGCCGCGACCCTGGCGGCGGTGCTTCCCAATCCCCTGCGCTATCGCGCGGACCGGCCCTCGGAGTACGTGCGCGCCCGCTCGCGCTGGATCCTCGCGCAGATGCAGCGCCTCGGCGGCAGCGACTACCTGAGCTCGCTTCGCTGACCCCACCGCCCGGCGCGCCGCCGCCGGGCGTTCGCCGGCGCCATCACCCCGGCGGCCCGGATGGATCGGGAAGGAAACGGTGCACCACCGCCGCTCCCACCGCGTCGCCCCAGACGTTCACGGAGGTCCGGAAGCGATCGAGGAACCAGTCCACCGACAGCAGCAGGCCGACGCCCTCCAGGGGCAGGCCCACCGCGCTCAGCACGATCACCATCGTCACCAGCCCCGCCTCCGGGATGCCCGCGGCGCCGATGGCGGCGAGTGTCGCCGTGACGAAGACGACCATCTGCTGGCCGAAGCTCATGTCGATGCCGTAGGCCTGGGCGATGAACATGACGGCGGCGGCCTCGTAGAGTGCCGTGCCGTCCATGTTGACCGTGCTGCCCAGCGGCAGCACGAAGCGGACCGCGCGGCGGTCTATCCCGGCCTCCCGGGCGCACTCCATGGTGAGCGGCAGCGTGGCCGACGAGCTGGCCGTGCCGAAGGCGGTGAGGACGGCCCGCAGCATCCCGCCCAGGTAGTCGAGCCCGCGCCGGGCGACGAAGCGCAGCAGCAGCAGCAACACCACGAAGTGGATCGCCAGGCCGGCGAGCACCGTGACGACGTGCCAGCCCACGGCCGCGAGGTCCCGCGCGAACGCCGCGCCGCCGCCCGCCTCGCCCAGGCGCGAGGCCACGAGGCCGAAGATCCCCACCGGCGCGAAGTACATCAGCCAGATCACCAGCTTCATCAGCGCTTCGTTCATGCCGTTGAAGAACTCGATCACCTGCTGGCCGGTTCGCCCCAGGGTCGTCAGCGCTGCGGAGAGCAGGATCGCGAAGAGGATCAGCGGAACGAGCTGCGTCTCCGCCGCCGAGGCGACGAGGTTCGGGGAGACCAGGGAGAGCAGGAGATCGCTGACCCCGACCTCCTTCATCGCGGCGACCTCGGCGGGGAGCTCCGCGCGATCGAATTGCAGCCCGGCCCCCGGCTGGATCCAGTTCACCATCACCAGCCCGATGGAGACCGCGATGCCGGTGGTGACGACGTAGTAGCCGATGGTGATGCCGCCGAGGCGGCCGAGCTTGCGGACGTCGCCGAGGGAGGCCACGCCGCTGATCACCGCCGCGAAGATCAGCGGAATGATCATCATCTTGAGCGCGTTGAGGAACAGGGCGCCGAGCCAGGCGACTGCGAGCATCCGCTCGCCCCAGTACCAGCCGCAGAAGACCCCGGCGGCGACGCCGACGACGATCAGGACGAGGATGGCGAGAGCGTGCCGGTGCGACATGGAGTCTCCTCGCGCACCCGTGCCCCGGGGTCGCTCAGCGGGCCTTCAGGTCCGCCCCGGTGAGCCGGTTGAGGATGCGAAGGACCCAGGGCTCCTGGATCTCGCGCTCCTCGTCGTCGGCCCGGATCTGCGTCTTCACCGTCATGCGCACGAGGGGATCGCGCAGCAGGCGCGGCCCCAGGTCCGGCGCCTTGCGACCGACGATCCGGAGCTCCGTCCACTCGCTCTCGCGATCGACGAAGAGGTCCGCGAGGGCGTGCGCCGCGAGGTTGCTGATCGCCACGCCGTGGCCGTTGTAGCCGTGGGCGAAGGCGACGCGGCGCCGGCTCTCGTCGAACCAGCCGACGGCGGGCATGAAGTTCCCGGTGACGGCGATGGGCCCGCCCCAGCGGTGCTCGAAGGCCACGCCGCCGAGCTGGGGAAAGAACCACTCGAAGCTCTCGCGCATGCGCCGGAAGATTCTGTCGTCGCGGTCGTAGCGCGCCTTGGGTCCGTCCGGGCGGAAGGCGGGGTCGCGCCCGCCCCACAGGATGCGCCCGTCGATCGTCGGACGGAAGTAGTGCAGGCCCATGCGCCGGTCCTCGGCGCCTTCCCGGCCCTCCCAGCCGACGCTCTTCCACTCGCCCTCGGTGAGCGGACGCGTCAGGCAGATGTAGGTGTAGAAGGGCAGGAATGCGTCGCGCGTGGGCTTCCAGGCGGTGCCGTAGGCGTTGGCCGCCACCAGGGCCCGGTCGGCGGTGACGCGGCCCCGGGGCGTCTGCACGACGACCTCTCCCGGCCGCTCCTCCCAGGCTTCGACCGGCGTCGCCTCGAAAACCCGCGCCCCCCGCCCCTCGACTACCCGCTTGAGCCCGCGGGCCAGGCGCGCGGGGTTCACCAGCGTGCACGCCTCCTCGCGGAAGCCGCAGCGGATGCGCTCGGAGTGGATCCGCTGGCGTGCGGCGTCGCCGTCGAGGACCTCGAAGTGGTCCGCAATCCCGAGGCGCTGGGCGGTCGCGAGTTCGTCGTGGATCAGCCGGTCCTGGGGCGGCGTGTTGGACAGCGTGATCAAGCCGTTGGGCTGGATGTCGCAGGCGATCGCCTCGGCCTTCACCGTCGCGGTGAGGTGCTCCACGGCCCGGTGGGCCGCGAGGTAGATCTTCCGCGCCTCCGCGTCGCCCACGGCAGCGGCCAGGTGGCTGAGCGTCCGGTTGACCAGCGTCATGGCGAAGCCGCCGTTGCGTCCTGAGGCGCCGTAGCCGATGGCGTTGGCCTCGAGGATCACGACGTCGAGCTCCGGGCGCTCCTCGAGCAGCAGCAGCGCGGTCCACAGGCTGGTGAAGCCGCCGCCCACGAGCGCGACGTCGGCCTGCAGGTCACCGTCCAGGGGGGCGTTCGGCGTGTAGTCGTCCAGGCCGAGCCAGTAGGAGCGGGACTGGAGGTCCATCGCGGTCTCCTTCGTGACAGGGGGGGGTCGTCGGAGGGCAGCGTACGCGCGCGGCGGCCCGCTGTCACTCTCCGGCTCCGTCGCGCGCGTCCGGGCGTCCTCGGAGGCCGGAGCCCGGGCTTCGACATCGCGAGCCCGGGCTTGGACATCGCGGGGGGGATGTAGGAGGATGCCGGCGGCGGTGGACGCGGCGGTCGGCGCAGCGTCGTCACGCCGGGCCGCCGCGAAGCCGGAGCGACCGTTCGTGGTGGAAGTGAGCGTCGAGCGCGAGTTCGAATTCGGCGCCGACGACGTGTGGGCGGTCTTCGCCGATTTCGGCAACGTGAGCTGGGTGCCCGGCGTCGAGAAGGTCGAACTCGAAGGGGAAGGCATCGGCATGATCCGGCACCTCACCGTTCCGGTGTTTCCGCAGCTGCACGAACGCCTCGAGACGCTGGATCACGAGAACCGCGTGCTCGAGTACTCGATTCCCGCCGTCGCGTACATCGAGGTCAAGAACTACGTCGCCCGGGCGCACGTCATCGAGCTCGAGGGCGACCGTTGCAAGGTGCGCATGTCCTGCCAGGCGGAAGCCGACGGTGTGGCCGACGAACGAGCTGCCGCCAGGACCCGGACCTTCTACGAGTCGATGCTGACCTGGATCGACGCTTTTCTGCGAAAGTAGATCGCGCGCGCCGGGCAGCGCGCAGAGGGAGTTCGGGCGTGGAAGGATACGAAAGCGGGATCGGGGCCTCTCGGACCGAAGACGAAGGTGGAGCCACGCGGCGCTTCCAGATCGAGGGCAGGACCCTCGGCTACCCGGCCCGGTTCCCGGACGGCTCCTCGGCGGTCGGTCTCTTCCTCGTCCCCGCGAACGCCGCCCAGGCCCTGATCCGCGAGAGCGGCTTCGAGGTGGCGCCGGTCCTCCCGGGCCGCGCGGTCTTCTCCCTGTCGTGCGTCCACTACCGCGAATCCGACTGCGGCAGCTACAACGAGATCTCCCTGGGCTTCTTCGTGAAGAAGCAGCCCGCACGCGCGCGCGCGATCCCCTACCTCGGCACGTGGTGGCACATCGCGCGCGACGCCGCCGCCACCCACATCTGGAAGCTCCCCGTCACGACGCGCCTCGCCAACGACGCGGGGGTCCGGATGTGGGGCTTCCCGAAGACCGTCGAGGAGATCGACTTCGAGGTCGCCGACGGACGCGCCGCCTTCGGGCTGCGCATGGACGGACGCGAGGTCCTCCGCTACTCGGTTCGCGCCGAGGGAAGGCGGCGTCAGCCCCGCGGCGCCTCGGCCGTCTACTCCAACTTCGAAGGCGCCCCCCACGTCACCCATCTCGAGCACGAGTACCGCGACGCCGGCTTCCGCCTCGGCGGCGGCCGCCTCTCCCTCGGCGACCATCCCATCGCGGAGCAGCTTCGCGGCCTGGGCCTGCCGCGCCGGCCGCTCGTCGCCAGCTGGATGGGTCACCTCGCCTTCGAAGTCG
>Ga0224512_10004279_pt1 | contig 12134 bp, 11 predicted proteins | sample SF_May12_sed_USG_4_FD_169103 | JGI IMG/M metagenome (GOLD analysis project Ga0224512, IMG submission 169103) | Sediment microbial communities from San Francisco Bay, California, United States - SF_May12_sed_USGS_13 | ecosystem: Environmental > Aquatic > Marine > Sediment | place: USA... | reverse complement strand
GGAGCGGGTAGATGACGCAGAATTCTGCGGTTTTCCCGGACTGGCGCAAGAAAAAACATAAAATGCGAACTTTTTTCCGGAATTATGCTCTTCTGTTAACCTTTTGTTAGTGTGCCACGCATTATGGTGTCTATGCCCTTATGAGGCCCCTAGTTAGCATACTCTGGGTATTCGATCCCCCGTTTATGCCTCCCTGTCCAACTTGAGCCGCTTCGTGCGGCTCATTTTTTTTGACGGCGCATGAATTTAGCGCTAACGTATCGGCCGTGGGCAAGTTGGACAGGTAGGCAGGCCAGCGGCCCGGCATGGTTCGAAATCCCCGATTGGGGACGGTCGAGTGGGCCCTGCGGGTACCAAGACATTTCTGCTGGAGCTGCTTAAAGAATAATGGGGTCGCCTCATCGGGGCGGCCCCGTCATTTGTGGAGCATGAATTCCTTGCCGCCGCGCAGCGCAGGGCGCGGCCTTCCGATCGGGACATGGTGGACGCAAACATACCGCGACGGGGCGACTTCCCTTATTTCATGGCCATTCCGACCCGCTGGATGGACAACGATATCTATGGCCACGTCAACAACGTCACCTATTACTCGTACTTCGACACAGCGGTGAACCACCACCTGATCGAGGCCGGCGGGCTCGATATCCATGAGGGCCCGGCCTTCGGGGTGGTGGCGGAGACGAGCTGCCGGTTTCTGAAGGCACTGCAGTTCCCGGACGTCGTCAACGCCGGCATTCGGGTCACCAGGCTGGGCCGCAGCAGCGTGCGTTACGAGATCGGCCTGTTTTGCGCCGACGATGAGGAACCGGCAGCGGTGGGATCGTTCGTTCATGTCTGGGTGGACCGGGCCGCGCGCCGTCCCGTGCCGGTCCCCGATGCGATCCGCGCGGCCCTGGCGCCGCTGGCCGCACCGGCATCGTGAATCGAAAGGGGCGCGCCCTTCCGGACGCGCCCCGTTTCTTGCGGCAATGTCTTTCGGCCGGTCAGGCGGCCTTGCTGCCGGTCAGCGCCTTGCGGCCGGAGCCCTTGCCGATGGCGATGGTCCGCGGCTTCATGGCCTCGGGCACATTGCGGACGAGGTCGACCGTCAGCATGCCGTTGTCGACACTGGCGCCGGTCACCTCGATATAGTCGGCGAGGCTGAAGCGAAGTTCGAAGGCGCGCCGCGCGATGCCGCGGTGGATATAGCTGACCTCCTCCTTCTCGGCCTTTTCAGGCGTGCTGGTGATGGTCAGCTGGCCGTCCTGGACCTTGACTTCCAGCTCATCCTCGGTGAAGCCGGCCACCGCGACTGTGATGCCGTAGCGGTCGTCGCCGGTCTTGGCGATGTTGTAGGGCGGATAACCGGGCGCTTCGCCGGCGCCGGACATGCTGTCGAGCAGCCGGAACATCCGGTCGAACCCGATCGTGGAACGGGTAAGCGGGGAAAGATCGAACGTCGTACGCATAGCCACATCCTCCTTCTCAAGCGATATGGGTGTCTGGGGTCCACCACCATGGCCGGACCCCGCCGGGCATCCCCGGCACCATCGTGTTCCGACCCGAACGCGGCATCGGAACACCGATGCATGTAGGAAACAGTCTTTTGTTTTCAAGGGGCCGGATGGTTAACGATACCTAAATTTGTACCTTTCGAAAAAATGAGGTATATTAACGGCTTAAGACAATCTGGCGGCGCCGGTTTCGTCGTCTGGAGGAGTCACGCGATGACCGAAGGCAAAGGCCCGGGCGCCGCAGAATCGCCGCTCTATTTCAGGGGCACCTATGAGGAAGCCTTCGACCTTCTGGTCGAGGCCCGCAACTACGTCGAACACCGTGTGCCGGCGTTCAGATACAGCGAAGATCCGCCTGACCCGGTTGCCATGACCACCGAGACGATGCGGCTGACCTCACGCCTGATCCAGGTCATGGCCTGGCTGATGGCGCAGCGCGCCCTGCAGGACGGCGAAATCGCGGAGGCCGAGTTCGTCGAGGACAGGTATCGCCTCGAGGGGCACGATGTGTGCCTGAGACGCGCGATCGAGGATATGGACGATCTGCCGGAGGGCCTTAACGACCTGATGTCGCGCAGTTACGAGCTGTACAACCGCATCATGCGGCTCGACATGCAGTACGTGGACCCGAAAAAGAAGAACTGAGGCGCCGTTCCACGGCGCCGGGCCCGCGCCGCCGCTATTTCTTCAGGCCGAAGCTCTCGAACCGCTTGTTGAACTTCGCCACCTGGCCGCCGGAGTCCACCAGCCGGTGCACGCCGGTCCAGGCCGGGTGCGACTTCGGGTCGATTTCCAGCTTCAGCGTGTCGCCCGCCTTGCCCCACGTCGAACGGGTCTTGTAGGTCGTCCCGTCGGTCATTTCGACGGTGATCTCATGGTAATCGGGATGGATATCGGCCTTCATCGCTCGGTCCTCATGCAGAATAGCGCGGCTGTATAACCGAGACCGGCCCGCATTGCAAGCCCGGGCGTTGCGGGCGGGCGGGACGAATTCGCCATCGCTTTGCCAGATTTTAACGGTATCGGAGCAGGGTACCGGGGGCATACCGGCCGAGGCGAGGGATTTGGCGTTGGCGATCGTGCGAAATTTAAGGCGGGCGAATGCGATCCTGGCGGCACTGATCGCGTTCGTCCTGATATCGGGTTTCCTGGCGCCCCGGCTGCCGTTGGCGGATTCGCTCGCCCATTTCAGGTTTCACCTGACCGTCGCCATGGGACTCGCGGCTGTCTCGCTGTTCATATGGCGCGACTGGCGGGCGGCCGGCTTCGCTTGCGCCGTCGCCGTCGCCGGATTTATCGGGTTGGCGCCGGCCTTTCCGGTGTGGGGGACGGTGAAGGCCGGTGGCCCGGCACCGTCGATCACCCTCGTTCAGCTCAACCTGTCGTTCCGCAACCGCCGGCCGGAAGCGGTGGCCGATTTCATTCGCGCCGCAGGCGCGGATGTCGTCACGCTGCAGGAAGTGACACGCAATACCGGGCGCGTCATCGAGCTGCTCGGCGAAGACTATCCCAACAGGGTGCGGTGTCCGTTCGCGCGGGTCGGCGCCGTCGCGGTGCTCTCGCGCCTGCCGGGGGCGCCCGGCCCGACGCAAGGCTGCGTCGAAGGAAGCGGTCTCGCCTGGCTGCGGGTCATGGCCGGGGGCCGGCCGCTCAGCGTCGCGTCCGTGCACCTGCACTGGCCCTACCCGTTCGGTCAGGCGCCGCAGATCGATCGGCTGGAGGGCCGTCTTGAAAGTGTCCCCCGCCCGATTCTGTTGGCCGGCGACTTCAACGCGGCGCCATGGAGTCATGCGGTCGGCCGCGTAGCGGCGGCGACCGGGACAGAGGTCGCCGGCGGCCTGCGCTTCACCTTCGATCTGCGCCCAGGATCCTGGATACCGGCCATAGCCATGCCGATCGACCACGTGTTGCTGCCCGCCGGGATATCGTCGGCGGAGGTCAGGGTGGGCCCCGGCCCCGGGTCCGATCATCGTTCGGTGATCGCTCGGCTTGCCCTGGCGCCAGGGCCGCAAACGGGCCATGCGCCGGGCCCGCTCGCCCAGGGATCGACGGACGCCGAATAGAACGGGGGGGAACCCACGGCGCCTGTGCCCCGCGTCCGCTTGCCGCTTGCCTTGCACGCCCTCATATGCAATCTGGCGGCACGCGAGAGCCTTGGTATAAGGAGCCGGAACGTTGCGCCACCCGACCTATATGGACGCCGCGCTGAAGGAAGAACGCGGCAAGGCGAGCGACCTGCGCGCGCTGGCCGCGCTGCTGCGCTATGTCCGGCCCTACTGGCGGGCGGCCCTCGGTGCGGCGGTGGCGCTGGTGGTGGCGGCCGGCACCGTACTGGCCCTCGGCCAGGGGCTGCGGGCGCTGGTCGACAAGGGATTCAGCCGGGGCGACACGGGTCTTCTCGATACCGCGCTCCTGGTGCTGCTCGCCGTGATCCTGCTGCTGGCGGCGGCGACCTACAGCCGGTTCTACCTGGTCTCGTGGATCGGCGAGCGGGTCGTCGCGGATCTGCGCCGCGCCGTGTTCGACCACGTCGTCAGGCTCAGTCCCGGGTTCTTCGAGATCACCCGCACCGGCGAGGTGCTCTCCCGGCTGACCACCGATACGACGCTGCTGCAGATGGTGATCGGCTCGTCGGTGTCGGTCGCGATCCGCAACTTCCTGCTGTTCTGCGGCGCCAGCGTCATGCTGGCGGTGACCAGCCCCAGGCTCACCGGACTCGTCTTCCTGTGCGTGCCCCTGGTCATCGCGCCGATCGTGATCTTCGGGCGGCGGGTGCGGCGGCTCAGCCGCGCGGCGCAGGACAGGGTCGCCGACCTCTCGGCCTATGGCGACGAGGCGCTGCACGGCATCCGGACCATGCAGGCCTATACCCATGAGGACGAGGACCGGCGGCGTTTCGGCGATGTCACCGAGTCCGCCTTCCTTGTCGCCGTGCGGCGCATCGGCGCGCGGGCGCTGCTGACCGCTTTCGTCATCACGCTGGTGTTCGGCGCCGTCGGCACGATCCTGTGGGTCGGCGGCCACGACGTGATCGCCGGGCGGATCACCCCGGGCGATCTGTCCGCCTTCGTGTTCTACGCCGTCATCGTCGCGGGTTCGGTCGGCGCGATCTCCGAGGTGGTGGGCGATTTACAGCGCGCCGCCGGCGCCGCCGAACGGCTGCTCGAGCTGCTGCATACCCAACCACAGATCGCCGCGCCGGCCAGCCCGGTGGCGCTGCCGGAGCCGCCGCGCGGCGCGGTCCGCTTCGAGGACGTCACCTTCAACTATCCCTCGCGGCCCGGGATCGCGGCGCTCGACGGGTTCGAGCTCGCCGTCGCGCCCGGCGAATCGGTGGCGCTGGTCGGCCCGTCCGGCGCCGGCAAGACCACCGTCGTGCAGTTGCTGCTACGCTTCTACGACCCGGATTCCGGCGTTGTCCGCCTCGACGGCATCGATCTGCGCGACGCCGATCCGCAGGCCGTCCGCGCCCGCTTCGCGCTGGTCGCGCAGGAGCCGGTGATCTTTGCCGACAATGCCTGGGAAAACATCCGCTATGGCCGTCCCGGCGCCGGCGACGATGCGGTCCGCGCCGCCGCCGAAGCCGCCGCCGCCACCGAGTTCCTCGACCGCCTGCCGGACGGCTTCGACAGCCATCTGGGCGAGCGCGGCGTGCGGCTGTCCGGCGGCCAGCGCCAGCGCATCGCCATCGCCCGGGCGATCCTGCGCGACCCGGCTGTGCTGCTGCTCGACGAGGCGACCAGCGCACTGGACGCCGAATCCGAGCGGCTGGTGCAGGAGGCGCTGGAGCGCCTGATGCAGGGCCGCACCACGATCGTCATCGCCCACCGCCTCGCCACCGTATTGAAGGCCGACCGCATCGCGGTGATGGATCAGGGCCGCATCGTCGACGAGGGCACGCATGACAGCCTCAGCCGGGCCGGCGGCCTCTACGCCCGGCTTGCCAGGCTCCAGTTCGACCAGGGCCGCGCCCTGGCCGGCGACGATGAGGCGGCGGCCGTGTAGGGGCGGGGGCTGGGACGGCCGGCAACGGCCTCAGACCTGCCCGGCAAGAAGGTCCGGCTGCGCCTCCGCCGGATCGGATGCCTGCGACTGGACCTTCCACAGCGCGGCATAGACGCCGTCGCGCTCGACGAGGCCCGCGTGGGTGCCGCGCTCGACGATGCGCCCGCGGTCGAGGACGATGATCTCGTCCGCGTCGACCACCGTCGACAGCCGGTGCGCGATGATGATGCGGGTGGTCTCGCCGAAGGCGCCGGTAAGGTTCCGCTGCACCGTCGCCTCGGTGTGGCTGTCGAGCGAGGAGGTCGCCTCGTCCAGCACGACGATCCGCGGCCGCCGCAGGATCGACCGCGCCAGCGCCACGCGCTGCTTCTCGCCGCCCGAAAGCTTCAGGCCGCGCTCGCCGACGACCGTCCGGTAGGCCAGCGGCAGCGCCATGATGAAGTCGTGCAGCTCGGCGGCGCGGGCCGCCTCCTCGACCGCGGCGTCATCCGCCCCGGGGCGGCCGAAGCGGATGTTGTCGCCGATCGTATCGTTGAACAGCACGGTGTCCTGCGGCACCGCGGCGAGCGCCCGGCGCAGGCTGTCCTGCGTGACCCGCCTGATGTCGTGCCCGTCGACGGCGATGCGCCCGCGGCTGACGTCGTAGAAGCGGAACAGCAGCCGGGCGATGGTCGACTTGCCGGCGCCGGTCGGGCCCACGATGGCCAGCGTGCGGCCGGGCCGGGCGGTGAACGAGACGCCGTGCAGGGCGCCGCGACCGGGCCCGTATTCGAACGAGACCTTCTCGAACGACAGCTCCCCCGGGCCCTCACGCAGCGGTTCGGCGTCCGGCCGGTCGACGATCTCCGGCCGCTCGTCCATCAGGTGCAGCAGCTGCTCGAGGTCGATCAGCGCCTGCTTGATCGAGCGATACAGATTGCCGAGCCGCTCCATCGGGCGGATCAGCTGCAACAGGTAGGCGTTGACCAGCACCAGCTCGCCGACGCTCATCGCGCCTGCACGCACGCGGCCGACGGCGAGAAACAGGATGATGCCCATCGCCGCCGCGATGATGGTCATCATCGCCATGCCCAACAGGCTGCGGAAGGTCAGCGAGCGTACGGTCAGAGATTCGACCTCTCCGAGGCTGTGGTCGTAATGCGCGGCGACGTGCCCCTCGTTGCCGAACAGCTTGACCGCCTCGAAGTTCAAGAGGCTGTCGACGGCCTCGCCATGGGCGCGCGAGCCGGTCTCCACGGCGCGCCGCTGGTGCACCCGCAGGCGGTTCGAGCCGGCCACCAGGACGATGCCATAGAGCGTCAGCGCGGCGGCAAGAATCGCCGCGAACACCCAGTCGACGGCGAACAGCATGACCACCGTCACGAACACGATCTCCGAGCCGAGCGGCAGGATCAGGAATACCGCGTCGAACAGGATCTCGCGCAGGCCGCGCAGGCCGTTGTCGAGGATCCGGCTGATCTGCCCGGGCTTGCGCGCGAGGTGGAAGCGGATCGACAGCCCGTGCATGTGCTCGATCGCGCGGAGCGCGAGGTTGCGCTGCAGCCGCTGGTCGATCGGCGCGAACAGCGCCCAGCGCGATTCGTTGAGCAGCCGGGTGATCCAGTAGAGCCCGACATAGCCGGCCAGAAACACCCCGCCGGCGACGGCCCATTGCCGCTCCGGCGCCGCGACGCTGTCGACGAGCCGCGCGAACAGCAACGGCACCAGCGCGTTCAGCATCGCCGTGCCGGCCAGCAGCACCATGGCGGCGCCGAGCCGCAGCTTGAGCCCCGGCATGTCGGTCGGCCACAGCAGCCGCATCAGGCGGCCGACGCCGGCCCAGCCGGCGCCTTTCATCGCCGCTTCGGAGGATGTCGTCCGGAATTCCCGCGCCATCGCCGCCGCATTCTCCCGTTGCCGGCCGGCGTCCGGGACTACGCCGCCGTGCCGTCGTGCACCGTGCGGGAATCCGCCGGCGCTTCGGTGCGCTCGCGCATGCCGTAGTCGCGAATGACAGAGGCGACGCGCAGCGTGTAGTTGCGAAAGATGCCGCCCCGGCCGGCCGCCTGCGCCGCGCGGTGCTCCGCGACCTGGCGCCACGCCGCCACCGCCGCCTCGTCACGCCAGTACGACAGCGACAGATACTTGCCCGGCTCGGTCAGGCTCTCGAAGCGCTCGATCGAGATGAAGCCGTCGATCCCGGCAAGGTGCGACCGCAAGTCCGCGGCGATGTCCAGGTAGTCCTGGGTGCGGCCCTCCGCGGGCCAGACCTCGAATATCACGGCGATCATCGTCGTCCCTCCCGTCCCAAGTCGCCGCAGCCGGCGCCCGACGCCAGCCTAGCGCAGACCGGGCGGGCACGGAAGGGAGGGGTAATGCTCCGGGCGCGTAGACATATCCCACCGGCACTGCAAGAACATGCCCACACGCGCTGCCGCGATGGCTCCGGCCGATTGGCTTGTCAGACCACTGCCCCGAACAAAGTGCCGATCCCGGCAGTCAAGGCCATCGCAAGTGCACCCCACAGTGTGACGCGCACTGCCGCCTTCACGATACCCGCGCCGCCGGCGCTTGCCGACACCGCACCCAGCAACGCCAGACCGACCAGCGACGCGATCGAAACCACGAGAATGGCGTGCGTGAGCGGCGCCAGAACCACCGCAATCAGCGGAAGCAACGCTCCGATCGAAAAGGTCGCCGCCGAAGTCACGGCGGCCTGAACCGGCCGCGAGCCGACGGTCTCTGAAATGCCGAGTTCATCGCGCGCATGGGCAGCCAGATCATCATGCTCCGTAAGCTGGGTAGCGACCTGGCGCGCGAGGCCGATCTCGACGCCGCGTGCCACGTAGATCTGCGCCAACTCCTCAAGCTCGGCCTTGGGGGCTTGATCGAGCGCCTTTCGCTCCTTGTCAATGTCCGCCCGCTCGGTGTCGGACTGCGAACTGACCGAGACGTATTCACCGGCCGCCATCGACATCGCTCCGGCGACCAGACCGGCGACACCGGCAATCAGAATGCCGCTCCGGTCCGCCGAGGCCGCAGCCACGCCAACGATCAGGCTCGCGGTCGAGACGATGCCGTCATTGGCGCCCAGAACCGCCGCGCGCAGCCAGCCGATGCGATGGACGAAATGATGTTCGCGTCCCTGCGAAATTGCTCTCATGTGGACTATTCCTTGACCAGCCTCATCCATCGTAGACCGCCGTCGGTTCGCTCGGCAATTCAAGACCTGTGGACGAAAAAAGGGCGGCGCTGTCCTTCCGGCGGTCGGTGCTCACGCAGACTTCCGATTGCCCTCCAGCCAGGCGTCGACCAGGGCGACGGTCTCGTCGACGGCGTCGGACTGCATGCCCTTCTGCGCTGCGAGCGTGCGCACCAGGCAGTCGACGCGCTCGATGTTCGGCGCGCCGGCGGCCAGCGCCCGCGCGGCCGAGGACGGCTTGACCAGCCCCTGCGCCGCGTTGGCGTATTTCTCGAACGGGACCATATCGTCCCGCGAAGCGCCCAGCGCCACGCACAAATCGCCGACCCAGGCATAGATCGACCGCGACACCTCGAGGTCGCTGTGCACCGCCTCCTTGATCGAGCGCATCGTGCCCTTCTGCACGCAGCGATAATTCCCGGTCAGCAGCATGCTCCACTTCGCCAGCGGCACGAAGATCGAGTCGTGCACCTTGAGCTTGACCGGCAGTTCGATCGGCCCGTCGCCGGCGTCGTACCGGACGGCCTCGATATCCGCCTGCATCTGCCGCAGCATGCCGGTGTGCTCTTCGGACTCGAACCGCGCCGCCTTGAAGTTGGTCGGCAGGGCGACCTGCAGCACGTAGATCGGCTCTTCCGGCGGGCGGAAGGCCTGCGGATCGGGGCTGCACAGGGTCATTGATGCCGGATCGAAGCTGTCCCACACGGCGGGCTCGGTGTAGCAGTGCCTCAGGGTGTTGGTGTCGAGGCCGGGCATGCGCGCGAGGTACGGCAGCGGCGGCATGTTCATGATCGACATGCAGGGGGTCCGGGACCTGGCCACCGCATCGAGCAGCTCGCGCACGCCCGGCGCGCGGTATTGCGGCTCCTGCATGGCCAGGGTGACGAGGTCGAAATCCGCCGGGTCGACGGCGTCGGTGGTCGCCGCCGACAGGGCGCCCTTGCACTGCCGCGAATCGATCTCGACGAGGTCGTCCCTGCCCCTGACCGGCAGCCGCACACGGGTGCCGTTTTCGTTGATCGCCGTTACCTCTTCGGGCAGGCACACCAGGGTCACGTTGTGCCCCGCGAGTATCAGCTTGGTTGCCAGGAGGGAGCCGTAGGAAGCGCCCATGATCATTACGCTGTAGGTCTTCGTCATGACAGGCCTGTCCTCGGTGTCAATGGTGCGCCGGCGGCGCCGTTGTATACAATCTGGAAAAACGCAGGGAACCTATGCCCCGGGGCGATGCGGGTCAAGCCTTGATGGCCGGAAATCGCGCCATCGCCCCGGCGCGGATGGCCGTATGGGCGCGGAACGCGGAACGGCCCCGGCGGTCGCAGCCGCCATCGTCGCGCTCACCGCGGCGAAGCGCAGCGTCCGCAGCCTGTCTTCCGGGCCCTGAGTAAGCTTGGCCGCCCGGCCGGACCGGCAAATGGCGCTGCCTACTGCGTCGCGGCGGAGGGCTGCACCGTCACCAGCAGGATGCGGTTGGTGCTGCCCTGGTGGATCAGCAGGTTGCCGTCGCGCGTCGGCAGCATGTGCCGGACGATGCCGGCATGGATGCCGCCGGACGGGATCGGCCAGCTCTGGAACGTTTCCGTTGCGGGGTCGAAGCGGACCAGCGCATCCGGCCGCATGCCCGACTCGTTGTACCAGACGATGCCGTCCACGACCGCGATGGCGTAGGGGTGCGACTTCGGCCCGCTCGGCGACGGCCACTCCCGGATCGCGCCGGTCTTCGGGTCGTACCGGCCGAGCCGGCCCTGGGACGAATTGACATACCAGATCATGCCGTCGCCGGCGATGTCGAGGCGCCGCACGGTCGTCGCCGCGATCGGCAGCTTGATTTCCGTCAGCGCCATCGTCGCCGGGTCGACCCTGACCAGGCAGTTGCTGCCGTTGCAGGCGACCCACGGTACCCCCTTGTCGTCGATCTTGATGCCGTAGGGCTTGGAGCCCGGCGTCGTCATGGTCACCAGTCTGATGTCGCCGGTCCCGGGGTCCAGCCGGCCCACCATATTGCTGTGCTGGAGGGTGAACCAGAGGATGCCCTTTTCATCGAAGACCGCCGTGTGCGGATCCTTCGCGGCCGGGTCGGGCATCCTGTACACGGTGATCTTGCCGGTCGTCGGGTCGAGCTTGCCGATGGTGCCGTTCTTGTTCCCCGTAAACCAGACGTCGCCGGCGCGATCGAGGGTCACGGTGTGCGGCATCGCGTTGGCCGGCAACGGGTATTCCGTCATCGCGCCGGTCGCGGGATCGATCCGCCCGACGAGGTTGCCCCACTGCCCGGCCCACCAGATCGAGCCGTCGGCCGCTTCGACCGGATCGCGCGAGCGCTGGCCGAGCGTCGGGACCTGCCATTCGGTGAACGCGATCTTAGCCGCGCCCTGCATCAGCTTCGGCGCCCGCCTTGTGTTCGGGGGAAAATGCGCCGCCAGGTACTGCACGATCCGGCCCTGGCCCTCGGGGCTGCCGGACAGGTCGATCATCGTGCCGGTCAGTTCCGTCCAGCCCGCTTCTGTGTAGCCGGAACTGCGCGCGATCTGATTGGCCCCGTGGCACGAGGTGCAGACGGCCTCGACCAGGTCCCGGCCCTCGCCATCGGGCAAACTCGATCCCTGGCCCAGCGCCGGGGCCACGAGAGCGAAGGGTGCGCACAAGAACGCCCCCGCCAAAGATGCAATCGACAGTATTTTCATTTCCCATCTCCCGCCGGTCCGGTTGTGAATTATCGGTCGAATATCGTTCTGCCTGCCGGAGCCGGAAGTCAAGCGGCAACGCATAGCCATCGCCGGATCCCGCCGCCGCCGCTGTCGATCTTGGCAGTCACTTTCGTTGCGTCCGGCGCACCATCTGTCTCAAGGCGACCTCGGTACTGGATCGTGCTAGTGATGACTCCTGCAGGGCGACTTGCCCGATCCAGCAGCACCAGCCAGCGGAGCGTCTTTCGCACAATGCCCAGTGACCCATCTCCTGCCGCCGGCGACTCCGACGACCGCAGCCTCGCGTTCCGGCTTTTCGATCTCGCCACCGGTGACGAGGACGCGCGCCTGTGCCGCGACATCGCCGACGACCAGTGCCGCGAGCAGCCCCGAAGCTTCCTCATCCAGGTCTTGGCCCAGGCCCTGAGCAAGACTGGCGACGCCCTGGCCGACAGCAAGGTGGTGCTGCCCTGGCTTTTGGGCGCGGTCGGTGCGCCGATCCATCTGGTCGGCCTCTTGGTGCCGATCCGCGAATCGCTGGCGCTGATGCCGCAAATCCTCATCGGTGGCGTCATTCGTCGCTTTCCGGTGCGCAAGGGTTTCTGGGTTGCCGGCAGCCTGGTCGAGGGGCTCTGCGTCATCCTCATGGGCGTCGTCGCGGCGCTGGGCCTGCGCGGCGCCGCCGCCGGCTGGGTCATCGTCGGCCTGCTGGTGGTCTTCAGCCTGGCGCGCGGGGTCGCCTCGATCGCCGCCAAGGACACGCTGGGG
>Ga0224512_10004278_pt1 | contig 12135 bp, 9 predicted proteins | sample SF_May12_sed_USG_4_FD_169103 | JGI IMG/M metagenome (GOLD analysis project Ga0224512, IMG submission 169103) | Sediment microbial communities from San Francisco Bay, California, United States - SF_May12_sed_USGS_13 | ecosystem: Environmental > Aquatic > Marine > Sediment | place: USA: California... | reverse complement strand
CGGCGATCCCCCGGCGTCGCAGGAGGATGGCGACCGCGGCCGCCCGCACGTCGGGAGCGCGGTCGTTGCGGAGCAGCGCGGCCAGCCGCGCATCCGGGATGGCGTCGGCGCCGTACACCACCGCCAGCAGGCGCAGCGCCCCCTCGTCGCGTGCCAGCAGCTCCGCGACCGCCTCGGCCGAGATCCCGCCGTCGAGCAGCGCCAGGGCGGTGAGCGCCGGTGCCTCCAGCGCCTCGCCCGGCGCGGCCAGGGGGGCGATCACAAGCCGGAGCGCTTCGAGGCGGCGCTCTCCCGCCAGGCCGAGCAGCGCCTCCCGCACCGGGGTCGGCCGGCCCGGGTCGGCGAGGGCCCGCGCCAGCGCCGCGCCGCCGCCGCCGGCGAGGCGCCCTTCGAGCCCGGGCAGGGTCCGGAGGCGCGCGACGGCCGCCTCGGCCAGGATCGGGTGCCCCCCGGCCACCAGTCGCGCGAGGTCCGTCACTCCCGGCTCTGCCCGACGCGACGGAGGATCGAGCTGGAGGTAGGCCGCCAGCAGGTTCGTGGTCGCCGGGTCGGGAGCCCGCAGGTAGGCCCCGAAGCGCGCGCCGATCACGAAGCCCTTGCGGTGGGGGAAGCGCCGCACCCAGAGCGTCTGCCCCGGGACGGGGTCGAGCGCCAGCAGCACGCGCTCGCCGTCGCCGAAGCGCGAGCCGCCCGCGACGTCGAACTCCTCCCAGCCGATGGCGACGCTCGGCTCGCCGCCGACGTCGCCGGCGAGCAGGCGCTCGACGTCGAGCGTGGCCCGGTAGCCGTGCTCGTCGAGACGCGTGGGCCCGGTGACGGTGCCCACCACCACCGCGCTCGCCGTCTCCGCGGCCTCGAGCAGCTCCGGTCGCCCCGCCGTGTAGTCGAGAACGCTCGCCGCATGCGGATGCAGCGCGCCGGCGGCGAGCAGCAGCGCTGCCGCGAAAGCTCCGCAGCGCCAGCCGATCAGGGGCAGCTTCCGACGACGTTCACGCCCGGCGCATCGAAGTCGGAATCGTCGTTCACGCTGGCGTAGAGGGCGTTGGTGAAGCCGAGAGCCTGCACGCCCCCCTCGCCCGAGTTTCCGTCGAGCAGGTTCGCGAGCGTCGTGTTCCCCGTCTTGTTCAGGCTCGCCGGCATCTCCGGGAACATGGGCTCCGAGTCCCAGGCGTTGCCGCCGTCGGTGCCCTTCACCACGACGACGAACCAGGTGTCTTCAGCGAGGCTCGCCATCGACGGGATGTCGTCGGGCACGCGGACGGTGAGCAGCGTGTCATAGCGGTCCGCGCCGGTGATCGAGGGGACGTAGTTGTTGACGGTCGAACGCGTGAAGTTGGGAGTCGGCCCCGGGGACAGCGTGTACGTGAGCGTCGGGCAGGCCGTGTAGCGCGTGGGCGTGCCGCCGGTGCTCCCGGTGGCGTCCGTGGCCGCGTTGGCGTAGATCTCGATCGTGTCGTACTCGGCCCAGAGCGGCGCCTGCACGTGGATCTCGAGGTCCAGCTCCCTGCCGGTGCCGGCCCCCGCCGAAGTGTCGTTGTTCACGTCGAGCCGCGTCGAGCCGGTGAGCGTCAGGTCGGCGACCTCGGAGCCCTCGGTCTGGAGCAGGCGCGTCTGCACGTAGATCCCCTGACCGCCCACCGCGCGGCCGGCGACCACGGCCTCCGCCACGTCTTCGCCGTCGATCCCGGCGATCGCGTCCGAGGCAGAGGCCGTCCAGGCGCGCGCGCCGCCGGAGCGGAGGTTCAGGTACTCGTGCGAGTCCGTGTCGGCGATGGCCGTGGGGCCGTACCCTGCGGCCTGGCTGCTGTGGCCGCGGCCCTGGTTGATGAGGTTCATCCAGACGCCGATCCGACCGTTCAGGAACTCGGTCAGCGCGTGGCTTCGGGTGTAGCCGTTCCACACCTCGAGGGCCGGGAACTGAAAGAAGAACTCCGTGCTGGGCGGCAGCCGGAAGCCCGCCGCCTCCGCATTGGTGAGCGCCGTGCTGGGCGGGTCGACGCCGGTGTCGATCTGGAGCGGGCCGAAGTGGTCGTCGAAGTGGTTGACCTGGACCGCCACGGTCGCCGCCGTGTTGTTCGGGTCCGTCACCGCCGCGGCGTAGATCTCCGCGGGGGTCAGCACCCAGTTGCCGAACGACGGGAAGTCCTGGCCGGCGATCTCGGCCCCGCCCCAGTCCGTTGAGCCGCCCGAGGGGCGCGTGGCGTCGACGTTGCGCGGGTAGGAGTTGTAGTGCCCGGTGTCGAAGCTCGTGATCTCCTCGCCCACGGTCGAGGCGAGGAAGGCCCCGAGACCGAGCGCGGTGATTTCGGGAGTGATCGTGGCGTGGGCGTCGTGGTCCGTCAGGACCAGGTTCTCGACGCCCTCGCCCGCGTACTGCGAGGCGCGGTCGTTGTGGCTGATGCGCGAGTCGGGGCTGTTGATCTGGTGGACGTGGAAGTCCGACGAGACGAAGCCCGTCGTGTCCAGCACGCGGTGGAGGGTCGCGTTGACGGTCTCGGAGCCGCCGGCGGCGAGGATGACCTCCTCGTTATGCGACGAGTATTCGGTGCCGCGGCTGACGAAGACCTGGTAGGTGCCGGGCTCGAGGTCGAAGGTGACGCTGCCGCTCGAGTCCGTGTAGTCGGAGTAGACGACGCCGAAGGGGATCGGGTCCTTGAACGGGTCGCTGAACAGCCCGGACGCGACGTTGAAGCTGATGTTGCCGGTGAGGACGACCTCGGGGCTCGGGTCGAAGCCCACGACGGTGACCCGCGCCGGGATGTCGGTCAACGTGGGCCCCGGGGTCTCCTCCTGGGCATTTACGGTGACCGTGCCGGTGTTCGGCAGCTCGATGTCGATCACCTCCGGGGTGGCGGAGGCGATGGTCGCGGAGTTGTACGTCGGCGTGGCTCCCCCGCCCTCGTACGCCCAGCCCCGCTTGGCCGCGGCGACCGAGTAGCTTCCCTCCGGGAGCGTCCCCGCGTAGCAGCCGCTCGCGTCCGCCGTGTACACCGCCTGCACGAAGTCGATGGGTCCCGGGTCGGGGGTTCCGACGACGACCGTCGCGCCCGGCACCGGCGTGGCCCCGCTCGTTCCCGCCACGGTGACGCAGCCGGAGATCGAGCCCGTCGTGGTGCTGCGGAGCTTCGCGACGAGCTCCGTGCCGCTGGCGCCGTCGCCGTCGCCCACGCCGAAGTAACGCGTGAAGGTGCTCTTGCCGCCGTTCTGGGCGACCGTGAAGTCCGGCCCCAGCAGTCCGGCCAGCACCAGAGGGACGTTGTGGCCGTACAGGACGAAGGAGACGCCCGATGTGGTGAAGGAGCTCGAGTCGTTGCCGGTTCCCAGCGGGTCCGGGTCCTGGGTCAGCGTGTAGCTGACGCCCTCCGCCTCTCCGATGCCGTAGTACGTGAGGAAGTCGATGCCGCCGGTCGCGAAGAGCTCGCCGATCCCGGCGTCGCCGGAGCTGAGGAGCGGGTTCGCCATGAACTGCTCGAACTCGCCCATGCCGTTGAGGTAGTCCCCGACGAAGAGCCCGAGGTTGAAGGTCTCGTTGTTCGTCACCTCGGTGTCGATGGTGACGTAGTCCTCCCCGGGCTCGAGGGTGTAGGTGTTGCAGGCCGTGATGTTGTAGTCGAGGTCGTCGACGCCCCCCGGCAGGCCGCCGCCCACCGCCGCGGCCTGGGACGAGGCGTTGATGTAGTCGAGGAGGTCGTCGGGTCCGCAGCTGCGGACGATCGCCGCCGTCCCGTCCTGCCCGTTGTTGACGATCGTGATCGAGGTCGCGTTGACGACCGACTCGATGTTGAGCGACGGCTGGACCTCGAAGAAGCTGTCGAGGCCGGGCTTTCCGACCAGCGCCGCGTCGATGAGGTTGCCGCCGAACTGGCCCACGCTGTGCAGGTCGCGCAGGCCCGCTCGCTGGACGGCGAAGCGCGCGACGGTGTTCTGGAGCATGTAGTCGTCCGCCTGGTTGTGGGCGAGCGGGCCGGTGATCCGGTCCGACTCGTCGAACTCGGTGGTGGCCGGATCGTCGGCGGCGGCCAGCACGAAGGCGCGCGCCTTGGGCGGGACGTACTTGAAATCCTGCCTCTTGGTGACGACAGTCTCCGCGTCCAGCCGCTTGGCGCTCACCCGCAGGACGTTGGCGTCCTTCAGCGGGAAGCCGGGATTCACCGTGGCCGTGTAGACCGGCCCGCCGGAAACCGTGATGGGCTCGTCGTTCAGCGTCGCCTGGAGGGTGGAGAGGTCGAGGGAGCTGCCCGCGATCTCGAACTGCACCGAGAAGCTGAAGGTGGTCACGTCGCTGACGGGGGCCTGGATCGTGATGTCCGCAGCGGGCTGGCAGCTGACGGCCAGCTGCCAGGCGACCACCGCGATCAGGGCGACGGTGAGGTGGCGACGGCTCATGGGGCGCTCCTCCAAGGCGCGCAAGCGCGCGCAAGAATCCATCCCGAGTTTACGCGGGCGAGCTACGAAAATGCAATGAATTCAACCTGTTTCGTGACCCCGGCTCACCCCGGGGAAGCCGGCCGCCGCCTCCAGCCGGCGCACGGCCTCTCCCGGATCCTCGGTGACCCCAAGGAAGCGGCGGACCTCGGGCTGGTCGAGGCCGTCGCGGACGCCCCGATCGATCTGGGCGAGGAGCGGGTCGAAGAAGCCCCCCACGTTCAGCAGGACCACCAGCCGGTGATGGAGGGCCAGCTTGCGAAACGAGAGGATTTCCGTGACCTCCTCCAGGGTCCCGAGCCCTCCGGGAAGGGCCACGAACCCCTCGGCGCGCTCGTCGAGCCCCGCCTTGCGGGCGCGCATGTCGTCGACGGCGTAGAGGTCGTCGAGGCCCATGTGGTGGACGTCCTGCTCGATGAACTCGCGCAGGATCACGCCGCGAACGATCGCCCCCCCGGCGAGGGACGCGTCGGCCACCGCGCCCATCAGGCCGGTCCGTCCGCCGCCGTAGATGAGTGTGTGTCCGCGTCGGGCGATCTCCGCCCCCAGGTGACGCGCGGCAGCGAGGTGGAGCTCCTCGGCGCGGGAGCTGGACCCACAGAAGACCGCGATCCGCACCGCGACTAGCGCCGTCCCCGCCGCCGGCCCCCTTGACCGCCCGGGGAGCGCCGTCGCTTCCCCCTGGGACGATCCGGTTCCCGGGGGGGCGCCGACCGGGGGGGCGCCGAGGAGGGGGGGGGCTCGATCACTGTGGTCTCGGGCCGGTGCTCCCGCAGGTAGGAGGCGCAGATTGCGGCGAGGTCGCGCTTGCCCTCGGGCGCTGCGGCCAGCGATTCGACGATCGGGATGAAGCGGTCGACGTTCCAGGCGCGCTCGGACTCGGGCAGGTGGCGCACCTCCTGCTCGATCTTCACGGACAGGCGTTCCTTCAACCGCTCCAGGATCTCCGCGTCGGTCGGCAGCTTTCGCTCGGCGATCTGGATCCGATTGACCTGCTGCACCTGGCGAAAGTTCCCGATGTCGAGGCCGGAAATCAGCGAGATCGCCAGGCCGGCCGTGCCCATCCGCCCCGTTCGCCCGGTCCGGTGCACGTAGACCTCCGGCGACTCCGGCGCCGTGAAGCCGATCACACAGCTCAGGCGGCTGATGTCGATGCCGCGTGCGGCGACGTCGGTGGCGACGAGGAATCGGAGCTTCCCCGCCTTGATCTTCCCCATCGCCTCTTCGCGCGCGGCCTGGCTGAGGTCGCCGGAGATCTGGTCGGCGTCCAGGCCCCGCCGCTGGAGAAAGGAGGTCACGTAGCGGACGTCGGCCTTGGTGTTGCAGAAGATGATCGCGCTCTCCGGATCCTCGTACTCGATGATGCGGACGAGGTTCGCCTCCTTCTCTTGTGCCGTCGTGACGACGAAGTAGTGCTCGATCTCCTGGGGCGCGATCTGGCCCTCGGAGGGCGAGACGTACTCCGCGTCGCGCAGGAAGACCCGGCTGAGGGAGCGGACCCGCTCGGGAATCGTCGCCGAGAACAGGCAGGACTGCCGCTCGTCGGGCAGGTACGTGCGGATCTCCCGCATGTCGGGCCAGAAGCCGAGGGAGAGCAGCTCGTCGGCCTCGTCGAAGACGACGATCTTCACGTCGTCGAAGCGCAGCCGACCCGCGCCGAGGTGGTCGAGGATGCGGCCGGGTGTGCCCACCACCACCTGGACGCCGGCGTCGATGGCCTCGATCTGCTGCGTGTAGCCGACCCCGCCGTAGATGGGAACGCAGCGCACGCCTCTGTGGCGGCCGAGCGCCGTGATCTCGCCGGCAACCTGGTTGGCCAGCTCGCGCGTCGGAGCCATCACCAGGGCCTGACAGGCCATGAGGTCGGGATCGAGCTCCGCCGCGATGGGGATTCCGAACGCACCCGTCTTCCCGCTTCCGGTGTGCGCCTGGACGATCAGGTCGCACCCGCGGCGCATCATGGGGATGACGCGCGACTGCACGGGTGTCGGCTGGCTCCAGCCGAGCTCGCGGATGGCGCGTTGGATCGGCTCGGGCAGGTCGGAGAAGAGCTCGGAGAGTTCGCTCGTTTCGTTCATCGCGGGGGCGATGAAGCTATCACGCCGCGTCGCCGTGCGCTTGCTACGCTGCGGCCATGCCGCGCATCACCCGAGCCGAGGTCGAACGGGTCGCCGTGCTCGCCCGCCTCTCCGTCTCCGACGAGGAAGCCGATCGGCTCGCCGTCGAGCTCGACGAGCTGCTCGAGTACGTGGAGACGTTGCGCCAGGTCGACACCCGCGACGTCGAGCCGACGTCGCACGTGATCCCGTTGGCGACGCCGATGCGCGAGGACCGGGCCGTTCCCGGCATCGACCCCGAGCTGGCTCTCGCCAACGCCCCGGAACGGCAGGGCACGGCCTTCGTGGTGCCGAAGGTGATCGACGGCGAAGACGGGGGATAGCGTGTCGGAGCCCCTCGCCACGCTCGCATCGATGCGCGAAGCGCTCGACGCCGGCGCCGCGTCGTCCGTCGATCTGGTGGAGGGTTGTCTCGCGCGCGCCCGGGCGGCGCAGGACGCGCTTCACGCCTTCGCGGGACTGCGGGAAGAGGGCGCCCGCGCCGAAGCGGCGGCGGCCGACGCGCGCCGCGCCAGCGGCGCGCGTCGCTCGCCGCTGGACGGCCTGCCGGTGGCCATCAAGGACAACATGGTCCAGACGGGCGAGCCCACCACCTGCGCCTCGCGCATCCTCGAGGGCTTCGTCTCGCCCTACGCGGCGACGGTGGTGGAACGGCTCGAGCGGGCGGGGGCGATCCCGATCGGCCGCACGAACATGGATGAGTTCGCCATGGGCTCCTCCACCGAGCACTCGGTGTACGGCGCGGCGCGCAACCCCTGGGATCGCGCGCGCACGCCGGGCGGCTCGTCGGGGGGCTCGGCGGCGGCGGTGGCCGCGGGGCTCGTGCCCGGCGCCCTCGGCAGCGACACCGGCGGCTCGATCCGGCAGCCGGCGTCGTTGTCGGGAGTGGTCGGGCTCAAGCCGACCTACGGCCGCGTCTCGCGCTGGGGGCTAGTGGCGTTCGCCTCCTCACTCGACCAGATCGGGGTGATGGCACATACCGCGGCCGATTGCGCCTGGCTGCTGGAGGCGATCGCCGGCCACGATCCGCGGGATTCCACGTCGCTGCCGGAGCCGGTTCCCCGCTACGGCGAGACGCTGGACGGGGACGTGTCGGGCCTGGTGCTGGGGCTGCCCCGCGAGTACTTCGTCGAGGAGGGCGTCGATCCCGAGGTGCTCTCCACGGTGCGCGCGGCAGTGTCCGAGCTCGAGCGGGCGGGTGCGAAGCTGCGCGAGGTGTCGCTGCCCCACACGCGCTACGCCGTCGCCACCTACTACCTGATCGCCACCGCGGAGGCCTCGAGCAATCTCGCGCGCTACGACGGGGTGCGCTACGGGCACCGGGCGGCCGGAGTCCGGGATCTCACCGAGATGTACCACCGCACCCGCTCCGAGGGCTTCGGGGCCGAGGTGAAGCGTCGCATCGTCCTCGGAACCTACGTCCTCTCGGCGGGCTACTACGACGCGTACTACCGCAAGGCCCAGCAGGTCCGCACGCTCCTGCGCCGCGATTTCGAGGAGGCGTTCCGGGGCTGCGACGCGATCGCGACGCCCACGACCCCGGAGACCGCCTTCCGGATCGGGTCGAAGACGGCCGACCCGCTTACGATGTACCTCTCCGACGTCTACACGGTCTCGGCGAACCTGGCGGGCATCCCGGGCATCTCGGTCCCCTGTGGCTTCGCGCAGGGGCTGCCCGTGGGCCTTCAGCTCCTCGGTCGCGTGCTCGACGAGGCCACGCTGCTGCGCATCGCGGACGCCTTTCAAGCGCGGACGGACCACCACGCGAGGCGCCCGGCGGAGGCCCCGTGAGCGCGCTCCATTCCGACACCGAGGTCGTGATCGGGCTCGAAGTGCACGCGCAGCTTCGCACCGAGAGCAAGCTGTTCAGCCCCGCGCCCGTGACCTACGGCGAGCCGCCCAACCACAGCGTGCACCCGATCTGCCTCGCCCTTCCGGGCGTGCTGCCCGTGCTCAACGAGCGCGCCGTCACCTTCGCGATCCGCACCGCACTCGCCACGCACGGCGCGGTACACGTCCGCTCGGTCTTTGCGCGGAAGAACTACTTCTATCCGGACCTTCCGAAGGGCTACCAGATCTCGCAGTACGAGGATCCCATCGCGACCGGCGGCTGGATCGAGATCCCCGTCGGGGACGGCGAAGGCGACGCCGCGACCAGGCGCATCGGGCTCACGCGGATCCACATGGAAGAGGACGCCGGGAAGTCGATCCACGACTCCGACATCACCGGCCGCGACGCGACGCACGTGGATCTGAACCGCTCGGGCGTGCCCCTGCTGGAGATCGTGTCGGAGCCCGAGCTGCGCTCTCCGGCGGAGGCGAGCGCCTACCTGCGGGCCCTGCGCTCGATCCTGCGGTACATCGAGGTCTCCGACGCCGACATGGAGAAAGGGCACTTCCGCTGCGACGCCAATGTATCGCTGCGTCGGAGGGGTGAGACCCGCCTCGGCACCCGGACCGAGCTCAAGAACCTGAACTCGTTCCGCTTCGTCGAGGACGCCCTCGACGCCGAGATCCAGCGGCAGGCCGCGGTCCTCGACGCGGGTGGGACCGTGCAGCAGGCCACGCTCGCCTACGACCCCGACCAGCACCGCACGCGGGTTCTGCGGATCAAGGAGAACGCGGACGACTACCGCTACTTCCCCGATCCCGATCTCGTCCCGCTCGTGCTGTCCGACGAGCAGATCGAGCGCGTACGCGCCGAGCTGCCGGAGCTCGCGGATCGCAAGTGCGAACGCTTTCGGAGCCAGTTCGGGCTGTCGCTGTACGACGCGCGCCTGCTCACGGCGAGCCGGCAGCTCGCCGACTTCTTCGAGGCCGCGGCGGCGATCCACGGGCAGCCGAAGCCCGTGACCAACTGGCTGCTGCGCGACGTCCTCCAGGCGCTGCGCGAGCAGGGCCGCGAGATCGAGGACGCCGCGATCACGCCCGCCGCCCTCGCCGCGCTGATCCGCCTGGTCGACGAGGGCCGGACCACGGCCGGCAGCGCCCGGGGGCTGATCCCCGAGCTCGTGGAGCGCGGCGGCGACCCGGAGGCGATGGTGCGCGAGCGGGGGCTCGAAGCCGTGTCCGACGCCGGCGTCCTCGAAGGGGTCGTGGACGAGGTCCTGAGCGCGCAGGCGGAGCACGTCCAGCGCTACCGCGCCGGGGAGAAGCAGGTTCTCAACTTCCTGATGGGTCAGGTGATGCGGCGCACCGGCGGCAAGGCGAACGCCGCGCGGGTGCGCGAGCTGCTCGCCGGCAAGCTCGACGATCGCTAGACGGCGGCCCCGGCCTCGTGAAGGGCCGCCCTTCGGGCGATGGGACGGGTGCGCCGGGTTGGATCCGCCGGGGCGGCGCGCGCCTGTCCGAGCCCCGGAAGCCGCTGCGACGGGCGATCGAGCTGGCGGGCGATCGCGAGAAGTCCTACCTCTCTCCAGGGCGACCGGGCGACGACGATGAGCGCAATCCGCAGCTCCGGGATCCAGGGTGAGGTCGTCTGGCTGGACGGCCGCTTCGTGGACTGGTCCGACGCGACCGTCCCCATCCTGACGCACACCCTGCATTACGGGCTCGGCGTCTTCGAGGGTATCCGCTGCTATCGCACGAGCGACGAGCGCTCGGCGGTGTTCCGGCTCGGGGACCACATCCGACGGCTGTTCGAGTCGGCCCACATCAATCTGATCGAGATTCCCTTCTCCCGCGACGAGATCGAGTCGGTCTGTCTGGAGACGCTGCGCCGGAACCGGCTGGACGAGGGCTACATCCGTCCGATCGTCTTCATCGGCGACGGGGAGATGGGCCTCAATCCCGGCAGCAACGCGATCCGCGCGGCCGTGATCGCCTGGCCCTGGGGCAAGTACCTGGGCGAGGAGGGCGTCGAGGGGGGGATTCGCGCCAAGGTCTCGACGTTTTCGCGCCACTACCTGAACGCCAAGATGACCAAGGGCAAGACCTGCGGCGACTACGTCAACTCGATCCTCGCCAAGCGCGAGGCGCTGCTCGACGGCTACGACGAGGCGATCCTGCTGGACGGCGACGGTCTCGTCTCCGAGGCCAGCGGCGAGAACATCTTCGTCGTGCGCGATGGCGCCCTCTGCACCCCCCCGCTGCACACCGTCCTCGACGGTATCACCCGCGCCACCGTGATCGAGATCGCCCGCGACAAGGGTCTGCGCGTGGTGGAACGGTCGTTGACGCGAGACGAGCTGTACATCGCGGACGAGATCTTCCTCACCGGGACGGCTGCCGAGGTGACGCCGATCCGGGAGGTCGACCACCGCGTGATCGGCGGCGGCGCCCGCGGTCCCGTCACCAACCTGCTGCAGAGCGCCTTCTTCGACGTGGTGGCCGGACGCGATAGCAAGTACGAGCGCTGGCTCACGTACCTCTGATCTTCGCGGCGCCGGCCTCTTCGCCGTCGATTCGCGGCGTGCTTGCGGACGTATCACATTGTGATACATTGTGTCGTCATGGACGGCGGGGAAGACGAGCCCGGAGCGCGTGACGCCGGGCGCCGCGAGCGCAAGCAGCGTGTGCTTCACACGCGCATCTCCGATGACCTGGCCGACGACATCCGTCGCGTCGCGGAGGACCTGCGGGTGCCCGTGTCGAACCTCGTGCGCAACGTGCTCGAGGAGGCCTTCAGCGTCGTCGAGACGGTCACCGACAACGTGGGCGGCCTGATCGAGGACGTCGTCGAGGAGGCCGAAAGGGCGCGCGCGCGGTTGCGGCGGCGGTCGGAGCGCCCGGAGCCGTCAGAGACCGAGGCACCGCCAGCGGCGGGCGCGCCCCCGACGCCGCCGCGCGCCGGGTTCGCAGACGTTCTGGGCTGGCAACCCCTCATCCTCAACGGGCCGCAGAGCTGTGCCGACTGCGACGAGTCCCTCGAACAAGGCCAGCGCGCCTACGTGGGCGCCGTCGCGGCCGGAATCTCGCCGCACTTCCTCTGCCCCGACTGCGCAGACGCCCGCCGCCGCTGAGCGGTCACAAAGGCTCAACCCGGCGGACGGGGCTCCGATGAGCCGAGGGGGGCCTCGATCGTGGATGTCGCCACCCGGTTTCGCGAGTACACGCGCCTCGAGAAGAAGCGCACGGGCAGCGGGCTCACGCCCGCGGAGCTGCGCCGCTGGGTCGCGCTCAAGCGCATGCTCAGTCGCACCTTCGCGCCGGAGATCAGCGACGAGATTGCGGACGCGCGGGTGTCGCTGCGCATTCCCACCCGCCTCAGCGTGTCCTTCACGTCGGTCGGGGAGGTTCGCCGGAGTCTGATGACGAATCTCTCGCGCGGGGGGGTCTTCATCCGCACCGAGAACCCGTCCGAGATCGGAACGCGCGTCGACCTCTGTCTCCACATCGACGAGTCCGGCGAGGACCTCCGAGTCCGCGCCGAGGTCGTCTCGCACAACGTCGGGCCCGAATTCGGGGCCGACGAACACGGCATGGGGCTGCGCTTTCTCCACATGGACGAGGCCACCGAGAAGCAGATCCACGATCTCTACGAGCGGAGTCTCCGCGCGGTGGTCGAGCGCGGCGAAGCGTCCGGGCCGGAAGCCGGCTGAAGCCGCGAGGGTCGCACAGCGGCGCGCGCGGCGATCCGAATGCGAGCGAAGGT
>Ga0224512_10004277_pt1 | contig 12137 bp, 8 predicted proteins | sample SF_May12_sed_USG_4_FD_169103 | JGI IMG/M metagenome (GOLD analysis project Ga0224512, IMG submission 169103) | Sediment microbial communities from San Francisco Bay, California, United States - SF_May12_sed_USGS_13 | ecosystem: Environmental > Aquatic > Marine > Sediment | place: USA: California... | reverse complement strand
ACCGAGATCTTCTGAATCGCACCGGTAGGGCACACTTCGCTGCACAGCGAGCAATTGAGCTGGCAAAAACCGATACTGAAGTCCATAACCGGCGTCCACAGACCCTCCAGGCCACCCTGCTTGAGTGAAGAGGGCTGCAGCACATTGGTGGGACACACATTGATGCATTGATCGCACTTGATGCAGCGCTCGAGAAACTCGCTCTCCTCCACCGATCCCGGTGGGCGGATGGTTTTCTCGTTGAACCCGCGAGTATTGACCGCCGCGGACAACCGTAGAAAAGGGTAGGCAAGAACACCGGCCAACGCCGCGAAAAACCAACGACGCCGTGGCACGGCGGGCGCCGCGATCTCCGTGTCGGGGAATTTGGATATGAGCGGCCGTCCAAACAACGTGGCCGCGCCGTGGCGAATCTTGCCTACGATGCGATCCTTCACCGGTAAGGGAGCGAGCCGGAAGGAGAGCGCATCCTCCGGGCAATCGTCGATGCAGTTGAAACAGACGAAGCACTCGCTCTTGCGCAATGCGGCGTGCGGGTCGGAGGCGCCTTCGCAGTGTTTCAGGCACAGGTCGCAGTCCGTGCACTTGGTGAGATCCCGGTCGATGCGCCACAGGGAGAATCGTGACAGAACACCGAGAAACGCCCCCAAAGGGCATAAGACACGACAGAAGAAACGCGGGATCACGAGGTTCATACCGACGAGCACAATGATGATCAGACCCACAAACCAGGCTCCCGCAAAGATGCGTTGTTCGGGCGCGCCGGGGGCGGAGGACATGAACGAGGCAACGCCACTGTTCAAGCCCTTGTCGTCGAGGAAGCGCTTGGCGTTTTCAGCCGCAAGGTCCGATGCGGGTGCTACGGTGGTGGTCATGGTGCGGACGAGCAAACAGATGGGGTCGAGCAGACCGATCTGCAGCGACCCGAACAGGGCCAGCACCAGGAACACGGTTAGTATGTAGTACTTGAGCTGATAAACAGGTCGGTAGCGGTTGGCGTCTATGTTGTTCCTGTTGCTACGAATGTTGAAGATCCAACCAAAGAACTGGTGAAGCGCGCCGTAGGGACACATCCAGTTGCAGAAAGCTCGCCCAACAAGGAGTGTGGGGACGAGTATCCACAGTCCACGCCACAACCAGCGATAAACGGTACCCGTGGACAGAGCGGTGGCGAATCCGACCAGGGGATCAACCTCCAGAAATAGCGACACCGGGTAACCGCCCAGACGACTAAACCACGTGACCCACAACAGAAACATAAACAGCAAGAAGAACGCCGTCTGTGAGATGATGCGAATCGTCGTGATGCGGAAGGCACGAGTATGCCACGGACTGCCGTCGCGGCTGCGAGCAAACAAAACTCTGCCGACCTTCTTGCTCATCCGACCTGCACCTCTTTATGCATGACGGACCGCCACTGCGGGTTGCCAAGACCCTTGCTCGCCGCTTTCTCGAAGTAGGCGGGAAGATCTTGTCCCTTGCGACTTAGAAGGTTTTCCCACCCGAACGCGTCGGCGGCGAGCGAGTCGGTGGAGGCGACGATCGTATTTGCCTCGTAGACATCCGCCAGACTACCGCCGGTCGGGCCGCTTCTAAACAAGACGCGGATCCCATCGAGCAGGACGAATGTGGGCCTCATCATCAGGGCAAGATCGGCGATGATGCCGTGAATGTCCTGGTGAAACTGATTGCGTCGTCCTCCCAGAAGCCCGTACCAGTTTTTGGTTGTCATGGAAGCGCCGCACAGGTTGTGATCCTTGACCGGTGCGACGCCGATGACTTTGTCGGCATCGCGGAAGGGGTTCCGGAAGAAAGGCCAGTTCTCGATCCACTTCGCCCCTGGAACGTGCAGCGTATCGAAATCTGCCGGCGTGGGCAAATAGACACGGGCTCCGGCATCGATGGCGGCCTGACGGATGCCGCTACGCAGAAAGCAACTCTCCGGTGACTCAATCGGGTTGTCCGCCACCCGCACCTCACGTGCCCCCGCCTCGCGCACGAGGTGGATCAACGCCTTCAAGACGTCCGGGTTGGTGGTCGCGCCGAGGACGGCCGCACGCTCGAAAGCGACGTTCGGTTTGATCACCACGATGTCGCCGGTCTGCACAAACCGGCTGATGCCGCCGATGACGTCGACCGCCGCGCGAACCGCCCGATCTACGTCCGCACCGTGGGCAATGCCCATAACGGGGAGCACAGCGGAGCTTTGCACAACAAAGCCGTTCTCCGGCAGTCGAAATACTGCGACCTCCGGCTTGCCGCGCTCACCGTCCGGATCCCTCAGTGACAACGGCCACTTGGGTGGGGCCAACGCCGCCCAGCCCGAACCGACTGCAACTAGTGCAGCCGCCGCCAGCCGCTTGAGAAAGGCGCGTCGCTCGGCGATCACCTGTAGTTCTTCGGCTTCCTGGGTTTTATCGTTGTCAGTACTCATCGGATTTGTGTTCTTCCTGTCGGTTCTCCATCGTCGTCGCTGTCGTATCCGTCGGTAACGGGAATTCCTTTATCGTGGCTACCAGTTCGGTCACCGCTTCGCGAGCCTTACCCGTATCGGTCGCACCACGGATCCCGACCACCCAGCCACCCGCGACGGCCGCCGTTGCATAGGTTCCCAAGTAACGATCTTTCACGAAGTCACCCTCATCGGTGCCGTACTGACGAAACCCGTCCAGGAAGCGGCGCGCCAGCGCCTCTGCATCGTCTTTGCTGCCCGCCGGTGTGACGAAGAGCTCGGCATCATCCTGCAGTGCCGCCGAGTAGACATTGCGTGCGAACCCAAACGAGAAAGCGTTCTCCAGGGCATACGACAGCGCCCCGGGATCCATCCCCATCCGTCCCACGAAAAGCGCGTATCCCCAGGGAAGCGGCTCGCCGGGCAGCTCTGACTGGAAGCGGCTCCTCAGGTGCTCCAGTTGTGAGCGCACCTCGGGCGATTCGCCCGATCCGATGGCCCTCAGGTAGAAACGACCGCGTATGAGAAAAAGGGCGTTGCGATCCATGTGCATCATGCCCGAATCATCGGCGACCGGTGTTACCTCGGGAGAGCGCTCGCCCGAGTACGCGCCCACCGCGTTCGCTGCGTTGCCTAAATCGTAGAGTTCGATGTCAACCGCCGTCTGCTCGTCTTCAATCGATAAGATGGATAGGAAGTAGAGTCGTTCGAAACCAAACGACTTGTAGTAGCCCTCGCGGCCATTGATCTTTACGTACAGATTGTCTTGATCAAACTGCGAGATCGCTCCCTCGGACCAGCCGGCGCCAGCCAGGCGGGTCGGCACCGGGCCACGGTCAACGGCTTTGGCAACACCCGGCTGCGCGAGGTCCGTCTCGAGCATGAAGAGTGTCGGGTCAGGGTTCGCCCCTTTCCACGCGACCCACAACAGGATCGAGGCGAGTACGAAAAGAATGAGGATTCCGAGCCGGTTTTCGGTAACGGAGAACTTGCGCCGGTAGAGCCGGCGACCGTCCCTTACAAAGATGCGGTCCGCGTTCTTGCTAGCGCTTGATGTCATTCTGCGACCGGAAAGAGAGTGGAAACGACCACCGGCAGAGGGGTCTGAAGGTACGAGCATATCCGGCTTTGACTCCGCCGTCAAGGGGCGGGTGCCGAGGGCGACTCGAGCTCGGTCTTGGGCTATGGGTTCGGCTGGTACGCGCGGAGCGACCGGCCGAAGCCCGGCATCACCCGCGGTGCCATCCTGGGGAGACCCTGTGCGAAGAAGACCTGCTGTTCGCCCGCCCAGGTCAGCCCCGTAGGCAATCGCCAGATCACCCCCCGCGGGTCGCCTGTGGTTACCTCGAGTCGAAGATCCCGACGCATGTCAGCATCGTGCTGTTGAAGGAGAGCCATGATATCACAGGAGTGACTCGAGCGCCTAGCGATTATCGATTATGCGAAGACGCACCACACATGGCAAGGGTTGTGTGAACTGATGACCGTAGTATGACAGATGTGCTATCATGAGTTACTCGGGCACGGTGCCGATGCACCAGGTCGTGCTCACCCTAATCGGCGGCGTGAGTTGAGCGAACAGTTATAAGGGAGGAACGATGCGGCGTCGCGTTTTACGCATGCTCATATTGTTCGCGATCGTGTCTTACTTCTGGCCGAGCGAGGCCCGTGCATACCTCGACCCGGGTACCGGCAGCTATGTTCTGCAGCTCGTGCTCGCAGCACTGCTTGGGGTCGCTTTCGCAACGAAGATGTTCTGGCTCCGCATCAAAACCTTTCTTGCCGGTCTGCTTTCCAAAAAACCCAAGGAAAAGTAGAAGACAATGGCAGAGGGCCGAGTAACCAGCTCTTTCCGTGATCCCAGCGGCTACTTATTTACGCACCAGGGCAAGATCTACCGGCAGATCAACAATGTCTATCGGAAGGATTACGATCATCTTATCGAATCCGGACTCTACGACACCCTGGTACAAAAGAAGCTACTGGTTCCTCATTCGGCGGCGACCAACCAGCTGGCGCCGTCGCATGCCTACAAGGTCATCGAGCCCGAGCGAATACCGTTCGTCTCTTACCCCTACGAGTGGTGCTTTGGCCAGCTCAAAGACGCCGCGCTGCTGACCTTGGAGATTCAGGAAATCGCTCTGCAACACGGGATGATCCTAAAAGACAGCAGTGCCTACAACGTTCAGTTCCTGCGAGGACGTCCCGTCGTGATTGACACCCTATCGTTCGCACGCTATCGGGAAGGTGAGCCATGGGTCGCGTATCGACAATTCTGCCAGCATTTCCTCGGGCCACTGGCGATCATGAGCTATCGAGACGTTCGACTGAGCCAACTGTTTCGTGTGCACATCGATGGCATCCCCCTCAGCCTGGCTAGCGCGCTGCTTCCACAGCGCTCGCGACTCAATATCGGACTCCTGACGCACCTCCACATCCATGCACGAGCTCAGAATCGCTATGCCGGCAAGAGTGTCCAGCGACACGGTAGCCGCAAAATGTCTCGGCGCTCGCTGAGGGGCCTTATCGATAACCTCGCTGGCACGGTGGGTAAGTTGCGTTGGCGGCTCCCTAAGAGCGAGTGGGGGGATTATTACCATGACACCAACTACGCTGCAACCGCGATGCGACACAAGCAGCAGATAGTATCTACGTATTTGGATGCCATAAGACCGCAAATGGTTTGGGATTTGGGTGCGAACACGGGAGTGTTCAGTCGCATAGCAGCTAGCAAAGGCGCACTAACGATGTCGTTTGATATCGACCCGGTGGCGGTCGAGCAAAACTACAACCGCTGCAAGAGGGAAGGCGATGCAGGCGTTTTGCCCCTGGTGATCGACCTGACAAATCCGAGTCCCGCCCTCGGCTGGGGGAACCAGGAGCGAATGTCATTGCCACAAAGAGGGCCGGTCGATACCGTCCTGGCGCTGGCGCTGCTCCATCACTTGGCCATATCGAACAATGTGCCGCTGGGCCTGATCGCCCGCTTCTTGGGCTCGATTTGCAGATCGCTGATCGTGGAGTTTGTACCCAAGACCGATTCTCAGGTGCAACGGCTTCTTGCGACTCGAGAAGATATCTTTACCGAGTATGACCGAGGGCACTTCGAAGCAGCGTTCGCCGAGTGCTTTATCGTCGAAGACTCGGTGCCGATAGAAGAATCCGATCGCATCGTGTATCGGATGACGAAACGTGCGTGATCCCGTTTGGCAGGACGCCCGTTAAGGACCTTCTTCCGGCGAGAACGCTAACCGGTTGAAGATGACCCGGGGCCAACACAGCCGAGCTGCAGGTGGTCAGGGGTTGTAACGGAATAGCAAAAAAAAGGGCCGCGCGTCGGCGCGGCCCCCGTGAAACACTAGACGCGACTCTTCTAGTTGAACGAGAACAGCACGCCCAGATTGAAGGTGGCGAACTCGCCATCTGAGGTTTCGCCGGAGATGCGATGGTAGATCCCCTCGGCGTAAACCGCGGCGCTCGACATGCCCTTGAACTGGAAGCCACCCCCGAGACCAAAACCGAACTTGGTATCCGAGACCTCGAAGTTGCCCAGGCTCGACTCCACGTCGGACGACATGCGATAAGCGCCGGCGAGTCCTTTCCCATAGAAGTTGTGGACGGCCACGGGCAGCACATACTTCACCATCGCGGTAAACTGCTGCGCCGTCATGTTGAAATCACCATTCGGTCCCAGCGCCGCGATGACCTCATCCGTCCCACCGTTGCCGAATATTCCAAACTCGGCGCCGATGACGAACATCGGTACGAAGCTGTAACCGACACTCGCGTTAAAGTTGTAACCGTTATTCATGCCGTCACCGATATCTCCCATCGGCATGTTGAGACCGCCACCGACGCCAATCTCGAACGACGGAACAAACGGCACTTGGGCCCACGCCGCCGGGGCGAGGACCATGACAAAAAGCATGACAAACACAACTCGCTTCATAGTTTCCCTCCTTGTAGAAATCACGCGGTACTTGCAAGGTGTGTGCCAGAGGGCATCGGGGCCGTAGCTTATCGCGTGTCGATTGCGCCCACAGTACCGCAAGATTCCTCAACGCGGCGCGGGAAGACCCGGCATAAAGCAACCGCGACGATAAGCGGCGCTCAAACGGATTGCCGTCGCGGTTAGAGGCGTACCCTGACCTGGTCACCTTACATTGTGGCGCCGGAGGCGCAGGCCGTCACAAGGCACAAAGAGGACGTTGCTTCTTCAGGGTGTCAAGATTTTGATACATCGTTCCCGCTAGCGGAGTGTTTTGCGTTTTGAAAGATGACGTTGATTATCGGCGGCCGCCCGCTTGGTCGGGGCCATCAGGGTGAGCATTATCTTGCGTATTCCGTCGCGACGTCAACGGTAAGCGAGCATGATTCGCCAAACCGCGCCTTACGTCGGTTAATCGACATGGGCGGTGGCGATGGCCACCGCCCATGTGAGTTGTGGTTATTTGGTGAGGACGATCTTGCTGGTTGCGGTTTTGCCCTCTCCGGCCAGTCGAACAAAGTAAATCCCCGAGGCGGCCGCACGCCCCGCGTGGTCGTGCCCTTGCCAGGTCACCTCATGAATCCCCGCGGTTTCAACGCGATCGACGAGCGTTCGCACGAGGCGTCCACTCACATCATAGATGGCCAGACGAATCGCCTGCGTCTCGGAGACCGTGTATCGAATCGTGGTGCCCGGGTTGAAGGGGTTCGGGTAGCTGGGAAGCAACGTTAGCTCCTCGAACCGAGGTTCAGGTAGGCGTCTGTCTGCTATGCCGGTAGGCACTTCGACCCAGCCCAGGTCATCGAAGTGTGCCATCGTCAAATCCACGTCCGAAGAGAGGTCGTCGCTGATGGCCGGTTCCATCAAAAGATTCGGCAGTGCCTCCACATCCCAATGGGAGATCGAGGACCCGAACTCGACGGGGCTCGGCGCGTAGAGCTGTACCCGGTTGCTGGTGTCCGCTCCAGCCAGATCGTTTGCATCGAGCTGCAGGGTAACGTTTACACCTGTGCCCAACTCAGCTTTTATGGCGTTGCCGTCCTCCAGCGTGATGCTGACAACAGGTATGGTGATCGTGGGGTCCGTTCCACCCAGAGTGATCGGCGTAGATCCCGCCACATTGTTGGCGATGACCACGGCGATCGCACCGACCGCTTGTGCCGCCTGCGCTTTGCTCACAAAGGTACAAGTGCCCCGATCGATCAGCGCGATGTTTCCCGCCACTTGGGCACCGTTTGTGATCGGCTCACAAGCGTCGCTGGTCGTGCCCGTTCCGTCGTCTACGAGAACGATATCGCCGGTGACACCGGTCTCGCTAAGGCTTGGTCCAAACGTCGCCGTGCCTATGGGTATGGTACTCGGCAGCGCCGGTGGGGGTGGGTTGTTCACGGTCATGACCGGTGTGCCGCCCAGGAAATCGTCAGCCAGAGCGGTTACCGTCGGCCCATCCCAGACCACGTTGCTGGTGTTGGTCGCGGAGTTCAGCCTTTGGGCGTTGCTCATCTGGTCCCAGTTCAGCCCGTTGGAGTTGTCCCGGATGAACGTCTCGTACCGATCGGGAAATCCCAAAAACTCCCCACCGGTGCCCAAACTGACCAGAGTGCTAAAACCCAATCCGTGACCCAACTCGTGGAGCACCACGGGCAACAATTCCACATCCGTTCCTTCGTTTCCATCCAGCCCGTAGTACCAGTTCGTTCCCTGCAGGCAATTGTTGTTGTTGTCGATGCTGCTGTTGAACGTCGCCGAAATGTCGTTGCTACCCGGGGCCAGATCGACACCAGCCAACTTATTGGCGAGTGCGACGTGATACCAGGTGCCGGCGATCTCGGCACCGGCGAAATCACGAAACACGTCGTTCGGTCCCGCCGATCCCAGAACCGCGCTGGTGGCGTCGCAGCTCTGTGGGCTGAAGCGTGACTCCACACGGATGGTCACGGCACTGGGAAGCAACCCTCCCCAGATCGCCGCGGCTGCCTCGAAAACGATGAGGCGTTGCTCCCCGATCGTGGTTCCCGTGTTGCCGCCCACAGGCGAGGCGGGTGTGGGGTCGTTGAATCCCTCGCTTGGTCCATCGAGGTTAACGATGACGATGGTTGCGGCGCTGCTGGCCACAGCGCCGACGAGAATAAGCAAGCTCGCTAGAACCAGGAGGCGAGTCATCATCGCACCTCCGGAGTCTGGTCGACCATGGGTGTTGCTACCGGGCGCCCCTGAGCGATTCCCTCGACCTGTTCAGCATCCTCCGAGCAGATCACGAGCTTTCCGTCCCCATGCAAGCGGGCGACGGAAACATTTTGAAATCGCCCTTGCAGGTTTACCGATACGGCTCCGCTGGGGTGAATCGTTTGTTTCAAGCCTTCGGTATCCCGCCTCAGAGCATTGGCAGTCTCGGGGTCCAGCACCGCCGCAGCCGGGATCGTGGATACTTCGACGCGGCCCGTCTCCGGGTTGATCCTGGCGCGTAGCGCGGCTTCCCCTGGGATGGGGCCCGGGGAAATCTCTTGTTTGACGAAGGTCGCATCCGCTAGGGGCCCGGTCGCTTGCGTCGGGGCCAGGGCGAAAAACGTGGTTGCCAGCGCCGCAGTAGCCAGCAGGGATCCGATGAGCCAAGTTGTTCTTTTCAATGGCGCCTCCTTTGGCAGTGCATGACGATCGTTATCCTCAACAGCTCACTTCGTTCATTCTGTCTATTTTATCATTATATGGATAGGGAAAGCAATAAGGGGCATCGGGCGTTCAAAAACGCGGAGCTTCGGCGACCGATCGTGTGGCAATGGTGTCGATGCGTACTGGTGGGAAGGGTAGGTCTAATAGGTTCGAGTCTCGAACTCGGAGAGGGCACGGACCTCTTCGTCGAGGTACGAACGGCGGCGAAAAGTCAACTCCTGCCAGTCCACCTCATGGGCGTCAAAATGGGGACCGTCCACACAGGCAAACTTGGTTTGACCACCGACCGTACAGCGGCAGACGCCGCACATACCCGTGCCGTCGATCATGACCGGGTTGAGTCCCACGATGGTTTTGATATGAAACGGGCGCGTGGCCTCCGCGGTCCTCATCATCATATACGTGCAACCCAACGCCACCACCCGGTCTATGCTCACGCCCTTATCAATAATATCTTGCAGAGCGTCGGCAGCACGGCCGTGGCCGGCACACGACAGGCCATAGGTCGTGAGCACGATACGGTCGGCGAACTCGTCATACTTGTCCTGCCAGTAGAGCAGCTCTTCGGTTCTTGCCTCTATCACCGCAATCACACGGTTGCCCGCCTTCTTCATGGCCCGTGCCACTGGCAGCATGGCGCCGATTCCGTAGCAGCCCATCACCGTCACGACGGTGCCGAACTTATCGACCGCCTGAGCCCGGCCCAAAGGTCCGACACAGGCTTCGATCTCGTCCCCCGCCTCGAGCTGGGCGAGTCTGTGCGTTGACGCACCCACGGTCATGAAAACCAGGCTGACGATCCCCGTCTCTTCATCCCAATCGGCTGCCGTCAACGGAATGCGTTCACCGATCTGGTCGATCTTGACGATGACGAAGTTGCCTGGCTGAAGTTTCCGCACCACTTCCGGCGCCTCCACCCTCAAGAGGTGAATGTTGGGGACAATTCGGGTTCGCTCCACGACCTTGTGCATAGTTCTTACCTCTACAGCCTCTCTATGCGCACCGCGCACACTTCGTGAGGAGCCTTGCTCACGGGGTCGAGTAGGTCGTCAAGTACAACCACTGCCGACCCGTCGCCGCCGCGCGCGACCACTCTGGCCACGCCTGGTTGGATGCCCTCTGAGACCGCCGCCGCCGCCACCGCAGTGCCTCTTCGTGATATTATTCTCACCGGCATCCCGCTTTCGATACTCATCGCCTCCGCATCGCTGAGGCTTAGAGCCACTGTACCCGCCCGCTCGAGTCTCCGCAATCCACGAACTTGTGACGCCAGTGGCGTAGCCTTGTACACATACTCGTCGAATTCGGCGACCAACGACAAGGGGTAATCCTTGTCCGTTGCTTCCCACCGCGGGGCGCGGGAGTCCTTGTCTGCTACCCGGGGTTGCATCTTGCGACCCTCGTCGGCCTTGCCGAAGAAGGCCTTATTGCTTTGCAAAGCCTCGTGCGTCGCGCCCTTAAAAAAGGGAACAGTGCTTGCCAGCTCGGCCATGATCTCCGAGGGTTGTACCCGTTCGAAGCCTGCGACGTCCAGTTTCTTGGCAAGACGAGACAGAATGTCGCAGTCGGACATGGAACCCAGCGCATACTTTGTCGCCGCGCGCACCCTTTGGATCCGACCTTCCATGTTGGTGTATGTGCCGTCTACCTCTGCAAAACTCGCTACCGGGAAGACGACATCGGCGATCCTGCCCGACACATAAGGGAGAAACATATCCTGAACCACGACGAACCGCGTGTCGTAGTCGCCGGGGGGCAAATCCTCACCGATCAAATGCAGATAATCCAACTGCCCCATGCGTGCGGCCGCAAAGACCTCGGGCGACGTCAGTCCCACAGAAGGGGTGTCGTTCCCGAAGAATGCTGCCAGCTCCATCGCTCCCTTGTCGTTGGCCGAGCTGAGCAATGGCAGAACTCGCGCGGGAAGCAGGCTGGCCATGGCCTCGACCAGTTCCTTGTTGGTGGCTCCGTCCAGCCGTCGCGTGACCCCACTGCCGAAAAGTATGATGACGGGGCCCCGTCTTTCGGCCTCCTCCAGAACCCGCGCGACGCACTCTACATCGCCGTCAGGCGTAGTTGAAGGTCCGCCACGGGACAACCGGTCATAGAGTGCCTCCAGTACCCGTCGCTCCTCGCCGGGTTTGTGACGGATCTCGCACGATGCGTGGCTCGACAGACCGGTGGCGTAAGGGGCCATGATGACGAGACGGGTACCTCCGGTGTCCACCGTTTTCCGGAGCTTTTGTGCCAACACCGGATGCGAGAAATCCGGATCGGCATCGATGACCAGTACCCCAGCGCAACCCGTGAGGTCGGAAATCGCCGCCGAGGTTCCGTTGGCGTTCGTATCGATTAGCGGTGCATAGGACAGCCTGAGCGTGCTGTCCACGTTTGCCGTCTTTAGCACATCGCGCGCAAACTTGTGAGCGAAGTAGATGTTTTCGTTGGTGCAACACCCGGAATAAACCAGGGCAGATTTTTTGGGCTCGGCGTCTTTAAGGCCGTTGGCCGCCGCCTGCAGCGCTGTTTCCCAGGGCACCTCCACCAGCTTTCCGTTTCTACGAACCAGGGGACTCTTTAGCCGTTGCACGCTACGATTGAACTCGACAACGGCGAAACGGCCCCTCACACAATTGTCACCCTGGTTGACGGGGCCGTCTTTGCGCGGTCGTGACTCGATCACACGACCGTTCTTGACCCCTAGCTCGAACTGACAGCCGACGCTACAGAAGGAACACGTGGTTTGTACATGGTGTTCCGCTGCCCCGTCCCATCTATTCACTCTCTCAGAGAGGGAGCCGGTGGGACACGCGTCAACACACGACCCACAAAACCGGCAGCCGGCCTCGACCAAGGTACGGTTGAATGCGGTGCCCACGCGCATCTCGCTGCCGCGTTGCACGAAATCCAGCGTGTAGGTTAGTCCGTATGTCTCGCACGCCCTGATGCAGCGCCCGCACAGGATACAAAGGTTGTCATCACGGTCGATGAACGGGTCGCGCCGGTCGACCGGTATGTTCTTATAAA
>Ga0224512_10004276_pt1 | contig 12138 bp, 10 predicted proteins | sample SF_May12_sed_USG_4_FD_169103 | JGI IMG/M metagenome (GOLD analysis project Ga0224512, IMG submission 169103) | Sediment microbial communities from San Francisco Bay, California, United States - SF_May12_sed_USGS_13 | ecosystem: Environmental > Aquatic > Marine > Sediment | place: USA... | reverse complement strand
GGCCGCAGCCATCGACGAGCTCATTCTACGTTTGCGCGACGCGCTGGGTATGACGGTGGTCATCGTGACCCACCAGCTTGAAAGCGCCTTCGAGATAGCGGACCGCATGGTGGTTTTGGACAGCGGAAAAATCCTCGTTACCGGGACCATAGAGGAAGTGAGGAACACTACAAACGAACGCGTCCAGCAGCTTCTAAACCGCCGCGTTGATGTGCATGAGCTGGATCCGGAGGCCTACCTGAAGCGACTGACTGGGTCATGAAGAACGTGTTTTTTGCCAGCCCTTTGGCGATACAGGGAAGCCTGGGATTGACCAGAAAGTTTAGTAATTCGCCGTCGGTCGGATCGGGCGATTCGATGCACTGAGGTGAAAGCAGCCGGGATCCTGTCCAAAGTATGAAAAATGATCGAATAAATTACCTGGTAGTGGGCAGCTTCGTGGTTGCGATGGTCATCGGGCTAGTCGTATCCATTGGCCTGCTGACCGGACGGACGGGAGCGACCGACACCTACTACACCAGCTACCGGGACACCACCGGGCTCAAATTCGGCAGCCAGGTGCTCTTCATGGGCTTCCCTGTCGGGCAAATCGAAAATATTACCCCTGTCGTGGAAGATGGAAAGGTGAGCTTCCTCGTGCAGCTGCAAATCAGCGAGGAATTCAAGAACTGGCAGGTGCCCAAGGACAGCGTTGCGCAGATCCGGGCGGCGGGACTGCTGGCCGGAGTGACCGTCGACATTCGAGCCGGCGAGAGCAAGGAAGCACTCAAGCCCGGCGACCAACTTCGTGGCCTGGAGCAGTCCGACGTGTTCGTCGCCGTAACCGACGCGGCGAACACGCTCAAATACTTGACGGAAAACAGCATCAAGCCATTAATTGAAAACCTGTCCGCCTACGTGAACAGATTCGGCTCCGTTCTCGACGCGCACGGCAGCGACCTGATCACCAATCTCAGCATCGTATCGCGGGAGCTGGCGACGCGATCGCCGGAACTCATTTCCAAGTTCATTGAGCTTTCCGACGAGCTTAAACATACGAGCGCCCAGTTCCGGACCGTATTGAGCGAAGAAAATGCGCAAAAGGTGGGTTTGGTCGTGGATAATATGGTGACCGCGTCAAAAAACGTCGTTTCCCTGACCGAGGACACTAAGCAGCAGATTCACGCCCTGCTTGGTCCCGGCACGTCGAAGAAAGTCGATGACGCCTTGGCTAATTTTTCCAAGGCCTCGAAAAACGTCGCCATCCTGAGTGAGGATGTCAACGAGAGCCTGAGAAACATCCTGACTCCGGAAACCGCGCGCAAGCTGCAGCATGCTCTAGACAACTTTTCCCTCGCGGCCGCAAACATTGCCGAGTTGAGCCAGGATCTCGGCGCAACTCGCGCCGAGGTGGACCGGCTTCTGGGGTCGCTGTCTGAGAGCGTGGCAGAAAACCGGCCAAACCTGCGGGATTCGACCTCAAACCTTCGCTATATCCTGCGCTCCGTGGCGGAAAACATTGATACAGTGAATTACAACCTCGAAGGGATGAGCCGCAACATGTTCGAGTTCAGCCGGCTGCTAAGACAGGATCCCTCCGTGCTGCTGCGCGGATCTGCCGCCGGGGAAAATGACGCGACGCCAACGGAGATCGCGCAGTGAGTTTCCTCCGGCTCCTCCTTATCTTTCTTGTTTTGCTGTCCGGGTGCGCGTCGCCCGGCGTCGCGCCGAAGGACAGTTTTTACCGCATGAGCGATTCCGAGGCCGTCACTCCGGCGGATGCCATGCTGAACGGCATTCTGGTGGTGCCACGTTTTCTCGCCGACGGTCTGGCGAACGAACGCCCGCTTGTCTACGTGCAGGCGAACGCCTTGCAAGTATTAAGACAGTACAACTTTCATTTCTGGAGCGAATCGCCGACGCGACTGATCCAGGAAAGAACCGTGGAATATCTACGCCGGGCAAAAATCGCCCCGATGGTTGTAACTCCCGAATTTCGCGCCGCCGCCGACTATCAGCTCACCGGAAAAATCAAGCGGCTCGAACAGGTCCGCGGCCCTTCGCCCCGGGCCGTCGTATCGATCGAATTCGGGCTCTATCGGGTGCGCGATAATCGTTTGCTGTATCTTGAAACCTATGTGCAGGAGGTGCCGCTGGATGGCGACGATATCGGGCGCGCCGCTGCGGCAATGGGTTCCGCGGTCATGACGATTCTATCCAGGCTCACCGACGATCTCTCCCGCCTGTAAGCAGCGTTGACGAGTTGCGCACGCGTCTGTTGTGCTTAACACCTCATGGCGCGAGTCGTGAGTTCAGTCTTCGTTTGCGCTAGAATCCGCCCGGTTTCTGAGCGGGGGAGGCAATGAGGGTATTCGGACTCCGGACCGGCCTGCTGCTGGGTGTTCTCGCGAGCGCATTCGCCGCCCTATCCCACGCGGATACGTTGGACGACGCCCGCTCCTTACTGAGCCAGGGGCGTTATGATGCTGCGATACAGCGCCTCGACAGTCATCTCAAGACTTCTCCGAATGATTCTAAAGCGAGGTTTTTAAAGGGCGTCGCGCTGGCGGAAGCCGGTCGGCGGCAGGAGGCCATAGACGTCTTTTCCGCCCTGGTGAACGACTCTCCTGAATTGCCCGAGCCCCACAACAATCTGGCGGTCCTCTACGCGTCGACGGGGGAGTTGGAAAAGGCTCGCGCGCATCTGCTCGAAGCCATTCGCATTCATCCGAGCTACGCCACGGCGCATGAGAATCTTGGCGACGTGTACGCCAAGATGGCCGCTTTGGAATACGACAAAGCGTTTAATCTCGATGGTGCGAACCAGTCTGCGCGGACAAAGCATGCCCTGGCAGAAAAGCTCACCAGGATGGAGCCGGGGGATGGAGCCCGCACGGCGCTGGTAACGGCCAAGGCACAGCCACCCGCTCCTCCGGCTACCGTAATGCCTTCCGCCACCGCAGCGCCTTCGCCGCCGCCAGCCGGCTTCGAGAACGGGGTGCTCGCGTCGGTAAGAAGCTGGGCCGACGCATGGTCGAGCCAGGATACGGATACCTACCTGAATCATTATGCGGAGTCGTTCGTGCCCGCCGACGGCCGTAGTAAAAAGGAATGGACTATACTTCGACGGAAACGCGTTTCTGGGCCGCAATTCATCGATATCGTGATTGCGCGGCCTCAGGTGAAACGGATTGACGATGATCGCGCTTCGGTGACGTTCGAGCAGTCCTATCGCTCAGACAGCTACGCTGACCAGGTGGTGAAGACAGTTGAGCTGGTCCGGCAAGGGGAGAGCTGGAAGATCCTTTCGGAGCTTACGGTTAACTAGTGCATGAGGTTTTGTGAGCTGAATCGTCGCGGCCCGGCCCGCGGATTAATTCTGGCAGTTGTGCTGTGTCTTCTGCCGTTGGCGTCCGAGGCAGCGTCTCTTGTGGACGCGCTGGCGGCGCCCGTATCCGCCCAACAGCGCAACGGCGCCGGCGGCTCAATAGCCGCCAACAGCGAAGAGGCGCTGCTGGTGGCCGGCATCGAGGCGCTGGATCAGAACCGGCTCGAAGACGCGGTGATGCTGCTCGAAGAGCTGGTCAGCAGGCGTCCTGACTTTCAGCTCGCGCAGCTGGTCTATGCGGATCTTCTTAGCGCCCGCGTTCGGCCCCTTGGACGATTCGGCAGCTTCGACGTCGCCGCCGCGGACCGGCTCGAGGCGCTGAGGGACGAAGCGCGCAGAAGGCTCGCGCACTCCCGTTCCGCGCCAGCGGAAGATCGGATTCCCGAAAACCTGATACTCCTTGGTCGCGATCAGAAGCACGTCATCGTGGTGGATGTTCCGGCGGCGCGGCTGTACCTGTTCGCCAACGATGGCGGCAAGCTCACGCGGGTGATCGACCAGTATGTCTCCAGCGGAAAAAACGGCGCGCGAAAGCTGCGCGAGGGCGACCAGAGAACGCCCGTGGGAGTGTATTTCGTCACCGGAAGAATCCCTCACGCCGCTTTGCCGGACTTTTACGGATCGGGGGCGCTGCCCATAAATTATCCCAATGAATGGGATATGCGGCTCGGCCGGAGCGGCTACGGAATATGGATTCACGGCGTGCCGACGGACACCTACAGCCGCTCCCCGCAGGCGAGTGATGGCTGTATCGCGGTGGCCAACAACGATCTGGAATCCCTTCTCGGTATGGTGCCCAATACCAACGCGCCGGTGGTCATCGCCGACGGCGTACGCTGGGTGAAGCCTGATGCGGTCCAATCAAAGCGGCAGGAAATCAAGGCGATGCTCGAAACCTGGCGCAAGGATTGGGAGAGTATGAGTTTCGATCGCTACGCGCGTCATTACTCCCGGGCTTTCGTCAGTGATGGCATGGGAAGATTCGCCTGGCTCGAGAAAAAACGCCGCACTAACGCCGCCAAAACTTACGTCCAGGTGAATTTCTCGAACCTTAGCGCGTTTTCCTACCCGGGCGAAGAAAACCTGGTGGTGGTCACCTTTGACCAGGATTACCGCAGCAGTAATTTCTCCGACGCGACGAAAAAGAGACAATATTGGCGCCAGGAGTCCGACGGGCGCTGGAAGATCATTTTCGAGGAAGAAGCTCGGTTCCTCGACGTGCATTTCCGTGGCTTGCCGTATTCATCCAGGGCGAAGCTGACGGGCCTGCAGGGCTCTCCTTGAGCAAGCCCGGGACAAGTCAGATCTTTCTCAATTCCCTCCGCCGCGCAACCTCAAGCGCGTAACAGATAGTCCAAGACGATACCCGCGAATATCGCAGCACCGACCCAGTTATTGTTGAGGAAAGCGCGAAAACAGCGTTCCGGCTCGCGATTTCGAATCAAAAAAAGCTGGTAGATAACCAGCAGCGCGGCCACGGCCAGTCCACCGTAGAACCACAGGCTCATGCCGGACTGCTGTCCTACGATCCCCAGCACCAGGATTAACGAGGCGTGCAGCACGGCGATCATCGGCCGGTCCAGCTCTCCTAGCAGAATCGCGGTGGATTTGACCCCGACGTAAAGGTCGTCTTCCCGGTCCACCATGGCGTACATGGTGTCGTAAGCCACCGCCCAGAGCACCACCGCCACCAGCATCAGCCAGGCAACGACGGGCACCCCGCCCGACTGGGCGGCGAACGCCATTGGAACAGCCCAGCCGAACGCCAGACCCAGGTGCACCTGGGGAAGGTAGGTATAGCGCTTCATGAACGGGTAGGTGGCGGCGAGCACGGCGCCCGGAAACGCCAGTAATATCGTCAGCTCATTCATTGTCAGCACCAGTCCGAGGGCCGCCATGCAAAGCACGACAAACAGCAAGAGCGCTTCCCTCGGCGTTACCGTTTTTGCCGCAAGCGGGCGATTCATTGTGCGTTTGACGTAAGGGTCGATATCGCGATCGGCGAAATCGTTGATTACGCAGCCGGCGGAGCGCATGAAAAATACGCCTAGGATGAATAAGACCACGATACGCGGGTCCGGATGACCCTGACCCGCGATCCAAAGTGCCCAAAGCGTCGGCCAGAGAAGCAACAGCGTGCCGATGGGCTTATCCATGCGCATCAGCAGGCCGTAATGATACAGCCGATCCTTGATGAGTGACTTATCCATGCGCAATGTTCGAAAGAAAGACTTCGTTTACCAGCAGCGAACTATTGTCAAGAATAAAAAGGCTTCGCCGCAACCACGCGCCGGCGGGCTCTTCGCCCACAAGTTCCGCGAAGGCCCCCCGCATGGCCGGATCGTAGTTGAGAGGGACGATATTCACTTCGTGTCGAACCAGTCCAGGTATCGCGAACAACACCTCGCCCAGGGGCTTCGAGCCAAGATGCGCTATGCGGCGGTTGCGGCCTCGGAGGATCGAAAACGGAAGCACACTGCGGGCGAATATCCACGGGACCCCGCCGCAGTGGAGCAGGACCTGACGAATCAGGGCTACACGCCGGGAGGCAATCTGCAGCATCCTGGCCTCATCTCGAAAAGGTTGCGCCTTTCGCTGATTTAATACTACGAGAGAAAATTTTCTGGAGCAGGCGCAACGCATGCGCGAGGTAACGGAGCCCGGATCTTCGAGCCACGCGCGAATTGCAGCCGGGGGTCGTCCGGTAAGCGGACAGTAAACTGCACGGAATACGCCTGGCATTTTGTCCGCCGGCTTCTTGTCAACGCTCGCCGGCATCGCCGCGCCCTGCGTTATCAGGCATCTGCGTAGTTTACCCGATCGCCCAGCCAGCGCCTGACGATGGGGGCGATACGGTCGGCGTATTGCGACAGGATGTCGCTTGCCGCGCGTACCACCTCGGGAAGCAATTCCTGATGCCGGGCAAGATCGGCGACCCGAAACTGGAGCAGGCCGGTCTGCCGCGTTCCCAGCAGCTCACCGGGTCCGCGCAACTCCAAATCCCGCTGCGCGATCTTGAACCCGTCGTTGGTTTCTCTCAGCACATTGAGTCTTTCCCGCGCCGCGGGAGAAAGCGGCGTCTGATAAAGCATCACGCAGGCGCTTTTCTGTGCGCCGCGGCCAACGCGTCCGCGCAACTGGTGCAGCTGGGATAGCCCGAGGCGCTCCGAGTTTTCAATGATCATCAGCGAGGCGTTGGGCACGTCCACGCCTACTTCGATGACCGTGGTGGCGACAAGCAGGTCGATATTTCCCTGTTTGAATTCCGACATCACGGCTTCCTTCTCGGCGGATTTTATGCGTCCGTGCACCAGCGCAACGCGAAGCGCGGGCAGCGCTTCGCGAAGGTTGCGCTCGGTTTCCGCGGCCGCCTTGGCCTGCAGCGATTCGGAATCTTCTATCAACGTGCAAACCCAATACGCCTGCTGTCCTTTGCGGCAGGCGTCGAGCACGCGTGCCACCACTTCGCTTCGCCGCGTCTCCGGAACCACCGCGGTATCTACGGGCTTGCGCCCGGGCGGCAGCGCATCGATCACCGAGGTATCAAGATCGGCATACGCGGTCATGGCCAGCGTTCTCGGGATGGGTGTCGCCGTCATGATAAGCTGATGAGCGTGCATGCCGTTGCGCGCGCCTTTGTCCCGGAGCATCAGCCGTTGGTGAACGCCGAAGCGGTGCTGCTCGTCCACGATCACCAGGCCTAAGCGCTGAAATGAAACCTGCTCCTGAAACAGCGCGTGGGTTCCAACGGCCATCTTAGCCGCGCCTGAAACAACGCTTTCCTGAACCTTGCGCCGAGTGGAGCCCGTTTGTTTGCCCGACAGCCAGGCGACATCCACGCCCAGAGGCTCGAACCAGGCGATGAAGGTCTTGAGGTGCTGCTCGGCGAGTAGCTCGGTGGGGGCCATGAGCGCCGTCTGGTAGCCCGATTCAACGCTCTGAAGCGCTGCCAGCGCTGCCACCACGGTTTTACCCGAGCCCACGTCTCCCTGGGCGAGACGGTGCATCGGGTGCGGTTTCTGGAGGTCGGCGTGGATCTCATCGGCGACGCGTCGCTGTGCCTGGGTGAGCTCGAAGGGTAGGCTTTTCAGGAATCGTTCCACCAGCGCGCCGGGCGGCGAAAGGATCGGCGCCTGCTTCTGATCCAGTTTCTGCCTCAGCTGCTTGAGGCTGAGGTGGTGCGCCAACAACTCCTCGAAAGCCAGGCGCTTTCTCGCCGGCAGGATGGCCGGCTCACCACTGCTCCGGGGCGGGCGATGGGCATGGAGCACCGCCTCACGCAGCGGCGGAAAGTCCAGGCGCTTGAGAATATCCGCCGGCACCAGCTCGTCCAAATTACCGTCTGCGGAGAGTAGATCGAGGGCCTGGGGCATGAGTCTTCGCAGCATGCCCTGGCTCAAGCCCTCGGTGGTCGGATATACCGGCGTTAGGTGTGTTTCCACCGCTGGCGCCTGATCCTCGGTCAGCAGGCGGTATTCCGGATGCACCATCTCCATGCCCTGCGGGCCCCGGCGGGCCTCACCGTAGCACGCCAGCTTGCGGCCGCGTTCCAGTCCCCGGCGCTGGGCTTCGGAGAAGTGAAACAGGCGCAGAATCAATCGACCGGTGCCGTCCGAGATCATGCTGACCAGGGAACGCCGCCTGCCGTAGCGCAGCTGGGTCAGCTGGATCTCCGCAACCACCAGTGCTTCGTCACCGTGGCGCAGAGCGCCGATTGGGGTGGTGCGGGTGCGATCCTGGTAGCGCAGGGGCAGATGGAACAGAAGATCCTGAACGCTGCGCACACCGATGGTCTCGAGCCGGGCGGCCACTCGAGGCCCCGCACCGCGTAACGCCGTAACTGGCACGTCGCTGAGTCGACTGCCGGCGGCGGAGGCGGCCACCGGGACTTGCGGATCAGCCACCTCGGGGATCACCTGGTGTGGCGCCCAAGGGCGCCGCTAAAGTCGCAAACAACGGTCTCGCGGGCTTAACCCGCATTATTCACGAACCCGCAGCTGTGGACGTGGATCTGCCCGCATCTGCGGCGTTGCGCTAGGAAAAGGCGCTCGACGTACCTACGGGTACGCCTTCGCCCTTTTTCCGTCGCGCGCCTTGCAGCTACGGGCATCTCCGCGCCCTCGCTTCGCGCGCTGGTGAATAATGCGGGTTAAACGATGGGGGCACTAACTCAAGCGATGACCATGATCCCTTCGACCTCAATTTTCGCCCCTTTGGGTAGCTCGGCTACGCCTACTGCGGCGCGCGCTGGGAACGGCTCGTCGAAATATCCGGCCATGATCTCGTTGACTCGGGGAAATAGCGAAAGATCGGTGAGGTAAACGGTGAGTTTGACTACCTCGTTGAGGCTGCCGCCCGCCGCCCGAGTGACGGCGCCAAGATTCTTAAACACCTGATGTATTTGCTCGTCCGGATCCTCTACCAGTGTCATGCTTTCCGGCACCAATGGTATTTGTCCTGAAAGGTAAACGGTACCGTTTATGTTGACGGCCTGAGAATACGCACCGATGGCGCTGGGCGCGTCGGATGTGTTTATGGTGGTTCTGGTCATATTCCGTTTCCTTTTTGCGATCTGAGAGTATCGCGCCGACGCGGCTATCAGCTGCGCGCCCGGGCAATTTTCGAGACCTGCGGTATGCTGCGTACCCGGCGGATGATACTCGCCAAGTGAACGCGATCGCTCACCGCGACGAGGAAAGTCAGTGTGGAGTTGGCACCATCACGGTTTTCCAGGCCGACATTCTCGATATTCGCGCCAAGCTCCGAAATCGCCGCCGCGACCGTCGCTAGCACCCCTTTTTGATCCTTGACTACGACACGGACCTCCACCGGAAAATCGCCCTCGATTTTCGGCGCCCAGACCACGTCCACCCATTTTTCCGGCTTGTCGGAAAAATCGGCGAGGTTTTTGCAGGAGGACGTGTGAATTACGATGCCGCGGCCTGCGCTTAAGAATCCGATCACGTGATCTCCGGGGATGGGATGGCAGCACTTACCAAAGTTCACCACCATGCCCTCAGAGCCCTTGATGTAAAGAGGTTGTTTGTCGTTTTTTCCAGCAACTTCCTTTACCCCGGTGCGGCGATGCGGAAGGAGTTTGAGTGCAACCAGGGGGGCGATGCGCTTGCCCAGACCGATCTCTTCAAGTAACTCATCGATGTTTTTCAGGTGGTACTCCTCGAGCAGTTCTTTTATGCGCTTCGCCGGCACGTCCTCCATGGACAATGACTCCGAGGCGAGCGCCTGGGTGAGCAGGCGCTGCCCAAGCTCGACTGCTTCACCCGTGCGCAGGTGCTTGAGGTAATTGCGGACATTGGAGCGCGCTTTGCCCGTAACCACAAAGTTAAGCCAGTTGGCGCTGGGACGTCCCCATGGCGCGGTCACGATTTCCACGTTCTGTCCCGTCACCAGGGGCGTCGAAAGCGGCGTATAGCGTCCGTCAGTTTTGGCGGCGATGCAGGTGTTTCCCACGTCCGTGTGCACCGCATAGGCAAGGTCTACGGGAGTCGCCCCCCGAGGCAGAGGCATGATGTCCCCCGCCGGGGTAAAGACGTAAACCTCCCTGGGAAAGAGATCGACCTTGACGTTTTCCAGGAACTCTATTGAATCACCGGACTGCTTCTGCATTTCCAGCAGCTCTTTTAACCATTGACGGGCGCGCTTCTGCGCCGTGTTCGTTGCCAAGTCGCCGCTCTTGTACAGCCAGTGAGCCGCGATGCCCGCCTCCGCCACTGCGTGCATGTCCTCGGTTCTAATCTGCACCTCGATGGGCGTGCCGTAAGGCCCGAACAATACCGTGTGCAGAGATTGATAACCGTTGGGTTTGGGCAGCGCCACGTAGTCTTTGAATTTTCCCGGAACGGGTTTGTACAGACCGTGCATGATTCCAAGCGCGCGATAGCAGGCGTCGACGGTGTCTACGCTGATGCGGAAGGCGTAAACATCCTGCACTTCGGCAAAGGACAATCTCTTGCCTCGCATTTTTCTGTAAAGACTGTAGAGATGTTTTTCCCGGCCCTCGACCCGTGCCTCAAGTTCTTCCTGCCTCAGGCGTCGCTTCATAGAGGTTTCGATTTTTCGGATCACCTGCTTGCGGTGTCCGCGCGCCTTTTTGACTTCCGCGGAGAGTATCCGGTAGCGCATGGGATATAGCGTGCGGAAACCCAGATCCTCGAGCTCGAGCCGGATGCTGTTGAGCCCGAGGCGATGGGCGATGGGCGCGTAGATATCCACGGTTTCGCGGGCAATGCGGCGGCGTTTGTCCAACGGCAGCGCAGACAAGGTACGCATGTTGTGCAGGCGATCGGCGAGCTTTACGAGAATGACTCGGATGTCCTTGGCCATGGCCATGAGCATCTTTCGAAAGTATTCCGCCTGGGCTTCGGCGCGGCTTTCGAAGCTGATTTGCGTCAGCTTACTGACGCCATCGACCAACTCCGCCACCTCTTTACCGAATTGTTTTGCAATCTTCGGCTTCGCGGTGTCGGTGTCCTCGATGACGTCGTGGAGAATCGCGGCAACGATACTTTGGTGATCCAGCCGCATCTCAGCCAGGATCTTTGCAACCTGGATGGGATGCTGGATGTAAGGCTCACCGGAGGCACGACGCTGTCCTTCGTGCGCCTCGGCGCCGAACTGATAGGCCCGGTAGATTTCCCTGACCTGATCCGGCTCGAGGTAGTTATCGGCCAGTCCGCAGAGATCGCTTATCAGGAACACAGACGATCTCTCGAATTCCGCGACCCGCAGATGTTATCCGGGACGGGCCGGTTTCACTCGAATCAGTCTTGAGGCTCTTCCTTTGGAGATTCCGGCACGGGCGCGCCAAGGGCAATTCCCAGTTCTTCGACTTCTTCGTCGACGGGTTCCGGCTCTTGGTCCATGATGGAGACGTCCACCTTTCCTTCTGCGATTTCGCGCAGCGCAAGTACGGTCGCCTTGTCGTTCTCTTCCTCCACCATTGGGGTCGAGCCGCGAGCGATTTGACGGGCGCGCTTGGTTGCCACGAGCACCAGCTCAAATCGATTGCCAATCTTTTCGACGCAGTCTTCGACGGTAATTCTTGCCATGCGGTTCTCCGATGCAAATCATTCAATATAAACAATTAATATTACTCAATCGGTCCGCCTTCCGCCAGCAAATCCCGGATAAGGTCGGCGTGGCGGACCTGCTGGCGGGCCAGGCGCAGGCGCGCCGCCTGAACCACGGCACGCATTCCCTCAAGGGCGCGGTCGAAGTCGTCGTTCACCACCAGGTAATCGAATTCCGCAAAGTGGGCGATCTCGCCTCCCGCCGCCCGCATCCGCGCCTCAATCACCTCGCCGGCGTCGGTTCCGCGGTCGCGCAGACGCTGTTCCAGCGCACGCCAGGACGGCGGCAGCACAAACAGGTGAACGCTTTCGCGCATGGCCCGGCGGATTTGCCGCGCCCCCTGCCAGTCGATTTCCAGAATCACGTCGATGCCACGCTCGAGAGACGCGTTGACCTGGGCGCGGCCGGTTCCGTAACGATTGCCGAAAACCGTGGCATGCTCGAGAAATTCTCCAGCGCTCACCATGGATTCAAACTCATTGGCATCGATGAAGTGATAGTCCACGCCGTCGCGTTCCCCGGATCGTGCCGGCCGCGTGGTGTGGGAGACAGACAGCACCAGATCATCTTCCGAGTCCAGCAGCGCACGCAGCAGGCTTGTTTTACCCGCACCAGACGGTGCGCTGACGACCAACAGGCTGCCCGAATTCGAAGACGTGCTCATGGCTGCGACGTGAAGT
>Ga0224512_10004275_pt1 | contig 12141 bp, 6 predicted proteins | sample SF_May12_sed_USG_4_FD_169103 | JGI IMG/M metagenome (GOLD analysis project Ga0224512, IMG submission 169103) | Sediment microbial communities from San Francisco Bay, California, United States - SF_May12_sed_USGS_13 | ecosystem: Environmental > Aquatic > Marine > Sediment | place: USA: California... | reverse complement strand
GTCGGTCCCGATCAGCGCACCCGCTGGGGCTCGCTCATGGATGAACTGGTGGCCCGGGGCCGGGCCGTCCGCCGGATCGACGGTGAGCCGTCGGGCCGGATCGAACGGTGGCACGCCGCCGAGGCCACGGTCGCCGTCGAGGTGCTGCTGAGCGGGGTGGCCACGAAACACCGAGGGAACGACGTCTTCCCCGAGCAGGTGGCAACCACCCTGCTGCGGGGCCACCTCGAGCTGCACTCTCCGGTGACCGTCTCCCAACTGGCGGCCATCACCGGACTCTGTGAGACCCTGCTGACCGTCGGCCTGCTGGCCCTGGAGAACGAGGGCTCGGCCATCCAGGGATCGTTCTCCGCGTCCCGTTCCCTCGCCAACTCCCCCTCCACCCCCGAACCCGATGGGCCGCCGGCCGGAGCCCGGGTGGAGTGGTGCTCCCGCCGCCTGCTGGCCCGGATGCACGCCCGGTCCCGCCGCACCCGCCGCCGGGCGGTGGAGCCGATCAGCCCCGATCTGTTCCTCCGTTTCCTCACCCGGTGGCAGCACCTGGCCCCCGGCACCCAGGCGGTCGGCCCGGTCGGGCTCCAGCGGGTTCTGGAGCAGTTGCAGGGTTGGGAGGCGGCCGTGGCCTCCTGGGAGCCCGATCTCCTGGCCAACCGGGTGAAGGACTATCACCAGTCCTGGATCGACCGGCTCTGTCACGACGGTGAGATCCAATGGCTCCGCCTCAGCCCCCAGGCCGCCAACGATCCCGAACGGCGGGGAGGCCGGGTGTCCAAGGCAACCCCGGTGTCGATCGTGCACCGCCATGATCTCGGCTGGCTGCTGGCCGCCCACCGGGGCTCCGTTCCGACGCCCCGACCGACCAAGGGGGCGGTGGCCGAGATCGTGGCGGTCATGGACGCCCACGGCCCCCGGTTCCTGACCGAGTTGGTGGCCGACACCGGCCGACTCCCCTCCGACGTCGAAGGAGCCCTGTGGGAGGGCGTGGCCCGTGGCCTGTTCACCGCCGATGGGTTCGAAGCCGTTCGGCACCGCACCGCGCCGCCCGGCGAACAGCGCCGGCAGGCCCGCCAGACCCGGGCCCTGTCCCGTCTCCGTCGTAGTGGCGTGTCGGCGGCCGGGGCCGGACGATGGTCGCTGGTGCCGCCGGTGGCCGATCTCGACCCGGCCCGGCGCGACGACATGGTCGAGGCCCTGGCCGACCAGCTCCTCCAACGCTGGGGCGTCATCTTCTACGATCTGGCCGCCCACGAACGGTTGGCGGTGCCGTGGCGGGATCTGCAATGGGCCTTGCGCCGATTCGAGGATCGAGGCCTGGTCAGGGGCGGCCGCTTCGTCAAGGGCTTCAGCGGGGAACAGTTCGCCCTGCCCGAGGCGGTCGAGATGATCGACATCACCCGCCGCCGGGCGTCGAAACCAACCGGGGGCAAGGGCTATGTGGAGGTCTGCGGCACCGATCCACTCAACCTCACCGGGGTTGTCATCCCCGGCCCCCGCACCCCGGCCCGCCGCACGGAGATGGTCCGGTTGCCCTGTTGAAGGGCTCGACCGTTGCTGGACCTGCGCTGCGACGCCAACTTACTCGATGAGGGTGTTGGCGAAGATCTGCCAGGCCAACAACGTCTTCGCCGTGAGGCTGAGCACGATGTAGACGATCTCACCGAACAGGTAGTCCCGCCAGCGGCCAACCTGCTTGTACTGCAGCCACTGGTTCAGGGCAAAGATGTTGAACAGCACAAAGATGCTCACCAGGATGCCGTAGACAAAACCGGGAGGGCCCGAGCTGCCTTCCTGGCTCAGGTTGACGATCAGGTAGGCGGCGAGAGCCACCCATGGCGTGGCGCCGGCAATGCAGCCGAACCAGAACGGCGTCCACCAGACGGTCTCGCCGGGCTCGTTGGCGACCTCCATGAGCCAGCCGAACAGGATCATCGCCACGTTGGCGCCGGCGATACCGATCAGGGCGGCCACATCGGTCAGGCCCGTCACCAGGGCGATCAGGAGGATCATCAAGGTTGAACTCAGGGCGTATTCGAACCAGCGGAACCGGTTGCGCCCAGCCGCCAGCTCCCGACGGTAGAAAGCGAAGGCCAGAGGTGAGGCGATCAGGAAATGGAAGAAGGCCGACAGGTAGAGGAAGGCTGCCGTGGCCGGCGCCAGTGGCACCGACAGAGCCGATGTCAGCGTTCCCTCCGACAGCGGCGTACCGGGGGGACCGTTGAGATTGAATGTGCTGGCGTCGAGGGCGAAGTCATTGCCGAGCACCACCATGGCGGTACCCGAGATGGCGTGGAACGCTCCCATGACGGCATTGAACCATCGCAACCGGTGGTAGGTCCGCTCGTTGGTGCCGCCCGCCGGAACTGCGTTTGTGCTCGATGGGCTTCCGATCGTCATGTCAAACCCCTTCAGCTCCTGCCCACCAACGCGCTGGTGAGGCCCGGCTCCATACCCTACTCAACTCGGCAACTGATCCGGCTGACGGCCATTGTGCCTTCTCCACCGTTCAATGCCTGGTGACCTGGACCGATTCCCAAACGTCTGCTGGCCGCGTTCGGCCCCGGGGTCCGTTTCGCCACCCTTGAGCTGCCGCGCAACCTTCTGCCGGCCCCCATTTCGAACGGCACCGGGACGTACGGCCGACGATCCGGACGACGACATTGCCGGATTTCTCGCCAGACTGACACCACCCGGTTGAGAAATTGTCAACCGCCCGTGACGCCCCGACGCCGCTTTCCCAAGCCGAGGTAGCCATCCACATGACCAACGATGACCTCCGACCCAACGCCAGTCCAGACGCACCCGTTGTTGTCGTCGGCGCCGGTCTCGCCGGCCTGTCGTGTGCGGTGGCCCTTCACGAGGCCGGTCTGCCGGTGCTGGTGCTCGAAGCCGGCGACGACGTCGGCGGCCGGGTTCGCACCGACCACGTCGACGGGTATCTCCTCGACCGAGGTTTCCAGGTCGCCCTCACCGCCTACCCCGAACTGCACCGGCAATTCGACGTCGCCGCCTTGGGCCTGCAGACCTTTGACCCGGGCGCACTCGTCTGGCGCAACGGCAAAGGGGTGGAGGTTTCCGACCCGTTCCGCCGGCCGACGGCTGCCGTGTCGACCGCGCTGGCGCCGATAGGGTCTCTGGCCGACAAGTTGAGGGTGGCCCGCCTGCGGACGCGGTTGAGAGGCGTACCGGCGGCTCAGTTGCTGGCCGGCGACGACATCGCCACCGTCGACGCCCTTCGCCAGGCCGGCTTTTCCGATCGCATCGTCGACCGTTTTTTCCGGCCACTGGTAGGTGGCATCCAACTCGACCCGGCTCTCGGCGATTCACGGAGAATGTTCGACATCATCTTCAGAATGCTGGCCGACGGAGATGCCGCGGTCCCGGCGTCCGGTATGCAGGCAATACCCAAACAGCTGGCCGGTCGGCTACCCGATGGGACGGTTCGTTGCCATGCCCCCGTCGAGGTGACAACGGCCACCACGGTAGGGGTCCGAGGCGGTGATGAAATCGTCGCTTCGGCCGTGGTGGTGGCCACCGACGGGCCGACCGCAAGTGGACTGCTCGGTCTCGAACCTGTCGGTTCCAAGGCTGCGGCGTGCGCCTACTTCGCCGCCGATGAACCGCCGACGGATTCCAAGATGGTGATACTCGACGGAACGGGCGAGGGCCCTGTCTTGAATGTCGCCGTCATGAGCAATGTGGCCCCAACCTACGCACCGGCCGGCCGTCACCTCATTGTTGCCGCTCTGCCGGGAGTTGCGGCGGGCGACGTCGACAAACTCAGCCGTCGTCAACTGAGCGGCTGGTGGGGGTCACAGGTTGAGCGATGGGAGCACCTGGCCAGCTATCACATCGCTCATGGACAGCCACTGCAGGCACCGCCATTCAATCCGAAACAATCGGTTGCTGTTGCCGATGGCCGGTTTGTCTGCGGTGATCACCGCGACACAGCGTCCATTCAAGGAGCGTTGTACTCGGGTCGCCGATGTGCTGATGCGGTGAGGAAGGCTCTCTTTTCCTAGCCGAGTCGACCTCGGTTGGCGGAGGTGGAGAATCCCTACCTGAACTCCGGCATGACCTGTTCGGCCAACAGCCGCATGGTGGTGGTGTCGGGGTAATCGCTGCACCACGGGTAGAAGCCGGTGCAACCCATGTCGACGTAGGCCTTGATCTTGGCCGCCACCTGATCTGGGGTGCCGACCAGGTTGCCGGCGGCCCAGCTGTCCATCGGCTCGCCCACCATCGACTGGGTTCCGGCCGCTTTGATCTCGGCCTCGGTTTCCCGGATGAAGATCTCCGGGGACCAGGTCTTCTGAATCTCGTCGTAGTCACGGCCCACGGCGGCGCAGTGGTCTTTCAGCACCTCACACTTGTGGGCGAACTCATGGGGTTTGCCGCCGAAGTTGGAGGCGTCGGCCAGGCGGGCCACCACCCGGAGGGTCAGTTGCTCGCCGGCACCGCCGATCAGCACCTTCGGTCTCGGTTGTTGAAGTGGCTTGGGGTCGCACTGGGCGCCCTTGAGGGTGTAGTGGCGGCCCTCGTAGTCGACGTCGGGCTCGGACCACATGCGGGTCACGATCTCGACCGTCTCGGACATCATCCTGATCCGGTCGGCCGGCTTGGGGAACGGGTAGCCGTAGCCGTCGAACTCGTGTTCATACCAGCCGGCCCCGATCCCCCAGATCAGCCGCCCGCCCGACATCACGTCGATGTTCGAGGTGATTTTGGCCAGCAGCGACGGTTCCCGGTAGGGGGCGCAGCCCACCATCTGACCGAGTTTGATGGTGGAGGTGAGTTGGGAGACAGCGGCCATGGTGGTCCAGCACTCGAACATCGTCTCGTGGGCCGGCCGGGGCACGTTGTGGAAATGGTCGTACACCCACAGGGAGTCGAACCCGAGCTGCTCGGCCTGCTGGGCGATGTCCACCGCCTTGGCCCACTTGGCCTGGGGGTCGTCGATCGAGGCCAGTTCCATTTTCCAGCCTTGGGGGATGAACACGCCGAATTCGATGGTCATGCACTCATCCTAGGTCGGATCGGCTGCTCCGGCGGCGGCCCAATCCTCGCGACCGGGTTCCTCCAAGGTTTCGGGCCAGGACGTCAGCTCCCCTCAGGTCGGCGGGTGAATCCATCCAGGAGGAGGTCGGCGAACTTCACGATCCATGCATCGAGCTCGCCGGACGGCCGGAGTTCGGCGTTGACCGACGGACTGCAATAGAGCATGGCGAGGCCGTGGACCGACGACCAGGTCAGGAGCGAGGCGCCCTCGATGTCGAGCTCGGGATTGTGCTCCTTGGCCACCTCCACCAGACACCGCTCGAGGTAGCCGTAGGCCCGCTGGGAGACGTCGACGAACACGGGATCGTCGAGATCGATGAGGTCCTCCGACCACATGACGGTGAAGTGACCGCCGTGGTTGTGGGCGATGCGGATGTAGGCCTGACCTAGAGCGATGAGTCGCCGGCGGGAGTCACCACCGACCGCCTGCTCCCCGGCCAAGGCCAGGGCGAAGGCATCGTTGAGCATGGTGAACCCTTCGATGGCCACCGCGGTCAACAGGCCCCGGGAGTCACCGAAGTGGTGGGCCGGGGCGGCGTGGGTAACGCCGGCCCGGCGGGCCACCTCCCGAAGACTGAATCCGGTGGCTCCCCGCTCGGCCACCAGTTCGACGGTGGCCGCTTTCAGGGCGGTCGGGAGGTCGCCGTGGTGGTAACCAGCGGAAGTCGTCATGGCCGGAGAGGTTGCCGCAGTGGATCGATGGCGTCGAGTTGCCGCCGGACACCGGACCGGGTAGCCCTCCCCGGGGCCATCGACGTCGGACTCGAACCGGGGGTTGACAGCGGAAAGATGGGGACCATAGGATGTATCTTACCATTGGAAACTTTCCATTGGCAAGATACCGATCCGCAGCGTCGCCCAGCGGGCCCACGAACTGGAGCCACCATGACAACCCGACTCACCAACCTCGTCGACCGGCTGGCCGCCCACACCTGGTTGGTGGTGGCCGGCGTTCTGGCCGTCACCGCCGCCCTGGTTGTCCCCTTCCTGACCATGGCCCCCACCACCTCGGCCTCCACCGAGCCGTCGGGTGACGTCTTCGAAGCCCGGGACCGGATCGACGAGACCTTCGTGTCCTCGGTCCATCCCACCTTCATCATCGTCGAGCACCGCTCGGGGCAGGTGCTGACGGTGGAGGCCCTGGGCAGCCTGCTGGCGGCCGAGGACGACCTGCGATCCGACCCCGAATTGGGCTCCACCCTGTTCCGGTACTTCGACGTCGAGGCCGGGGTGGACGTCAACGGCATCGTCACCTTGGCCGATCTGGTCGACGGCAAACTCCGGGAGCAGGGAGTGGACGGGATCGCCGCCGCCACCGACGAACAGGTCAAGCAGGTGGGCAGTGCCATCATCGATCGCCTGGGGGAGCGGTCGGACGTCCTCGCCATCTCGTCCCAGTCGGTGAGGTCGGACGACGGCTGGACGGTACCGGCCCTGTCGATCCTGGTGCTGTCCGACAACGACGCCCTCGGCTTCGGCAACACCTCGGTCAACCTGGGCGGCGATACCGACATCGAGGAGTTCGATCGTGACGTCCAGGAGGTGTTCCGGGTCGACGGCTGGCAGGCCAACGGGGTGGCCATCGACGTCAACCTCACCTCCCAGGAACAAGGGGCGGTGGCCGGACCGTTCATCGGTTTCACCATTCTGGCCGTACTGCTGCTGGTGGGCCTGACCTTCCGCAGCTACTGGGTCCTGGCCACGGTCAGCGTTGCCTTCCTGATCCTCATCGTCTGGCTGAAGGGCATCTCCAACCTCATCGGGCTGAAGGACGATCTGGTGCTGTCGCTGATCGTGCCGGTGGCCATGATCAGCTTCGGGGTCGACTTTGCTTTCCATGCCATCGGCCGGTACCGGGAGGAGCGGACCGAGGGCCGGGCGGCCGCGGTGGCCATCGTGACCGGGCTGACCGCTGTGTCGGGGGCCCTGCTCCTGGCCCTGCTGTCCGACACCGGAGCCTTCCTGGCCAACCTCACCTCGGGCATCGAGTCGATCAACCAGTTCGGGATCGGGGCGGCCATCGCCCTCGGGTCGGCCTACCTGCTGTTGGGTGTGGTCTGCCCCCTGGTGGTGGCCAGGATCGAGGCCGATGTTCCCGCGGCCGCAGGGGGCAAGCGGTCGGCGGTGGGTCGGATCGGCGGTTCACTGCTGGCGGCTTCGCTGTCCATGGCCTCGGTCCTGTTGTTGGTGTTCATCCTGCCCTGGTTGGGCGTGGTGTTGGCCGTGATCACCGTCCTGTCGATCCTGGTGGTCCCCTATCTGGTGCGGCGGCGGCGGCCCGGGCCCCGGGTCGGCGAGCAGTCGGTGACCGTGGCCGACAACCGCTTGGCCACCCCGGTGGGGCGGGTCGTGACCACCCTGGCCTCCCGGCCATGGCTGGTGTTGCCCGCTGCCCTGGTCATCAGCGGCCTGGCCGCGGTGTTCGCCATCAGGGTGCCGGCCGAGTTCGACGTTGAGGACTTCTTCAGTGGCGACACCGATTTTGTCGTCGGGCTCGATCAGCTCGACACCCACGTGGGTGACCGTGGCGGCGAGCCGGCTCAGATCTACGTCGAGGGTGACCTGACCGATCCCGCCAACCTGGCCCTCCTGGCCGACCGGGTGGACCAGATCGCCGAGCTCGACACGCCGTCGCTGGCCCGGGACGGCGAGGGCCGGGTCGAGGTCTTCACCGGGGTGCTCGATGTGCTCGACAAGTCCCTGTCCAGCCCGGCCATGATCGGTCTGGTCGAGCAACAGACGGGAATGATGGTGACCGACGACAACGGCGACCGCATCCCCGACACCCGGGATCAGGTGGAGGCGGTCCTGGCGGTGGCCTCGACCGTCGGGGTTCCCCTCGATCAGGAGCGGTTGCTGGTCAACCCCGATGACGTCAACACCGTGTTCGCCTCCGGTGGGGAGGCCGAGGGATCGGCCGCCGACAGCCCGGACCGGACCGTGTTCTCCATGGGGGTGGTCGACAGCCGGGCCCAGGAATCGGTGACCGCCACCAAGGAGGCACTGGAGCCGATCACCGAGGCCATGTCGGAGGATCTGGGCGGAACGTTCGTCCAGGTCACCGGTAGTGCCCTGGTCCGGGAGGCCTCGTTGGACGGGACCAACCGGGCCCTCCAGCTCTCCCTGCCGGTTGCCGTGGTCCTGTGCCTGACCATCGCCGGCCTGTTCCTGCGGTCGCTGCGCTACGGGCTGGCCGCCATCATGCCCATCCTGATGGTGGTGGCCTGGCTCTACGGCTTCATGTACGTCGCCGGGTTCGCCATCAACCTGGTCACCGCCACCATCGCCGCGGTCTCGATCGGCATCGGCATCGACTTCGCCATCCACTTCATCGCCCGCTACCGGGAGGAGCTCCATCGGACCGGCCGCCGGACCGAGGCGGTCCGTATCGCCGGGGAGGGCACCGGTCTGGCCCTGGTGGCCTCGGCCGTGAGTTCGGCGGTCGGCTTCGGGATCCTGGCCCTGGCCCCCATGCCCTTGTTCGCGGCCTACGGTCTGTTGACCGCCCTGATGATCATGATGGCGCTGGTGGCAACCCTGGCCGTGCTCCCGGCCATCCTGGTGCTCATCACCAGGGATGAGCCGCCGACGTCCCAGCCGGCGCCGGGCCGACCGGACCGGCGGCGAACCGTGGACGTTGACGACGTTGACGACGTTGACGACGGTGAAGCGATGATCATCACCGGATCGGGATGACGACGATTGACGACGGTGAAGCGATGATCATCACCGGATCAGGATGACGGCGCCGACGGGCGGAACCGGATCAGTATCCGAACATCATCAGCCACTGCTCGACCGACGTGGGCTTGTAGACCACGTTGTGGGCCCGGGTGTCGCCCATCGACCGGTGGGTCTCCGGCGGCGAGTACAAATGGCCGGGGTAGAGAAGCGCCGAGTCGGGCACCTTGGCCAGCCGGTCGGTCAACGAGTAGTACAGCTGCTCGGCGTTGCCACCGGGAAGGTCGGTCCGACCGCAGCCGTCGAGGAACAGGGTGTCGCCGGAAACGAGATGGTTGCGCACCAGGAAACACTGGGATCCCGGTGTATGGCCCGGGGTGTGGATCAGTTCGATGTCGATCGAGCCGACCGACACGACGTCACCGGAGGCGTGTCCAACCAGCTGATCGGGACCAAGCCCGGTGGTTTTGGTCACGAACTCGACCTCAGGAGCCTGAAGGTGAACGGGCACGTCAACCTTTTCCAGCAGCTCGGCCACCCCGATGATGCCGTGGCCCATCATGTTCCCCCCGACGTGATCGGCGTGGTAGTGGGTGCCGAGCACCCCGACAACCGTCATGCCGTCGGCTTCGACCATGGCCAGGAGATCATCGACGTTGTAGGCCGGGTCGACCAGCATCACCTCGCCGCTGTCCCGATCGCCGATCATGTAGGCGAAGTTCACCATTTGCTGGGCGATCATGTTGTCGGTGGCGAAGTCACGGCCACTCAACAGCTGACGGAAATAGAGACGGTCGTCCATGCGACCAGCCTATAGACCGGCCCTCGGGATGTCGGCCAGAACCCCGGCGCCGGTCGCCCTCGGATCGGAGCCCGTCCCGCTAGCCGCCAGGCCGGCGGGTGACTTCGATCAGGTTGGCCGGATCCAGCAGCTTGTTGGCCACTCGCCGGATGTCGGCGGCCGAGGCCTGCTCGATAAGTACCTCTTCGGCCAACAGGTCGCCGGGCTCGCCGGTGGAGTGGAAGTCGAGCAGGAAGGTCATCAGCGTGAAGTTGTTGATCAACTGGACGTCGTTGATCAACACCGCCTTGGCCTCGGCCAGGTCGTCGGCCGACGGCCCTGCGGACAGCAGCACCTCGAGTTCCTCGTCGACCGTGGCCATGATCTCGGCCAGGCGGGCCGGATCGCCGTTGACCGAGATCGAGAACGAGGTGTCGAACGAGTTGAGCGGGCCGGTGACCACCGCGGCTCGGCCGCCGCCGTAGGAGGCTCCCATCTCCTCGCGGACCCGAACGAACAGGCGGTCGTTGATGATGACCGACAGGAGGTCGGCGTGGACCGATTCGGCCTCGGTCAGCACCCCCGCATTGTGGTAGTAGCGGTCGAAGCCGGCGCCCGAGTCGTTCAACCCGGCGTCGATTTCGATGGCGATCGGCCCAACCGGGTAGCTGGCGACCTCGGCCACCGGATCCGATACGCCTTCGGGTAGCGAGCCGACGTAGTCGGAGGCCAGGTCGAGCACGCTGTTGGCGTCGACGTCACCGACCACGATCACCACCAGATCATTGGGGCTGGAGAACCGACTCTCGAAGATCTCCAGCAGCTCGGCAGCCAGGCGGGGCGAGCCGCCGGCCGAGCCGCTGGCGGCCACGGCGTCGGCCATGGTGGCGGCGTCGGGCAGGCCGACCAGGTTGGGGTGGTTGATGAACCGGGCCTCCCGCTCGGCCACGAAGGAGGCGAAACCGGGTTCGGTCTCGATGGCCCGCAGCGTTGCCTCCATCTCGTTGGCCGCCACCGCCAGGCCGGCGTCATTGATCTGGGCTCCGGTGTAGTAGGCGTTGATCAGCTCGAACAAGACCGGCAGATCCTTGCCGGCCGCCGATCCGGTCATGCCCTGCAGCCGAAGGTCGACAAAGGCGCTCAGCCGGATCGGGGTCGAAGCCAGATAGCGGTCCAGGCTGACCTGGTCGAACCCGGCGACGCCGGAGTGGGTGACGGCAGTGATCGCCATCGACGCCAGTCGACTCTGTCGCTCGGTGAGCCCATCCCGGCCGGCGACGCTGAACAGCCACACGTCGACCTGGTTGGCGGCGATGTCCGAATCCCAGAACAGGACCGAGGCACCGTTGTCGAACAGCCAGTACCGGTCGTCGGTCAGACCCCAGATTTCGTCCTGCTCAACCGGGTCGGGCCCATCGGGTCGGGCCACCAGCTGGTCGATGGCCACCGCCGCCCGCTGGTCGATCAGGTCACCGTTCATCCCCGCCTGCACCGCTGCCTCCAGTTCGGCCTGGGTGGGCAACACCGACGAGTCGGAACCGAGCAGGGTGAACAGGGGAGCGGAGCGGGCCATCTCGGCCTTGAACAGCCGGTTCAGTTCATCCAGTTCGAACGACCGGAGCTGCTCGGTCATGCGCCGTTCCCAGTCATCGATGTTCTCCAGCGGCTGACCGGTCAGCACGTGGGCCACCAGCTCGCCGGCCAGTTCACGGTCCTGCGTGGTGTCGTGGGAGGCCACCCTCTGGGCAACGAACGACTGGAACTGCTGCCGGGCCTGGTCGAGGTGATCCGGGGTGAAGCCCCGCTCCTGGGCGGTCCGCATGGCCCGCATCAGGTCGGTGGCCCCCTGGGTGTAGTCGGTGGCGGCCACGTTCATGCCCAGGAAGCGGCGGCTGCGGGTGAACTCGAACGGCTCGACGAATGGGCGGACGATGTCCAGGGTGCCGTCGGCCGCCAGTTCGTCGAGATAGATGGTGAGCATCGACCCGAGCAGATTGTCGGCCAGCAGCATGCGCTGGCCTCCGACGGTCGACGGATCCCAGTTGGGAAGCTGGTAGTCGAGGGAGATCGAGGGTTCGGGGCCGCCGTCGCGGGTGACGACTTCGATGATCGGTTCCGTCAGCGGGTCGGCCTCCACCGGCAACCGCTCCGGGCTCGAGCCCCGGTCGGAGACCCCGCTCAGCTCCTGCTTGATCAGCCGCTCGATCTCGTCGACGTCGAAATCGCCGACAGCCACCACCGCCATGTTGTCGGGCCGGTACCAGTCGTCATAGAACTCCCGAAGCTCGTCGGCGTTGGTGGCCAGGATCTTGTCATCGGAGCCGATCGGAAGGTGACCTTCGTAACCGCTGTCCGCGCTGTAGATCTCGAACAGCCGCTCGTTGATGGCCGCCGACCCGGTTTCGGACCGCACCCGGAACTCCTCCCGCACCACCCCCCGTTCGGCCTCGACCTCGGACTGGTCGATGGTGGCCGATCCCGCCCACTGGGCAAGGACCCGAAGCCCCAGTTCCAGGTCGTCGGACCGGACCGATGGCATGCCCAACTGGTAGACGGTTTCGTCGAAGGAGGTGAAGGCGTTGAGGTCGGGGCCGATCTCGACCCCCAATCGGCGCAACACGGTG
>Ga0224512_10004274_pt1 | contig 12142 bp, 11 predicted proteins | sample SF_May12_sed_USG_4_FD_169103 | JGI IMG/M metagenome (GOLD analysis project Ga0224512, IMG submission 169103) | Sediment microbial communities from San Francisco Bay, California, United States - SF_May12_sed_USGS_13 | ecosystem: Environmental > Aquatic > Marine > Sediment | place: USA... | reverse complement strand
GCGCCGAGCAGCTCCCATGAGGGAATGGACCACAAAGCTATTCACCGAATCACCGCTTTCTTGGGCGCAATTCTCCACCTGTTCCTTGAGCTCGGCCGGAAGGCGCAGGGTGAGACGCGCCTCGAGGTCTTCGCCGCTGAAACGCTTGGTCTCGGCGGATGAAGAAGACCTGACGGCGAGGGTTGGCTCCCCCTCCGACACCACAACTTCTACCGTTGCCTCGGGCAGTTGAGCCGAAACCTCGACGGCCGCCTGCTCTGCCAAGCGAAACGCCAGTCTCTCCAGGCCGGGACGCGCCGCTGTGAGCAGCGCCTCGGCCGCTTCGTCGACCTCTTCCCCTCCCAGGCGGGCTTGGCCGGAGACGATGGCCTCGAACTCGGCGACGGCAGAATCGAGGTCCACTTAGGACTGTTCCTGATGTCGCCGAGCCAGACGCCGCAGGTGGCGGGATCGGGCATATGCGTGTGCGTCATCGCGCCGTGCGATGTGGAGGGCCAGTGCCCCCTGAGTGTTGATTACCTGTTGCATGATTACCCCTTTCAACTCTGACATTATCATGATGTCAGAATAATGTCAAGATGTTTTCCAACGGGATTCTGGTCTCTCCCCCTGCAGCGCGAGTGCCTACGCAGGCCTGGAGGGCTGATTTCCGACGCGATTCTTGTCTCTCCCCCCGAAGGGGGGAGTACCGCCGCAGGCGGGGAGGGGGGCAGTCAACCGCTAACCATCCAAGGCTTGCCGGATCACCCAGACCACGCCGTCGAGGTCCATTGCAACCTCCTTGTTGGTGAAACGGATGATGGAGAAGCCTTGAGCTTCTAGATACTGAGTCCTCCTCGTCTCGTCGCGGTAGTCGTGCGACTTGTCATCGATTTCGATAATCAGCTGGCGCTCTAAGCACGCGAAGTCGACGATCCATATGCCGATCGGAACCTGACGACGAAACCGTGCTCCAAGTTTCCGACCTTTGAGCTGTGCCCAGACGCGCGCTTCGGAGATTGTGAGGTCAATCCGGAGTTGATGGGACCGAACATGAGCGAGACGAGTATGCCGAGGTCGAGGCACACTCTGGAGCTTGGCCGATTTGCGACCGCGGTGGAACCCCCTCCGCCTCGCTTCGCTCGGCACCTCCCCCGTGGGGGAGGAGACACGTATAGCCGCTACCCTTCCTATTGCGACCCCTGGGGAGCTCGGAAATACCGGGCTGAGAGGGCGGATCATCCGCCGACCCGAGGAACCTGATCTGGGTAATGCCAGCGGAGGAATGCGTGGACGCAGCCATCATCTTGGCCGGCGGTGAGCCCGTCGACCTCGCCATCATCGGCGACCTTCCATCCCCCGCGCTCGTCATCGCGGCCGATAGCGGCCTGGCTTTGGCCGAGCCGCTCGGGCTGACCGTCGACCTGGTCGTCGGCGATATGGATTCCGTCGATCCTGGACTTCTGGCCGGTGCCGAGGCCGCCGGCGTCCCCATCGAACGCCACGACCCCAACAAGGATGCCAGCGATCTGGAGCTCGCTATGGACGCGGCACTAAGGCGCGGCGCCAACCAACTGGTCGTCGTCGGCGGAGCCGGTGGCCGAATCGACCACCTCTTGGCCAACGCAGCCTTGTTAGGCAGCGATCGATTCGCCGCCGCACAAGTCACCTGGCTTACCGATCAGGCCCTTGCCACGGTGGTGCGCCGCCAGGCCGTCCTGAGCGGCTCGCCCGGCGATGTCGTGACGCTCCAGGCACTGGGTGCGCCGGCCAGGGGCATCACGTCAAGCGGTCTGGTTTGGTCTCTGGACGGTGAAACCCTCGAACCCGGCTCCACCAGGGGTCTCAGCAACGAGATGACGGGCGCCAGCGCAACGGTCGAGGTAGGCGAGGGTGCCCTGCTGGCGATCCAGCCGCGAGGCACCCCATGATGCGCAGTCTGATCGCTCTGGGGTTGGTGGCGGCCGCTTGCTCGGGAGGAGCCGACTCGCCGTCAACCGTGCGACTCATGACGCACGACTCATTCGAGATGACAGACGACCTGGCGCGCTTCACCGAGCGGACAGGCATCCAGGTGCAGTTGATCACCGGCGGCGATGCCGGCGAGATGCTGAGCAGAGCGATCATCACCAAAGACAACCCCGTGGCCGATGTCGTTTTCGGCATCGACAACACGTTCCTCGGTCGGGCGCTGGACGAAGACATCTTCGACAGTTACACCCCGTCCGCCATCGACGACCTACGCCCTGGACTCACCGAGGGAACCGAGGGCAAGGTCACCCCGATCGACTTTGCCAACGTATGCCTCAACTACGACAAGGCAGGCCTGGCCGAAGCAGGCATCGAACCTCCGGTGCGCCTCGAGGACCTGGTGGCACGCGAGTACGCCGGAACTCTGGTGGTCGAGGACCCGTCGCTGTCCTCCACCGGCCTTTCCTTCCTGCTTGCCACTATTGCACAGTTCGGCGAAGGCGGCTGGCAGGACTATTGGCGAGGACTACGTGACAACGGAGTAGAAGTGGCTGCTGGATGGGAGCAGGCCTACTACGGGTCGTTCTCTGGCGGATCGGGTACCGGGGAGCGGCCGATCGTTGTGTCGTACGCATCCTCTCCCCCGGTTGAAGTGATATTCGCAGCCGAACCGATAACCGAGGCCCCCACCGCAGCGGTGCTTGACGGCTGCTTCCGTCAGATCGAGTACGTCGGCATCGTCTCTGGTACCGACGTCAGGAGCGAAGCAGAGGGCCTAATCGACTTCATGCTGCAAAAGGAGGTGCAGGAGGCGATCCCTTTGAACATGTTCGTCTTCCCCGCCCTTGAGTCGGCCGCACTGCCGACAGAGTTCATGGAACACACCGCCCTGCCCGCCGACCCGGTAACGATGTCGCTTGGTGACATCGACGCCAATCGCGATCGGTGGATAGCCGAGTGGATCGACATCGTGCTGCGATGAAGAAATGGGCCGTCGCGATCCCGGCTGCGTTCCTCGGATACTTCTTCTTCTATCCGCTGGTCACGGTGCTGTGGACCAGTCTCTCGGGAGCAGACACTTCGATCGGGGATGTACTTGGCAACGCCGGATTGCGTTCGGTCGCGTGGTTCACGTTCTGGCAAGCCGGGCTATCAACGATCCTCACCCTGGCTGCGGCCCTCCCGGCAGCGTACGTAGTGGCCCGCTACGACTTTCCGGGGCGAGGGATGTTCCGGGCCGGGGTCCTCGTCCCATTCATGCTGCCGACCATTGTGGTGGCAGCTGCTTTCGTAGCCCTGTGGGGTCCGGGAGGTGCGGTGGGATTCCGCATCGACAACACGGTGTGGGCCATCCTCGTCGCCCACGTTTTCTTCAACTTCGCGGTAGTCGTACGCACGGTGGGCACCCTATGGCAGCACATCGATCCCAGGCTCGAGGAGGCGGCGACGATGCTCGGCGCAAGCCGTGGAGAGGCCTTCCGCAGGGTGACGTTGCCGTTGTTGCGTCCGGCATTGGCTGCGGCTGCGGCCATCGTCTTTCTGTTCAGCTTCACATCGTTCGGGATCGTGCTGGTCCTGGGCGGACCAACGACGGCAACCTTGGAGGTCGAGATCTACCGACAGGCAACGGCGCTACTCAACTTCGAAGTCGCAGCCGTTCTGGCGATCGTCCAGCTAATCGGCGTGGTGTCGATCCTCGCCCTCTATGCCCGATTTCAAGATGCCGCCGCTCACAGCCTGACGCTGGTACCACCTCGCAAGCCTCGCCCGGGCCCCGAACGTCGCGCGGTGATGGTGGTGGTGAGCGCGAGTTCTGCGTTCCTCTTGGCGCCGCTGGCAGTCCTGGTGGCGCGTTCCCTGCAGAACTCTGCTCTTGGGTGGCGATCTCTCGGCGGGTCCACGCTGACCGTGTCCCCCATTTCGGCGGTCGGCAACTCACTTCGTTTCGCCGCCGTGGCTACTGCCATCGCGATGGTCGTCGGTCTGGCAGCCGCAGCCACGATCGCTTATCGCAAGACCAGGTCTTCGCGGTGGTTCGACGCGCTTTTGATGCTGCCGCTTGGTACCTCGGCTGTCACCCTTGGCTTCGGATTCTTAGTAGCACTGGATGCTCCGATCGATCTGCGTTCTTGGTGGATGTTGGTCCCGATAGCTCATGCCCTGGTAGCTATCCCGTTCGTGGTGCGCTTGGTAGCGCCCGTCGTGCGGTCGATCCCACCACGGCTGCGCGAGGCAGCAGCCATGCTGGGGGCTTCCCCCGCCCAGATATGGCGGCGGGTGGATGTGCCTATCGCCAGCCCGGCGGCCCTCGCCGCGACTGGTTTCGCCTTCGCGGTCTCAATGGGCGAATTCGGCGCCACCGCCTTTACGGCCCGCCCCGACGCGCCCACCGTTCCGGTGGCGATCTTTCGGCTCTTAGCCAGGCCTGGCGCAATTCCATTCGGCCAGGCGATGGCCCTGAGTGTCATGTTGATGGTGATCACAGCGGCGATCGTCGGCGGCCTCGACAGGGCTCGCTTCGGCCAGCTGGGGCGCTTCTGATGCTTGAGATCGAGAACATCACTGTCACGCTCGGCCAGCGAACTGCGGTTGATGGTGCTTCGCTGCGCGTCGAGCCCGGTGAGGTGATGGCAGTAATGGGACCGAGCGGATCTGGCAAGACGACGTTGCTGCGGACCGTTGGGGGGTTGGAGAGGCCGGATCGCGGGACAGTGCGATGGGCGGGTCAAGATCTGACGGGAGTGCCGCCGCATCGGCGTCACTTCGGTTTCATGTTCCAGGACCTTGCTCTGTTTCCTCATCTCGACGTGGCCGCCAACGTCGGCTTCGGCGTCGCGGATGAGAACGGCGAAGTGGACCAAGCATTGGCCCTGGTGGGTCTGGCGGGTTCTAACCGTCGCCGAGTGCAGTCGCTGTCGGGCGGCGAACAGCAGCGGGTAGCTCTGGCCCGGTCATTGGCAACACTCCCCCGACTGCTGATGCTCGACGAGCCGCTCGGATCACTGGATCGACCTCTGCGAGATGACTTGGTACGCGAACTGAGAGAGATCTTCGCCGCCGCCGGACTGCCGGTTCTGTACGTGACCCACGATCGAGATGAGGCGTTCGCTATCGGACATCGGGTGGCGGTGATGAACCACGGCCGCATCATCCAGACCGGCACCCCCGCCGAGCTCTGGGCAAAGCCCCAAAGCGAGTTCGTGGCACGATTCCTGGGATTCAACAACATCGTCGACGCCACACTCGACGATGGGATGGCGACAACGCCATGGGGACCGCTACCGACGACAGCAGCCGGAATGGGACAAGTACGCCTTGTGGTTCGACCCGATGCCTGGACCCTTGGAAGCGGTGGGGTCACCGGAGTCGTTGCCAGGGTGACCTTTCGGGGAGACCACCTGGTGGTGGAGATAACACCGAACGCGGGGCCCACTATCGAGGCATGGTTACGTGAAGAGGTTGCGGTGGGAGACCACGTGTCGCTTGTGGCTGACCCGGCCGGAGTCCTATTTCTCGGCTAGGTCGGCCCAGGTGGCTCCCGACAGCCGCACCAGATCATCGAGGGCGATGGGGAACACAGTGGTAGGAGTTCCCCCTGCTGCCCACACCAACTCGTGGCGGCGCAGCATCTCGTCGGCGTAAACGGTCATTGGCTTGGGATGGCCGAATGGCGGCGTACCGCCGGCCGCGTAACCCGTCGCCTTCCTGGCGGTGTCAAGGTCGGCTCGCCTTGCCTTGGCCCCTCCGTGGACCTGTGCCAATTTGGCGGTATCCAGCCGCTTGTCGCCGGGCAGCAACGCCACCACAGCCTCGCCATCGACCGTGAACACCAACGATTTGGCGATGGCTGATACAGGGCACCCGATGGCGTCAGCAGCCTCTTGTGAGGTCTTGGTGCCCTCCGGGAAGTGGTGCACCTCGATATCCAACCCAAGCGAGCCAGCGGCCGCCACGAATCGGCGCGATGCGTCGGGCAGATCGTCCCTTACAGGTATCACATCGTCCTCGGTTGCCAGGTGGGTCATCATGGCGTCGTGGGCATGCCGTGGCAGCCGTTCGACAACCAACGCGCCAGGGGTTACTCCAACCACGGGGACAGTCGGACGCAGCGTCTTGAGCATCCGGTCGTAATAGCCCGATCCACGACCCAGCCGGACCCCGGCGCGATCGAAGGCGAGCCCCGGCACCAGCGCCACGTCGATGAGAGCGGGATCGGCCCGGGGCGCACTCTCGAGCGGTTGGAGGAACCCGAAGGGATGCATCTCCATCTCGTCTCCTGCTTCGTGGACCGTGAGCTCGCCGCCTCCATGGGGGGTACGGGTGACAAAGAGGCGATCGGCTGCCACCCGGCTCAGGTCGACCTCGTCGGCCAGCGGCATGTAGGTGAGAACGTTGCCCCCCAGTTCTCCCCAAGCCTCGAGCTGGGTGATCACCTCAGGGGTAATGACCTCGAACTCGACCGCTGCTCGCGTCCGACGGGCCCATTCGCGCCAATCGTCTTTCGAGGCGCCGCGCCCGGGTTGACCGGTCAACCGAACTTGGGGCCCAGCTTGGACAGCTCGTCCTGGATGGAGAACGGGACGATGTGGCCGTCGGGGTCGCGGATCACTTCGAGATTGTCCTGCACATCCTCGATGGTCAGCGGGCCATCCGAGGCCGGCTTGAAGTAGCCATCGGTCAACCCAATGAAGATCCGGCTGACGGAACCGCCAGCTGCCGACCAGATCTCGCCGGTCAACTCACAAGCCTCCGAACACAGGTAGGCAACCGCTGGCGACACCTGCTCAGGCTGAAGCATCTCTGCCAATGGCCCAAGCAGCTCCTCCGTCATTCGGGTGTGGGCCACGGGGGCGATGGCATTCACCTTGATGTTGTTCTTCGCCCCCTCGATCTTCAGAACGTTCATGAAACCGACGAGACCCAGCTTGGCCGCCCCGTAGTTTGTCTGCCCGAAATTGCCGAACAGGCCGGCGTTAGATGACGTGACGACGACCCGGCCGTAGTTCTGCTCTTTCATGTGGGCGAACGCAGCTCGGGTCACATAGAACGCCCCTTTGAGATGCACGTCGATCACGGCATCGAGGTCGGGCCACTCGAGTTTCCCGAATGACTTGTCGCGCAGAATGCCCGCGTTGTTGACCACGATGTCAACTCGCCCGAACTCCTCTAGCGCTTTGGCAACGATCGCGTCTCCACCATCCGGAGTCGCCACCGACGAGTACTCGGCAACGGCACTGCCTCCCGCTGCGACGATCTCGTCGACCACCTGCTGGGCTGGGGTCTCGCTTGACCCCGAACCACCAACCTCTCCCCCCAGATCGTTCACCACTACGGATGCTCCCCGACCGGCAAGCAGCAGGGCATGGGATCGGCCCAACCCGCCCCCGGCTCCGGTGACGATGGCGACGCGGTCTTGAAAATCGATCATGGCCCTCCTCGACGCGATGCGGCCACGATAGTGAGAGGTAGCGTTGGCGACCCATGCCCGAACCGATCCGCGTCCTCGATACTCACCATCGGCCGGGTGGTTCCGGCCCGTGGATCGTGGCCGCGGCGGCTGTCGTCGCGGCGGCTGGCATCGCGGTGATCCTCGCTTCGTCGGGGAAAGTGTCCGAGTCGGCCACCACGATTCCCGAGAGCTTGCCGACGCCGACAACGGTGCCACCGGCTCCCACTACAGCTCCGGCGCCGCGGACGCTCGGAGACCTGGTACCTGGCTTCCAGGGCAGGATCCGAGCCGGCGCCCTTGGGCCCGACGAAAAGCAGATCGCTTGGACCTGGTCGAGCGGCGAGGCCGAGCCCCGAGAAGTCCCGCTGCCGGGCTTCTACGAACCAAACTTCGGGCAGGAAGACGCGAGGTGGGACGCTTCGCTCAAATTGTTCGCCGCCATAACCACGGTCGACGGGGTTGGGTCGGTTCTCCATGCCGGGACCCCAACTCAGATGCAAGTTGTGACTGACACAGCCCCGTTGTCATTCGCCTGGCACGTCTCCGCACCGGGAGCGATCGCCTACACGACGCCCCTGCTGGACGGCGCTACCCAGCTGTGGACCTCGCCCGGGCCGCCCTTCTCCAGCCTCCGCGTAGCCGAGCTTCCCTTCCGGGCCAGGTTGGTGGCCTACGGTGATTGGGGATTCGCCTTCTCCGACTTTTCGACCCAGATCGACGAGGGAATATTGATCACACTCGACCCAGAGGGCCAACTGATTGGTTCTGCGCCGCTCGAGCTAGTCGACGCCAGCGCCGATGGGCAACTGCTGGTGAAGTCATCGATCGATGACGAGGCATCGCTGGCCTTGCTCGATGTCACCCTTGTTCCGGGCGAGCAACTGGACTTCGGTCAAGTCATCGGAGCGCTGTTCTCGCCAAGTGGCACTTGGGCGGCCATTACCACTCAGGAGGATGACGACGTCGTACTCAATCTGCGGCAATTGAGTTCGCTCGAGCGTTTCACGGTCGCGCTTGGTCCTATCAGCGCTCGGCCCGTTGCCTGGAGCGATGATCGGCAATGGCTCTTACTGGTCGGCTTGGAAACCACCACCTTCGAGAACCAGCTCATATTCGTCGACCTCGCCAATCGAACTGTCTACACCGCCCCGATAGCCGAGGGCGTTTCTTCGTTCGGCGTCGACTCGATCGCCGGCAGCTTGCCTCCGACCTTGCAGGACGCTTAGAGGAACCCCTTCACCTTGGCGGCGAGGTTGCCTCTTCGGCCCACCTTGACCGCGTCCATGCCCAGCCAATCCGCCATGAGGTTGAGCTCTGCCGCCAATGCCCTGGCAGTTCGTGTGGGATCGGCGCCCGGTTCGAGATAGACCCCCTTGGCCAACAACGCCCCGGCCTTGCGATCGGCCTTGATGTCCACCCTGGCAACCAGATCCTCCCCCATGAGGAACGGATACACGTAGTAGCCGTACTTGCGCTTGGGTTCGGGGACATAGATCTCGATGCGGTACTCAAAGGTGAACAATCGCTCGGTTCGTTCCCGATACCAGATGAGGGAATCGAAAGGCGAGACGAGGGCCGTAGCACTTGCCTGGCGCGGCACTCTCGTCCCCGGCACCAGATAGGCGAGCTTGTCCCACCCCTCCACCTCGACCTCTTCAAGTCTCTTCTCATCCACCAACGCCTGGACCGCTGGCCGGAACTCAGCCGGCCGCAGCCGGTAGTAATCACCAAGGTCATCAACCGTTGCCACACCCAGGCTCTGGGCCGCCAGCATCATGAGCTGGCGATGGGCGTCGGGACCTTCGGGAGCAGCACGACGAAGCGCATTGGCCGGGATGATCCGCTCCAACAAGTCATAGCTAAGGCGGAAGTTGGCATCGCGGCGGGCTCCCAGCTTGCCGTTGGCATGGTGCCACTCCAGCGCAGTCTTGCCCTTGCCATGGCCCCACCACGGCCCGGTTCGTTCGCCAGGATCTTCGAGATCTGCCGCCGTGGTAATGCCCCGCTCCCGCACTTCTTCGAGCACCGCCTCCAGATAACCAGGTTCGTTTTCCATGAGCTCGCCTGCCCGATACCCAGTCCTATCTAAGTCCATCCTCCAGCGGAGCAAAGGGAGGTGGTCGATCGGTTGCAGCGACGCCATGTGCCCCCAGTATTCGAACAGTTCGTTTCTCTGGTAGGCCAGCTCCTCCAGCAGACCGGTGCGGTAGGGGCCGAGCCGCGAGAAGAAGGGCATGTAGTGGGCTCTCACGGCGACGTTGACGGAGTCGAGCTGGACCACCCCGACCGAGTCGAAAACGCTGCGCATGTGACGAATATCGACCTTGCCGTTGCTGCGAGGCTTGCCGAGTCCCTGGGCATGAAGAGCGACGCGGCGGGCTTGTGACAAGGAGAGGCGTCTCATGGCGGCGGTAGATTACCGCGATGGGCCGCACCTTCTTTGCCGCACTCCGCACCGGCCTGGGCCTTGTAGCGGTCGGCCTGATCACAATTCTGTTCGGCCTGGCGGCGGTGATAGTGGCCCTGGTCCGTCCCTGGAACCGTTTTGTGGACCGCGTCATCATTCGGTCCTGGGCTCGTTTATTCAACTGGGCGCTTGGGATCCGGCTCGAGGTGGAAGGCGAGAACAACATCGAAGAGGGCCGCGGCTACGTGTTCGTGTCGAATCATGCCTCCGACGCCGACATCGCCTCAAGCGTCATCGCCTGTCGCAACCCGATTCGATTCCTCGCTAAGAAAGAACTGTTTCGGGTGCCGTTCCTTGGCTTCTACCTCAAACGGCTTGGCTTCATCAAGGTGGACCGCGACGCCGGTAGGGCGACGTTGGGATCGGTGAACGAGCAAGTAGCCAACGCGGTGACGATGGGACGCTCGCTCATGATCTACCCGGAAGGAACACGCTCGCGCGACGGCTCGCTCCATGCCTTCAAGAAAGGAGCGTTTCGCATCGCGATCGACAATGGGCTCGATGTGATCCCGATGGCTTTGAGCGGCAGCTACCAGGCATGGCCGCCGGGAAGCAAGATCATCTACGGGGGCCGGGTCAAGGTGACCATCGGAGAACCCATCTCGGTGGCAGGTATGACCACGGCAGATATCGAGCGGCTACGAGATGAGGCCTACAAGGTGGTGGCTTCCAACCTGGCTCAGTCGTAGACACCGGCGAGGACGGTGTGGCCATCGCGCACCTCGCACAGGAAGGCGCCCGCGGAGGTGACCAGCTGATAGCGATCGGCGTGGGCTCCTCCTTCCCACCAACGTCCCATCAAACGCCACGGCCCGGCCCATGAAAGGACGGGCACCCATCTGCTACCGAGCCGCACGCTGGTAGGTACTCCTTCGTCCCACTCCACTTCAAGATGCGGGGGTTCGGGGGGGACCAGCGCGGGAGCCGGATCTGGAGTGCGCCCCGGCCAGGGAGCAGACGCATCTCGGTTGTTGGGCGAAGGTTCTTCTCCCCAGTGGTACCACTGCACTCGCTCGTTCGGGCTGCGCCCGCCTTGGGGGCGGGCCTGCAGTACGGCATCTGGCCCAAGCAACGCCTGAGTTCTGGCGAACGACCTGGCGGCTTCTGCTTCCGACACGGCGTCTTCGTGTAGAGCAAGCTGACGACCCTGATCGGATAAGTCGGCAGGCGACACCCTGAGCCTCACCAGCCCGCCGGGCACCCCGCCCGATTCGGTCCAAGCTCTGAGCTGCCACCACATCCTCTCGGCCAAGGCCGCCTCGTCGAATGGGTCCATACTGCGCCAGGTGCGGTTGCGAACCACCCCCGTTGCCGACTCGCACTCGACCTCCACCCGATGGGGTGCTGCCCCCGAAGGCGCCAGCGCTCCTAACAGTTGCGAGGCAAGAGACCTTGCTGCGAAGCCAGCCTGTTCCAGGGCCTGGAGGGGCGGATCGAACCGTTCCTCGAAGATCACATCGGAGGGGGGAAGGCGCGGCATGGGGGAACGGTCCTCCCCCGAAGCGATCCGGTGGACTTCGAGACCGGCCAGACCGAATCGAGACAAGATGGCGGGACGGGGCAGGCGAGCTAGCTCCCCGAGCGTTGTTACGCCGAGCCAACGGAAGGTGGACACCAGGTCGGGTGGTGCTGCGGTGGATAGATCGGCACTTGCCAGGAACTCGGCATCGTCCTCTACCACCAGTAGGGGGTCTGCTATCTGTGCCGCTCGCCGCGCTGCGAACGGACCGGCCGCCAGTCCCATCCTCCATCCCGGACCTGCTGCGGCTTCTAGCTCTTTCGCGATCCGCTCGGTGAGGGGCACCTCGCCGCCGTAGTAACGGATGGCTCCTCCCACCGGGACGAAGGCAAGGCCGGGTTCCGCCACCTCAACCCGCGGCACCACCTCTTCGATCGCCCGCACCACTTCTTCGAATGAGGCTGTCTCGGCTCCGAGGTCGCGTTCCAGGGTCACCACCTGGGGGCATATCGCCTCTGCTTGACGCCGCAGCATGCCGAGGCTCACCCCGGCCTCTTGGGCCAGGACGTTGGCGGCGGCAACCCGGTTGTCCCCACCGACAGCTTGAGCTGGCCTATCCGGTGGCGTATCCGGCCGGCGCAGCGGCCAGTCGGGGAACCAGACGCAAAGGATGCGTTCCATTGTCCTCTATCTCGTAGATCCTTGGGATCCCCCCTGTTGCCTTGCCGGAAACCTCAACGACCATCCGTCGACGCAGCAGACGGCCATGGCCTTGGTCTGCCCCTTCCCAGTGAGACTCCTGCACTTCGTAACGAGC
>Ga0224512_10004272_pt1 | contig 12145 bp, 9 predicted proteins | sample SF_May12_sed_USG_4_FD_169103 | JGI IMG/M metagenome (GOLD analysis project Ga0224512, IMG submission 169103) | Sediment microbial communities from San Francisco Bay, California, United States - SF_May12_sed_USGS_13 | ecosystem: Environmental > Aquatic > Marine > Sediment | place: USA: California... | reverse complement strand
TCGCGAGCTCCTGGAAATCTACAATTTCCAGGAGCTCGCGAAGGAGCTTGCGGCCTGTGGACACACCTTCCGTACCCGCTCCGACACCGAGGTCATCGTGCATGGCTGGGAACAGTGGGGCGCATCCTGCGTAACGCGCTTTCGCGGCATGTTCGCTTTCGCGCTGTGGGACCGCAACCGGGAGACGCTGTTCCTCGCCCGCGACCGCCTGGGCGTCAAGCCCCTGTATTACGCCCAGCTGCCCGATGGCCCCTGGATCTTCGGCTCCGAGCTCAAAGCGCTGCTGGTTCATCCGCGACTGCCGCGGGTGATCGATCCGACGGCGGTCGAGGACTACTTCGCCTACGGTTACGTGCCGGAACCGCGCACCATCTTCAAGGGCGTATGCAAGCTTTCACCCGGTTACACCTTGAGCCTCAAGCGAGGCAGCCCGGCATCGGCGCCGGTCGAGTACTGGGATGTGCCGTTCAAGACCGGTGCGGCGCCTGCCGAGCAGGAGGCGGGCGAAGAGTTGATCGCTCGCCTGCGCGAATCGGTGAAGCTGCGCCTGATCTCGGATGTTCCATTGGGCGCATTTCTCTCCGGCGGCGTGGACTCCAGTGCGGTGGTGGCGATGATGTCGGGCCTTTCCGCAGAACCGGTCATTACCTGCTCCATCTCCTTCGGGGACCCGGCGTTCAACGAGGCTGCCTACGCTCGACAGGTGGCGGAACTCTACCGGACGCAGCACCACGTGGAGCAGGTGGACCCGGACGACTTCAGCCTGGTTGACCGCCTGGCCGGCATGTACGACGAGCCCTACGCCGACAGCTCTGCGATTCCCACCTACCGCGTGTGCGAGCTGGCGCGCAAGACGGTGACGGTGGCGCTGTCGGGTGACGGCGGCGACGAGAGTTTCGGGGGCTACCGGCGTTATCGCTGGCACCTCAACGAGGAGCGCGTGCGCTCGCTGCTGCCTCTTCAAATGCGCAGGCCTGTGTTCGGACTGCTGAGCCGGCTCTACCCCAAGGCGGACTGGGCGCCGCGGGTGTTCCGGGCCAAGTCCACCCTCGAGGGGCTCGCGCGAAACTCGGTCGAGGGCTATTTCCACAGCGTGTCCATCCTCCACGACGGGATGCGCCGTGAATTGTTCAGCCAGCGCTTCCGCAGCGAGCTGCAAGGCTACGCCGCCGTGGAGGTGCTCAAGCGTCATGCCGCGCGCGCTCCCTCGGACCATCCCCTGTCGCTCGTCCAGTACCTGGACCTCAAGACTTACCTGGTGGGGGACATCAACACCAAAGTAGACCGCGCCAGCATGGCGCATTCGCTCGAGGTGCGCGAGCCGCTCATGGACCACCCCCTCGTGGAATGGCTGTCGAGCCTCCCTCCGGGTTTCAAGCTGCGCAACGGGGAGGGCAAGTACCTTTTGAAGAAGGCGCTCGCGCCGTACTTGTCACCCGAAATCCTGTACCGCCCAAAGATGGGCTTCGCGGTCCCGCTCGCCCAGTGGTTCCGGGGGCCGCTGCGGCAATCGGTGAGGGACGCCGTGCTCGGGCCGGTGCTCGCCGAGACCGGCTGGTTCAATGCGGCCTACTTGCGCCGGCTGGTGGAGGACCACCAATCGGGGCTGCGCGACTACAGCGCGCCGCTGTGGACGGTGCTGATGTTCGAGTCATTCCTGCGAAATGTGTACGGTGCATCGCAAGCGCGAGCTGGCGATACGGCCATCGCTAGCGTTTGAGCACAAAGGCGTCAGGACAATGTACGGGCTGAATCCGATCCAGGACATTCGGCGCGCGGTTCGCGCCATCCTCACCAACCAGATCGCGCGGTTCGCGCCCGGCTGGTACCTCCAGCTGACCCGCGAGACCGGGCGAGGCAGCGCAGAGGAGTCTGTAGAGGACATCGCATCCTATTTCGAGGGGTGCTTCGCCGACTATTTCCGGGTGCTGGAAGTCGATCCCGGAAAAATACCTGGCTGGCTAGAGGGCAAGAGGGTGCTCGAATACGGACCGGGAGACATGCCGGCCGTCGCCCTGCTCATGCTCGCGCACGGTGCGCAGGAGGTGATCTGCGTCGATCGCTTCGCGATGATCTCCCTGAACAAAAAGAACGTCGGCGTGCTCCGTCGCCTGATCGAAAGACTGGCGGCGCCGGCCCGCAGCCGCGCCGAGGACTGCTTTCGGGCGAGAGGCGAGCCGGAAAGCGGGTTTCGCCAGGAGCGCCTGCGCCATATTGTCCAGCCAAGCGGGTTATCGGGCCTGCGCGATACAGCCGATCTGGTGATTTCCCGCGCCGTGCTCGAGCATACTAACGATCTGTCCGCGACTTTCGCGGACTTGCATGCAGCTTTGCGCGCCGACGGAATTTCCGTCCAGAAGGTGGACCTCAGGAGTCACGGCCTGCACCGGTCCAATCCGCTGGACTTTCTCACCTGGCCCACTTGGCTCTGGTGGCTGATGTACAGCGGAAAGGGCGTTCCCAACCGTTGGCGGGTCGATCGCTACCGCCGGGATCTCAGGGAGCAGGCCTTGCAGGTCATGCACCTGGCCCCCACAGCGCTCGCCGAGCCGCGCGACGTGTCCGCCGTGCGTCCGCATCTGGCCGAGCCGTTTCGCGACCTGTCCGACGAGGACCTTTCGTGGCTTGGTTTCTGGCTGGTATGCAAGAGGGCGCCGCAGGATTAACGATGCGCGTCGTGCACATCCTCGATCACTCGATTCCGCTTCAAAGCGGTTATGCGATCCGGACGCTTGCGATACTCAAGGAGCAGCGCGCGCTGGGGTGGGAGACGTTCCATCTCACCGGCCCGAAGCAGGGGCCGGCGGCGGCGACCGAAGAGCACGTGAACGGCTGGCATTTCTATCGCACGCCCCCCCCCGGCGGGATCCTCGAAGGCGTGCCGGGGCTTTCGGAACTCGAGCTGATGGGTGAAATCACCTACCGTATTGAGCAGATCGTCAAGCGCGTGCGGCCCCATCTCCTGCACGCCCACTCCCCGGTTCTGATCGCAATTCCCGCACTACGAGCGGGGCGGCGACTCGGCATCCCGGTAGTCTACGAAGTAAGAGCGCTATGGGAGGACGCAGCGGTGGGCCGGGGCACCCGAGAGGGAGACTTGCGTTGCCGCCTGAGGCGGGGACTGGAAACGTGGGCGCTCAGGCGCGCTGACGCGATCACCACGATCTGCGAGGGACTGCGGGGTGACATCGTCGCTCGCGGCATCCCGGCAGAAAAGGTGATGGTTGTCTCCAACGGGGTGGACATCGACGCATTCTCCGCGGGGCGCGCGCCCGACCCAGTACTGAAACAGAAGCTCGGACTGGACGACGTGCCAGTGTTGGGGTTCATCGGCTCATTCGTCGCCTTCGAGGGACTCGGCGTGCTGCTGCGCGCCCTGCGGATGCTGCTCGCGCAGGGTGAGCGCGTGCGTGTACTGCTGGTCGGCAGCGGCTGCCAGGAGGCGGAGCTGAAGCGGCTCGCCGCCGAACTCGGCATTGAGAACCAGGTCGTTTTCGCAGGCCGCGTCCCCCACGACGAGGTGCAGCGCTACTACGACCTCATCGATGTGATGGTCTATCCGCGCCTGTCGATGCGCCTCACTGAGCTAGTCACGCCGCTGAAGCCGCTGGAAGCGATGGCGCAGGGGCGCCTATTGGTCGCCTCGGACGTCGGCGGGCATCGCGAGCTGATCCGTCACGGCGAGACCGGCACGTTGTTCAAGCCCGGTGATCCGGAGGCGCTCTCGGCGGCAGTGCGTGCTTTGCTGCGGGAACCTGCGCGCTGGCCGGGTCTCAAGGCGGCAGCAAGACGCTACGTCGAAACCGAGCGCAACTGGAAGGCGAGCGTGGCGCGTTACGAAGATGTTTATGCCCGCGCCATGCAGCCGCGCCGGCGTGCATGAAGATACTCACGTTCAGCACACTTTTCCCTAATGCCGCGCGCCCGAGCCACGGCATTTTCGTCGAGACCCGGCTGCGGCAGCTGCGGGAGAGCGGACGCGGTCTATTACGTGCTCAATCATTATCCGGTCCGCGGTCTGACAAACCGCTATGCGGAGCGATTCAATTGGAACGACACCAGCCGTGGCAGTTTTAGATTTTCTGTGAACAAGGAGTTGGATTTGAAGATCCTTTACCATCATAGAATTCGTTCCAAGGACGGGCAGTATGTACATATCGAAGAATTGATCCAAGCGTTACGCAGCTTGGGTCATGAAGTGATCCTGGTAGAGCCGCCGGCTTTCAATAAGGCGAAATTCGGCGACGACGCAGGGGTAATAGCCGTTCTCAAGCGCTATTGCCCCGGATTTGTGTATGAGCTGATGGAGCTTGCATACTCGTTCGTGGTGTACAGGCGCTTGCGCAAGGCCGTGCTCGCGCACCAGCCGGACTGCCTTTACGAACGCTACAACCTACTGCAGCCCGCCGGAGTATGGCTGAAGCGCCGCTTCAACCTGCCCATGCTGCTGGAAGTGAATGCTCCTGTGTCCGAGGAACGTGCAAAGTACGACGGCATTGCGCTACCCTGGCTTGCACGCTGGGTGGAGCGTTACACGTGGCGTGGCGCCGACTATGTACTAGCCGTGACCGAGGTACTGGCTAAACGGGTGGAGGCGGCAGGGGTTAGTCGGGAGAACATGGTGGTGATTCCGAACGGAATCAATCCTGACGATTTCGGCGGCGAAATTGACAATGAGCAGGCGAAGCGGCGCCTGGGGCTGGAGGGAAAGCTGGTCTTAGGCTTCACCGGGTTCGTGCGAGATTGGCACGGCTTGGAAAAGGTCATCGAACTGGTCGCAAGCGCAGACCCAGGGTGGCATTTGCTGATCGTCGGCGACGGTCCCGCCCGTGACGCCTTGGAGAAACGGGCTGCGGCGCTCAACGTGACCAATCGGTTGACCATCACGGGGGTGATCGGGCGCGACCAGGTGGCAGCCCATGTGGCGGCCTTCGACATTGCCCTGCAGCCGGCTGTGGTCGACTATGCCTCGCCGCTCAAGCTGTTTGAGTACATGGCCCTAGGACGGCCCGTGGTGGCTCCTGCTCAGCCCAACATCATGGAAATTCTGACGGACGGAGAGAACGCTCTCCTGTTCGATCCGCAAGATCCCCGGGCTCTCGGCAGGGCCGTCGAGCGGCTGTGCCGGGACGCCGGATTGCGCCATCGTATCGGCGAAGCGGCTCGGCGGACCATCCACTCGCGTCGCCTGACGTGGGCCGACAACGCCACTCGGGTCACCGAGCTGTTCGCTGGCTTGACCGGGAAGCGAGAGTTTCACCGGTGAAAGACAAGACATAGAAATGAGGATACTGACCTTCAGCACGCTCTATCCCAACGCCGCGCGCCCGAGCCACGGCATTTTCGTCGAGACCCGGCTTCGGCACCTTGTGGCGGGCGGATGGGTCGACTCGAGGGTGGTGGCGCCGGTGCCGTGGTTTCCGTCGCGCAACCCGCGGTTCGGCGCGTACGCTGTCCATGCCAGCGCGCCACGCGAGGAGCAGCGCCACGGTATCCAGGTACTGCACCCGCGCTACCCGGTGTTGCCGAAAATCGGCATGACGCTTGCCCCCTTTCTGCTCGCGCAATCGGTCAAACCGGTCATTGAGCGAGTCCTTGCCCAGTACCCGTTTGACCTGATCGATGCGCATTACTTCTATCCCGACGGTGTCGCCGCGATCCTGCTCGGGAGGCATTTCGGTAAGCCGGTCGTGATAACCGCCCGGGGCACCGATGTCAATCTAATACCGCGCTACCGGCTGCCGCGCGCGATGATCCGATGGGCGGCGCGCCACGCAGCCGGGATGATCACCGTGGCCCACGCGCTGAAGGAAGACCTGGTCAGGGTCGGGGTTCCGGCCGAGCGGATAGAGGTGTTGCGCAACGGAGTGGACCTGCACCTGTTCCGGCCGATCGACCGCGAGGCCGAGCGACGCAAGCTTGGGCTTACCCGAGCGACGCTGCTATCGGTCGGCCATCTGGTGCCACGCAAAGCCCACGACCTCGTGATCCAAGCGCTGCGACAGCTGCCGGAAATGGACGTCATCATCATCGGCGACGGGCCAGAGCGGGCGGCCCTGGGAGCGCTGGCGCTACGATCCGGTGTCGGCGATCGCGTAAGATTCGTCGACTCGTTGGCACAGCAGGTATTGCGAAATTACTACGGCGCGGCTGACGCGCTGATCCTGGCGTCGAGCCGCGAGGGCTGGGCCAACGTGCTGCTGGAATCGATGGCGTGCGGAACGCCCGTGGTCGCGAGCAATGTTGGCGGCACGGCGGAGGTGGTCGCGGCCCCGGAGGCCGGCGTACTGATGGCGGAGCGCACGCCGGAAGCGCTGGCGGACGCGGTGCAGAAGCTATTCGCGCGCTATCCGGACCGCGGCGCGACGCGGCGCTACGCGGAGGGATTCAGCTGGGATGCGACGACCGAGGGCCAGCTGCGGTTGTTCAGCCGCATCCTATCCGCCCCCGGTGCATCCGCCGATTGGTCTCGCTCGTCAACGTCGCGATTCAGGGCGTGATGTGCACCACTCATCACCGGGCCACCGATGTGGGAGAGGAGTTGCTGGTGTTGACCGCATGAAAATCCTAGTTGTTTGCCACCGGTTTCCTTATCCGCCGAGGAGCGGGGCCAACGTACGCGCTTTCCACATCATCCGGCATCTTTCCGCAACGGGACACGAGGTGACGGTCGCCTCCCTCGCGCGCTCATCCCGCGAGGCGCAGGAAGGCCGCGGCATCGCGCTCCATTGCAAGCACTACGAAATGGTGCGAGTCCGCAATCCGGTCCAGGTGGCGCGCATGATCTGGCGCGTACCGGCCTCGACTCCGTGCTCCATGGGCTTCTTCTATTCGCCAGTGCTGGCGCAACGCGTGCGTCGGCTGCTCGCGCGTGAACGCTTCGACCTCATATTCGTATACTGCTCGACCATGGCGCAGTACGTCGCCGGCATACGCGGGATCCCAAAGATCCTCGACTTTGTTGACATGGATTCGCAGAAATGGTTGGAGTACGCGCGCTACAAGCCGTTCCCGCTGTCCCTGGGCTACTGGTTCGAAGGGAAAAAGCTCGAGCGCGAGGAAAGGCGGCTGGCGGGGTTGTTTGACCTGTGCACTGCGACCACACGCGCTGAGTGGGAGACGCTCGAGAGCTACCGCACGGGAGTTGCCACGGATTGGTTCCCAAACGGTGTGGACGGCGACTACTTCGCACCGACCTCGGAGCCTTACGACGCCGACACGATTTGCTTCCTCGGACGCATGGATTATTACCCCAACCAGGAGTGCATGTTCGACTTCTGCGCCAACGTGCTGCCGCGAATCCGGGCGAGGCGTCCGGAGACGAAGCTGCTCGTCGTTGGTGCCGATCCTTCGCGGGCGGTCGTGAAACTCGGCAGGCTGCCTGGCGTGACGGTCACGGGTTCGGTGCCTGACGTGCGGTCGTATCTCGGGCGCGCAGCGCTGACGGTGGCTCCGCTCAAGATCGCGCGCGGCACCCAGAACAAGATACTGGAGGCGATGGCGGCCGGCGTGCCCGTGGTCGCCAGCCGCTTGGCGGCGGGCGGGGTGGATGCGGTGGCGAACGATCATTTCCTGGTCGCGAGCACGCCGGAGGAGTACGCACAGGCCGTGTTGCAGATTCTCGATCATCCGGCGCAGCGGCAGCGGCTCAGCGCTGCCGGGCGCGAGCGCATGCTGTCGCATCACGCGTGGAACCGGTCCATGCAGCAATTGGACCGAATCATCGACCGTTGCCTAGGGACGTGGCGCGACACGCGCAGCAATCTGGCATGCAAAGCGGGAACGACGATATGAACCGGAACCGCCGGCCGCGCTCAACGGCAGCCAGGACTAGTCAGCTATGCTCAAATCGGCTCGTTCATGCGAGAAGACATCGAGACCGTGACCTCCGGTTCGCACATTCTGGTAGCGGGGCTGACTGACTATCGCATCGTCGAGGCGCTTGCGCGCCACGTACGGGAGGACCAGATTGCGCTCGACCTGGTCAACATCCCGCGGCGCGAGGTGTCCTTGCTGCGTTTTCTCGCTCACAATGTTGGAAGACTGGGGATCCGCACCAGGAGTACGGGCAGACGTAGCGCGATGGTATCGTTGGTACCATTCATTCTCCGGCGGCCGGCGGAATTTGGCTGTCCCAAGTATGCTTTGACGTCTAGCGTGTGACAGAGATCAGTTGAGAGCGATTTGTAAATATCATGAGCAATGACGAATGCGATGCTGCAAGTGCCGGCCAGTCGCGGTTCGCTTAGACTAGTAAGTTGGTATTGGCCGCGCGCTGGCGAACTCTCCATGGCTACTGGGAGGTGCGGTAGCAATGGCTTTGTTGAGATACGCGCCGGCTCTGGCTGCTGTTCGGTCGGGTTATCGTCGTGACCAAACATAAACATTAAGTCTTGGGGGCGCATTGTTTCATCTTCTTGGCAATCTGCTTTCTCCCGCCGGTGATCGGGGCAGATTGAGCATACTGATTTACCACAGAGCGCTTGCTGCGCCTGATCCCGTCCTTCACGACGAGATCGACGCGGCCACGTTCGAGCAGCACGCGGCGCTGCTGCGGAGCGAGTTCAACGCGCTGCCGCTGGGAGAGGCCTGCATGCGGCTCGCACGCGGGTCGTTGCCGGCGCGCGCCGCCTGCATTACGTTTGATGACGGCTATGCAGACAACGAACAGATTGCATTACCTATACTTAAGCGCCTCGGGCTGCCGGCGACGTTCTTCGTGTGCGCTGGGTTTTGCGACGGCGGCATCATGTTCAACGACGGCGTGATCGAGGCGGTGCGGCGCGCGCCGGCGGGAACGCACGACCTGTCCTCGCTGGGCCTGGGGAGTCACAGCCTGAGTGACAGTACAAGCCGACAGGCGGCGATCAACACGCTGATCGGCCAGTTCAAGTACCGACCAGTAGGCGAGCGCAGGGCGTTGGTCGTACGGCTCGCCGCCACGATGCACTCGACCCTCCCCGCGGGCCTGATGATGAGTCCAGCGCAGATCAAGCGGCTCCACAACGAAGGCATGGAGATCGGCGGTCACACCATCAACCATCCAATCCTAGCGACCCTCGACGAGGAGGAAGCCCGTGCGGAGATCGTCGGGGGCAAACGTCAACTCGAGGAAATAATTGGGGCACCGGTCACGCTTTTTGCTTATCCGAATGGCAAGCCAGGCCGGGACTACGGCGTGCGGGACGTAGAATTGGTCAGGAAGGCGGGCTTCGCGGCCGCAGTGTCAACCATTTGCGGCGTTGCCAATCGCAGCAGCGACCTGTTCCAGTTGCCGCGCTTCGGCCCTTGGGACAGGAATCCGCGGCGGCTGGGATTGCGCCTTCTCCTCAGTGGCCCCCCTTCGGTCCCGGCGTGAACGGCGCTAGTAGGCTCAACGCTACCATGCAAGATGTATGCGGCCAAGCTGCGGCGGCTAGAGATGCCCAATGAGCGCGCTTGCACAGCGGCTGAAGGAAAGGTATTTCCGCGGCGACCATCCGTATCAAATCTTCGAGCGCGAAGTGGAACGCTATCTGCGACCCGAGCACACCCTACTTGACGCGGGATGCGGCAGGATGGCGCCAATCCTGGAGAAGTTCCGAAACAGGGCACGCCGCCTGATCGGTGTTGATCTCTTCGATTTTACGCTGGCAGCCGAGGGGCTGGAACTGCACCACTGCGATCTAGGTGCCATGCCAATCGAGGACGGGTGCATTGATGTGACGATGGCGCGCAGCGTGATGGAACACGTGACAGACCCGACGCGGGTGTATGGTGAGATTCATCGGGTGCTCAAGCCCGGCGGCCGGTTCATTTTCCTGACCGCGAACCTGTGGGACTATGCCTCGATCATCGCGAAGTTGATCCCCAACAGACTCCATCCATGGATCGTGCGCAAGACTGAAGGGCGCGATGAGCGCGACGTCTTTCCAGTCGCGTACCGCACCAACACCCGGGGAGCGGTTGAGAAATTGGCGAAGCAAACTGGATTTGAAATCGTCTCGTTCCGCTACCTCGGGCAGTATCCTTCGTATTTCATGTTTAACGGCTGCCTGTTCCTGATGGCTACCGGATACGAGAAGCTGATCAGCAGGGTTTCCGCGCTGAATTTCTTGCAGGGATGGATCCTGGTTACGCTCAGGAAACCAGAAAGCGGGCGCGACGATGCGTGATCTGTTGTTCGCGGTCATCGTGTTTGGTCTGCTGCCGGTGTGCTTCATGCGACCGTGGATCGGCTTCCTGGTCTGGACCTGGTTGGCCATGATGAGCCCGCACCGGCTATTATGGGGCTTCGGGCTAGATTTTCGCTGGTCGTTGTTCGTTGGTGTCGCGATCTTGGCCGGACTGCTGTTCGCGCGCGACAGGAAGTCGATCCCGTGGAACACCCAGCTGGTGTTGATGGTGGTGCTGCTCGCGTATTTTACGTTCACCAGCTTTTTTGCGTGGGCGCCGGACGCGGCGTGGGAGAAGTGGATCCTCGTCACTAAAATTATCGTGATGGTGATCCTCGCCACCATGTTCATCTACGGAAGAGACCGCATTCGCTGGCTGCTGACCGTAATCGCGCTGAGCGTCGGCTATTACGGGATCAAGGGCGGAATCTGGGCGCTGGCCACTGGCGGCGTCTACAGCGTGCAAGGCCCCGACGCCGGTTTCATGACGATGAACAACGGTATCGGCATCGGACTTCTGTTGGTGGTACCGATCATGCTCGCGCTGGTGCGTGAGCAGTCGCACAGGTGGCAGCGCTGGTGTTTTGGCCTCGCCGCCGGGCTCAGCATAATCTCCATCATTTTCACCTATTCCAGGGGTGCTTGGCTTGGCTTGGCCGCTTCGGTGTCCTTCATGGTCGTGCGCAGCAGGAGAAAGTTCCTTATCGCACTGGCGCTCGCGCCCATCGTCCTCGCTTTGGTTTCGTGGGCACCCGACAAACTGTTCAACCGCGTGGAGACGATTTCGACGTATCAGAAAGACAACTCTGCGATGCAGCGTATTCATACGTGGATCGTGACGTTGAATATTGCCGTAGAGAGTCCGATTACCGGCGCGGGGTTCGATTTCGAAGATGCTTCCGACCGCGACCGATGGTACGGGTATGGGGCTCCTGACATCAGGCAGCATATGCGCGCCGTGCAGTCGGCGCACAGCATTTACTTTCAGATGCTGGGTCAGCACGGCTTCGTTGCGTTTGGGCTGTACCTAGTGCTGATATTCTCGACACTGTGGAAGTGCAGGAGACTTGCGAAACGCACTGCAGGCGACCCGGAGATCGAGTGGATCGGCAATTACGCATCGGCGATCCAAATCAGCTTGATCGGGTATGCGGTGAGCGGCGCGTTTGTGAGCAGCGCGTATTTCGACCTGGCTTGGGTCTATTACTCGTTCACTGCGATTCTGAGCCGCGAGCTACCGGAGCACGTTAGTGCGATGCAGAAGCGGGCGATGTCGGGGAACGGGGCAAGTGCGCAAGCGACACCTGCCGCGCAAGTCGGACAGGTGCCGGGCCAACCCGTTATCGGGTCCGCGCATAGCCGTAAGGTGGGCGTCTAGGCACTCAGTCAAGGCTTGAGGCGCTCTTATTGCGGCATACTCGATTGTGGGGCGGTCTTGCGTTTGTCCTTGGCCCGATCGAGTTCCGCCAATCGCCGCGTCAGTGCCTTGACGTCTGGGGCGACCGATAAGCCTTTTTTCAACCACTCCCGCGCCTTTGCAAGGTCACCGAATTCCTTGTAAATGTCGCTTATGGCGGCGTAAGGTGGCCAGTAGTCGGGCTTGAGCTCGATGGCACGTAGCAGTTCCGGCATTGCGTGCGAACCCCTGCCCAGCCGAATCAGGTTCTCGCCCTTCTTGGTGAGTATTTCTGGTAACAAAATAAAATCCTTCGTCGCATTTCTGATCACGTAGTCGAACTCTACGATTGCGTCACGAAGATAGAAATCGCGATACCGACGGGTGCGCGTGAGATAGAGCGCGCGATTGGTTTTCATCAGCCCCCAGCAGTAATGGTGCATGGCGTGAAACGAAGGGCCCATTACCTCATACCACCGATCGATTTCGACCTGATTATTGCCTCCCGGGACGCCGCCGCGGAAGAGCTGTGTGTAAATGCAATAGCGGGGCAACAGCGCGACCTCTCTGGAGTCAAACGCATAACGGGGGTCGT
>Ga0224512_10004271_pt1 | contig 12146 bp, 10 predicted proteins | sample SF_May12_sed_USG_4_FD_169103 | JGI IMG/M metagenome (GOLD analysis project Ga0224512, IMG submission 169103) | Sediment microbial communities from San Francisco Bay, California, United States - SF_May12_sed_USGS_13 | ecosystem: Environmental > Aquatic > Marine > Sediment | place: USA... | reverse complement strand
CTCGATCTGCTCGGCGGTCATCGACTGCTCGCGCACGAGCTGCGCCACCACGAGCTGCTCCTGCTCGATGATCTCAGACAGGAGGACGACGTCGTCGTTGACCCAGGCGACGATGTCCTCGACGATCTCCTCGCGCCCGGCGGGCGGTGCGCCGGTCTGCCCGAGCGGCGCCGCGGTGGAGGCCGCGACGACCAGCGCGGCAGCCGCGACGAATCGTACGACTCTCATCGGCCCGTCTCCTCTGCGTCCCTCACGAGATGCGGCACCCTGATCCCCTCGCGGGCCGCCAGCTCGGCGAGCCGCTCCTCTGCGAGCTGTTCCAGTCTGGCCTGGAACAGCCGGAGCCGCACCAGCTCGCGCTCCGCCACCCGGCCCGGGTCCGGGTCCCGGTTCCGGGCCACGACCTGGAACACGTAGAACGCCCCGTCCACTTCGACCGGCCGGGAGGCCGACCCCTCCGGCAGCCGCCGCAGCACGTCGGTGGTGACGCGGGGCAGGTGCGGGAGAGCCCGCTGCTGCAGCGCGCCGCGGTCGGGAGCGGTCGACAGCTCTCGGGCGACTTCCTCGAAGCTCTCACGCTGGCGGACGACTCTTCGGTAAGCCAGATCCGCGCTCGCGCTGTCCTCGGCGCGAATCTGGCGAAACACCACGAACTCGCGCGCCTGCCGCTTGAGGGGCGCGCCGAGCTCGCGCTCGACCTCCTCGGGCGGCACCGAGACGCCGGGCAGCAGGACCTCCCGTTCGTAAGCCCGCGCGAGGAGCGTCCGGCGCGCCTGCAGACGCAGCTCGTCGTCGTTCGCCTCGATTCCCGCCTCGCGCAGCCGCAGCATCTCCTCCTCGACGAGGCCGGCCGGGGCGTCGAGCCCCTCCCGCTCGCCCGCGCGCGCGAACAGGAGCTCCGCGATGAACTCCTCGTACAGCCTCCGGCGCGCCGCGGCAGCGACCTCGAGCGACGCGTCGCCGAGCTCGCGCTGGAGGTAGATCTCGAACTCGGCGTCGGTGACCTCACGGCCGCCGATCCGATCGATGCGCGAGGGCTCTCCGCCTTCGGGGCCGACCGGGCGCTCACCGCAGCCGGCCATCGCGACGGCCGAGATCACGGCCCCGACAATCATGGAGACCTTCCTGGGGATGCTCAAGACGCCAGTCTCTGTAGCGCGCGCCGCGCGGCCGCGATCCTGTCGCCGCTCTGATCCTCCACGGGGAGCGTGAGCACACCGGTCGGGCTCATTCTGATTCCCTCGTCGCGGCGCAACAGCTCGACGATACGCTCCGTGTCGATCTTGGGGCTCTCGCCGTAACGCACGGCCACGCCGTCACCCGCCCAGTCAACGGAGATCGCTCCCTGGCCGGCAGCGGCGACCCGCAGCTCCGCGAGACGGAACACGTTGCGTGCCGGCTCCGGCAGCCGGCCGAAGCGGTCCTCGGTCTCCGCCTCGAGCGAGGAGATCTCGTCCACGGACTCCGCCACCGAGAGACGCTTGTAGATCGCGAGCCGCTGGCCGGGCTCGGGCAGGTACGCCTCGGGAAGGTACGACTCGACATCCAGGTTGATCGACACGGTCTCCTGTTCCTCCTGCTGCGCCTCGCCCTTTTGCCGGCGAACCGCCTCCTCCAGCATCTGCGCGTAGAGCTCGAAGCCGACGGCGACGATGTGTCCCGACTGCTTCGCGCCGAGGAACTCGCCGGCTCCCCTGATCTCCAGGTCGAGCGCCGCGATCCGGAATCCGGACCCGAGCTCGGAGAACTCGACCAGCGCCGACAGGCGGCGGCGCGCCTCGGGCGTCAGCTCGCGCCGCGGCGGGATCAGCAGGTAGGCGTACGCGCGCTGGTCGGAACGGCCAACGCGCCCGCGCATCTGGTATAGCTGCGACAGCCCGAATCTGTGCGCCTGGTTGATCAGGATGGTGTTGGCTCGCGGGATGTCGAGCCCGTTTTCGATGATCGACGTCGCGACGAGAACCTGCACCTCGCCGCGGATGAACGCGAGCATGACCCGCTCCAGCTGGCGCTCTGGCATCTGGCCGTGCGCATAGCGGACCGTCGCCTCAGGCACCAGCTTCTCGAGCTCCACGACGACGCGCTCGATGCCCGAAACGCGCGGGTGAAGGAAGAACACCTGCCCGCCGCGGCGCAGCTCGTTGCCTATCGCCGCCGCGATCAGCGAGGGGGACCACGGAGCGAGATGCGTCTGGATCGCGAGCCGGTTCATGGGTGGCGTCTCGATCACGGACAGGTCCCGTACGCCGGCCAGTGACATCTGGAGCGTTCTCGGAATCGGCGTCGCGCTCATGGAGAGAACGTGGACGCCCAAGGACAGCTTCTTGATCGCCTCCTTGTGCCGCACTCCGAATCGCTGCTCTTCGTCGATGACGAGGAGTCCGAGCCGCCTGTAAGAGACGTCCTTGCCGAGCAGGCGGTGCGTGCCGATCAGGATGTCGACCTCCCCCGCCGCGGTGTCGGCCAGGATCTGTCCGACCTCCCTCGTCGGCACCAGGCGAGAGACCGCCTCGACACGGATCGGCCAGCCGGCCATCCTCGCGCGGAACGTCGTGAGGTGCTGGAACGCCAGGACCGTCGTCGGCACGAGCACGGCGACCTGGTGCCCCTCCTGCGCAACCTTGAACGCCGCGCGCAGCGCCACCTCGGTCTTCCCGTAGCCGACGTCACCGCACAGGAGCCTGTCCATCGGCTCGGTCGACCCGATGTCGCGCTTGATGTCGGCGAGCGCGACCGTCTGGTCGGGCGTCAGCTCGTGCGGGAACGCTGCCTCGAACTCCCTCTGCCACTCCGTCTCCTCGGCGAACGCGCGGGCGCGCGAGGTCCGGCGCTTGGCGTAGAGCTCGAGGAGGTCGCGTGCTATCTCCTGCACGGCCTTCCGCACGCGCGATCGCCGGCGCGTCCAGCCGGGGCCGCCGAGCTTGTCGAGGGGCACGAGCGAGTGCTCCCCTCCCGAGTACTTCTGGATCAGGTCGAGGCGCGACACAGGCACGAAGAGTCGGTCACCGGCCGCGTACGCCAGGACGAGCAGCTCTTCGCCGGTCACGGGCCGCTTCTTCAGCCCGGAGAAGCGGCCGATGCCGTGATCCACGTGCACGACGTTGTCGCCCGGCTTCAGGTCACGGAGGTCGGAGACGAAGGCGTCGGCCGCGCCACGGCGCTTCGACGGGGGCGGCGGCGGCGGCTCAGCTCCGAACAGATCGGCCTCGGTGAGCAGGAGCGGTCCGCCATCCGCGAACTCGACGCCGCCGTCGAGCCCGCCGCGCGCGACGACCACCTCACCGGGGCCGGGCGCCCAGTCGCGGTCGTCACCGCTCTCCTCGAACGGGATGCCCTCCTGCTCCAGGATCTCCTCGAGACGGGCCCTCCGTCCGGCGGTCCTCGTCAGCAGCACGACCGCGCGGCGAGCGGCGAGCGCCTCGCCGAGATCCTTGGCGAACTCGTCGAGACGGCCCGAATACCGTTTCGACGGACGGCCGCCGACGTCGAGCAGGTCGCGCTCCCCCGGGCCGGCGAGCGGGATCTCGGACAGGGCGAGCGCGGCGTCGTCGAGCCGCTCGCAGAGCTGCTCCGGCGCCACGAACAGCTCCTCCGGCGGGGGAAGCTCCTTGCCCGCGTGCTCCGTGGAGGCCGCCGTCAGGTCGGCCCAGATGCCCTCCAGGTGCCTTGCGATCTCTTCCGGCTCCCACGTCACCATCGTCGACGGGGCGAACGCATCGACCGGCGCGAGGTCCGGACAGTACAGCCGCGGAGCGCCTTCGAAGCCGGCCAGGAGCTCCGCGACGAGGCCTCGGAGGCCTGCGCCGGATGCGGGAGTCTCGGCGAGAACGTCGCGCGCCTTGCCGACCATCCGGTCGAGGAGCCGCTCCGCCTGCTCCTCCGTGATCGGCGCCTCCTGCGCGGGCAGCCAGCGCAGAGAGTCGATCCTCTCCGTGGTCCTCTGCGTGACCGGATCGAAGCGGCGCACGGACTCGACGTCCTCTGCCCACAGCTCGACGCGGACCGGCGCGTCCTCCTGCGGCGGCCAGATGTCGAACAGGCCGCCGCGTCGAGCGAAGTCGCCCGGCGACGTGACGACGTCGACCGTCCTGTAACCGAACGCCACCACTTCCCGCGCCAGCTCGTCGAGGTCGACCTGCGCCCCAGGACCGATCGTGCGCCCCCACCCCGTGACGACCTCCCGCGACGGGACGGGAACGAGGAGAGCCCGGGCCGGGATCACGACGACCAGCGGCCCGCCGCGCGCCCAGCGGTCGAGCACGGCGACTCGCTCCGCGAGCACGGCCGGGTGCGCGGGCATGCCTCGGTAGGGATCGGCGTCGAGGGCGGGGAGGCGGCGGACCTCGACGCCCGACGCGTCACCGAGCGCCGCCTCCAGCTCCGCCGCGAGGACGCGTGCCTCGGACCCTTTTGGAGCGACGACCGCGAGCGGGCGCGCCGCCGCCCGCGCGGCCACGGCCAGAGCCAGTACCCGCGCGGAGCGCGCCATGGCCGTCGCGCGGAATCGGGCTCCCTCGCCTCGTACCGCGCACGCCACCGCCTCGCGGATCTCTGGCGCGAGCAGCTCGCTCACCCACTCGGGAAGATGAATGCGCGGCAGCGAAGACACGGAACGCTCAGGATGGAGGAATCGGGTCGGGCACGCTACCGCGAATCGCGCGCTGAGCGCGGGCCGTCGCCAAGGTGGACCATCGTGAGATGCCCGGGACGGTCGATGGGCGTCTCGCTCTCGACGACATGGAAGTCCGCTTTCTTGTACAGGTGGACGGCGACGTGGTTCCGTTCGTGCACGACGAGCCAGACGGGACAACAGCTCCGGACGCCTTCCCGGATCGCTCTCCGCGTCAGCTCGCTCGCGACTCCGAGCCGCCGGAACGCGGGGCGTACGCGCATGGCGCTGAGGAACAACCTGCCATCGTACGGCGCGAGGAGCATGCCTCCGGCGACGACCGGCCCGACGTATGCGATTTACGACGCGGAGAGCCGCTTCCCCGGACCGCCGCCGGTCGACTCCGCCTCCAGGTCGCCGAACACGACTCGCCATCCGCGGCGTGGGTCGTCATTCGCGCCGACGACCCGCACTCCCCGCCCGCCGACGACGCGGCCGAGCTGTCGCCACAGGTGGCCCCCTTGCGTGGCACGGTCCAGACCGCGGACGAGCCGGGGCACGCTCAGGCGTCCCACGCCGGCGCGTCCGTCAGCCCCAACGCGACAGCTCCAGGAGTCAGCCCCTCTCGCCGTAGCGCCGCCGGATCTCCTCGACGAGCCCCGTGGTCGAAGCCCCCGCGACCATCGGGGCCCTCACCACCTCTCCACCCCACGAGCGAACCTCCCGCGCGCCGACGATCTCGTCCACCGCCCAGTCGGCCCCTTTGACCAGCACGTCCGGCCGAAGTCGCAGGACGATCTCGCGCGGCGTCGGCTCGGCAAACAGGACAACGCGATCGACCGCCTCCAGCGCGGCCAGCAGCTCGGCTCGCTCGTCCTCGGGGACCAGCGGCCGGCCTTGTCCTTTCAACCGTCTGACGGAGGCGTCGTCGTTGAGCGCCACGACGAGCGCGTCGGCCGCCCCACGCGCTGCAGTCAGGAGACGGACGTGACCCGCGTGCAGCAGGTCGAAGCATCCGTTCGTCAGGGCGACGCGGCGCCCGGCGCGTTCCTGTTCGCGGCGCCACCGCGCCGCTTCGTCGGCCGTGATGGCACCCACGGGCCTCGACGGCATCGCGCTCAGCGCGCGAGGATGGACTTGCTGACCATCGCCTCGCGGTAGGTGTCGTAGTCGACGATCTGACCGTTGTTGATCGCGTAGATCTTGAGCGGCTGCGTGACGTCGCCGCTCAGGTTGAACTGGATCGTGCCGCTCACCACCCTGAACTCGCTGGTCAGCAGCGCGTCGCGGATGTTCTTGGAATTCGGCAGCCGGGCGACGTCGATCGCCTGCGCGACGACGTTCGTCACCTCGTGCCCCTTGAGGGAGAAGAGATCGGGGTCTTCGCCGAACTTGTTTCGATAGGCTTCTACGAACGCCTTCAGCGTAGGGTCTTTGGAGGTCGTCGGGTCGAACGACGGGGTCGGAAACACGATGCCGTCCGCGGCCGAGCCTGCCATCTCGACCAGCTCCTTCGTGATCGCGGAGGTGCCCAGGCGGGCCACCTTGAGCCGCGCCCGGTCGATCGCCCGCAGCAGCGTCGCGGTGTCATCGACGTACGCGGCAATGTAGACCGCTTCAGGATTCGATTTCTTCATCTCCGCGACGATCCGCTGGGCTGACTCGTCGGTCAGCGAGCCCTCGAAGTCTTTACGGTAGACCACGTCGCGAGTGGAGGCCTCGTACTTCTTGACGAACTCGTCCGCCGCTCCCTCGCCGAAGCTGTCCATCACGGAGACGACGGCGACGCGCGAGATGACGTTCTCGCGGCAGAACGTCGCCATCCGGAACGCCTCGCCGACGTCGCTCGGGTAGATGCGGAAGAACCAGTCTCCGCCCTCCTTGGTGAGCCGTGGGCTCGACGAGGACGGACTGACCAGGAGCACGTTCCTCTTGTTGAACAGCGGGACGAGGTGCAGGCTGACCGGCGACGCGCCGGCGCCGATCACGATCTGAATTCCCCTGTCCATCATCTCGCGGGCCGCGATCTCCGCCGTGACAGGATCCGTTCCGGTGTCGTGGAACTCGATCGTCAACTCGCGGCCGCCGAGCACGCCTCCGTTCGCGTTGATCTCCTCGAGAGCCAGCTCCATGCCGCGGCGGATGCTGCGACCGTACGAGCTGGCGGCGCCCGATTCAGGAATCAGGGCACCGACCAACAGCGGTTGGGGCGGTCCGCACGCGAGGATCCCCGTCAGCATCGCTGCGAGGAGAAGACTCGCGGGGAGCGGAACCCGGAACTTGCGGATGCGACGTCGCACTGCGGATCTCCCTCTTCCCAGGAGCCGGCGGCGTGCGGCGATCCGGCGGTCAGGACGCGCGTTTCCTGGCGGAGAGGCGCGCGAGGTGCTTCATCAACCTGAGCCGGATCACTTCGGGGTCCGTCTCCGGCTGCGGCTCCTTCAGCATCTTCTCATACAGGCTGACCTTGCTGCGAGCCCTCTCGTCGTCGATCTCGTCCGCTCTCTCGCACGTCTCGGCGAGCACGATGACGCGGCCGGCCAGCACCTCGGCGAAGCCGGAGCTGATCGCCATGTACTCGCTCTTGCTCCCGACGCGGCACTCGGCCACGCCGGGAGTGAGGCTCGCGAGGAACGGAGCGTGTCCTGGCAGAACGCCGAACGAGCCCTCGGCGCCGGGGAGTATGACCTCGTCGACCTCCCTGGCCAGGACGCGGCGTTCCGGTGTGACGATCTCGAGCGTGATTTTCTCCGGAATCATGTTCGTCCCGTGGCGCCCGCTCAGGCAGCTTCGCCCTTCTCGCTCATCTTCTTGGCCTTCTCCCGCGCCTCCTCGATCGTGCCGACGTAGAGGAAGGCCTGCTCCGGCAGGTCGTCATGCTGGCCCGCGACGATTTCCTGGAAGCCCCTGATCGTGTCCGCGAGCTCGACGTAGCGCCCCGCCATGCCCGTGAACTGCTCGGCGACGAAGAACGGCTGGCTCAGGAAGCGCTGCAGCTTGCGCGCCCGGGTCACGGTGATCTTGTCCTCCTCGCTCAGCTCGTCCATGCCGAGGATGGCGATGATGTCCTGAAGCTCCTTGAAGCGCTGCAGCACGCTCTGGACGGCGCGCGCGGCTCCGTAGTGCTCCTCGCCCAGGATGCGCGGGTCTAGGATGCGGCTCGTGGACGTCAGCGGGTCGACCGCGGGGTAGATGCCGAGCTCGGCGATCTGCCGGCTCAGCGCCGTCGACGCGTCGAGGTGGGCGAACGTCGTGGCCGGCGCCGGGTCCGTGTAGTCGTCCGCCGGAACGTAGATCGCCTGCACCGAAGTGATCGAACCCTTGCGCGTCGAGGTGATCCGCTCCTGCAGCTCGCCCATCTCGGTCGCCAGCGTCGGCTGGTAGCCGACTGCCGACGGCATGCGGCCCAGCAGCGCGGAGACCTCGGAGCCGGCCTGCGTGAAGCGGAAGATGTTGTCGATGAAGAGGAGGACGTCCGTGCCGACGACGTCGCGGAAGTACTCCGCGACCGTCAGCCCCGTGAGCCCGACCCTGAGTCGCGCGCCCGGCGGCTCCGTCATCTGGCCGTAGATCAGAGAGGCCTTCGACTTCTCAGGGTCGCCGGCGGTGATGACGCCACCTTCCTGCATCTCCAGCCAGAGGTCGTTCCCCTCGCGCGTCCGCTCGCCGACGCCGCTGAACACCGAGTAGCCGCCGTGCTTCATCGCGACGTTGTGGATCAGCTCCATGATGAGCACGGTCTTGCCGACGCCCGCGCCGCCGAACAGCCCCGTCTTGCCGCCCTTCATGTACGGCTCGAGCAGATCGATCACCTTGATGCCGGTCTCGAACATCTCGATCTCGGTCGACTGCTCCTCGAACGACGGGGCGTCGCGGTGGATCGGCCACGTCGTGTCGGCGTTGACAGGACCCATCTCGTCCACTGGCCGGCCGAGCACGTTGAGCACGCGGCCCAGCGTCTGCTTGCCGACGGGCACGGAGATCGGCGCGCCGGAGTCGATGGCTTCCATGCCGCGCACCATGCCGTCGGTCGGCTCCAGCGCGACGCAGCGGACGCGGCCCTCGCCCAGGTGCTGCTCGACCTCGAGGGTGACGTCGATCGGGACCCCGAGCTCCGTCCGCTCGACCTTCACGCGCAGCGCCGTGTAGATCTCCGGGAGCTGCCCCTCGGGGAACTGCACGTCGACCACGGGGCCGATGATCTGGACGATCTTTCCTGTCGCGGGCATCTGGTGTCCTCTCGGGCCTGTCAGCCGAGCGCCTCGGCTCCGCTGACGACCTCGATGATCTCGGTCGTGATCGCCGCCTGGCGTGCGCGGTTCATGATCAGGGTCAGCCTGTCGATCATGTCCTCGGCGTTCCGCGTCGCGGCATCCATCGCCGCCATCCGTGCCGCATGCTCGGCCGCGATGGACTCGAGCATCGCCTGGTACACCTGGAACGCGACGAACCTCGGCAGCAGCTTCTGAAGGAGCTGCGCGGCCGACGGCTCGTAGATGTACTCGATCTTCGCCTGCTCTTCTTCCTCGGCGAGCAGTCCCAGCGGCAGGAGCGGCTGCTCGACCAGGGTCTGCGAGATCGCCGACTTGAACTCGTTGTAGACGAGGTACGCGGCGTCCGACTCTCCGGCGAGATACCTCTCCTGGATGCCCCGGCCGATGCTCGCCGCGACCGGGTACTCGAAGGTGCGGAACACGTCCGAGTGGCGCTCGATCGCCGAGTGCTCCGGGCGCCGCCGGAAGTGGTCGACAGTCTTCCTGCCGACCAGCACGAGCCTCACCTCGCGGCCCGCGTCCCGGTGCCTTCCGATCGCCTGCATGGCCAGCCGCAGCACGTTGACGTTGAACGAGCCGCACAACCCCTTGTCGCCGGCAATGACGATCAGCTCGACCTTTTTCTGCTCGCGCGTGACCAGCAGCGGGTGGGCCTCGGAGCGGACGCGCTGGGCGGCTTCCGCGAGCACGCGCCGGAGCGAGTGCGCGTACGGACGGGCGCCCATCATCGATTCCTGGGCGCGGCGCAGCTTGGCCGCGGAGACCATCTTCATGGCCCGAGTCAGCTGGCTCGTGTTCTTGACCGACCGGATGCGCCGGCGCAGGTCCCGGATGTTGTCGGCCACTTGGCTCAGGCCTCCTGGAGCACCGCGGCGTACTTGTCCCGGAACTCGTCCAGCGCGCTCCTCATGTTCTCGACGAGTTCATCGTCGAGCTTCTTCTTGTCCAGGATCTCCTGCAGCACCTCAGGCCTGCTGCCGTCCAGGAAGTCGTACAGCCGCGATTCGTACTCGCCGATCTTGTCGAGCGGGATGCGGTCGAGATAACCGTTCGTGCCGGCGAAGATGATCATGATCTGCTTTTCCACCGGCAGCGGGTTGTACTGGTCCTGCTTGAGCAGCTCCTGGAGCCGCTGGCCGCGGGCGAGCTGCGCGCGGGTCGCCTGGTCCAAGTCGGACGCGAACTGGGAGAAGGCGGCCAGCTCGCGATACTGCGCCAGCTCCAGCCGCAACGTCCCCGCGACCTTCTTCATGGCGGGGACCTGCGCGTTGCCTCCCACGCGGCTGACCGACAGGCCGGCGTTGATCGCGGGCCGGATGCCCGCGTGGAACAGGTCTGTCTCCAGGTAGATCTGACCGTCGGTGATCGAGATCACGTTGGTCGGGATATACGCGGAGATGTCGCCCGCCTGCGTCTCGATCACGGGCAGCGACGTCAGCGAGCCGCCGGTCCCCTCGACCGTGCGCAGCTCGTGGCCGTCGCCGAGCTCCTTCAGCTTCTTCCCGGCCTCCTGCTTGCCCGGCACGCCGTGGTACACCTTGCCGTCCACTCCGTCCTGCGCGCCTTCCGGCGCGCCCGCGCGGACGATGACGTACGACTCGCGCACCTTCGCGGCGCGCTCCAGGAGGCGGGAGTGCAGGTAGAACACGTCGCCCGGATACGCCTCGCGCCCGGGCGGGCGCCTCAGCAGCAGGGAGATCTCGCGATAGGCGGCCGCCTGCTTGCTGAGATCGTCGTAGATGCACAGGACGTGCTGGCCGCGATCGCGGAAGAACTCGCCCATGGCGCAGCCGGAATAGGGGGAGATGTACTGCATCGCAGCGGGTTCGGAGGCCGCGGCCGAGACCACGATCGAGAAGCCCAGCGCGCCGTTCTCCTCCAGCGTCTTCACGACCTGGGCAACCGTGGACTGCTTCTGACCGATCGCCACGTAGATGCAGATGACGTCCTTGCCCTTCTGATTGATGATCGTGTCGACCGCGATCGCGGTCTTCCCGATCTGGCGGTCGGCGATGATCAGCTCGCGCTGGCCGCGGCCGATCGGGATCATCGCGTCGATCGCCTTGATGCCCGTCTGCAGCGGCTCGTTCACCGGCTGGCGGTAGACCACGCCGGGCGCGATCCGCTCGATGGGGTTCGACTGGCTGGTCTCGATCGGCCCGCGGCCGTCGACCGGCCGCCCGAGCGCGTCGACGACGCGCCCCAGCATCGCCTCGCCGACCGGGACCTCGACGATGCGCCGCGTCCGGCGCACCTGATCGCCTTCCTTGATCTTGTGCGACTCGCCGAGCAGCACGGCGCCGACGGAGTCCTCCTCGAGGTTCAGCGCGATGCCGTACACGTCGTGCGGCAGCGCGAGCAGCTCGAGGTACGCGGCGCGCTCCAGCCCGTAGATCCGCGCGATGCCGTCGCCGACGGCAGTCACCGTACCGACCTCGGCAACGTCGATCGTGTCCTCGAACCCCTCGATCTGCCGCCTCAGGATCTCTGTGATCTCGTCGATCTTCAGCTCCATGACCGTCGCCCTCGTCAGCTCGCGATGCCGGCGGTCTTGCCGCTCAGCATGCGTGTTCGCATCTTTTCCAGCCTGGTCCTGAGACTCGCGTCGAACAGCGTCGTGCCGATGCGCGCGACCACGCCGCCGAGCAGCTCTGGATCCACCGATTCGGTGATCTTGACCCGCCCGCCGGCGACCTTCGCGAGCGCCGCTGCGATGCGCTGGCGCAGCTCGTCTTCAAGAGACACCGCGGATGTGATCTCGACCTCGAAGACGCCGGCCCGCCGGTTGAGCTCCGCGTCGACGGCCGCCGCGATCTCTGGCAGCGCGGCCAGGCGGTCGCGGGCGGCCACGACGTCGAGGAAGCGGAGCGTGCGAGCGTCTGCGCCGCAGCGTTCGGCGACCGCGCGCACGACTCTCCCCTTTGCTCCGGATACCGCAACGGGGTTGGCCAGAACGCGCCGGAGCTCGGAGCTCGCCTCGATGGCCGCGCTGATCGCCAGCAGGTCGTCACGCACTCTCTCGAGCGTGTCCGCGTCCGGAACCGCGGCCGAGAGGGCCTGCGCGTAGCGAGTCGCGACCAGCCGCACGTTCTTCATCGAGGCGTCTCCTCGGCTCGTTCCGGCTGCAAGGCGGAGCTTTGCCGGACGGTCCGAACGGAATTCTGGCGCGGCTTCGAGTGGAACCCTCTCGAATCGAGAAAGTGGACGCGCCGCCGCGACTCTCGGCGGTCGTCGGGAAGGGCGGATGGTAGCAACGGGGTCAG
>Ga0224512_10004270_pt1 | contig 12146 bp, 12 predicted proteins | sample SF_May12_sed_USG_4_FD_169103 | JGI IMG/M metagenome (GOLD analysis project Ga0224512, IMG submission 169103) | Sediment microbial communities from San Francisco Bay, California, United States - SF_May12_sed_USGS_13 | ecosystem: Environmental > Aquatic > Marine > Sediment | place: USA... | reverse complement strand
CTCGTCGAGTACCAGCGGGAGTGGCTGCACGGCCTCGCCCGCGCCGCCGCGCTGGCGGTCGAGGAGGGCCACTTCCGCGCCGACCTCGACACCGAGCAGTTCGCCTACGAGTTCTACTCGATCATCCTCGCCTTCCACCACTCCAGCCGCTTGCTGCGCGACGCCCGCTCCGAGGAGCGCGCCCAGCGCCAGTTCGAGCGCCTGATCGCCGATTCCCTTCCGGCCTGAAGAGGCCCCAGGAGACCGTCATGACCGCCGAGCGCCAGATCGATCTCGAAAAAAGCACGCACGTCCGTTTCCCTGGCCTGGTCCGGCTGGTGATGCGCACCGGCGCCCGCCTGGCACCGCGGCTCGCCAGCCGCGGCTTCGCCGACCGGTTCGTCACCCCGGCCCGGGCGCCCGCGCCCGAGCGCGAGCAAGCCTGGGCCGCCGGCGCCGAGCGCTTCACGGTCCGCAGCGGCGACTACGACCTCGCCGTCTCCTGCCGCGGCCTCGGCGGACCGCAGATCCTGCTCGTCCACGGCTGGTCGGGCCGCGGCAGCCAGCTGGGGGCGTTCATCGAGCCCCTCGTGCGCGCCGGCTACGAGGTCAACTGGTTCGACCTGCCGGCCCACGGCCGCTCGAGCGGCCGGCAGTCCGGTCTCCCGGACGCCATCGCGGCGGTCGAAGCGGTGGTGGCGTGGCTGGGCGGCGCCCATACCGTCGTCGCCCACTCGATGGGCGCCGCGGCCACGACGCTGGCCGCCGCCCGCGGCGCGGAGATCGGACGGATGGTCTACCTGTCGCCACCGGACGACGTCGGCGCCTTCCTGGGGATCGTCGGGCGCTTGATCGGCCTGCCGCAGGGGGTGATCGACGGCGCCCAGGGGGTGATCGAGAGGCGCTTCGGCGTGCGCTTCGAGGAGCTGCTGTCGAGCCGCGCGGCGCACGCGCTCGAGCAGCCGCTGCTGGCCATCCACGATCGTGGCGACCGCGAGGTCCCGCTCGCGGAGGTCCGGCGGGTCGTCGCCGCCTGGCCGCACGCCGAGCTCGTGCTGACCGAGGAGCTGGGCCATCGGCGCATCCTGCGCGACCCGGCGGTCGTCGCGCGCGTCGTCGAGTTCGCCACCCGGGAGCCGGCGGCCGGAGTTCACCACCGGGCGGCCTGAGACGGATCGGCGCGGCCTCCGGGCTGAGGTCCGTCGTCGACCGGGTCGCCAGAACCGAGCGGCGCCGGCGCTGCGCCGGTCTAACCGGTCCCCTGGCCCTGCGCCGCCATCCAGTCGGCGAGCCGCTGGACGTCCGCCGGGTCGAGCCCCTGCGGGTCGGCCTGATGGGCGGCAAGCCAGCGCTCCATCACGGCCATGAGCACGCCGGCCCGCTCGGGATTCGTCTCCCGCAGCCGGCCGTAGGCCTGGGTCGCCTCGCCGAGCAGGTCGAGCCCGAGGACGGCCTCGGCCCACTCGGCAAAGAGCGCCTCGTCCTCGGGTGCCAGCTGGAGGCCCCGCGCGCTGACCGCGAGCGACTCCGCGGAGCCGCCCGAGAGCCGCAAGGCCTTGGACAGCCCGCCGTAGGCCGCGATCAGCCGGGGATTCAGCTGGATCGCCTCCTGGAACGACGCCACGGCGCCCGCGTAGGCCCGCGCGAGGTCCTTGTCGGCCGCGTCGCGCTTCTTGCCCGTCAGCTCCGGCAGCCTGGCCGCGAGCTTCGCGGCGCGCTTCAGGTCCCGCTCGCCGGCGAAGAAGGCCATCTGGGCCTGCTGCGCGACGTTGCCCGCATCCGTGCGCTCGAAGAGAGTGTCGTTGGCGCTCGGCTCCGCGTTCGGCGCCCCGCGATCTCCCTCGTCCTGGGCCGCCGCGGCCAGCGCGCCAGCCGCGATCAGGGCCAGGACGACGGCGCAGCGGCGCGCCGCACCGTGCCAGGTCCGACTCTGTAACGTGCTCATCGCATCCTCCGGCGGCCCGGCCACGGTGGCAGGCGGCGGGGCCCGGTCGAGAAGTGAAGCCCGCAGGCTGATTCTAAGGGAAGCCGGCGCGGGCGCAGCGACCCGCGGTCAGGTCTCGACGAAGCCCGGCCAGGAAGCGCCGTTGGGCCGGGCGCTCGGCCGGCCGAGGAGGTAGCCCTGGCAGTACTCGACGCCGGCCCGCTGGGCGACGATGAGCTCGTCGACGGTCTCGATGCCCTCGGCGACGACCTCGGCCCCCATCTCGTGGCACAGGTCGACGATGGCTCGCACCAGCCGCTCCTGCCGGCTGCCGTCCCGGACGTCGGCGATCAGGTTGCGGTCGAGCTTGACGATGTCGGGAGCGAGGTCGGCGACGTACTTCAGGTTGGAGTAGCCCGCCCCGAGGTCGTCGATCACCAGCAGGACCCCCTTCTTGCGCAGCTCGCCCAGCACGTCGATGCACTGCTCGAAGTGGGAGAGCGGCACCGACTCCGTGACCTCGACGTAGACCGGGTAGCGGTGCCGGAAGATCGCGTCGTCCGGGCGCACGAGGAGCCCGTAGTCGAACTCCGTGGGGAAGATGTTGAGGAAGAGCGGCTGCGACGGCCCGCCGGCGACGGCCTGCGCCCGATGCAGCCGCCCCAGCTCGCCCACCCGGCCCGCCGCCGAGGCGGCCCGGAAGAGCTCCGGCAGGGTGGAGAAGTCGGCGGAATCGACCCGCGCCAGCGCCTCGTAGCCGAAGACCTTGCCGCTCGACAGGTGGTAGATCGGCTGATAGACGACGTCGAGCTGCCGCTCCTCGATCACCCGCAGGGCGGCGTCGATCTTGGCGTCCGTGACGAGCACGTCCGCCGCCCGCCGCCGGTCCCTGCCCGACCGCCGCTCCTGCCCCTGCCGCCGCTCCGGCGAGCCGCTCAGCCGCCAGACGCTGGCAGCGATGCTCGAGGCCTGCCGCCGGTCCTTCCCCGACCGCCGGTCCGACCGCGACCTCAGCTTGGTGCCCGACAACGGTGCTGCCATCGTTCTCCCGCACACGAGCATATCCCAACCCGCCAGACCCTCCACGAGCCACGACCCTCACCCGCCACCGGCCCCGCCGGCTCCCCGCCGCGCTACAATCCCCCCCGGAAGCGCTCGGGGGCTGGTGCCTCCCGCGGTCTTCAAAACCGTAGTTCGGTGGGTGAACGCTCAGCGAGGGTGGGTTCGATTCCCATGCGCTTCCGCCAGTCCCCGCTCTGCTCGCAATTCCGCAGGGGCACGGTGATCGGTAGTTGCAGCGCCGCCTGGGCGACGCCGCTCGGAGCGATTGCCATGCGCTTCCGCCACTAGCTGCAGCGGATCGGAGTAGCCTCTCAGGCAGGAACCAAGCGCTCGACCTTGCCGAGCTCGGTGTCTCGTGCCTGCCAGAGATCGTACTGGGCCTGGAGGTTGACCCAGAACTCGGGCGTGGTGTCGAGCGCCTTGGACAGCCGATGGGCCATGGCCGGGCTGATGCCCGCTCGCTCGTTGACAACGGCGGAGAGAGTCTTGCGGGTGACACCCAAGGCTCTGGCGGCCTCGGTCACGCTCAGCTCCAAGGGCTCCAGATAGTCGGCCCGCAGGATCTCGCCGGGATGGGGAGGGTTGTGCATCATTGTTTGTTCCTCGCTAGTGATAGTCCTCGTAGTTGACCTCGTCGCAGTGACGACCGTCGAAGTGGAATGTGATTCGCCAGTTGCGGTCGACGTCGACGGCCCACTGGCCCTTGCGACCTCCCTTGAGGGGGTGGAGCCGCAGTCCGGGCGCGTCGAGATCTCGAACGCCAGTTGCCGCTTGAAGCCTTGCCAGGATTCGCCGGATCTTCGGAACGTGGTTCGGATTCAAGCCCCGAGCGTCGCCGGCCTCAAAGAACCGCTTCAGACCCCGGTGCTTGAATCCGACGATCACGAGCCAAATGTAACCCGCAACGGGTCACGGGTCAAAAAGCTCGCGGACCGGGGTGGCGGCTCAGCCACTACCTCGGACCGCGCGGCGCCCTCGAAGCGCCCGCGTTGCGGGTGGCGAAGGTTGGCCGGACCGAGGGGAAGCGAGGCTCAGCGGCGTCGCGCGTCGCTGTGGATCCTCGCCTTCATCTGAACGAGCTTCTGCGCCCGGTCCTTCGGGCTGAGCGGCCGCATGTCGGTCCACACTTCTTCGATGTAGTCCAGGCACTGCTGCTCGGTGCCCGACTTGCCAACGTCCTTCCAGCCGCGAGGGTTCTCCCTGTCCAGCGGCCAGATCGAGTACTGCTCTTCATGGTTGATGACGACCTTGAACCTGCTCATCCTGGCCTCCTCGAGCCTATTGGGCGGGCTCTGGAGCCGGCGCCCGCTGCCGGTTTCGTTTCAGCACCTTGGCGATCCCGACCGCGCTCGCCGCCAGCGCCACTCCCGCGAGAACCAGGAGCGTCACGGCCAGGGCGGGCCGGTGATAGAGCCAGGCCACGGCCACTACGCTCAGCGTGAGCACCGCCGCCAGCAGGTAGGCGACCATGCCGGTGGCGGCCTGGACGAAGCGCCCGACGGCCGGCACCACGTCGGCCATGACCGAGAGCGGCCGGAAGAAGCGCTTGATCCCGAACGTGATGAGCAGGAAGCCCAGCAGCCGCAGGATCCAGGTGGTCACGCGGTTGGCCTGCTTCGCCCCTTCGAACATGGCGCCGGCGGCGACCGCGCCGTGGCTGAGCAGCTCGATGCTGCCGCCGTTGCTGGTCCGGTAGGGGCCGAGGCCGCTTCCGATCTGCTGGGCGACGACGCTCACCAGCGCCGGCCGCACGATCTTGAAGGAGACCCGCAGGTCGCCGATCTCGGGCGAGCTCGGCGAGCGGCCGACGTAGACGCCGCCGTCGAAGAGCTGCGCCCTCCAGCGCAGATCGGGCGGCAGCCTGGCGAGCGTGGCGACCGGCTGCGGCTCGAATCGAGTCATCGAGTTGATGAGGCCCGGAGAAAGGCGGAACGGCCCGATCGAGACGTTGCGGGCGGACGTCCTGGTGTCCTTGAAGATCATCTGATCGGGGTTCTGGTGCCCTTCGGGCTGCTTGAAGCCCTTCGAGTCGAGCACGGAGGGCGCCCACTCCTTGGCGTAGGAGTAGGTGGTCGTCGTCTCGGTGCCGCCGCCCAGCTTCGTCCGGGTCGAGCTGTCGGAGAGCTCGCGCCACTGGTACATCTCGACCGAGCGCTGCAGGTGGATGGCGCCGACGGCGATGCCGAACGTGTCGTCCCGCAGGACGTCGGAGGTCTGCGCCTGTCCGGAGAGATGGACCAGCCTGCCGTCGTAGGCGGGGTCGACCCGGTCGGAAGACACGGGCAGGACGATTCCGGCTCCCTCGGTCAGCGCCCGCGCGCGGCGCACCGCGCGCCCCTCGTTGGCGAAGAGCACCCAGATTCCGATGCCGAGCAGGACGAATCCGAAGAGGATTCCCTTGAAGGCGCCGCCCAGGCGGCTGGGCCAGGACTGCGTGGTGACCTCGGTGTGGGTGTCCTTCGGCATCTCCGTGTCCTCCTCGCCGCGGTCGAAGCCGGCGGCCCCGTGTCGACGGCCGGCGAGGCCAGGCGTCCCGCGAGTCGCCGGCGCCGTTCGCCTTCGGGGAGGCCGGCCCCTCGATTCCGGCTCGGAAGCGACGGTAGCAAGCCCCGCGAGAGTCTGTCCCTACTCGAAAGGGTGGTTCGCGACCTCGAGTCGCGGCCTCGTGCCTCGAGGTGCCCCGGAGCCGCCGGCAACGAGCGGTGGAGAGGGACGGCTGCTCGATACGCTGTGCTGCGCAAGCCTCGGTGCGCGCCGAGACGCGAGGTTCCCGTCCGGGGGCGGCCTACGGCACGGTGGCCGACCAGGCAGAAGTGTCGCCCGACTCGAACCCGTCGGCGAAGATCTCGTTGCCCTGGCCGACGGTGACCGTGACGGTCGTGGTGCCCGTGGCGCCGCGGCCGTCCCACACGGTGAGGGTGGTCGAGTGAACGCCTTCTTCGGTGAAGGTGTGGAACGCCGGGGTCCCCCAGTAGTCGCCGCCGTCGCTGAACTCCCAGTGGATGTTGCCGATCTCGCCGTCGGGGTCGTAGCTGCCGGCCGCGTAGAACGTCACCGAGAGCGGCGGGGGGCCGCTTTCCGGGTCGGCGGCCGCCACCGCCACCGGGGGCTGGTTGACGGCGGTGACGGGGAGCGGCACGGTGTTGACCGCCGCCTCGCCGGCGTCGTCGGTCGCGGTCAGGGTGACGACGTAGCGGCCCGGCTCGGTGAAGGTGTGGAGCGGCGCCGCCTCGGTCGAGCTCGCGCCGTCGCCGAAGTCCCACGCCCAGGACACGATGGTTCCGTCCGGATCGACGCTGCCGGTCGAGTCGAGCTGCACCGTGAGCGGCACGTCGCCGCCCGCCGAGTCGGCCGTCGCCACGACGACCGGCCAATCGTTGCCGCCCGTGCCCCGGCGCGCGAAACCGACCCGGTAGGCGGCGAGTGGCGCCGCGCTGCGCAACAGCGAGCCGAAGAGCAGGCTGGCGCCGCCGCTCGCGGCGACCGTGGGATAGGCCTCGCTCGCCGGCGCGAGCGAGTAGGCGAAGCCGAGCGGGTCGAGGACGGTGCCGTCGGCCGCGACCCGCATGCCGAAGAGGTCGCTCGTCGCGTCGAGCTGATCGAGGGTGTGCGGCGCGAAGCGGTTGCGCTGCTCGTTGTAGGCGACGACGAACTGCCCGCCGTCCCACGCCACCCGCGGCCGGTACTGGTTCCCCGCCCAGGGGGTGAAGTTCGTGACCGCGCCGAGCGAGCCGTCGGCGAAGACGAGCCGGCCGACGAGATCGGTCTCGACGCCCGAGGTCAGCTCCGCGGACTGCACCATCAGGGCGGCGCCGTCCCCCCCGTCCAGCCCGATGTCGAAGATCGAGTTGCCGCCGCTCATCGAGTAGACGCCGTAGACCGTGAACGCCGGCTCCACGGTGCCGTCCGGGTGGACGAAGGCGCCCAGGGTCTCGGCCAGCGGGTTGTCGTGGGTGAAGTTGCGCTGCCACACGGCCAGCCACCTGCCGCCCAGCGCGGCGACCCGGATCGGCCGCACGTAATAGCCCCCCAGGGAGAGCCCGCCGGGGTCGAGCACGGTGCCGTCGCCCTGCACCCGGGCCGCGACGGGCAGGACGAACTCGGTGCTGCCGCCGAACCGCCGCCCGACGATCAGGAAGTCCGTGCCCAGGGCCGCGACGTCGACCGGGCCGAAGCCGTCCACCACCGCGAAGGGAGAGGCGTCGAGCGGGGTGCCGGACGGGTCGAAGCGCTGCGCGACGATGCCGCTCGCGTTGTCCCACGCCAGCAGGTAGGAGGCGCCGTTCCAGGCCGCCGCGGGGGCGCCGGGGCCGCCCACCGCGCCGCCCACGTCGAGCTCCAGGGGCTCGGCGAGGAGCGGCTCGCCGTTCGGGCCCAGGGGCATGGCCTTGATCCGGTTCGTGCCCGCGGAGTCGCTGCGGAAGACGGTCATGAACCCGCCGTCGCCGGCCGCGACGTCCGTGCGCTGTTGCATCGGCGCGCCGACCGAGAGCAGCTGGTTGGGCGCCGGCTGGTTGACGGCGTCGAGGCGCGCCGCGAGGACGTCGTACTGATTCCCGGTGAACGGGCTCCAGATCGTCTCGAGGCCGCCTCCCGGCGCGCCGCTGGTCTCCCCCGCTACGGGTCCCGGGACCAGGTCGCCGCCCGGGTCGAGCACCGTTCCGTTGAGCGCGATGCGGGCGGCCCGCAGACCGGCCGCGGTGCCCCAGGTCGCGCGCCACAGCGCTCCATCCCAGGCGACCCGGCTCAGCGTCGAGTTGGGGTTGTTCGGACCGGAGATGTCGACGCCCGCCGGATCGAGCAGCGTCCCGGCGGGCGAGATCCGGGAGCCGCGAAGCCCGCTGCCCGAGTGCCACACGGCATAGAACTGATTGCCTTTCGAGGCCAGCCCGTAGACGATGCCCCCGGGCACCAGCGAGAGCGGCGCCGGGTCGAGGAGCTCCAGGGCGGGGTCGAAGCGGATCCCCTGGGCTTCGTCGAGATCGTCCCAGGTCAGGAGGTAGACCCCGCCGGCGAAGGCGAGCCGCAGGCTGAACCGCAGGTACCAGGTGGCCGGCACGAGGGCGACCGGCGGCTGGTGCGCCTGCCCGGCGCCGTCGATGCGGATCGCCATGAGGTCGCCGCTCGCGCCGTTGCCCTCGAAGGCGACCACCCAGTCGGCGCCGTCGCTGGCCACCGCCCAGGCCGTCGTCGAGGAGTTGTGGATGCGGATCGGCCGGGGATCGAGGACCTCGCCCGCCGCCGACACCCGGACCGCCGAGAGGGACTCCTGGTAGTAGGAGCCGGTGCCGCTCAGGACCTTGGTCTCGAAGACCACCAGCCACTGCGTGCCGTTCCAGGCGACCTTCGGCTCGTCCTGGAAGGCGGGCGCGTCGGTGACGACAAACGGCGTCGCCTCGATCGGCTCGCCGGCGGCATCGAGACGCACGCCCCAGATGTCCGCCGCGGTCTCGAACTCGAGCCACGGATCGCCCGTCGGCGACGAGCGGCGGTCGCTCCACACCGCCAGCACGCTGCCGTCCCCGGCGGCCACCGCCGGCGCCCGCTGGTCGCCGGCCGCGGCGCCGATCGCGGCGTCTCCGGGCAGGAAGTCGGTCAGTTCGGCGGCGAGCCCGGCGCCGGCGGCCAGCAGCAGGGCGGCGGCGACCTCCGGAATGCGCGTGCGGCGCGGTGTCGACGCTGCGGTCATCTCCTCATCCTTGACGGCTGCGAGGACGAAAGCCATGCCGTCCCGTGGTGACCGGGCCGGACGCCCGGGGCGGGATCGGGCGCCATGCCCCGCGTCCTCGATTCTAGGTCGCGACGGATGAACGGCAGATGACAGGCGCCGCCGGGGCCGGCGCCACTTGGTCGCGGGCGGGGGAGCGAAGTACGATCCTCCGGAACCACGACGGCAACAGGGCCAACCTCGAAGGGAGTACCCAGGATGCGACCGCCTCTCTTGCTTGCCTGCCTCGCGCTCCTCCTGACCGCGCCGGCCGCGATCTCGGCCGGCGACGACCTCGCGCGCCTCCTGGGCGCGATCCTGGGGCCTTCGCCGCTCGCGGAGAACCTGCGCCAGCTGACCGACGACATCGGCGGCCGGGTCTCGGGCAGCGCGGCGAACCGCCGGGCCGTCCGCTGGGCCGTCGACGCCTTCCAGCGGGCCGGGATCGAGCGGACGGCCACGGAGTCCTTCGAGCTGCCCGTCGCGTGGACCGAGGGCGCCACCCGGGTGGAGGTTCTGGAACCGCGGCCGTTCGCGGTCCGGGCGGTGTCGATCGCCTGGTCGCCGCCGACGCCGGCCGGCGGCATCGAGGCCCCCGTGCTCGATCTCGGGCTCGGGACCGCGGCCGACTTCGAGGCCCGGTCCGAGGATCTGGCGGGGTCCCTGCTGCTGGTCCACCGCCCGGTGCTCGAGACCTGGGACGATCTCTTCGCGGAGTACGCCGACGCCTCCCCGGTCATCGCGCGGGCCGTGGCGGCCGGCGCCGCCGGGATCCTGTGGATCTCCACGAAGGAGCAGGGGGTCCTCTACCGTCACATCAACACCCACGGCGAGATCGACGCCCTGCCGCAGGCCATCGTCGCGCGCGAGGACGGCCTGCGCCTGGCGCGGTTCGCGGCGGCCGGCGAGCCGGTGCGCGTGCGGCTCGACATGCCCAACGAGGTGGGCGGAGCGTTCACGGCCGAGAACGTGATCGCCGAGATTCCGGGCACCGACAAAGCCGACGAGATCGTCGCCCTCGGCGCCCACCTCGACTCCTGGGAGCTGGGCTCGGGGGCGCTCGACAACGGCGCCAACGTCGCCCTCGTGATCGAGGCGGCGCGAGCCATCCAGGCCGCCGGCATCCGGCCGCGGCGCACCCTGCGGTTCCTGCTCTGGAACGGCGAGGAGCAGGGCCTGCGGGGATCCCGGGACTACGTGCGCCGGCACCGCGACGAGCTCGACCGCTTCGTCGCGTACTTGAACATCGACGGTGGCGTCGGATCGGTCCTCGGCTTCGCCGTGGCGGGCCGGCCGGAGATCGAGACGGCCGTTCGAGAGGTCCTCGAGCCGCTCGCGAGCTGGGGCGTCAGCGAGCACCTGCTCGACACCTACGGCGGCTCGGATCACGTCGATTTCCTCCTCGAAGGCATCCCCGTCCTCGACGCCAACCAGCCGGAGGCCAACTACCTGCCCAACTACCACGCCTCCACGGACACGATGGACAAGGTGCCGATCCGGGAGCTCAAGCTCAACACGGCGATCATGGCCGCCGCGCTGCTGGGCATCTCGCAGCGCGAAGAGCGCCTGGGAGAGCGGCTCGGCCGCGCCGAGCTCGAGACGCTGATCGAGGAGACCGGCTTCGACGAGTACCTCGAGGACGAGGGAATCTGGGAGGACTTCCTGGCCGGCAGGCGTGGTCGGGCTCTCGATTCCGGGGCCGGCGGCCGCTGACCCGCCGGCGGCTGCTCAGCCCGTGACGCGCGGCAGGACGCCGCCGGGACGGCCGAAGTGCGGCACGGCGTCGGCCGCTTCGCCGGGGTCGACGAAGGCGCGCCGCGCGGAGCTGTAGTAGAGGCACCCGACCTCCTCGGGCTGGCGGGAGGCGACGAACGGCTCGACCGAGTCGAGCGCCTCGAGCCAGGCGCGCTTCATGGCCTGGAGATCGATCGGGCGGGCGAGCGCGAGGCGCGCGAGGTCCTCGGCGCGGACCCTGCCCCGCCGGCGCAGCAGCTCCAGCAGGGAGAGCGGACTGTAGCCGGGGTCCTTGCCGCAGGCCGCCCAGCACAGAGCGCCCAGCCCGAGGAGGCGCCGGTGGAACTCCAGGGTGTCGACGACGTCGCGCGGCTCGTCGCGGCCGGCGAGCGCGAGCACCTTGTTGACGGCGAGATCCACGGGATGGAGGACGAAACCGACCCGGGGGTCGCGCACCGTCGGCAGGAACCGCCAGGACGAGTCGTGCGCCCACTCGACCCGGGTCTCGTGCCCGTCTTTGCGCGCCACGGCGCGGATGTAGCCGGGCTGATTGAGATCGACGTCCACCGAGTAGCCGCTCGCCGCGAGCAGCTCCCGGTCGGCGGCGAACGCCTTCGCGACCCGCGCTTCCGAGTCGTGGAAGTAGTCGAGATCGCGGCTGTAGCGGGTCGTCTCGGGCTCGATGAGGATCGCCGCGCCGCCCGCGAGGTACGAGTCGAAGGTCCGGTTCTCGGAGAGCAGCCGGGCGAGGCTCGCCTGATGATCGGTCAGGGGCACAGTCGCCTCGCGACGAGCCAGGCGTCGCGGCCGCCGTGCTTGCGCAGTTGCGCCGCCACCCAGGCGACGTCGGCGGGCCCTACCGGGTACGCCGGATCGAAGGACCAGAAGCACTCGGCGTGGAATCGGCGGTACGCCCGGCGCGCCTCGCGCACCCGCACCATGGCGCGGGCGGTCTCCGGATCGAGGACTCGGCGGCTCTTGCGGCCCCCGCGCCGGCCGATGTCGGCCAGGTACGCCTGCACCGTCCGATCCATGACAGCATCATAACCTGCTTACGATCTCGATAACAAGAGCGAGCCGGTCGTCGGCGGTTCCCCCGCGGGAGATCGGGTAGACTCCGCGGCAGCTCAGGACGATCCGGCATGTTGCGAGTCATCCAGCCAGGAGCCGAGCGTCCTCCGGCGCCGGACGAGCGGACCGCGCGCGAGGTCCGGATGGTCGAGGGCTTCTACGAGCTCGAGCGCGACGACACGCGGCCGTTCCGGTGGATGGGGCCGGAGGCGCGCCTGGCGTTCGACGGGGAAGAGGGGACGCGCTTCCTCGAGCTGCCCGTCTTCACCGAGTTTCTCGACCTCTCCCAGCGGCTTGCTCTCGAGGTCGAGGGGCGCGCCGCGGCCCACGAGCTCCTCACCGGCTGGAACCTCCTGTCCCATGAGATTCCCGCCGGCGCCGCGGAGGCGACTCTCGTGGCGAGCAAGCTCCTGCCGCGCAGCCACCACCCGGGAGACGGGCGGGCGCTGGCCTTCCGGGTCGGCATTCCCCGCGTCCACGCCGACGCCGAGCGCCACCGCGGCATCGCGGCGATCCAGGACAACCGGATCCTCAATCGCCGCGAGATGGAGGCGGGGCGAACGGTGCTCGAGTCGACGCCGCCGCACCTCGGCGTCGACCTGCACGGGGCCTGCAACGTCAAGCCGCCGTGCGTCTACTGCGACTGGGACGGCGTCAAGGAGGAGGAGG
>Ga0224512_10004269_pt1 | contig 12146 bp, 10 predicted proteins | sample SF_May12_sed_USG_4_FD_169103 | JGI IMG/M metagenome (GOLD analysis project Ga0224512, IMG submission 169103) | Sediment microbial communities from San Francisco Bay, California, United States - SF_May12_sed_USGS_13 | ecosystem: Environmental > Aquatic > Marine > Sediment | place: USA... | reverse complement strand
CGGCGCTCGAGGACGCGGCCGGCCGCGCCTCCGCCGCGCCGCCGCCGGTGCTCGCCGCGGCGCGGACGGCGGCGCGGCTCCTGGCCGCGCGCGCGCGGGAGGATCCGGACGCCGAGCTGTCGTCTCTCGAGAGCCTGCGCGCGTGGATCGCGGCGCTCGAGGAGGGGCGAGCGGCGCCGGCGCAGCTGCGTGCGGCCGCGGCCGCCGCGCTGTGGTCGCTCCTGCCCGAGGCCGAGGCCGGGCCGGCGCTGCCGCCCGCCGTGGATACGTCGCTGGCGGCGAGCTACCGCCGCCGGCTCGCCGCCGGGGGCGCGCCGTGATCCGCTTTCTGGAGCCGGGGGGCTGGGTGGTGGCCTACGCCGTCGCGGCGGCGGCGTGGCTCGCCTGGGCTGTGCGCGTCGAAGCGCCGGGGCGCAGAGCGGCGTGGAGGGTCGCGGCGCTGGCCGCCGCGGCCGGCGGTCTGTTCCTTCTCGCCGCCCGTCCGGCGAGCCGGGCGCCGGCCCGGGAGCGCGGCGCGATCCTCGTCACGCCGGGCGCCTCGCCGGCCGCGGTCTCGGCTCTGGCGGCCGGCTCCGAGCTCTTCGTCATGCCGGGAGCGTCCGCCCGCGGCGCCGCCCCGGCTCGGGACGTCGCGCTCCTGGCGCGGGATCGCCCCGAGGTGACCCACTGGCGCATCGCGGGCGTCGGGCTGGCGCCGTGGGACGTCGAGACACTGCCCGGCCGGGTTTCGTTCGCGGCGCCGGCAGCACCCCGACCCGGAGTCGACCGCGCCGTCTGGCCGCGGGCCCTCGCCCTCGGCGAGGAGCTGGTCGTCGCCGGCTCGGTCGCGACGGGGGGCGGGAGCGCCGTCCTCGAGCTGGCGGGCCCGGCCGGCGGGGAGGGGGCGGTGGAGCTCGCGCCAGGCGCGACCGCCTTCGAGCTGCGGGCCAGGCCGCGCCGCGAGGGGCGCCAGCTCTACCGTCTCTCCCTCGCCCTGGACGGCGTACCGGTGGCGAGCGAGGCGGTGGACGTCGCGGTGGGGCCGCGCGATCCGCCCGCCGTGCTCTGGATCGAGGGCGCGCCCGGCTTCGAGACGCGGTCCGTCAAGGGCTGGCTGCGGGACGTGGACGCGGCGCTCGTGGTGCGCAGCCGGGTGAGCCGCGACCGGTTCCGCCACGAGGCCTTCAATCACGAGCCGGTGGACGCCGGCCGCCTGACGCCGGAGCTGCTCGCCGGCTTCGACCTCGCGGTCGTCGACGGCGGCTCCTGGAGCGCCCTTCCGCGCTCCGATCGCGAGGCCCTCCGGACCGCGGTGGCGGCGGGTCTGGGCCTGCTGATGCCGGCCGTGGCGGAGCCCGGGGACGCTCTGGGCGCGCCCTTCGAAGGCTTCGAGATCGCCGCCGTCGCCGACCTCGAGGAGCGCGAGGTGCGCGGCTCCGGGCCCGGCCTCGCGCCGCTCGCGCCGCTCGTGATCCCGGCGCGCGAGATCCTCGCCGGGCCCGGCGGGCGGGTCCTCGTCCGGGACGAGGCGGAGCGCGCCCTGGCGGCCGTGTCACGGTACGGCCGCGGGGCGGCCGCGATCAGCGTGCTGGCCGGGACCTACCGCTGGGTGCTGCGCGGCGAAGCGCCGTCGCACCGGCGCTACTGGTCCCGTCTGCTCGCCGCGGTGGCGCGGCCGCGCTCGCTCGCGGTCGAGTGGCTGCTGCCCGGCGGGCCGGTCTTCGTCGACGAGCCGCTGGCGGTGGCGCTGCTCGCGCCCGCCCGGTGGGCGCTGACGGTGACCGTGACCGGGCCGGAGGGCGGCACGCGACCGCTGCCGACGGTCCAGGACGTCGTGGAGCCGCGCCTGTGGCGCGCCGAGCTGCGGCCGCGAGCGGCGGGCTGGCACCGGCTGACGGCGGGAGACGCCGAGTCCTGGCTCTGGGTCCAGGAGCCGTCCGCCTGGCCGGCCTGGCGCGACCGCCGGGCGCTCGCCGCGACGTCGCTGCGGGCGGCCCGGGGCGCGGCGGCGCCGGGGCCGGCGGCCGCGCGGGTCGCCCGCCCGTGGCCTCGCGGCGGGCTCCTGGCGCTCCTGGCGACGGCGCTGGCCGCGTTGTGGGCCCACGAGCGATGGCTGGGAGCGCCGCCCGGGGGCCGCCCGACGCGGGGATCGACGGCGTGAGGGGCGCGCTGATGGACGAGGTGATCGACGCGGCGATCGACTCGGTGATCGACGCGGTCCGGCGGCGGCGCGGGCCGTCGCGGGAGGGGTGGGGGAATACCGCGCGGGCCTGTCATGCTATGGGCGGCAGAGCCATGAGACTCCCCGACCGGTTGTCCGCGCTCCGGCCCGCCCTCGTCAGCTGGCTGCTCGGCCTCGCGCTGCTGGCGCCGGGCCTCGCCGCGGGCGCTGAGCGCGCCGACTGGGAGAGCGCCTTGCGCGCCGCGATCGCCGAGCGGGGGCTCGATCCCGCCGAGATCATGAAGCCGCTGGCCTTGACGGCGGACATGCGGGCCTGGCTCGCGGAGAACGTGCCGGGGCATCCGGAATCCGCCGAGAGGATGCGCGCCCTGCTGCGTGGCCTGCTGAGCGCGAGGGGACTCGAGGTCCGCTACACCAGCGGGTTCACCGGGACGGCCGAGCAGGTCTTCGAGGAGCGGGCCGGCAACTGCCTGGGGTTCACCCAGATGTTCGTCGTCATGGGGCGCGAGCTGGGGGTGGACGTGTACTACCTGGCGGTCGATCGCTTGACCCGCTTCCGCAAGGAGAGCGATCTGATCATCGTCTCGGACCACGTGACGGCCGCCTTCGACGACGGCGGCGAGCGCCGGATCCTGGAGTTCAGTCTGGCCGGCGATTTCGACTACCGCCGCGCCCGGCGGATCGGGGATGTCCAGGCCCTCGGCCTCTACTACTCGAATCGGGGCGCCGAGGAGATCCAGGAGCGCGATTACGAGGAAGGAGAGCGGCTCCTCGAGATCGCGGTGGCCCTCGACCCGGAAATGGCCCCGGCGTGGGTGAACCTCGGGGTGGCGCACCGCCGCCGCGGCCGCCTGGCGGCGGCGGAAGCGGCCTACGAGCGCGCCATCGAGCTCGACGAGTCCCAGCTCTCGGCCTACCACAACCTCGTCGGTCTCTACCGCCTGCAGGGCAAGCACGATCCCGCCGGCGCGATCCTGCGGATGCTCGATCGCCGCGACAACCGCAACCCGTTCATCTACCTCCAGCTGGGGGACATGAGCGCCGCGCAGGGACAGCGCGACGAGGCGCGCAGCTTCCTGCGCCGCGCCGCGAGGCTGGGGCAGGACCTCGCCGAGCCCTACGCGGCCCTGGGGCTGTGGCACCTCGACGCGGGCGACCGCAAGCGCGCCGCCCGGTTCCTGAGGCGGGCCGAGAAGCGCGATCCGGAGGAAGAGCGCACGTCGCGGCTGCGCGAGCGGCTGGCCGCGGCCGACGGGCCCGGTCTCTGAGGCGGCGCGCGAGAGCGGCTCCGGCCGCCGCGGCGAACCTTTCTCGAGCCTCGTGCGTCATGATCGGTGAGCGCAGGCGCCGCGGGCCGGGATCGCGTTGCGAGCGCGTTCTCGAGCGCGAGTCCGAAAGATCACGGGGCTCGCGGCGCGGCGCCGGAAGGCACGTCTCTTGGAACCGGCACTCATCGACCGCTGCCGCCGTGGCGACGACCTCGCCTGGGAGGCGGTCGTGCGCCGCTACCAGGGGCGCGTCTTCGCCGTCGCGTTCCACTACCTGCGCGACCGCGAGGAGGCCCGCGACGCGGCGCAGGACATCTTCGTCAAGGTCTACGAGCAGTTGGGCAGCCTGCGCGCGGGGGACGCGTTCCTGCCCTGGCTGCTGCGGCTGGCGCGCAACTGCTGCATCGACCGCCTGCGCCGCCTCAAGGTCAGGACGCCGGCCCGCGCCGTGGCGGTCGACGAGGTGCCCGAGATCCCGGCGCGGGAGCCGAGCCCCGAAGAGGCGTCGCTGCTCGGGGCGCGGCACGGCCTGCTCTATCGCGCCCTGGCGCGGCTGAGCTCCAAGAACCGGGAGATGATCCTGCTCAAGGACATCCAGGAGCTCAAGCTGGAGGAGATCTCCCAGCTCCTCGCGCTGCCGTTGGGCACCGTCAAGTCGCGCTCGAACCGGGCGCGGATCGAGCTGGCCAAGGCGGTCCGCTCGCTCGATGCGTCGTTTGGAGCCTGAAGGATGGAATGCCGAGATCTCGAACGCCGCCTCGAGGCCCTGGCCGCGAGATCCCTCGCGCCGGTCGAGCGCGCGCGCTACGAGGAGCACCTGGCGGCCTGCGCGGCGTGCCGCGAGCTTCTCGAGCTGGCGCGCCTCGAGCCGCCGCCGGGCGTCGGCGACGACGCCTGGGTCGACGGGGTGCTCGCCCGCACGAGCCGCGCGGGCTGCGCCGCGGCGGAGGCGGCGCTGTGCGACCTGATCGACGGCAGGCTGCCGGCCGGGGAGCGGCGGCAGGTCGCGAGCCACCTGGCCGGATGCGGCGACTGCGCCGCGCTCGCGTCCGTGCTCGCCGCGCTGGCGGCCGAGCTGCCGCGGCTGGCGGACCTGCGGCCGGACGATCGCTTCGTGGACGACGTGCTGGCGAGGACCCTGCCGGTCGCGGCTCGCGTGCGGCGCTTCTGGGAGCGGGCATGGCCGCGCTGGGTGCGCCGGCCGCGGTTCGCCTCCGAGGTCGCCTACGTTGGCGTGCTGGTCGTCGCCCTCGTGGTCGCGACGCCGGGCTCGCCGCTGGCGGACGCGCCGGGGCAGGCGCTCGCGACGGTGCGCGCGGATCCGCGGGCGGGCCTGGCGGCGCCCGTCGCCGCCGTCGAGGATCGCATCGAGGGCGCCCTCGAACGGCTCGCGGCGGGCAGGACGGCGGCGGGCTGGCGGGAGTCGGGCCGCGGGGCGCTCGCGACGGCCCGGACCACGGCCGGCGCGGCCGGCGAGAGGATCTCCTCGGCGTGGGGAACCCTGCGCGGGGAGATTGCGTCTCTGCTGGGGAAGGCCGGGGAGCCCGTCCCCGAGCCCGCCGAGTCCGGAGAGTCCATCGAGGAGGCATCATGAGCGAACCCTTCGCAGCCCAGCAGAGCGCGCCCGCGCCCCCAACCCAGTTTCCGGCGGCGAGCGCCAACGACCCTCGCCGCAAGTCCCCGTTCCTGGCCTGCGTGCTCTCGGCGATGCCGGGGCTCGGCCAGGTGTACGTGGGCTACTACCAGCGCGGCTTCATCCACGCCATCGTCGTCGCGGTCCTGATCACGCTGCTCGCCGGCGGGGGGGCGGTACCGCTGATCCCGCTCTTCGGGCTCTTCCTGGCCTTCTTCTGGCTCTACAACGTCGTCGACGCGGGCCGCCGGGCGGCGCTCTACAACGAGGTGCTGGCCGGCCGCACCGACGTCGAGCTGCCGCAGGACCTGAAGACCCCCGGCCTCGGCGGCTCGGTGGTGGGCGGAGTGGCGATCGCCCTCGTCGGCTTCGTGCTGCTCCTCAACACGCGTTTCGGCGTCTCGCTCGCCTGGATCGAAGAGTGGTGGCCGCTGGCCCTGATCGGCTTCGGCGCCTACCTCGTCTACAAGGCGCGGCAGGAGAAGACCGCCGCGGCGCGGCCGGCCCTCGAGGATTTCGAAGAGCAGTAGGCTCGACGCCGGATCGTCATCGCGCCGCCGCGCCGCCGCCGGCCGGCGGCGCGCGGCGTGTTAGCATCCGACGCCATGCCGTCGCGAATCTCCAGAATCCTGGGCTCCGTCCGCATCGCGGACCTCCCCCGCCGGCGGGTGTGCCGCGTCGCCCCGGCTACGACTCTCGGCGAGGTCTACCGGCGGCTCGAAGAAGAGGAGAGCGTGGCCGTCCTCGTCGAGGAGGACGGTGTCCTCGTCGGCATCTTCACCGAGCGCGACGTGCTCGACAGAACGGCGCTCGAAGCCGATCCGGCAACGCCCGTGGGCGAGCTGATGACCCGCGACGACCTCGTCACTCTCGACGCCGGCCAGCCCATCACGGACGCCATCGCCATCATGACGGCGCGCCGGATCCGCCACATCCCGCTCGTGGACGCCGACGGCAAGGAGGACGGCATGATCGGCGGCCGCGACGTCCTGCGGCTCATCGCCGACTACTACCCCGAGACGCTGCTCAACCTCCCGCCGCGGCTGCACCAGCGCCTGACCCGTCCGGAGGGCGGCTGAGATGCGCTGCCCCGGCTGCGGAGTCGACAACATCCCCGGCGTCGACGCCTGCGAGAACTGCGGCACGGACCTCGCCGGCCTCGATCTGCCCGAGGCTCGGGGCGGGTTCGGGGCCCGGCTCCTGAACGACCGGCTCAGCGACCTCGAGCTCTCGCAGCCGGTCCTCGCCACGCCGTCGACGCCGGTCGCCGAGGCGATCTCCGCGATGCGCGAGCGCCGCTGCGGCTGCGCGCTGGTCCTCGACGACGGCGAGCTCGTGGGCATCTTCAACGAGCGCCACGTCCTGACCCGGGTCCTGCGGCGGCACCGCGACCCGGCCGCCACGCCGATCTCGGAGGTCATGAGCCCCGACCCCCTGCGGCTCTCGATCGACGACCCGCCGGCGTTCGCCGTGCACTGCATGGTGGCCTACGGCTTCCGTCACCTCCCGGTCCTCGACGGCGATGAGCTCAAGGGCTACGTGTCGGTCCGCAACATCCTCGAGTACATCGACAAGCGGCACGCGGGCTAGGAGCTCTCGGCCGCAAGCCGGGTCGGGATGAAGACCGAGATCACCGCCTGGCCCGCCGCCGCCTTGCTGGTCGGCGCCGTGGCCGACGGCGGCCTGCTCGACGGTCTGCGGGGCTTCCTCGCGCGCAACTGGGACACCCTGGCGGTCGCCGTGGTCGTGCCGGCGATCCTCGTCCTCACGGACCGGGCCCTGCGCCGCCGGGCCGAGCTCCATCTCCTGTCGCGCCTGCAGCGCCAGTTCTGGATGCTGGCGATCAGCGCCGCGGGCCTGCTCTGGATCATCCTCACCCTGGAGGCGGGGAGCAGGAGCGACCTGCTGACGCTCCTCGGCATCCTGCTGAGCGCGGCGATCGCGTTCTCGTCCACCACCCTCATCGGCAACGCCATGGCGGGGTTCATGCTGCGCGCCGAGCGCCGCTTCAGCTTCGGCGACTATCTCCAGGTGGGGGAGCATTTCGGCAGCGTTTCCGAGCGCGGGCTCTTCTTCACCGAGATCCAGAACGAGCTGGCGGACTACGTGACGCTGCCCAACAGCTACCTGGCGACCCAGCCCGTGACGGTGTGGCGCACCCCGTCGACGCTCATCAAGGCCGAGGTCTCGCTGGGCTACGACGTGCCGCGCTCCAAGGTCAGGCAGCTGTTGCTCGCCGCCGCCGAGGCGGCCGGGCTCGACAAGCCGCACGTCTTCATTCTCGCGCTCGGAGATTTCTCCGTGACCTACCGCGTCACGGGGAGGCTCGGGGACACGAAGGAGCTGTTGACGGCGCGGTCGAAGCTCTGCGGCCGGGTGCTCGACGCCCTGCACGAGGGCGGGGTGGAGATCGTCTCGCCGGCCTTCATGAACCAGCGGGTGCTGGCCACGGAGAAGGTCTTCATCCCCGCGCCCCAGGTGGAGCGGGAAAGCCCGGACGAGGCGGCCGAGAGCGAGATGTTCACGAAGGCCGAGCGCGCCGCGTCCGCGGAGCGTCTCAAGGAGATGGTCGCCGAGCTCGAGGAGAAGATCCGGCACACCAAAGAGGCGCTCGGCAAGAGCGCCTCGGAGGCCGAGCGCGCCGAGCTCGAGGCCGGGCTGGAGATCGCGAAGCGGCGGCAGGCCCGCTTGCTCCAGTGGATCGAGGAGCGGGAAGAGGCCGCGGACTAGCGCGCGCCGCCGCTCGCCTCTTCGCTGCCGTGCACGGCCGGCTCGGGGCGCCGCTCCATCACGAGGTGGCTGGGCGAGTGATCGCGCCGCCGGTAGCCCAGGAGGTGGAAGAGCCGCCGCGGGCCCCACAGCGCGATGTGGCGGTTGACGACGTAGGTGCCGGGTCTGCCGGGGACGGCCCGGATGCCGGGCAGGCGGGTCAGCCAGCGCTCCAGCTGGAGCCGCCGCAGGACCGTCGACAGGTCGAGCCACATGGGGCGCACGGGCCGGGCGAGGAAGAAGCCGTCGTCGCCCAGCCGCTGGTAGAGCGGCATGATGAGCAGGCCCGGCTGCGGGCTCGCGACCGTGCCGGTGCCGTCCGTGGCGATCGGCTGCCCGTCGGCGACCGCCTGGAAGCTGCGGAACCCGGGCATCATGCGAAAGCCCGGCGTCCGCGAGATGTCGTGCCGGTAGCGGATCTCCACGGCTTCCGGCAGCCCGCGGCCCTCGACCTCGAGCAGCGCGCGCGCGGACTCGAGCTCGGGGGCGTAGGGCTCGGGGAGGAGTCCGGCGACGTCCATGGCGATCCACAGCGCGGCCTCCGCCCGGTCGACCGAGCGCGGGTCGTCGTGCTGGCCGGCCTCGACGGACAGCGCGACGGCGCCGAGCTCGGTGAAGTAGTCGGTGAGCGTGCCGTTGAGCTCCTCCTCGAGGCCCAGCACGATCGGGATGGGCAGCGCCCGCCCGAAGCGGCGGTTGAGCAGCGTGTCGTGCAGCACCGAGAACGCCGGCCCCGGTCCGGACGTCGTGTGGACGTCGAGGAGGAAGGGCAGGCCGCGGGCCTCGGCCAGCACGCGGGCGAAGATGGCGTCGAGCTCGGCCATCTCGCGGTCCTCGGTCGTCATCCGCTCGCCGCCGCCGCGCAAGTCGGCCAGCCGCTCCGCCACCCACACGCGGTTGAGGTCCTGGTCGATGAAGCGCTGGCCGATCTCGAGGGCCGCGCGGTTGCCGGCGAGCCCGACGAGCCTGCCCCGGGGCATGCAGCCGTCCGCGCGCAGGCGGTCGAAGATCCGCTCCAGGCCCCGCACTCCCGCCGGCTCGTTGCCATGGAGTCCCGCGACGACGAGGAGGGTGGGGCCGTCGGCGGCGCTGCCGCAGTCGCCGACGATCCGGGGCTCGCGGAAGTCCTGCGCTCTCGCCGGCTGAAGATCGGCCGCCGGCTGCTGGAGAGAGGTGCTCATCTGGGCTCTGTGGAACGGGGCACGACGCTCGGGCCGCGGATCCCGATGGCCAATCATAGGGCCTGGCGGGCCGGGAGGGAACCGTCCATCGGGGGTTTGCCATCCCGAGCCGGGCTTCGCGTTTCGTTTTGAGTGGGGCTGCGGTAGGGTACCTGGAGGCCAAGCACCAACGCCCGGCAAGGAAGTGAATCGATGAAGGAGATCTCGTTCGTCCTCAACGGAGAGCCTCGGCAAGTCGAGATCGCGCCGGGGGAGAGCCTGCTCGAGACCCTGCGGACGCGCTGCGGGGTGATCTCTCCCAAGGACGGGTGCCAGCCGCAAGGACAGTGCGGCTGCTGCCTGGCTCTCGTCGACGGCGTGGCGAAGACGACCTGCGCGGTCGCCGGCGAGAAGGCCGACGGCAAGGAGATCGTGACGCTCGAGGGCCTGCCGGCCGAGGAGCGCGAGCTGATCGCCGCCAGCTTCGTGGCCGTGGCGGGGCTGCAGTGCGGGTTCTGCATTCCGGGCATCGCTCTGCGGGCCAAGAGTCTCCTGGACCGGAACCCGAGCCCGACCCGCGAGCAGATCGCGCTCAGCCTGGCCGGGCATCTGTGCCGCTGCACCGGCTACGTGAAGATCCTCGACGCGATCGAGCTGCTGGCCAAGGCCCGGCGCGGGGAAGCCACTCCCGAGCTCTGCCGGGACGGCCGCGTGGGCGCTTCCCTGGCTCGCTACACGGGGAGCGAGCTCACGCTGGGCGACCGCCCGTACGTCGACGACATGGACCGCCCGGGCCTGCTGCACGGAGCCGTGGTGCTGTCGCCGCACGCGCGCGCTCGGGTCCTCGGCATCGACGTCGGCGCGGCCGCGGCGCTCCCCGGCGTCGCGGCGGTCGTGACCGCGGCCGACGTGCCGGGCGAGCGCTGGTACGGGCTCATCTACGACGACTGGCCTGGCTTCGTCGCCGTGGGCGAGGAGGTGCGCTGCGTGGGCGACGTGCTCGCCGCCGTGGCGGCCGAGGACGAGGCGACGGCGCGGGCGGCGGCGGCGCTCGTCGTGGTCGACTACGAGGTGCTGCGGCCCGTCCTCGACCCGGAGGAGGCCCTCGCCGACACGGCGCCGCAGGTGAACCCGCGCCACCCCAACGTGCTCTCGACGACGCGGGTGGCGGTCGGTGACGCGGACGCCGCGCTGGCGGCGAGCGCCCACGTGGCGAGCGGCACCTGGAAGACGCAGCGCATCGAGCATCTGTACCTCGAGCCGGAGAGCGCCCTCGTCGAGCCGGCCGCCGGCGGCGGCCTCGAGCTCTACACCCAGGGCCAGGGGATCTTCGACGACCGCCGCCAGGTGGCCCGCTTTCTCGGCATGGCGGAGGAGGATCTCTACGTCGAGCTGGTGCCCAACGGCGGCGCCTTCGGCGGCAAGGAGGACATGTCGATCCAGGCGCAGACGGCGCTTCTGTGCCGCAAGACGGGCCGCCCGGTGAAGCTCACCCTGAGCCGCGAGGAGTCGATCCGCCTGCACCCGAAGCGCCACCCGATCACGATGCACTACTCGGTGGGCTGCGACGCGGAGGGGCGGCTGACGGCGGTGAAGGCGCGCATGCTCGGCGACAGCGGCGCCTATGCCTCCGTCGGGTCCAAGGTCCTCGAGCGCGCCGCCGGCCACGCGTGCGGCCCCTACAAGGTCCCCAACGTCGACGTCGTCTCCGTGGCGGCCTACACGAACAACCCGCCGTGCGGCGCCATGCGGGGGTTCGGCGCCAACCAGGCGAGCTTCGCCATCGAGGGCTGCATGGATCTCCTGGCCGAGAAGACGGGGCTCGACGGCTGGGAGATCCGCTGGCGCAACGCGCTGGCCGTCGGCGACACCTTCTCGACCGGGCAGGTGTTCGAGAAGTCGGTGGGGATCAAGAAGACCCTCGCGGCGGTGAAGGACGCCTACTACGCGGCCCGCGGCGCCGGCCGCGCCGTCGGCATCGGCTGCGGCATCAAGAACAGCGGCATCGGCAACGGCGCCAAGGAGTGGGGCAAGGCCCGCCTGGCCGTCGAGGCGGACGGGACGATCTCGCTCTACAACGGCTACACGGAGATGGGCCAGGGGATGCTCACCATCCTCGTGCAGTGCGCCGTCGAGGTGACCGGCCTCGACCCCGCGATCTTCCATCCGAAGGTGGACTCGACCTACGCGCTCGGCTGCGGCCAGACGACGGGGTCCCGGGCCACGCTGCTCGGCGGCCGGGCGGTCAAGATCGCCGCCGAGAAGCTCGCGGCGGACCTCGGCGCCGGCCTCGGGCTGGCGGACCTCGCGGGCCGGGTCTACGCCGGCGAGGTGCTGATCGACGACACCACGGCGCCCGGCCAGGTGACGGACAAGATCAAGACCCACACGGCCTACGGCTTCGCGACCCAGGTCTGCATCCTCGACGGCGACGGCAAGCTGGAGCGGGTGATCGCCGCCCACGACGTGGGCCGCGCGATCAACCCGGCGCTGTGCGAGGGGCAGATCGAGGGCTCCGTCCACATGGGCCTGGGCTACGCCCTGACGGAAGAGCTGCCCTGCCCGGACGGCATGCCGGCGACCTTCAAGCTGCGCGAGCTCGGCGTCATCCGCGCCCGCGAGATGCCCGCCGTGGAGGTCATCCTGGTCGAAGACCACGAGCCCGAAGGCCCCTTCGGCGCCAAGGGTCTGGGCGAGATCGGCCTCGTCCCCACGGCCGGCGCCGTCGCCGGCGCCCTGGCCGCCTTCGACGGCATCCGCCGCTACACCCTGCCGATGAAAGACTCACCGGCCGCCCGCGCCACGGGCGTCGGCCGCATCCGCAGCCTCGGCCAGTAACCGGGGCCGCGCGCTCCGGCGCGCCAGATCGTCCGAGAGAGCGGCAGAAGGAACACGATGCGCCATCGCGCCGGGCGCGGCTGCGGAGTCCCCAGTTGCAGTCTCCGCCTGCTTGGAGTCTCCACTTGCTTGGAGTCTCCGCTTGCTTGAAACCTTTGCTTGCTTGAAGCCTTTGCTTGCTTGAAACCTTTGCTTGCTTGAAGCCTTTGCTTGCTTGAAGCCTTTGCTTGCTTGAAGCCTTTGCTTGCTTGAAGCCTTTGCTTGCTTGAAGCCTTTGCTTGCTTGAAGCCTTTGCTTACTTGGAGCCTTTGCTTACT
>Ga0224512_10004268_pt1 | contig 12148 bp, 13 predicted proteins | sample SF_May12_sed_USG_4_FD_169103 | JGI IMG/M metagenome (GOLD analysis project Ga0224512, IMG submission 169103) | Sediment microbial communities from San Francisco Bay, California, United States - SF_May12_sed_USGS_13 | ecosystem: Environmental > Aquatic > Marine > Sediment | place: USA... | reverse complement strand
GGATTTCTGCAACGACGATCTGGCCCGGTTTTGCGGCACCCGCCTCGCCCTTGGCGACGAGAATCCGATGCGCGATGCGCGGATTATCGGGAATGACGAGTCCGATGCCACGTTCGCGGATGAACTGGCCTGCGACTTCACGCGCGCCCCGGTCAAGGACTTCGACCAGCTCGCCCTCGGGTTTGCCACGTCGGTCCGTGCCGATAATCTTTACGGCGACGCGATCGCCATCGAACAGCGCCCGCATCTCGCGCGCGGACAGGTAGATGTCGTCCCCGCCGTCGTCGCGGATGACGAAGCCGAAGCCGTCGCGATGGCCGCTGACGCGGCCCGCGATCAGATCGATTTTCGATGTCAGGCAGTATTCCTTGCGCCGGTTCTCGATCACCTGACCGGCGCGCAGCATCTCCTGCAGCCGATCCACAAGCAAAGCGCGCATACGCTGCCCCCTTAGCTCGAACGCATCGAGGATTTGCTCGGCTTTGACAGGTTTGCCCACCGCCTCGAGATGATCGAGGAGCGTATTCCGGCTCGGGATCGGGTGCTGGTACGATTTCTTGCGCTTTTTGGCGACTTTTTTCGATTTTCTTCGGGGCAAAGCCAATGGCTCCAGGCACGGTGTTAGATTGACAGGCCGCACCCGGTTTCAGTAGAGTGCGCTGCCTTGCCAGAGCCGCAATTGTACGCGGTTCTTCCGTGCCGAGGTGGCGGAATTGGTAGACGCGCTAGCTTCAGGTGCTAGTGGGGGTAACCCCGTGGAGGTTCAAGTCCTCTTCTCGGCACCAAATGCATGTAGGCCCCCTTCCGGGGGCCTGTTCATTTGATGTGCGAACAGGACCGCCTCCATTGGCATCTCCGCACTTCGAAGAACTCGGTCTCACCGGCCGCACTGCAACTACGTCTATCCTATTACCCGAGACAGGCGGCCGGGTTCAAGTCCTCTTCTCGGCACTATTTATCCAAAAGCCCCCTTGCGGGCGCTTTTTGGCGTGTCGGCTGAGCAACAGCTCTAATTGATGTACGAATGCGCCGTCGTATGTTCGTGCTGCGTAGTTGTCAGGATATTGACCGGCATCGTCGATACATGAATGCTCACGAGTGTTTCTGTGGATCCAGCGCGGCACCCGCCTTTGGGTCCAGCTGATCGAATCTGCCGTTCATAGACTGCATCAATTCGGTGACTGTCTGCAGAAACTCCCGCCGCGCGGTTCCGGAAGTTAAAGCGTCGACACTGTAGAATTCGAGATAAAGCTCGTCGAGTTTCTGCATCGTAGTCTCGACAAAATCCGTACAGGCACAATCATCATAGACGGAGACGTCTGAATGTTTCTCGGTTTTCGAAGACATTGCACCCCACATGGCGATCGCAACGATCGCCAAACTTGAGGCTGCAGAAATTGCTGCCTTTAGACTCACTGTATTCCTCCCCGGGGGCTGTCGCATATCTTGGTAAACACGACTTCGACCAGGAACGTCAAACTTCGAACGTTCCGGCAAACCGGATTTGTGTCAAGTCGCAGTAGCCTGAAGGCGGGGCATGCAAGAATATTAATTTCTCCCAAAATTGCACGACAGCTCCGCCTCAGCTAGCGCTGGGCCGCGCCCGATCGCTGTCAACAGGAAGCGAGAAAATGGTCGTAATACCAGGCATTTTATGCAAACCGCGTTGTTGATCGGGGCGAAACCGATTCGAGCGATACATCACAGACCAGGCTTTCGGCATCACAGCTGCAGGCCATCCAGCGCTGCCAGACAGTCACGAAACTGATATGCATGTCACTCAGCGCCCGGCGATGATCAATCAGCACGACGGCAGCTGCGGCGCAGCTGAGCAGTCGCCAGGCAAACCGAAAAACGGCGCGGCGCCACGAGCTTCTCGTCTGCCGACGCAAAAAAGCGCAATGAAAATCGAGATGCAGCAGCTCGTCGGCGACGATCTCCTCAAGCAACGTCCTGAGCCGGCTCAGTGGGAGTCGCGACGCAAGCAGGTGGTAATAGCAGATTCCGACCACTTCGGCGACGAGCAGCACCATTACCTTGAGGCGTAGCCCGATGAGCCGTCGGCCAAAAACGAACAACTTCGCGGTCCAGTTGTCGCTGATGAGCTCACCCTTCAGCATGCGTACACCGCAAGCCAGCAATTCGGCATGCCGATGTTCCTCGGCAACAAACAGCACCATGGCTTCTGCGTAATCGTCATTGATAGTACTTATGCCGCTTTGTCTGGCCTGTTCGATAATCGTGCCGCCGCCCGACTCACCGAGTTGGAACACCGCCAGCGATCTCGCGACTGAAGCGGGTACCGCGGCAAGCTGTGGGTCGACAGCAAACGGATCCGGCAGCGGCCGTCCCCTGCGCTGCAAAAACAGATTGCGCCAGTCGCGCCAGTCGGCGCACGCGTGCTCACGTCGATCCTGCATCAGAGCTACTCCCATCTGCTACTCGTTAGACGGTTGTAGCGCCAAAAACTGACGGTACCGGGGAGAGATAATGGCGAATTATGGCGGGCGTCGCTGAACCAGCGACCCGCGGCGCTGCTCAGGCTGTTCCGGTTTCCTGCTCGCGACGGGCCCTGATCTCGGCCTGCACCTCGTTGAACAGCTCATCGCGCAGGCCGAGAATCTTGAACAATTCGACGACTGTAAAGAAGGGCGCCGCGAGGTTAGCCTGAATCGGGTGCTTGACCAGCACCGGCATGGATTTCTCGACCGCGTGACCGATGAACTGGGCCACGTAACCACCGGTAAATGCGAGTGCGGCGATCGTACCTGACGATCGCAGGGGTAGCCCGGCGACGACACCGGACAATTCGGCGATCAGCATTGCAAAAAAAAGAAACACAACCGCAAACGTGCGATCAAGCGTCATATAGAAGGCGAAGAAACCGAGCATTAGGATGTGCGCGAAACTGATGTCGACGCCGGCCAGCGTCACGCCTGCCCAGCTCAGGGGTATCAGCGCGCCGAACATGATAGTCGGGATTCCTATCATGTGCACCGCGATGTTCAATGGCCGCTGATGCGCGGCAGCATACGCCGTCAGCATGTCCATCAATTTACCTTTATTTGTCATGCGCACACCGGTCGTCTGGTGTTGTCAGATTAACACGATCGCGACTGCCGGCCGGTCGGAATTCAGTATACACTGTAAAAAGTTATAACCGTCGGATTAACCAAGGAGGCGTGCATGGATATGCAGACGACTGTCGTTGTCCTCGTCCTGCTGCTTGCGATCTGGTGGCTGATGCGAAAAAAGCGTGCTGCCTCGAACGGGAAATTCAAATCAGCAATGCACTCGCGAAAAACCAAGTCTCCGTATCACGCGGTATCGATTTCGTTTTCTACAGATGCCTGCAACGCGGCCCGTGCCATGGCCGGGAGGCGGTTCCTCGCCACGGCGCCGCCGAAGCTGCCATTACCCGGCTGCGACGCCAGCGAATGCCGTTGTCACTTTGCACATCACGATGACCGCCGCTCCGGCCAAGAGCGGCGCAGCCCGTTTGCGCCGGGCCGTGGTGCCACGGGCACCGGAACCTATAAGCAGGACCAGCGCGAAGGCAGGGACCGTCGCGGCGACGATTAGCGTTGGCTCGTGAACACTCAATAGCGGCCTTCGTGAAAGCCGAGGAGATCAGGATGCCGGGCTAGTAACCGTAGCCTGATACGGTCTGCTCGTAATGGTAAAGGTCCTGTTCATGCCGCGACCGGTCGATGATCAGCGACTCGATCTCCGATTCCAGCTCGCCCGTGCGCTCCGACAGGTCTTTGAGATCGACCAGCAGCAAAACGCGGTCTTCGGTCGTTGTCTCCTGGCTGATCAGCAGAGCCTCATTGGCGCGAATCTGCTCGCGGACGCTCTCTAGCTCGTTCTCCCGGGCACGAATCTGTGAGTTTGCCGAATTCACGTAGGATCGTAAGGTGTACAGCTTGTTGCCGGCGCGATAGGCGTCCAGAAACTGCGGCTCGAGATCCGCTGCGCAAACGCCATTGTAGCTACCCCCGTTCGCGCCATAGCTGAAGCCACGGCCCGGCTGGCAAAACTCGACCAGTCCCTCGCTGCGTCCCTGCTGATAGGCCTGAAAGTCGGCGCTTATGCCGTGTTTGGCGCAGGCCTTGCGACGACTGCTGAAGCGGTCCGATGTGTAACCGCGTGACCCGTCCTCATAGCCGACGGCTGACCAGTCGCTCATCGCGCACTCGTCACTGCTCATCGATGCACAGCCACCGAGGCCAAGAACCAAGAGCGACATGCCCAGTGCTATCCATTTGCTTTTCATGACAAACCCCTTCAAGTCACTTGCCAGCGAGTGTGCAACAGGAATACAGGTAGGATGCTGAACCCGGACTGAAAAGTGCGGAGTCCGACGCACTCGGGAAACGTCCGCTGTGACCTGCGTCACAGTGGCGTGTGGCAATGGCCGCTACCCTGTTGTCCAGAGAACCCTGCAGGACGATCGATATGGATATCGAAAGCATCAGCGGTGCCGCAACGGTCGCGCTGGCGAGTACGTTTGTTTTCGTGTTGATCGCCAAACTCTGGCAGTTGATCAATCTTGTAATCGGCTCCGGCCGCAGCTTCTCCGACAGCATCATGCGCGAAGCCGCGCAGCGATTTCGTGATGAATTCGAGCGATTGTCGCGCGCGCAGTCAATTTATCTGAGCGCCGGTGTCGTTTTCCTCGTATTGTTTGCCGCCGCGTATTTGCTGAACGCCGAGCGGCTGTTCGCCGGCTACCCTGTCTGGCAGCTGTACATTTTGCTCGCGGCATTGAGTGTTGGCGCCGTGCTGGTCGCGTACCGCCTGGTCACGACCGTGCTCGTCAGGCAGCAGGTAAAGCTGAAACGCGATGCGAATATTGCGATCGGCCATCAGCTGCAACGTATGGCGAGCGGGATCGGGCGCGTCTACCACGATGTCGCGACATCGAGCGGCGTCATCGATCACCTTGTTATAGGACAGAGCGGCGCGTACGCGATACACGTCGTTGCCCGACACGCCAGGAAAAACGGACGCGTCGAGCTCAGCGATAATGAAATTCACTTCACGCCTCGTGGCATTGCGGAGCCCGTCGTCAGCGTCGCCGCCAACACAGCCAGTCTGGAACGAGAATTTCGTCGGCTGCTCGATCATCGGGTCCGGGTGCGTTCGGTGATAGCAATACCGGGCTGGAATATTGAAACGCAGAACAGTGACGAGCATCTGCTGGTCAACGAGAAAAACCTGCCCATGCTGAGCGGCTGGCGGGACCGCGGCGACTACCTGATGGACGAAGATGTCGATGCACTGCACAGACTCCTGACGTCGCACTGCAAACTCAGCGTCGCCAGGCAGTCGCTGTCCTCCCGTTTCAGATTGGCTGCATTCGCGCCGCGAGCTGATTTGTCTCGATGACGTTATTGAATTCGTCCGCGAGCGGCTCACAGGCGGCCACCACTTCGCGCCAGGCGCGGACACGATCATCCCGAGAGTAAGTCCTGAAGTCCGTACGATCAGGTATTTTGCCACGCGGCAAGCGCGCAACGAATGCAGCTGACGGACTGACCAGGATCGTACGATCGACATTGACTGGATTGGGCCTGCGCCAGCTCAGCTTCTTGTCAAACCAGCCAGGAATGATGCGGTCGAAGAAGTGCGGGTACAGGGCCAGCCTGTCCGGATCACTCTGCGGCATATCGAGGTGATAATCGATCACGCCGCCATCGCGGTATACGCCGTGGCGAGCGCCGGCGATGTCCTGCACGCCGTGCAGAACCAGCGGAATCGATCCAGTCGCAACAATGCAGTCCTCCAGGTTCTCCTCGCTGAGCTCAATTCTCTGCAACGGAAAACCGGTAACCGAATAGAACGGTGGCAAGTCTCTGCGATCGAAAAACAACGCGCGCTCAAAGAACAGTCCGAGAGAGCGGCGACTGATCGCATTCAGCGACGCAGCGGCCAGCAAACCCGGTGCCAGCAGGTACGGCTTCTCCGAAGCTAACAGGTGGCGCGACCGCACGGTCATCACGTGCGTGCGCAACAAGCGATTGCCGAGTATTTCGTCGATGCCTTTGTCGCCGAGCACGGTTTGCAGGATCAGCCGGCTCTTGGCGCTTATTTCACGGCGATCGGGTCGCTGGCTGTATGCCTGGTGGATATACGCGGCCTCGAAGCGCTCGAGTGCGGCCAGCGGGTCGGCTTGCGCGTAGCAGGCGAATCGCCACGCGCCGATCGAGGTGCCGATCAGGTGTACCGGACCCTGCAGTCGCGGCAATATGGCGCTAATAATGACGCGGTCAAGCTGACTCAGGACCAGCCACTTCGCGCCGCCGGAAGCGCCCGCAATCGTCCCGATACGCTCGGCCGCGAAACCGTGTTTCCGTATCGAGTCGAAGGCACCGGGACCGGCCCTGAATACCAGATTCTGCGCCACGCCGGTCGGCTCGTTATGCCTTACGCAAACGGATGCCGGTTGACGATAGTCTGTTCGCGGTCTGGTCCCGTTGAAATGATATCGATGGGCACGCCCGCCAGTGTCTCGATACGCGCTAGATAATCGCGCGCGTTTACCGGCAGCTCTTCAATTTTCGTAACGCCGACCGTCGATGACTGCCACCCTGGCAATTCCTCGTAGATGGGCACGCATGCGGAAAAACGGTCCACGACGACAGGCAATCCCGTAATCGGCTCGCCGTCAATCTGATAACCTACTGCGATCTGAATGGTCTCGAGTTCATCGAGTACGTCGAGCTTGGTGACACAGAGGCCGGACACGCTGCTGTTGACGATTGATCGTCGCAACGCCACCGCATCGAACCAACCGCAGCGCCGCGGCCGGCCCGTGGTCGCCCCAAATTCTGCGCCAACCCGAGCGAGGTGCTGCCCTGCAGCATCGAAGAGCTCGGTTGGAAACGGACCCGCCCCCACCCGCGTGGTGTAGGCCTTGACAATACCCAGTACAAAGTCGAGATTACGCGGCCCGATTCCGGTGCCCGTACTCGCCGCGGCCGCGACCGTGTTCGACGAGGTCACGAAAGGATAGGTGCCGTGATCGATATCGAGAAAGGTTCCCTGGGCCCCCTCGAAGAGGATGCTTTGGCCGCCGTCGGCGAGGTCCTGCAGCACCTGTGTCACGTCCGCGGTGATCGGCGCTATCACCTCCGCCGCCTGCAGCGCCGTCTCCAGCGTCTTGTCGAAATCGACCGGTTCGGCACGGAAGTAATGCTTCAGCAGGAAATTGTGGTAGTCGAGTATTTCACCGAGCTTGGACGCAAATTTCTCGCGCAAGAAAAGATCCGCCACTCGCACCGCGCGGCGCGCGGCCTTGTCCTCGTATGCCGGCCCGATTCCGCGACCGGTCGTACCGATGGCTGCGGCGCCTTTGGCCTTCTCTCGCGCCAGGTCGAGGGCCGCGTGCGAGGGCAATATCAGCGGGCATCCCGGACTGATTTTGAGACGCTCGAATACAGGCACGCCGCTGGCGACCAGCGCATTGGCTTCCTCGAGCAGCGCCTCCAGCGACAGCACAACGCCGTTACCGATCAGGCAACCGACTCCCTCGCGCAAAATACCGGATGGAATCAGATGCAGTACGGTCTTCTTGCCGTCGATTACCAGCGTATGGCCGGCATTGTGTCCACCCTGAAAGCGCACGACGGCCGCAGCACGATCCGTAAGCAGATCGACAATTTTTCCCTTGCCTTCGTCACCCCATTGAGTGCCGATGACTACGACATTCCTTCCCATTGCCTTAACCGATCTCAGCTGCGGACAACAAAGAGCAGCAGTAAGCCGATGATCATTGCCGCTAACCCAAACGTGCGTAGCTGATTGTCACTTAGACGGACGATCTGCGCCACCAGCTGCTTGTAACGCCCCGGACGGACAAACGGCAACATGCCCTCGATAACCAACACGAGCGCCAGGGCCGTAAGGATCTCGGTCCAGTACATCGCGGTCTCCTGAACCTGGCTCGAATTACCGGCTGCCGTCGGACTCGTTCAAATAGCGGAAAAAATCATTATTAGGATCGAGAACCAGTAGATCGCCCGGCCTGCCCATCGACTTTCGGTAAGCGTCAATACTGCGATAGAACGCATAGAACTCCGGGTCCTTGTTATACGCACTGGCATAGATCTCCGCCGCCTTGGCATCGCCCTCGCCGCGAATCTTCTGGCCATCGCGGTAGGCGTCGGCAAGAATAATCGTCCGTTCCCGGTCAGCGCCGGCACGCTTTTCTTCGGCAACCGCGCGACCGGTGGCCCGCCGCTCCGCCGCGATGCGCGCACGCTCGGCCGCCATCTGCTGGTACACGGAATTGCGCACGTCTTCCATAAACTCGACTTGCTTGACGCGGAAATCGATGAGCTGCACGCCGAGGTCTTGAGCGGTGGGTGCGGCCGTGCTGAGCATGTCGCGCATGAGTTCAGCCCGCCCTACCGATATTGCCTCAATGACCGTGCGCTTGCCGAATTCCGTCACAACCGCGTTTTTGATGATTTCCGACAAACGATCATTTGCGACAATCTGGGCACCGCCCGTGGACGTATAGAATCGCACCGGATCCACGATGCGCCACTTGACGAAGAAATCGACCTGCAGGGCCTCGTTTTCGGCCGTGAACACACGCTCCGGGCGATCACTGATAGTGAGTATGCGCTTGGGAAACTTGCGGATATTCTGCACGACCGGCCATTTGAAATGCAGGCCGGGCTCGTAGTTAGCCGTGACGACCTGGCCGAGTTGCAATTTGATCGCAAGCTCACGTTCGTTGACCGTAAATGCCGACAGTCCGATCGCAACCAGGCCGAGGCCCAGCAATACGACAAAAGCGAAGCGTCCGTTCGTCATTGCCTGACCCTCCTTTCGCGCACATCCGGGGATTCGACCCGCACGTCGGGCTGTGATGACTGCGGCGTGGGCGAATCGGCAGAGCGCGTTGTGTCAGTCATCGGCGCGCGCCGGTTGTCCTGTTCCATCATACGATCGAGCGGCAGGTACAACAGGTTGCCGCTGCCCTCCGCATCGAGAAAGACCTTGTTCGAGTTGCCATAGACTTCCTCCACCGCGTCGATGTACAAGCGCTGCCGCGTCACCTGCGGTGCCTTTTTATACTCGATAAGCAACGCCTCGAACCGGGCGGCTTCACCCTCGGCGTCGGCGATGACCCGATCGCGATAGGCTTGCGCATCCTGAAGCACGCGCGCCGCGTTGCCGCGCGCCTTTGGAATAACGTCCCGCGCGTAGGCATCGGCTTCGAAACTGTACCGCTCGCTGTCATTACGCGCTTTCTGCGCGTCGTCCACTGCGGCCTGGACGGCCTGTGGGTAGTTGACGTTTTCCAGGGATATCGACGTAACCGTAATGCCTGCCCCATAGGAGTCGAGCGTCGTCTGCAGTACCTCGCGCGAGCGAGAGGCAATTTCATCGCGGCGCGCAGCGATCAGCACTTCGAGCTCGCTCGTGCCAACCACTTCGCGCAGTGCGCTCTCGGTGACATCCTGCAAGGTCAGGTCCGGCTCGACCACCTCGAAGCTGTATTTGACCGGATCCGTACGCCGGTACTGCACGACCATGTCGATGAACACATATTGCTCGTCGGCCGTGAGCATTTCCGTGCGATAGGCATAGTTCGATACCGCATTGGTATTGACGAGGTCGACGGTTTCGACAGGGAAGGGCAAATGCCAGTGCAGGCCCGGCATCGTCGTGCCCGTGTAGGCACCGAAACGCTGCACGACGCCCCTCTCCGCTTCGTCGACACGATAAAACCCGGTAGCACCCCACGCCAGGATTAGCAGCGCGATCAGCAGATAGCCCCCGGCTCCGCCCGGCTGACGGCCACTGCCGCCTCCGCCCAGGATGCTGCTGATGCGTTTTTGCCAATTTTGCACGATCTGGTCCAGATCGTTAGGTTCCTCATCATCCCGCTTCCAGGGATCCTTGCCATTACCTGAATCGTTCCACGCCATATGTATACTCATTTCAAAGTTGCGGCCGCTGCCGATGCGTTCATCGGCAGCGGCTCAAGTAGATCGGCCGGCAGATTTTCGCGCTTCAAGAAGCGGCGCAAATCCCGCTCAGCCAGCTTCAGTTCGAGTGTCCAACCGCCATCATCGCACGCCGTTTCATTGAGGACAGCGCCTATCTCGAAAAGTCTGGCCCTTTGTCGTCCCTGTGTCGGCGCCAGATGCATGACGCCATGTAAAGTCTTGCGACGCAATCGCTCGCCGATTGCGCCCAATAACAGCGGCACGCCCTCTCCCGTCGCCGCCGATATCCAGACAGCACGCCCCTCGCCGGAGCGATTTTTCGCAACCCGGGGCCTGCGATCCAGCTTGTCGATCTTATTGTACACCCGGATCTGTGGCACCCGGTCTGCGTCGAGTTGCTGCAGCACGGAATTGACCTGCCGAACCCGCTGCCAGCGGTCGGGGTCGCTCGCATCGATGAGATGCAAAATCAGATCCGCTTCACGCACCTCCTGTAGCGTCGATCGAAAGGCCGCGATCAGCTCGTGCGGCAAGTCGCGCACAAAGCCCACGGTATCCGCCAGAACGACTTCGCGGCCATTCGGTAGTTCGAGTCGTCGTATCGTCGGATCGAGTGTCGCAAACAGCTGATCTTTGACGTAGACGCTGGCATCGGTCAGGGCATTGAACAGCGTCGACTTACCTGCGTTGGTATAGCCGACCAGCGCGACAGTCGGCACCTCGGCCCTTACCCTGTTTTGGCGGTTCATCGTGCGTCGCGCATCGACCTGCTCGAGACGCGAACGCAATTGCCGGATGCGACCGCCAATCAGACGCCGGTCGCTCTCGAGCTGCGTCTCGCCGGGTCCACGCAAGCCGATACCGCCCTTTTGTCGCTCCAGGTGAGTCCAGCCGCGAACGAGACGTGTCGACAGATGCCGGAGCTGCGCAAGCTCGACCTGCAATTTGCCTTCGAAACTGCGGGCGCGCTGCGCGAAAATGTCGAGGATGAGACCCGCACGATCGAGCACCCGGCATTTGAGCCGACGCTCGAGGTTGCGCTCCTGGCTGGGAGACAAGGCCGCCGAAGTGATGACCAGGTCTGCGCTATGCCGGCTGACGCTTGCTGCCAGCTCATCGAGCTTGCCCTTACCGACAAAGTAGCGCGGATCAGGTCGCCGCCGCGCGCTCACGATCTGGTCGACCACGTCTGCACCGGCCGAGCGCGCGAGTTCGGCAAATTCTTCGCGTTCTGAATCGTCCGGTGCACCTGCGGGGCTTGCGTGGACGAGAATTGCCCGTTCGCCGCTTTGCGGTCGCTCAAACAAATACGAGCTCCCGCGATGGTACCCAGTTCAAGCTAGTCGTCTCCCGCCTCGTCGTCCGGCAAGGGAAGACGCACATTGCGCGATGGCACAACCGTCGAAATCGCGTGTTTGTATACCATCTGGTTAACACTGTTCTTGAGCAGAACAACGAATTGGTCGAACGAGTCGACCTGACCCTGCAGCTTGATGCCATTGACCAGATAAATTGACACAGGAACCTTTTCCTTGCGCAGGATATTGAGGAAGGGGTCCTGCAGCGACTGCCCTTTAGCCATGATTGGGTCTCCTTATTTTTCATTGTTATCGAACACCGCAGGCCGGTGGCGCCGGTTGCCCATATGCGAGTTCTGCCAAAGCGTCTAAAAATTCTATCACAGGCTTGGAATCGGTCTAGCTATTAATACGGTTCTTTTGCACCAGGAATGTCGATATGGCGTCAATACATTGCGATTCAAGTGGATCGAATGAGACTAAGTCGCGTTCACTGCGCAGCCAGGTCGACTGCCGCTTCGCCAGCTGGCGGGTTGCGACCAGCGCCCTGTAGCGCCCCTCTTCCAGGGTGCACGCACCCGCCAGGTGCGCCCAGATCTGCCGGTAGCCAACAGCTCGCATCGATGCCATATCGGGCCTCAGATTCGGGCGCCGCATCAGGCCGCTGACTTCGTCCAGGAAACCGTTGCGCAACATCGAATCCAGCCGCTGCTCGATCCGCCGGTGCAAAATCGTACGGTCCGCGGTCTGCAATGCCAGCTTGACGAATCTCACATTCGAGGCTGAATGCGGGCCGCGCGCAGCAAGGTGCCACTCGCTCAGCGGTTTACCGCTGACGCGGTAAACCTCGAGCGCGCGCTGGATCCGCAGGCTGTCCGTCGG